>Ga0268289_100122_pt1 | contig 26487 bp, 14 predicted proteins | sample MetspNORM_FD_191340 | JGI IMG/M metagenome (GOLD analysis project Ga0268289, IMG submission 191340) | Soil microbial communities from San-Diego area, Southern California, United States - Methylocaldum sp. NOR-M | ecosystem: Environmental > Terrestrial > Soil > Desert | place: USA: California... | reverse complement strand
CTTCGGCATCTATGGCGCCTACACGCACACCGATTCGGAAGTGACGAAGACCACGGCGCCGGAAACGCTGGGCAAGGAGCTGGCGCTGCAGCCGCGCGACCAGGCCTCGCTCGGCGCCGACTACACCATCACCACCGGGCCGCTGGCCGGGCTGGGCTTCGCCGCCGGCGTGCGCTACACGGGCGGCCTGTACGGCGACATCAACAACCTCTGGCACACGCCGTCGTACACGCTGTACGACGCGGCCGTGCACTACGACGTCGGCCACTGGCGCCTGCAGCTCAACGCCGCCAACCTCACCGACGAGAAGTACATCGCGGTCTGCAACAGCGGCACGTGGTGCTACTACGGCTATCCGCGCACGGTGACCGCGACGGCGAGGTTCCAGTGGTGAGCATGGCGACGGCGGCCGTGCGCGCGTTCGAAGGCCGGACACCGGCTTGACGATCGCGGGCGCGATCGCGGCGGTGCTGTCGGCGCTCGCGCTGTACGCGGGCTCGCCGCACTGCCGCTGGCGAAGGCCGGCGGTGCTGCAGCGGCACGGCAGCCGCGCCGGCCTGCTGCTGGCGATCGCGTCGCTCGCGGCGTGGATCGCCGCGCTCGGCGCCGGCGCCGGGCTGTGCGCGATGCTCGGCTGCTGGATGCTGGCGATGGTGGCGTTGCCGTACGTCGCCGCGTTGTCCGGGACATCGGCGCGATGATGTGGAGCCGCGCCAGCGCCGGACTCGTCGCCGGCTTCTTCCTCGCCGCAGCGCTGGTCGGGCTGGGAGGTTGGGCACTGCCGGGACCGTGGCAGTCCACGATCGTGCCGGGGCTGGTGGCGTTCTTCCCGCTGTGGATCGGCGCGGCCGGCGCCGCGTTCGGGTTCTCCAGCGGGCGACGCGCGTGGGGCTGGCTAGGCGGGCTCGCGCTGGCGGGGTTCGGCGCGCTGTGGGCGTTGCGCGCGCTGGGCTGGGTGCAATGAGATGAAACTGAAGTCCGCCACGCTGCGCGCGTTCACCGCGGTGCACACCTGGACCGGGCTGGTGGCCGGGTTCGCGCTGTTCGTCGCCTTCTACGCCGGCGCGATCACCGTGTTCCACCACGACCTGCCGGCCTGGCAGTCGCGCGCCGCGGCCAGTCAATCGGTGCAATCCCTGGACGATGCGCAGCGCCTGCTCGACGGCGTCCTGCAGCGCCATCCGGAAGCGCGCACGCACGTGGGCATGCTGTTCCCCGGCGCGGAATGGCCGCAGTCCTCGGCCTACTGGCAGGACGCGTCGGGCACCTGGCTGTTCGCCACCCTCGACGACCTCGACGGCAGCCCGAAGCCGCCGCAGGCCGGGCTGCCGGAGCTGCTCAACGAGCTGCACTACTCGCTCGGCCTGCCGGTCGTCGGCACCTGGCTGATGGGAGCCGTGAGCCTGCTCTATGGGCTGGCGCTGCTCTCGGGCGTGGTGATCCACCTGCCCAAGCTGGTGCAGAACCTGTTCGCACTGCGCCCGGGCCGCAACCTCAAGCAGTTCTGGCAGGACGCGCACAACGTCATCGGCGTGCTCAGCCTGCCGATGCACGTGATGTTCTCGATCACCGGCGCGCTGCTGTGCCTGCTGTTCGTGCTGATGACCGCGCTCGACCCGCTGGTGTACGACGGCAAGCTGATGGGCGCGGTGCCTGTGGCGATGGACACCGCGCCGGTGCGCGCCGCGGCCGGCGTCCAGGCGCCGACCGGTTCGCTGGCGATGTGGCGCGCGCGCTCGATCGAGGCCGCGCGCGCGCAGGGCATCGGCGACTTCGAGCCGTCCTACCTCAAGCTGGGTAACGCCGGCGACCGCAACGCGGTGGTCGAGGTCACCGGCGAATCGTCGCGCTCGCTCGGCCCGCTCGGTTCGGTCGCGCTCGACGCCGGCACCGGCGAGCTGCTGGCCACCCAGCTGCTGGGCCGCCGCGACGCCAACCACGCCACGCTGGCGGCGACCTACGCGCTGCACTTCGGCGAATACGGCAACGCGCTGGTGCCGTGGCTGTACTTCGTGCTCGGCGTCGGTGGCGCGTTCCTGTTCTATTCGGGCAACCTGCTGTGGATCGAGGCGCGCCGCAAGCGCCGCCAGCAGGCGCAGGGGCGTGCGCAGGTGAACATGGCGCGTGCGACCGTGGGCGTATGCATCGGCTTCTGCGTGGCGGTGTCGGCGGCTTTCGTGGCGGCACAAGTGTTCGAGGCACTGGCGCCCGCGCACGTGGACGCCGGGATCCGCTGGACCTGCTTCCTGGCCTGGGCCGCCTGCGCGGCGTGGGCGGCGCTGCGCGCCCCGGCGCGCTCGGCGCGCGAAATGCTGTGGCTGGCGGCGGGCGTGACGACGGCGATTCCGGTCGCGCACGGCCTGGCCGCGGGCCTGTGGCCGTGGACGAGCGCCGCGGCCGGGCTGTGGGCGCCGTTCTGGGTGGACGCGGTGGCGTTGGCGATGGGGTTCGCATTCGCCCGCCTGGCGCTGGCCAGCACCCGCCGCGCGCGCGAAGGCGAACCGAACAGCGTGTGGGCGGATCCGGCTCCCGGAGCGTAGGTCGGGGCTACGCCCCGACGGCTCCTCGCGTCGAATCGCGCAACGTCCGCGACACCCGGAACAAGAGCTGTCGGGGACGTAGCCCCGATCTACGGATTGCCCTTATTCGCCATCAGCGCGTCCAGGCGCGCGCGCAGGTCCGCTCGCGTCGCGGGCGCATCGAGCAGGAACACGCGCACGCCGTGGCCGGGCACCTGCGCGGACAGAGAATCACCCGCTTCGACCACGCCGCCGTCGAAGGCATCGCGCCACGCGCCCGGCTGCAGGTAGTCGCGCACCTCCATCGTCCGCGCGGCGTCGCCCTTGTTGAGCAGGACCAGCGCGAGCTGCTGGACGCCGCCGTGCTCGTAGACCCGGTAGAACGCCGCTTCGTCGCCCCGCAGCCGCACGTCCACCTGCAGCCCGCGCTGCAGCGCCGGCGATGCCTTGCGCATGTCGGCGATGCGCTTGAGCGCGGCGCGGATCGGATTGCCGCGCGCGGCATCGACTCTTTCCTGGCCGAAGTAGTTGCGGTTGCCCGCGTGCTCGCCGCGCCCGCGCATGAAGCCGACCTCCGAGCCGTAGTAGACGACCGGGATCCCGCGCGCGGTGAACAGCCAGTTGTGCGCGTCGATGAAACCGGCGTCGCTGGCGTCCATGCGCGGCATGTCGTGGTTGTCGTAGAAGGTCATCAGCTCGTAAGGATTGGCGTACGGGCCGTGCTCCAGGTACAGCGGCGCCGCCAGCCGCTCGAAGCCGGCCTGCTTTTTCCCGAACACCTCGTCCAGGCCCTGCTTGAGCGGGAAGTCGAGCACGCTCACGCTCGCGTTGCGCGCCCGGGTGTGGCCGGCGATCTTGCCGGCGTCGTAGTCGAAGGCCTCGCCGAACATGAAGAAGCCGGGATGCTTCGCCCGGATGCGCGTCGTGAAGCGGTGCCAGAACGCGTCCGGCATCCAGCCGATGGTGTCGATGCGGAAGGCATTCGCGCCCTGCCCGATCCACTGTTCGTAGGCACCGGCGAGGTAGTCGAGCACCGCGGGGTTGTCCTCGGCGAAGTCCGAGAGCTGCGCCAGCCCGCCGCCGGTGTTGTAGAAGGCGTGCAGAGGGTTGTGCGCGGGATCGAGTTTCGCCGGCGGCAGGTCCTGGTGGTCCGCGACGAGGCAGCCGTCGCGGTCGTACACCTTGCCGAACATCGGCTGGTCCTCCGACATCGTGTACGCCGGCGAGCCGTGGTTGCCGACGATGTCGAGCACCACCTTCAGGCCCTGCCCGTGCATCGCCCTGGCGAATCCTGCGAAGTCCAGGCCGGCGCTGGGCAGGTGCTCGTCGAGCTTGTAGAAATTCACGCCCCAGTAGCCGTGGTAGCCGGTCTTGCCGCGGTCGGTGAGCGAGCTGCCGCAGCTGATCGGGTCGCCGCCGGCGAAGGCCTCGTCCGGGTTGTCGACGATCGGTGTGATCCAGACCGCGCCGAAGCCCATGTCGCGGATGTACGCGGCGTTGTCGAGCACGCCCCTGAAGTCGCCGCCGAGGTAGCCGATGTTGCCGTCGATGCCGTCCGGGCAGTGCACCGGGATGTCGAAGGTGCGGTGCGCGCCGCCCTGGTCGCGATGGTCGTTGGACGGGTCGCCGTTGACGAAGCGGTCGGTGACGACGAAGTACACCGCCTCGCTCGCGAAGGGCTCGAGCGTGCCGTAGAAGTCCCCGGCGGCCGGCGCGGGCCGATCCGCGTGCGCGCAGGCGGACAGCGCGAGGGGCAGCATCAGCAGCAGCGCGGCACGGATCGTCATGACGCTTCCCCCGGTACCTTCACCCGCAGAGCGCACGCCCCCGCGACGAGCAGGCTCGCGCCGCCGATCACCAGCGCCTGGATCGGCTGCGCGCCGAAGAAGGTCTTGAGCAGGAAGCCGAGCAGGCTGGTCGCGACCAGCTGCGGGATGACGATGAAGAAATTGAAGATGCCCATGTACACGCCCATCTTCGCCGCCGGCACGCTGTCGGACAGCATCGCGTAGGGCAGCGAGAGGATCGAGGCCCAGGCGAAGCCGACGCCCACCATCGACAGCAGCAGCCAGTGCGGGTCGCGGACGAAGACGAACGAGAGCATGCCCAGCCCGCCGAGCCCGACGTTGACCAGGTGGCTCACCCGCAGGCCCCAGCGCCGCACCATCCACGGGATCGCGATCGCCGCCAGCGCGGCGAAGCCGTTGTAGGCGGCGAACAGCACGCCGACCCAGTTCGCGCCCTCGTTGTAGGCCGCCGAGGTCGGATCGCTGCTGCCGTAGTGGCTCGCCGCCACGCCCGCGGTTGCGTAGATCCACATCGCGAACAGGCCGAACCAGGAGAAGAACTGCACCACCGCCAGCTGGCGCATGGTGTCGGGCATGTCCTGCAGGTCGTCGACGATGTCGGCGAACGCGCCCTGCCCGCGCAGGAAGGTGCGCGCCAGCAGCATCGCGCCGTAGGCCAGGAACAGGCCGGCGAGGATGTAGAGCTGCTTGTCCCAGCCGCGCCAGGCGATCAGCGCGACCGCGACCGCGCCGGCGAGCAGCCAAGCGCCCCCGTGCCGGCGCGCGCGCGCCGGATCGCCGTGGCGGCGCGGCAATGCAGGCGCCTCGTCCCAGGCGTGCAGCTGCTCGGGCGGGTACTCGCGCGTGCGCAGCACCGTCCACAGCATCGCGCCGAGCAGCACCGCGCCGCCGAGGTAGAAGGCGTAGTGCACGGTCGGCGGCACCTCGCCCGGGCCGGCGGTGTTGGCCACGCCCATCTTCGCGAGCAGCCACGGCAGCATGCTGGCCACCACCGAGCCCAGGCCGATGAAGAAGCTCTGCATGAGGTACCCGGCCGGCCGCTGGCGCGGCGGCATCTGGTCGCCGACGAAGGCGCGGAAGGGCTCCATCGAGATGTTGAGCGAACCGTCGAGCAGCCACAGCGTGCCGGCGGCGATCCACAGCGCGGACGAGTTGGGCATCACGAACAGCGCCAGCGTCGCCAGCACCGCGCCGGCGAGGAAATACGGCCGGCGGCGGCCGAAGCGCGTCCAGGTGCGGTCGGAGCAGTAGCCGACGATGGGCTGCACCAGCAGCCCGGTCAACGGCGCGGCGATCCACAGCACCGGGATGTCGTCGATGCTGGCGCCGAGGGTCTGGAAGATCCGGCTGACGTTGGCGTTCTGCAGCGCGAAGCCGAACTGGATGCCGAGGAAGCCGAAGCACATGTTCCAGATCTGCCAGAACGTCAGGTGCGGTTTTGCGGTCATTCGATATTGGATCCCTGGGCGATGCCCTTTGCTCGTCATCCCCGCGAAGGCGGGGATCCATGGACTTTCGTGCGGCGAAGAGGAAAGCGCGAATGGCGGAAAGGCAAAGACAACGTCCATGGATCCCCGCCTTCGCGGGGATGACGCCAGAGGCAGGAGGAAGGGCGAATCAAGGCAGCGCCTCCCCGACGTTGCTGATCTCCATCGCGCCCACCTTCGCCTCGTTGAGCGCCCCCTCCGCCCCGCCCTTGCCGCCGGTGTAGCGGGCGAAATGTCGCAGGTCGCTCATGTTGAATCCATCGTGCAGCGCAAAAACGCAGGCCTGACCGGAATGGGCGTCGAAGGTGGCCGAGGTCGAGCGCTGCTCGCCGACGCTGTGCGGCATCACCACCGGCAGCACCTGCTCCGGCGCGTCGCCGCAGCGCACCGACAGCCGCTTCACCGCAGCGGTGACGCCGGTGTTGATGGGGCCGTTGCGGTTGTCGTAGCGCAGGGCGACCCGGTAGCGGCCGTCGCGCGGCGCGGTCCAGCGGCGCGGCCAGTCGCCGGCGACCTCCGCCACCTCGCCGATGCACACCGTGGGGCTGTGCAGCGATTCGAGGCCGTCGGCACCGGTGCGGGTGGCGCTCATGCACTGCGCCGCGTCGCGCCGCGGCAGCACGATCCCGTCGCCGACCGGCCCGCGCAGCGAGCCGTCGACGTACAGCGAATCCGCGCCCGGCGCCTCGACGCGCCAACCTTCTTGGATTCGCTGGACGCGCGGCGCTTCCGGGGTCGGCGGCGCGAACTGCGGGGCGTCGAGCACGAGCGGTGCCGATGTGACGTGCTCCGCGCGCAGCTCGACGATCGTGCGGTCGCCTTCGCGGCGCGTCGCGCCGGCCACGAGCAGGTTGCCGTCTAGCGTCGCCGGCCGCCGCAGTTCGATCGTGCGGTCGGCCAGCCGCAGCGAGATCGCTTCGCGCTCGCCGAACAGCATCGGCACCAGTTCCACCGGGATCATCGGCGCCACGCCACCGTCGTCCTCGAGCCCGAACACGCCGCGCAGCACCATGTCGAGGTAGCCGGCGACCGACCACAGCTGCCGCGGCGAGTTGACCACCGGACCGGACAACGCGCCGTCGTCGACGTGCACGGCCTGGATGAGGAACTCGTAGTTCTCCATGTTCGAGCCGGCCAGCGCCGCGCCGCGCATGAGCGAGCGCAGCTCGTGCGCGATCCGCGCCGGCGCGCCGACCTTGCGCGCGGCCTCCAGCGCGTAGGCGCTGACGAACGGCCAGATCGCGCGGTTGTGGTAGACCGGCACGTCGCGGTGCTGCGGCCATACCACCGGGCTGCCGGCCTCGACCGCGGGATAGCGTTCCAATGCGCGCTTCGCGCGCGCCTCGGGCACCGCGCCCGACAGCACCGCCAGCGAGATGCCGAGCAGGTCGTAGGCCTCGTAGGGCGCCGGGTTGTCGGCGCTTCCGATGTAGCTCATGTACATGCCGCGGCGCTCGTTCCAGAAGCGCGCGTCGATGCGGGCGGCCAGCGCGTCGGCCTGCGCGCGGTATTCCGCGGCGGCGGCGCCGTCATCGCGCCGCGCGGCCATGGTCGCGGCCAGCCGCAGCGCGTCGTAATGCAGCACGTTGGTCGACAGCGCGAACGACTCGCCGATGAAGCGCACGTCCTCCTTCGTCCACGCCGGGTAGGTCTGCTCGCGCCAGTCGAGGAACGAAGTCTCGCCGCGGTACAGGCCGATATCGGCATCGAAGGCGTACTCGCGGTCCTGCGCCAGCGTGTCGCGCAACGCGCGCCATGTTTCCTCGCCGAACGCCTCGTCGTCGAGCAGGTGGCGCGCGGCGAGGAACCAGACCACGCGGTCGGTGCTGATCGGCCAGCTGCCGCCGGAGCCGGTGTCCTGCGCCACGTACAGCCCCTGCGGCAGCGTCGGGTTGCGCACGTCGGAGAGCTTGAAGCGCAGCGAGCGGCGCACGCGCTCCGGGTCGAGCCGCGCCAGCGCGAGGTCGGCGGCGTAGCTCAGGTCGCGGGTCCACACGTATGGCCACTTCTCGCCGGTCTGGAAGCAGTCGCAGGGCAGCGGCTTGCCGTGGTCGAAGGCGCCGTCGCGGATCGCGTCGACCCGGTCCTGCGCCATTTCCTGCTGCGCCAGCGCGAACAGCCCGTCGAACAGCGCGCTGCCGGTGTCGCTGGCCAGCGGTTGCGGCGCGATCGCCACCGTGCGCGGCGTCGCATCGCCGGCGTTGATGCGCAGGCGCCAGCCGCCCTCGCCTGCCGCTTGCATCGTCGCCGACCGTCCTTGCCAGGACAGGCCGTCGCGCCATGGCGGCGATGCCGGCGCCGCCGCGGCGATCGCCAGCAGCCCGCCACCCAGGAGTCCCGCCGCCAGCATCCGCACCATCCGGTTCCTCCGCGCAGCCAAGGCCATGCACGCGCGGAGCGCATGCGTGGACGCCATGCTAGTGGCTGGTGCAGCCGCACAATGGCCGCCTGCATACGTATTCATCGCCGGCCCTCCCGCTCGCGCCGCGCGCCCGCCGCGGCCGTGTGGAATAGTGTCGCCCGCCCGCGCACGGCGTTCGACCGCGCGGCGCCATCGCGCCCCGGAACGAGCATCGCATGAGCCCGATCGATTCGCCCAGCCCGACCACTGCACGCGCGGAAGCGGGCGACCAGGCGATGGTGCCGGCCGTGCGCGCCGACGGCGGCAGGGGTCCCGGCGATGCGCCCTGGTGGCGCGGGGCGGTGATCTACCAGATCTACCCGCGCAGCTTCCGGGACACCGACGGCAACGGCGTCGGCGACCTGCCCGGGATCATCGAGAAGCTCGACTACGTCGCCAGCCTCGGCGTCGACGCGATCTGGATCTCGCCGTTCTTCCGCTCGCCGATGGCCGACTTCGGCTACGACATCGCCGACTACCGCGACGTCGACCCGCTGTTCGGCACGCTCGACGATTTCGACCGGCTGCTGGCGAAGGCGCACGCGCTCGGCATCCGGGTTGTGATCGACCAAGTGCTCAGCCACACCTCGGCAGAGCACGCCTGGTTCCGCGAGAGCCGCTCGGGCCGCGACAACCCGAAGGCCGACTGGTACGTGTGGGCCGACGCGAAGCCCGACGGCAGCCCGCCCAACAACTGGCTGTCGATCTTCGGCGGCGTGGCCTGGAAGTGGGAGCCGCGGCGCGGCCAGTACTACCTGCACAATTTCCTCTCCTCGCAGCCAGACCTGAACTTCCACAATCCGGCCGTGCGCGAGGCCACGCTCGACAACGTGCGCTTCTGGCTCGACAAGGGCGTGGACGGCATGCGCCTGGATGCGATCAACTTCTGCTTCCACGACCGGCAGCTGCGCGACAACCCGCCCAAGCCGCCGGAACTGCGCACCGGGCGCGGCTTCAGCCCGGACAACCCGTACGCGTTCCAGTACCACTACCGCAACAACACCCAGCCGGAGAACCTCGGCTTCCTCGAGGAACTGCGCGCGCTGCTCGACCGCTATCCGGGCGCGACCACCATCGGCGAGATCTCGTCCGAGGACTCGCTGGCGACGATGGCCGAGTACATCACCGACCACCGCCTGCACATGGGCTACAGCTTCGAGCTGCTGACCCAAGACTTCAGCGCCGCCTACATCCGCGACACCGCGCGCACGCTGGAAGCGCGCATGCCGCACGGCTGGCCGTGCTGGGCGATCTCCAACCACGACGTGCAGCGCGCGATGACGCGCTGGGGCGGCCAGGGCGCGGCGCACGACTTCGCCGCGCAGATGGTGGCGCTGGTGTGCTCGCTGCGCGGCTCGATCTGCCTGTACCAGGGCGAGGAACTGGGCCTGCACGAGGCCGACGTGCCATTCGAGGCGCTGCGCGATCCCTACGGCATCGCCTTCTGGCCGACCTTCAAGGGCCGCGACGGCTGCCGCACGCCGATGCCGTGGACCGCGGGCGCCGACGCGGGCTTCAGCAACGGCGAGCCGTGGCTGCCCATTCCCGCGTCGCATCGCGCGATCAGCGTCGAGGCGCAGGACGCCGACCCGCGTTCGGCGCTCAACCTCGCGCGCCGGTTCCTGCGCTGGCGCAAGGCGCATCCCGCCCTGGTCGCGGGCGACATCCGTTTCCTCGACACGCCCGAGCCGGTGCTCGCCTTCGAGCGCAGCCTGGATGGCGGGCGGATGCTGGTCGCCTTCAACCTCTCCGCGCAACCGGTGGAATGGGCGCTGCCGGCGGATGCGCCTGCATGGCAGCCGGTCGAGGACCACGGGCTGGCGCTCGGCAAGGCCGAAGGACGCCGGCTGTCGCTGCCGGCGCATGGCGTGTTCTACGCAAGCCTCGCGACCTGACGCGTTCCTGTGGGAGCGGCTTCAGCCGCGAGCTCTTGGTCACGCGACAAGATAGCTTGTGGGAGCGACGGAAGTCGCGACCCTGTTCACTGCGCAGCGGAAAGCTCGCGGCTGAAGCCGCTCTCACAGGAAGAAAAAGGCTCAGGCATCTCGGCGATCGCGCAGTTGCGCGCGATGAAGTCGTCGTGCCGCGGCATCACGTCCACGCACTTGCCGATCACGCCGCGCACGCCGGCCAGGAAGTCCGCGATCTTCTCCTCCGGCTGCAGGTCCACCAGCGGGTGGTAGCCGCGCGGGTGGATGCGCTGGCCGTGCATGACCTGCACCCAGCTTGGTTCGGCGAACATCTCGTTGCCCTCTCGGAACACGCGGCCGTTGCCACGGAACAGCTCGATGCGGCGCGTGAGCGACTCGGGCACGGCCATCGTCCGGCAGTGGTCCCAGAACGGCGTGTCGTCGCGCTCGGTGGCGTGGTAGTGCAGGATCAGGAAGTCGCGGATGCGGTCGAACTCGAAGTCCGAGTGCGCGTTGAATTCGTCGATGTCGGCCTGGTCGAAGCCCTGGTGCGGGAAGAACGCGGTCAACCGCGCGATCGCCGACTGCACCAGGTGGATGCTGGTCGACTCCAGCGGCTCCATGAAGCCGCCCGACAGCCCGATCGCCACGCAGTTGCGGCTCCAGAACCTCCTGCGCTTGCCGGCGGTGAAGCGCAGCGTGCGCGGGTCGGCGAGCGGTTCGCCCTCGAGGTTGGCCAGCACCGTCGCCGCGGCCTCGTCCTCGCTGATGAAATGGCTCGAGAACACGTAGCCGTTGCCCATGCGGTGCTGCAGCGGGATCCGCCACTGCCAGCCGGCGCCGCGCGCGGTGCAGCGCGTGAACGGCGAGGTCGGCGTCGTCTTCGTGCACGGCACGGCCACGGCGCGGTCGCACGGCAACCAGTGCGACCAGTCCTCGAAGCCGGCGTGCAGCGCCTGCTCGATCAGCAAGCCGCGGAAGCCGGAGCAGTCGATGAACAGCTGGCCCTCCAAGCGCTGGCCGTCGGCGAGCGTGATGGACTCGATGAAGCCGTCCTCGCCGCGCAGCGCAACGTCGACCACCTTGCCCTCGACGCGACGCACGCCGCGCGCCTCGGCGAACTCGCGCAGGTAGGCCGCGTACAGCCCGGCATCGAAGTGGTAGGCGTAGGCGATGTCGGCCAGCGGCGAGTTGGGGCGATCGGCCACCGCGCGCATGAACTTGCCCTGCAGCGCGGCCTCGGTGTTGATCGAGTACGCCTCCAGCGGCCCGGCCTTGCCGGCCTGGTGCATCTTCAGCCAGTACTGGTGGAACGGCACCAGCCCGAGGTCCTGGCCGATCTTGCCGAAGCCGTGGTGGTAGACATCGCCTTCCCGGCCCCAGCCGACGAACTCGATGCCGAGCTTGAACGAACCCTTGGTACGGCGCACGAAATCGTTCTCGTCCAGGTCCAGCGCCTGGTTGAACAGCTTGATCATCGGGATCGTGGCCTCGCCGACGCCGACCGTGCCGATCTCGTCGGACTCGACCAGCCGGATCGTGTAGCCGCGCGTGAGCACCTTTGACAACGCCGCGGCCGTCATCCAGCCTGCGGTGCCGCCGCCGACGATCACGATGTCGCGAACCAGGGTTTCTGCCATGGAATTTCCCGCCTTTTCCCTGCGCGGCGCGATCGCCGCGCGGACCGTCGATGAAGGCGCCAGCATAGGCGCGGGCTCGGCGCCGTGTCATCCCCGGGACACGCGTGGCGGGCGGCGGGGCCCGGGGATCGCGCTGGCGGCGATCCTCGCCTGCGGGCTGGCGGCGGCGTGCGCGCCGGCCCGCGCCGCGGCCGACCCGGCGCCGAAGCCGGCGGCATGCGACGCCGGGTTCGCGGACGTGCTCGAACCGGCACGCTCGCGCGCCACCGACGCGCGCGCCTACTGGCTCGACCGCAACCACCTGCAGTGGCCGGGCGCGGCGGAAGGCGGCCGCTTCCGCCTCCACCACGCCGCGCGCCCGCGCATCCGCGCGCGCACGGGCGCGTCCGTGTCCGGCGCGGACGGCGCGCTCGACCTGGCGGTGTCGACGCGCGCCTTGCCCGAGACGCTGGCCGCGCGCTTCGCCTTCATCGGCAAGGGCCCGGTGCTGGCGCTGCAGCCGGACGACGTCGCGCGGCTGCCCGCCCTGCTCACCGGGCAGCTGCTGCTGGTGCATGAAGGCGACGACGGCCGCGTGCTCGACGCCACCGGCGTGCAGCTGCCGGGCGCGCTCGACGACCTCTACGCGGGCGCCGCGGAACTCGACGATTACGGCGTGCGCGTGCGCGACGGCCACGCCGCGTTCCGGCTGTGGGCGCCGACCGCGCGCGCGGTGTCGCTGTGCACGTACGCCGACGGCGCCGGCCGCGCCACCGCCGTGCACGCCATGCAGCGCGACGCGCGCACCGGGGCCTGGTCGGCGCGCCTCGACGGCGATCCCGCGGGCGGCTACTACGACTACCTGGTCGACGTGTTCGTGCCCGGCGTCGGCATCGTGCGCAACCGCGTCACCGATCCGTACTCGGCCAGCCTGACGACCGATTCGGCGCGCAGCTGGATCGGCGACCTCGGCGACGCTGCGGCCAAGCCGGCCGGCTGGGACGCCGAGCGCGCGCCTACCACGGTGCATGCGCAGACCGACCTGGTCGTCTACGAATTGCACGTGCGCGATTTCTCGATCGGCGACGCCAGCGTCGATCCCACGCATCGCGGCAAGTACCTGGCCTTCACCGATGCAGGCTCGGACGGCATGCGCCACCTGCGTGCGCTCGCCGGTGCCGGCGTGACCGACGTGCACCTGCTGCCGGCGTTCGACTTCGCCAGCGTGCCCGAGCGCGGCTGCGCCGTCCCGGAGGTGGACGCGGATGCGCCCGCCGACAGCGAGCGCCAGCAGGCCGCGGTGATGGCCGCGGCCGGCCGCGACTGCTTCAACTGGGGCTACGACCCCTGGCACTATGGCGCGCCCGAAGGCAGCTACGCCACCGATCCGGCCGACGGCGCCGTGCGCGTCCGCGAATTCCGCGCGATGGTGATGGCGCTGCACGCCGCCGGCCTGCGGGTGGGAATGGACGTGGTCTACAACCACACCCACGCGGCCGGCCAGGACGCGCGCTCGGTGCTCGACCGCATCGTGCCTGGCTACTACCAGCGCCTGGACGCCGATGGCAAGGTGGAGACGTCCACCTGCTGCGCCAACACCGCGACCGAGCACGCGATGATGGCGAAGCTGATGGTCGACACCGCGGCCCGCTGGACGCGCGACTACCACGTCGACTCGCTGCGCTTCGACCTGATGGGCCACCAGCCGCGCGCGGCGATGGAAGCGCTGCAGGCGAGCGTCGACGCGCAGGCCGGCCACCACGTCAACCTGATCGGAGAGGGCTGGAACTTCGGCGAAGTGGCCGACGGCGCGCGCTTCGTGCAGGCCTCGCAACTGTCGCTCGGCGATTCCGGCATCGGCAGCTTCAGCGATCGCGCCCGCGACGCGCTGCGCGGCGGCTCGGCCGGCGACCACGGCGAGGCGCTGGTGCGAGACCAGGGCTGGCTCAACGGCCTGGCGTACGCGCCGAACGCGATGAACGAGGCCGGCGCCACCTCGCGGGCGGCGCTGCTGCACGCCGCCGACCTGGTCCGCACCGGCCTGGCCGGCACGCTGCGCGACTACGTCACCACCACCGCCGGCGGCGTGCGCGCCACGCTGTCGTCGATCGACTACGCCGGGCAGCCAGCCGGCTATGCGTCGCAGCCGGGCGAGGTGGTCAACTACGTCGAGAACCACGACAACCAGGCCCTGTTCGACATCGGCGCGCTGCGCCTGCCGCGCGACACCCCGCCCGCCGAGCGCGCGCGCGTGCAGATGCTCGGCGCCGCGGTCGTCGCGCTCAGCCAGGGCGTGGCCTATTACCACGCCGGCATCGACCTGCTGCGCTCCAAGTCGCTGGACCGCAACAGCTTCGACTCCGGCGACTGGTTCAACCGGATCGACTGGACGGCCACGGACAACCACTTCGGCAGCGGCCTGCCGCCGGCGCCGGACAACCGCAGGGATTACGCGCTGCTCAGGCCGGTGCTTGCCGACGCGCGCATCAGGCCGGCGCCGCGCGACATCGCCTGGATGCGCGACGCGTTCCGCGACCTGCTGCGGATCCGCGCCGGCTCGACGCTGTTCCGGCTGCGCACCGCGGCGGATATCGAGCAGCGGCTGCGGCTGCTGCCGGCCGGGCTCGGCGACGGCACGGTGGTCGGCGCGCACATCGACGGGCGCGGCTATCCGGGCGCGGGCTTCGACGAGGTGCTGTACCTGGTGAACGCGGACGTCGCGGCGCACGCGGTGCCGCTACCCGCGGAGCGCGGCAAGCGCTACGTGCTGCATCCGGTGCAGCGGGCGCCGGGTGCGGTGGACCGGCGGCCTGCGGAGCTGGCGCGCTACGACGCCGGCACCGGCACGTTCGAGGTGCCCCCGCGGTCGGTGGTGGTGTATGTCGTCGAGTCCGCAGCCGTCGCATCGAATGCCGGATCCACGCCGGAATCATCGAAGGCGTCATCCCCGCGCGCGTCCAGCGGCGACCCGGAAGCAACGTCGCTGGATCCCCGCCTGCGCGGGGGTGACGATGGAACCGAAGCGGCGCCTGCCGCGGAAACGCTGCTCCTCCCCGCTCCCGGCGTTTCCGACGCCCCGCTCCAGGTCCACGTCCACCTGCCGCCCGGCTACGACGCGCGCGGCGGGCATCGTTATCCCGTGCTCTACGTCAACGACGGCCAGGACTGGGACGCGGTCGGCTTCGCCGCCACGCTCGCGCAGCTGCGCCGCGACGGCGCCATCGCGCCGGCGATCGTCGTCGCCGTCGACATGCCGCCCGACCGCATGGGCGCCTACGGCCTGTCCGACCGCAGGGCCGGCCGCAGCCTGGTCGGCGACACCCGCTACGGCCCCGTCGGCGCGAAGGCCGACGCGTACTCGCGCTGGCTGGTGGAGCGCCTGGTGCCGCGCATCGACGCCCGCTACCGCACGCGGCGCGACGCGTCCGCGCGCACGATCCTGGGCTGGTCGCTGGGCGCGCTGAACGCGTTCAACCTCGGCTGGCAGTATCCGGAGGTGTTCGGCCGGGTCGGCGCCTTCTCGCCGTCGTTCTGGATCCCGGAGCGGCGCGGCAGCGACGACGACGCCATGCGCACGCGGCTGGCGCAGCGGATGGTGGACGCCAGCGGCAAGCGCGAGGGATCCCGCTTCTGGTTCGCGATCGGCGACTCGGAGGACGAGGACGACCGCGACCACGACGGCATCAACGACGCGGTCGACGACCTGCGCGACCTGATCCTCGGCTATCGCGCCAGCGACGGCTTCCACACGCGCGGCCTGGCCGAGCTCGGCTACAGCGTCGACATGGACGCCGCGGACCACGCGCCGCGCGACGCCGAGGTCGCCTACTTCCTGCTGCAACGCGGGCACCACAACCAGGAGGCCTGGAAGCGGATGCTGCCGGCGTTCCTGGCCTGGGCGTATCCGCAACAAGCCGCAGCTCCACGCGAGGCGGCCACCCTGTAGGAGCGCACCAGGGCGCGATGCTTTCCCCGGAAAGCCGATCGCGCTGTAGGAGCGCCCCCTGGGCGCGATGACTTCCCCGGAAAGCGATCGCGCCCAGGTGCGCTCCTGCAGGCTCAGCGGCGATCGATGGAGATGCTTGTGGCATCCGGCTGGTCGTCGATGGCGAAGCGCAGCGTCGCCGCTTCCGCGTCGGCGCGCGCTTCGACCGCGCGGCCTCCCTGCTCCACGCGCGCGGCGCCTTGCCAGCCGTGCACCACCACCTCGATGCGCTTCCACCACGGCGCGAAGCCGCCCTCGCGCGCGTCGAACACGATCTCCCATCCGTCGCCCGTCGCCGCGCAGCGCACGCGCTGGCGCAGGAAGCCGCCGCGCGTGTAGTCCATGCTGTGGCCATCGTCGGCGTACAGCGCGCCTTCGCAGTCCGCGCCCGGATACACGTCGAGCGTCAGCGGACCGTCCGGGGTTTCCGTCGTGCTCTGCACCAGCGGCTGGCGCGGCAGGATCGTCCCGGCGCGCACGAACACCGGCAGACGCTCGAGCGCCGGCGTCTCCACCAGCACCTGCGGCTTGCCGGCCTCGCCCGCGGGGATCGCGCGCCCTGTCCAGTAGTCGAACCAGCCGCCGGCGGGCAGGCAGACGCGGTAGTCCTGCGGCGATTCCGGCGTCGGCGAGGCGGCGACGAGCAGCTTCGCGCCGAGCAGGAAGGCCATCGACTGGTCGCAGGGCAGCGACGCCGCGTCCGGGTACTCGTAGAACACCGGTCGCGCCAGCGGCGCACCGGTGCGCGCGTTCTCGTCGGCCAGCGCGTACAGGTAGGGCAGCAGGCGGTAGCGCTCCTCGACGAAGCGGCGGCGGATCGCGGTGTGTTCCGGCCCGTCCACCCAGGGCTCGGCGCGCGGCGCGTCGGTCGCCGAGTGGTCGCGGAACAGCGGCATGAACGCCGCGAGCTGGAACCAGCGTGTCATCAGCTCCGGCGACGCGCCGCCGGTGAAGCCGCCGACGTCGACCGCGGTGTAGCCGAAGCCGCTCAGCCCCAGGTTGAGCGTCTGCGACACCGCGAGCTTGAGGTGGCTCCAGGTTGAGGAGTTGTCGCCGGTCCAGGTGACAGCGTAGCGCTGCCCGCCGGCGTAGCTGGCGCGCGTCATCACGAACGCGCGCTCTCCCGGCCGCAGCGCGCGCAGGCCCTCGAAGGTGGCGCGCGTGTTCTCCATCCCGAACACGTTGTGGATCTCCGCGTGCGACGCGGTCCGGGGCGAGAAATCGTCGCTGTCGATCCGATGCACCACGTCGGGCGGCATGGTCCTGATGGGAGTTTCGAACAGCGCCGGCTCGTTCATGTCGTTCCAGAATCCGGCGATGCCGGCATCGACGAAGCCGCGATACAGCCCGCCCCACCACGCACGGGTGGCGGCGCGGGTGAACTCCGGGAACACCGAACTGCCCGGCCACACCCAGCCCGTGAACACGCTGCCATCGCGCCTGCGCACGAAATGGTCGCCGGCCACACCGCCGTCGTACGGCGCGTAGCCCTGGTCGGGTGCCTTGGCGACATGCAGGTCGGTGATCGCGACCAGGCGGATGCCTTGCCCACGCATGTCGGCGGCCAGCTTCGGCAGGTCGGGATAGGTCTGCTGGTTGGTGGTGAAAGGTCGGTTGCGGTCCTGGAAGTCGATGTCGAGCCAGATCACGTCGGTGGGGATGCGCTCGCGCCGCAGCCGCGCGGCGATGTCGCGCACCTCGTCGGCCGACATGTAGCTGTAGCGCGACTGCTGGTAGCCCAGCGACCACAGCGGCGGCAGCGGCGCGCGGCCGGTGAGCTCGCCGTAGCGCTGCACGACCTGCTTCACGGTCGGCCCGTTGACGAGGTAGTAGTCGATCGGGCCCCCGTCGGAGCCGATCGCGAGGACGTCGGCGTCGCGCCGGCCGAAGTCGAACCAGCTGCGCCAGGTGTTGTCGAGGAACAGGCCGTGGCTGCCAGCGTCGCCGCCGGTGGCGATGAAGAACGGAATCGACTTGTAGAGCGGATCGGTGGCCTCGGTGAAACGGCCGACGTCGGTGTTCCAGTCGACGAACAGGCCGCCGCGGCGGTCCAGCGGGCCGGTCTTGTCGCCCAGGCCGTAGTAATGCGCGGACTGCAGCAAGGCCTTGCGCAGCTCGAACGCCGCGCCTTCGAAGGAAAGCGGCCGCGCGGCGTCGGCGGAGACGACGTGGCCGTCGTTGTCCTCGACCACCAGCCGCAGCGTGGCCGGCTCCACCCGCACCACCAGCGAGCGCGTGCGGAAGCCGGTCGCGCCGCCCTCAAGCGCGCGCACCGGGACGCGCGCGGCGCGCACTTCCGCCGGCACCGCCCAGGACGCGTCCTCGGGCAATCGACCGTCCGCGGCGACGCGCACGCGCAGGATGTCGTCGCCGATGGCGTCCACCCGCAGCAGCGCCGTCCCGCTGCGCACTTCGATGCCGTCGGCGAGCAGGGTCGTCGTCGTGTCGGCGTGCTTTGCCTCCGTCGCCGGCGCGGGCGCGATGCCCGGCGCGAGCGCGGCGCAGGCCAGGACCAGCCAGCGTTTCCAGGTTGCGTGTCGCATGTGCCTTCTCCGGGTTCCTGTCATTCGGCCAACCTCCACATCGTCATTCCCGCGATAGCGGGAACCCGGCGACTTGCAGCTTTTCGCCGGGAAAGTCTTCCCGCGATCCAACGAAAGTCACAGGGTTCCCGCCTTCGCGGGAATGACGGCTTCGGGACGCACGGCGCGTCGTGCCGGTGATGACGCCTGCCGCGGCGCACCATGCGCCTTCCGCGCGCGTCTGCCATCCTCGCCTGCCCAGCCACGGCACGCCATCCGCATGAAGACCGTCCTCGCCGCCCTGCTCTGCGCCTGCCTGTCGCTGCCCGCCTGCACCGCGCCCGCGGCGCGCGGCGACGCCCAAGCCGCATCGCACAGGGACGCCGGCACCGCGCGCGAAGGCGCCATCGCGGCCGCGCCGGCCGAGAATGCAACGTCCACGGGCGCCGCAGCCGTCGACGACGCGGCAACCGCCAATCCGCCCGGCGTCACCGGCACCCTGCGCCACCACGAGCAGTTCCCCTCGCGCCACGTCGCCGCGCGCAACGTCGACGTCTGGCTGCCGCCCGGCTACGACGCCGACCCGGGCCGTCGCTACCCGGTGGTCTACGCGCAGGACGGCCAGAACCTGTTCTACCCCAAGCACGCCTACACCGGCGACGAATGGGGCGTGGACGAGGTGATGGCCGCGCTGCTCGACAAGCGCGAAGTCCGCCCGGCGATCGTCGTCGGCATCTGGAACACCCCGCAGCGCATCGGCGAGTACATGCCGGAAAAGGCCGTGACGATGGATCCGATGCCCACCGGCGTCGAGGGCTTCGCGCCGGTGCCGCGCAAGGACATCCTTTCCGACGACTACCTCGCCTTCATGGTCGAGGAGCTCAAGCCCTTCATCGACGCGCACTACCGCACGCTGCCGGGGCGCGAGGACACCTTCGCGATGGGCTCGAGCATGGGCGGGCTGATCTCGGCCTACGCGGTGGCCGAGTACCCGGACGTGTTCGGCGGCGCCGCGGCGCTGTCGTCGCACTGGCCGGCCTGCGACGGCTGCGTGGTCGACTGGCTCGCCGCGCATCTGCCGGACCCGGCCACGCACCGCTTCTACTTCGACCACGGCACCGCGACGCTCGACGCTGCCTACGCGCCGTTTCAGCAGCGGATGGACGCGGCGATGCGCGCGCGCGGCTACGTCGAGGGCCGGAACTGGGTCTCGCGCGTGTACGAAGGCGCCGACCACTCGGAGAAGTCCTGGCACGCGCGGCTCGAGGTGCCGCTGCGCTTCCTGCTCGCGCCGCCGCCGGCGGCGAAGGTCAGCGCAGGACGATGACACCGGTGTCGTCCATCACCAGCGGGTCGCGGCTGCCGTCGCCGCCGCCGAAGGCGTGGGTGCCGCCATCGGGCCGCAGCGGGCGCGGCGCGGCGTCGTAATCCCAGGTCGACACGTACAACCGTGCGCCTGACAGCGTCGCGGGGTTGTCCAGCGCGCGCGCCGGGATGACGAAGCTGATCGTGCGCGCCTCGCGATCGACCAGGATGCCCGCGCCCGGCGACACCGCCCGCCCCTCGGCGCTCGCCGATGCACCCTCGGCCGCGAACAGCGCGTTGCTCCAGCCGTTGGCGCGCAGGCGGTACTGCCAGTGCATGCCGCCGGGCAATGTCGCGTTCTGCAGCGGCATCGCGTCGACGCCGCTGCTTCGCTCCGGCAACTGCAGGAAGACGGTGAACGCGACGTGGTCGAAGCCGTTCGGCGGCGACCACTGCGACGTCACCGCGTGCATGCGCAGTTCGATCTTGAGCGCGCCGCCGGCGCCCCAGGTGCGCACGCGCTCGATGTCGAGCTGGCGGTTGGCGCCCCAGCTGGCATCGGTGGGATAGCGGTAGCGGCCGAGCGGGCCGTGGTCGTCGCCTTCAGGATCGGCGACGTCGGCGAGCAGCGTCCACGGCCGCGCGACGCGGAATTCGCGGCGCTCCGACGCGACCGCGGGCGCATCCGACCAGGCCACCAGCGCGTGCGTCGCGCCGGGATCGAGCATCGCGGAGGTATCGACGGTCGCCTTCCAGCTGCCGTCCGCGGCCGGCCGCACCACCTGCGCGGACGCGAGGTCGCCGTCGACCACCAGCCGGAACGACTCGACGCCTTCGGCGCGCCCGGTCACCTCGAAATCCCCGTCGAACGGCGCCGCAGGCACCGGCGACAGCGAGATCGCCGGCCCAGGCCGCGCGGGCGCGAGGTCCGGACGCATCGCGCGCGCGGCCAGCATCGGCACCAGCTGCCACGCCTCGCCGCCGCGCGCCGGCAGCCGCAGGTCGACCTTGCCGTCGCGGCCGACCACCACGTCCGCTGGCGTGCCGTCGATGCCGAACAGCCCGCGCAGCGTCGATCCCGGCGCCAGGCCGGTGTCGAGGTTGTCGAGCAGCACCTCGTGGCCGGCGGTGTTGAACACCACCAGCGCGGCACCGCCCTCGCCGTCCATGCGATAGGCGAGCGCGCCGGCGCCCGCCGCGTCCTCGCGCAGCACCGTCGGCGTGCCGCGCGAGAACACCCTGTGCCCGCGCCGCAGCGCGATCGCGCCCTGCAGGTAGCGGTACAGCGGCGCCTGTGTGTCGAAGTGGTCGCGCCCGCCGGAGCCGAAGCCGCCCGCGAACATCGCCGCGCGCTGCCCGGTGAATCCCTGCTCGGTGCCGTAGTAGACGACCGGGATGCCGGGCAGGGTCATGATCGCCAGCAGCGCCTGCTTCAACGCCGCCTCGCTGCCGCCGGCGAGGAAGCGGTCGACGTCGTGGTTGTCGACGAAGCTCGGCATCAGCTCCGGATGCGCGTGACGCTGCTTCGCCAGGCGGATGCGGCAACCCAGCCGCGCGGTCGGCGCGCCGCGCGCGAACACCTCCGACAGCGTGCCGTACAGCGGGAAGTTGAGCATCCCCGGCAGCACCGGGCCGTCGTCGTCGCGCACGTAGCCTTCGATGCGCCGCTCCTGCACGTCCTCGCAGCCGCGGTCGATGCCGAAGCCCTCGCCGAAGACGAGGAAATCCTCGCGCCCGGTCGCCGCGGCGGCTTCCACCATGCCCGGCGCCTGCGGGTCGCGGGACTGCATGAAGTCGCGCAGGTCCGCGTGCGGCACGTAGAACGCGGTGTCGAGGCGGAACGCGTCCACGCCCACGTCGCGGATCCAGCCGCCATAGGCCGCGCGCAGCGCGCGCCGCACCTCGGGGTTGGCGGTGTCGAGGTCGTCGAGGCCCGCCAGCTGCCAGTCCGACAGCTGGCGCGGATCGTCGTAGTCGGTGATGTCGGGCGTCCAGTGGTAGACGCCCTCGGCGCGCTGCGCCGGGTCGCGCGCATCGTTGCGCGAGAACGGCGCGCGCGCCGGCGCGGTGCGCCCCTGCCCGTCCGGCGTGAGCACGAAGCCTTCGGCCGGATCGCCGGGCTTCCAGCCGTGCGGGTACGAGAACCAGTCGCCGACGTGGTTGAGCACCACGTCCTGCACCAGGTACATGCCGCGCCCGTGCAGCGCGCGCGACAGCGCGCGGTAGTCGTCGAGGTCGCCCAGGTGCGGGTCGACCGCGGTGAAGTCCGACGCCCAGTAGCCGTGGTAGCCGCCGTACTGCACGCGCGGGTTCCACCACTGGTTGGCGACCGGCGGGGTGATCCAGACCGCGGTGGCGCCCAGGCCCTGGACGTAGTCGAGCCGGCGCGCGAGGCCGGCAAGGTCGCCGCCGCTGAATTTCGCGCCGTCGGCCGGGTCGTATTCGCCGGTGCCCTGGTCGTTGTTGGACGGATCGCCGTCTTCGAAGCGGTCGGTCATGACGAAGTAGACGACCTGGTCGCGCCACTGCGGCGACGGCACGTGCAGGACGTCCGCGGGGGCGGCGGCCGTGGCCGCCAGCGAGGCCAGCGATCCCAGGCCCAGGCCGGCCGCGAACAGTCGCGCCATCCGCCTTCCCTTGCCCGCCGCTGCCGCCGGACGCATGCGCATGCTCCCTCCCCGCCCTGGTAAAAGCGATTACGGTTCGACCCGCAGGCCGCCGGCGCCGATCGGTCCACGCCGATGATGGCCCGGCGGGACGATCGCCGAGCCTATGAATACGTATGCAAGGCAGGTTGTGCGGCGCGGCCCACGACTACTATTGCCCCGCGTTTTCGGCGTTTGAGCCGCGGCGTGCCCGGCCGGACAAGACCCTCAGGGTGGCCACCGGGCCCAATTCGAACACCAAGACAACATTCGACTGGGAGGGGAGATGTTGCAACTCGAACGCAATGTGCTGAGCGTTGCGCTGGCATCGGCGATGCTGCTGGGCGCGACCAACGCGCGCGCGCAGTCCACCGGGACGACCGGCCAGGACGCGACGCAGTCGGATGCCGCGCAACAGCCCGCGCAAACCGCCGACGACGCCAAGACGCTCGACCGCGTCGAGGTCACCGGCATCCGCCGCGGCATCGAGGACGCGATCGAGACCAAGCAGTCCTCGACGTCGATCGTCGAGGCGGTCTCCGCCGAGGACATCGGCAAGCTCCCCGACACCTCCATCGCCGACTCGCTCGCGCGCCTGCCCGGCCTGACCGCGCAGCGCTTCGGCGGCCGCCCGCAGGAGATCAACATCCGCGGCTTCGCCGGCGACTTCTCCACCACGCTGCTCAACGGCACCGAGCAGGTGAGCCTGGGCAACAACCGCGGCGTCGAGTTCGACCAGTACCCGTCGGAGCTGATGAACCAGGTCGTCGTGTACAAGACGCCCGACGCCTCGCTGGTCGGGCAGGGCCTGTCCGGCACCGTCGACCTGCAGACCGTGCGCCCGCTGTCCTTCGGCGAGCGCGCCGTCGCCGCCAACGCGCGCTACGACCTCAACAAGATCGACCACGGCGACGACCAGAGCGGCGGCCGCTACAGCATTTCCTACATCGACCAGTTCGCCGACCGCACCGTCGGCATCGCGCTGGGCTACGCGCACCTGAACAACCCGCAGCAGCAGCACCAGTTCGAGGCCTGGGGCTACGACGGCACCACCGGCATCCTCGGCGGCGGCAAGCTGTACGACATCCAGGACGACAACACCCGCGACGGCTTCATGGCCACGCTTGAGTTCAAGCCCAGCGACGACTTCCACTCCGTGCTGGACGTGTTCTATTCGAAGTTCGACAAGGACCAGAACAAGCGCGGCATGGAGTTCGGCCTGAACGGCCCGGTCGGCACGCCGGACGACTTCACCGTGAGCGGCTTCGACCCGGTGCTGCGCAACGACTTCAATTCGCAGCACGACACGCTGTTCGCGCTGGGCTGGAAGAACGAGCTGCGGCTGGGCGACGCCTGGACGCTGCGCACCGACCTGAGCACCTCCAGCGGCAAGCGCGACGAGCGCATCCTGGAGACCTACGCCGGCCTGGTCGACGGGCTGACCGACAGCGCGCACGTCACCGCCAACGACGGCTTCTTCGACTTCGACTTCGGGCTCGACTACGCCGATCCCGACATCCTGCGCCTGACCGACGCCGGCGGCTGGGGCCAGGACGGCTACATCAAGGACTTCCGCGTCAAGGACAAGCTCAGCGCGGTGCGCGTGGACCTGGAGCGCACGTTCGAGTCCGGCATGTTCAGCAGCCTGGAGTTCGGCGCCAACCTGACCGACCGCATCAAGAGCCGCTCCTCCAACGAGGCGTTCCTGTGCCTCCAGGCCTGCAAGGACGGCGCGGCGTTCCCGATGCCGGCCGACCTGGCCCGCGATCCCGCGTTCGGCTTCGCGACGCTCGACGCGCTCTACGGCTACGACGCGCTGGCCGCCTACAACACGATCTACAACAGCTTCAGCAACAACCACCCGGACATCGCCAACAAGAACTGGGAAGTCGACGAGCGCGTCGGCACCGCCTATGTCCAGTTCAACATCAATACCGACCTAGGCCCAGTGCCGGTCAAGGGCAACGTCGGCATCCAGGCCGTCAACGTGGACCAGAGTTCGAGTGGCTTCGAGACGTATCCCGCCAACGTGGTCGGGCAGCCCATCGACGGCAGCGCGCACTACACCGACTACCTGCCCAGCATGAACCTGTCGTTCTCGCTGCCCGCCGACCAGCGCATCCGCTTCGGCGCTGCGCGCCAGATGGCGCGCCCGCGCATGGACCAGATGCGCGCGAACGACAACGTCGACGTCAACCGGTCTCTGTCCAACAACCCGATCACCGGCGAGCCCAACCCGGACGATCCGAACAACCCCGGCCAGAAGATCCCGTGGTGGACCAAGGTCGGCGGCAACCCCACGCTCAAGCCGTGGCTGGCCAACGCGTACGACCTGTCGTACGAGAAGTACTTCGACGGCAACAAGGGCTACGTCAGCGTCGCGTACTTCTACAAGGACCTGAGGACCTACATCTACGACGAGGTCGGCCTGTTCAACATCAACGACACCACGCTGGCGCCGGCCGACTATCCGTTCAACCCGCCGCCCAACCCGGAAGGCACCTACACCCGTCCGGTCAACGGCCAGGGCGGCGTGCTCAAGGGCTACGAGCTGGCGGTGTCGGTGCCGCTCGATTTGCTGTGGCAGCCGCTGGAGGGCTTCGGCATCTCGGCGAACTATTCCGACACCACCAGCGACATCCAGCCGCTGGGGCCGGATCACCCGGGCGAACCGCTGCCCGGCCTGTCGAAGTACATCTCCAACATCACCGCCTACTACGAGCGCTACGGGTTCTCGACCCGCGTGAGCCAGCGCAAGCGTTCGGCGTTCCTGGGCGAGGTGCAGGGCTTCGGCGGCGACCGCACCAAGACCAACTTCGACGGCGAGACGGTGATCGACTTCCAGATGGGTTACACCTTCCAGTCGGGCCCGCTGGAGGACCTGTCGATCCTGCTGCAGGTCAACAACATCAACAACGAGCCATTCCGCTCGAGCTTCGCCGAGAACCAGCCCAAGCAGTACTTCGAGTACGGCCGCACCTACCTGCTGGGCTTGAACTACCGGTTCTGAGGTCCGCGCACCATTGGTTCTCCCATGCCCCGCCGGCCAACGCCGGCGGGGTTTTTCTTTGGGCGCCACGGCGGCCAAGCCGACCGTGTGTCTCCTTGGGCACAGCAAGGCGTCGCACGAAGCTTCGCTTGACCGCGGCGCAGACGCTCCCGCCGCAGGAGCGGCGGAAGCCGCGACACTCCCGGCGCGACGGCCTGTCGCGGCTTCCACCGCTCCTGCGAGCGCACGGACCGCGCCTCGCAACAGCGGCCGTGACCATCCTCGACGGCCTAGAATCCCGAAGCCCTCCCCGCCCGTGACGCCGATGTTCAACCCGCGCCCCGAGATCCAGGTCCTGCCGATCGCGCCCGGCCAGGCGTGCTACGTGGTCGACGACGCCCTGCTCGACCCGGAGCGACTGCGGCTGGAGGCCATCGCGCAACGCGGGCGCTTCGCGATGGCGCCGCACAACGCCTACCCGGGGCTGGAACTGCGGATGCCGGAGGCGTTCTCGCAGCGGCTCGACGACTTCTTCCGCCTGCACGTGCGCGCCCGGCTCGGCATGCGCCGCACGCTGCGCATGTACAGCCGCCTGGCGCTGGCCACGCTGCGACCGGACGAACTGCAGCCACGGCAGTGCATCTGCCACCGCGACCGGCTCGGCTTCGCGCCCGGGCAGCGCGTCGCCGCCTCGGTGCTGTACCTGTTCGACGACCCGGCGCTGGGCGGCACCAGCTTCTACCGCCCGCTACTGCCGCCAGCGGAGATGGCACCGCTGTTCGAGGATGCCGGCACGCTCGGCGCGGAGGCGTTCTGCGCGAAGCACGGCGTCGCGCGCGGCTACATGGCCGGCGGCAACGATTGGTTCGAGCCGCTGCTGTCGGTGCCCGCGAAGTGGAACCGCCTGATCTTCTACGACGGCGCGCTGTTCCATTCCGGCGACATCCACCACCCGGAACGGCTCGATCCCGATCCCGCCCGCGGCCGCCTGACGCTCAACGGCTTCTTCACCTGCAGCCCGGCGCGGGCGGCCTAGGTCGGCACCATCGCCCCGACGGGCTCGCCTCGGCCGTGCCGGCGGCGGCCGAAAGGCCGGCCGTGGGGCGATGGAAGTCGCGACGCTCCCGGGCGACCGGCTGTCGCGACTGCCATCGCTCCCACGACAGCCCGGGCTCCGGAGCCCCGCCGGCCCGGCGGCGGGCACGGCATCGGCAGGAGCGGCCCAGCCAGCACTTTTGCTTGTCTGCCGGGTGCCCAGCGGCTAGAATTCGCGTCCCTTCGGGCGGTTAGCTCAGCG
>Ga0268289_100120_pt1 | contig 26898 bp, 21 predicted proteins | sample MetspNORM_FD_191340 | JGI IMG/M metagenome (GOLD analysis project Ga0268289, IMG submission 191340) | Soil microbial communities from San-Diego area, Southern California, United States - Methylocaldum sp. NOR-M | ecosystem: Environmental > Terrestrial > Soil > Desert | place: USA: California... | reverse complement strand
TGATGTACGCGCCGGTGTACCGGTTCGGCCTGCCGACCACCGTCAAGGCGCGCCGCGCCGCCCTGCAGGGCTGGGTGTATGCGCCGCTGGACGTGCACGCCTTCGTGGATGCGGCGCTGCGCGCGTCGCCCCGGCACGTGGCGCTGAGCATCCGCGACGCCGGCGGCGCGGGATCGGCGGCGGTCCTGTATTCCGAGCCGGCTGCCGCCACCGGGGACGCGGCGTTCGCCCGCGTGATGTCGCTGGACCTCTATGGCCGCCACTGGGAGCTCGACTTCAGCGCGGACGCCGAAGCCGCGCTCGCCGGGCGCGCGCCGGAACTGCGCATGACCCTGGGCGCGGGGGTGATCGCCTCGCTGCTGCTGTTCGGCGTTGCGCTCGCGCTGGCCAGGACCGAGTCGCTCGCCGAGCGCAAGGCGGAGGTCCTGGCCGAGTCCTACCAGCGCAGCGAGCTGCGCTTCCGCAACGCGATGCGCTTCTCCGCGATCGGGCAGGCGCTGCTCGACCGGCACGGGGCGATCGTCGACGCCAACCCGGCGCTGGCCGCGATCTTCGGCGCCACCACCGACGATCTCGTCGGCACTGCCTTCGGCGCCCACTTCACCGATGCGCGCGACGAGGTCAGGCGCAGCCGCGAGTTCGCGGCGCTGGCCGAAGGCGTCTACCGGACCACCCGGCAATGGCGGACGGCGTCGGGCGAGCTGCGGCATGCCCAGCTGACCTATGCCCCGGTCCCCGGCGAGATCGGCCAGGACGTGGCGAGCCTGGTCCAGGTCGAGGACATCACCGAACACGTGCTGGCGCAGGCGCGGGAGCAGGCCCTGAACCGCACCCTGGAAGCGCGCGTGGCGCTGCGCACGCGCGAGCTGACCCACGCCAACCAGGAGCTGGAATCGTTCGCCTACAGCGTCTCGCACGACCTGCGCGCGCCGCTGCGGACCATCGAGGGCTTCAGCCGGCTGTTGGCCGAGCGCTATTCGTCGGTCGTCGACGAGACCGGGCGCGACTACCTGGCGCGCGTGCGCAACGCCGCCGGCCGCATGGACGAGCTGATCGGCGCGCTGCTGAAGATGTCGCGGGTCAGCCGCGGGCCGCTGAAGATGGCGCCGCTCGACCTCGCGCCGATCGCGCGCGACGTGGTGGCGGAACTGCGGGCGGCGCAGCCGCAGCGACAGGTCGAGCTGGTGATCGAGCCGGGCCTGCACGCGGTGGGCGACGCTGCGCTGGTGCGCAACCTGCTGCAGAACCTGCTGGGCAACGCCTGGAAGTTCACCGCCGGGACCGCGGACGCGCGCATCGTCGTCGGCAAGGAGGGCGATGCGGGCGAGCAGGCGACATTCTTCGTGCGCGACAACGGCGCCGGCTTCCCGCCCGAATACGCCGCCAAGCTGTTCCGCCCGTTCCAGCGCCTGCACAACCAGGAGCAGTTCGACGGCCACGGCATCGGCCTGGCGTCGGTCAAGCGGATCGTGGAGCGCCACGGCGGCACGGTGTCCGCGGAAGGCCGCCCGGACGAAGGCGCGACGTTCCGGTTCACGCTGCCCAGGGAGGCGCCGGCGGCCTGAAGCCGGTCAGGCGTCCCGGTCGTGCCGTTGCATCACGCGCTGCTTCTCATGGGCCGCGCCCCGGGCAGGACAGGAAGCCCGGATGGTCGAACGCGCCGTGGCGCGCGACGAACCCACCGCCCCGGCCTCGTTTCATGCATCCCGGTTGTGCCGCCGCATCACGCGCTGCTTCTCCCGCGCCCAATCCCTCTCCTTGCTCGCATCACGCTTGTCGTGCGCCTGCTTGCCCTTGGCCAGCGCGAGCTCGGCCTTGACCTTGTTGCCCTTCCAGTACAGCGCGGTGGGCACCAGCGTGTAGCCGTCGCGCTGCACCGCGCCGACCAGGCGATCGATCTCGCGCCGGTGCAGCAGCAGCTTGCGGGTGCGGCGGTCGTCGGCGACGACGTGGGTGGAGGCCGAGATGAGCGGCGTGATCTGGGCGCCGAACAGGAACAGCTCGCCGCCGCGCACCACCGCGTAGCTCTCGGTGATGTTGGCGCGGCCGGCGCGGATCGACTTCAGCTCCCAGCCCTGCAGCGCCAGCCCGGCCTCGAAGCGCTCCTCGAGGTGGTATTCGTGGCGCGCGCGCTTGTTCAGCGCCACGGTGCCGCCGCCGTTTGCCTTATCCTTGTCGCCCTTCTTCTTCGCCATGGCCGCATTGTCGCAGTTTGCCGCGAGGCATGGAGCGGCCGTGGCGGGCCGACGCCCGGACCCGAATGCCTACCATCCAGCGCAGCGCCCTCGTCGAGCACTCCGCCGCGCGCATGTTCGCGCTGGTGAACGACATCGCGTCCTATCCGCGCCGGTTCGACTGGTGCGAGTCGGCCGAGGTGCTCGAGTCGGGGCCGGAGCGGATGGTGGCGCGGCTGGACCTGGGCTTCGGCGCCTTGCGCACCTGGTTCACCACCGAGAACACGCTGTCGCCGCCGCACCACATCGCAATGGAGCTGCGCGCCGGGCCGTTCAAGCGGCTGCACGGGCGCTGGCAGTTCCATGCGCTCGACGAATGCGCTTGCAAGGTGGGCCTGACCCTGGACTTCGAGCCCCAGAGCCGCCTGCTGGCGCCGGCCATGGCGCTTGGCTTCCAGGGCCTGGCCGACCGCATGGTCGACGACTTCGTGCGCGTGGCCGACCGCGGGGAGGAGTGATGCTGCGCGTGCAGGTGGTCTGCGGCTGGCCGCGGCGATTCCAGGCCGTGGAACTGTCGCTGCCGCCGGGCGCCACCGTGGCCGATGCGGTCGCCGCCGCGGGCATCGCGGACGCGGACGTCGCCGGCTACGCGGTCCACGGCGAGCGCGCCGACGCGGCGACCGTGCTGCGCGACGGCGACCGGGTCGAACTGCTGCGGCCGCTGCAGGCCGATCCCAAGGAAGCCCGGCGGCGGCGCGCCGCGGAGGCCCGCGCGCGGCGCCCCTGACGGCGGCGCGTCAGCCGCCCTTGCCCTTCTTCTTGTCCTTGGCCAGGTTGGGGCCGAAGGACTTGCGCAGGTCGCGCGAGAGCGCCTCGTCCTGCTCGGGGAAGTAATCGCCGTCCCAGCGGGCGAGCGCGTCGTTCTCGAAGTACAGCACGAGGTTCTTGCGCTCGACGTGCCCGACGCGGCCGGCGCGCTGCGTGGTGGTGTAGTCCCAGCGCTGGTTGTGGAACGGGTCGGCGATCGACGGCGTCCCCAGCAGCGTCAGCACCTGCTGCTTGCTCATGCCCGGCTGCAACTGGTCGACCGCGGACTTGTCGAGCAGGTTGCCCTGGTAGATCGGCTGCCGGTAGATGATGCCGCAACCGGAAACGACGAAGGCCAGTGCGATCAGGATCAGGAGTTTGCGCATGGGAAGGTGGGGGGCGGAGACCCGCCGATGATACACTCCCGGCGCCGCGCAACGTGGCTGGCGCGGGACGCGCCGCGACGCGGCCGGCGGCGGTCCCGCCGGCATTTTCCGCGCCTGCGGTCGACGAAGGCGCGGGCGCGGGGGTCGCATGCCGAACGGCCAGTGAACGGAGGCGTCATGGAATCGCAAGAGCTGCGCAAGGCCGGGTTGAAGGTGACGCATCCGCGCATGCGCATCCTCGAGTTGCTCGAGCAGAAGGGCTCGCGCCACCACATGACCGCCGAGGACATCTACCGCCAGCTGCTCGACAGCGGCGACGAGATCGGGCTGGCGACGGTGTACCGGGTCCTGACCCAGTTCGAGGCGGCGGGCCTGGTGCTCAAGCACAACTTCGAGGGCGGCACCGCGGTGTACGAGATCGACCGCGGCGGCCACCACGACCACATGGTCGACATCGACACCGGCAGGATCGTCGAGTTCGAAAGCCCCGAGATCGAGAAGCTGCAGCGCGAGATCGCCGAGAAGCACGGCTACCAGCTCGAGGAGCACTCGCTGGTGCTGTACGTGCGCAAGAAGCGCTGAGCTTCCGCTTCACCTCGGTGACGGCCCGCAGCGGGAGTCGCCGTGGACGCGACGGGAGTCGCGACCGCGTCGATCCGGCGGCATCGCGACTTCAGTCGCCTGCGCAACAACGGCGGGCTGTTTGCCGCCTGGAGCCTGCCGGCTAGGACGCGTTGCGCAGCAGCCGCTTCGCCGCCGCGCGGGCCTCGCTGCTGACCTGCACGCCGCCGAGCATGCGCGCCAGTTCCTCCTGGCGCGCGCGCGCGTCGAGCGGCTGCACCGCGCTCTGGGTCAGGCCCGCGCTCTCGGACTTGCTGACGCGATAGTGCCGGTGGCCCTGCGCGGCGACCTGCGGCAGGTGGGTCACGCACAGCACCTGGCGGGTCTCGCCCAGCGCGCGCAGCTTCTGCCCGACGATCTCGGCGGTGGCGCCGCCGATGCCCGAATCGACCTCGTCGAACACCATCGTCGGCACCGCGTCGTGGCCGAGCGCGGCCACCTCGATCGCCAGCGAGATGCGCGAGAGCTCGCCGCCGGAGGCCACCTTGCGCAGCGGCCGCGGCGGCTGGCCGGCATTGGCCGAGACCAGGAATTCGACGCGCTCGCCGCCCTGCGGATCCGGGCGGTCGGCTTCCAGCGGCTCCAGCGCGACCTCGAAGCGCCCGCCGCCCATGCCCAGCTCGGCGATCAGCGCCGTGGTGGCGGCCGACAGGGCCTTCGCTGCCTTGGCGCGGGCCTTGCCGAGCGCGTCGGCGGCGCCGCGCCATGTGGCGGCGGCGGCGGCGATTTCGCCGTCCAGCGCCTGCAGGCGGACCGCGGCGTTGCGCAGCGACTCGAGCTCGGCCGCCAGCGCGTCGCGCTGCGCGGCCAGGCCATCGGGCGCCACCCGGTGCTTGCGCGACAGTTCGTGCAGGCGCGCCAGCCTGCGCTCCAGCTCGTCGAGGCGGGCCAGGTCGACGTCGAGGTCGTCGCGGATGCGGCCCAGCAGCAGTGCGGCTTCGTCGACCTGGATCGCGGCCGCGTCCAGCATCGCGTCGACCTCGCCCAGCCGCGGCTCGTGCTCCAGCACCCGCGACAGCTCGCCGCGCAGCTGCTGCAGCTGCCGCGGCAGCGCGGCGCCGCCGTCGCCGTCGAGGCGGGCGAGGGCGGCGTCGCAGGCGGCGATCAGCGCGGCCGAATGCGCCTGCCGGCGGTGCGCCGCGTCGAGCTCGGCGATCGAAGCGGCGTCGATCGCCTCGCGGTCGAGTTCGGCCAGCTGGTGTTCGAGCCATTCGCCGCGCTCGGCGACGTCGCCGGGGCGGCCTTCGCGCGCGCGGGTGAGCATCTCGCGCTCGCGCAGCAGCGCGCTCCACTGGCCCGCGGCCGCGGCGACGCGCGCCAGCAACGGCTCGTGGCCGCCGCAGGCGTCCAGCAGAGCCAGCTGGCTCGCGCGCGACAGCAGCGCCTGGTGCTCGTGCTGGCCGTGGATCTCGACCAGCCGGGCGGCCAGCGCCTCGAGCTGCGACAGCGTCGCCGGCCGGCCGTTGATCCAGGCGCGCGAGCCGCCGTCGGCGCGCAGGGTGCGGCGCAGCTGGCAGGCGTCGCCGTCGTCGAATTCCTCTTCCTGCAGCCACTGCCGCGCGCCGTCGCAGCCGGCGAGGTCGAACTCCGCGTGCAGCTCCGCGCGGCCGGCGCCGTGGCGGACCATGCCGCTGTCGGCGCGCTGGCCGGACAGGAAGCCCAACGCATCGACCAGCAGCGACTTGCCGGCGCCGGTTTCGCCGGAAATGACGGTCAAACCCGCGCCAAACTCGAGCTCGGCGGCGGTGACGACGGCGAAATCACGGATGGCCAGGTGGGTGAGCATGGTTGCCGATTGTGCCGGGACGGGAAGGAGGCGGCCAAGGGGCCGGACGCCCGCAACTGGTTACCCGGCCCGGGTTGCAGGCGCTGAGACTCCCTCCACGCCGGCGCGCTTGCGCCGGCCCGCCATCGGACTTATATCCGGAAGATGAGCCGCAGGATTGCCAGCGAAGGCCACCTCGACCCGCGCACGCGGCAGCTGCTGCGCGCGCTGATCGGGCGCTACATCCGCGACGGTGAACCGGTCGGCTCGCAGACGCTGGCGCGCCATGCCGGCCTGGACGTCAGCGCGGCGACGATCCGCAACATCCTCTCCGACCTCGAGGAGATCGGCCTGCTGTCCGCGCCGCACACCTCGGCCGGGCGGGTGCCGACCGCGCGCGGGCTGCGGGTGTTCGTCGACAGCCTGATCGAGTGGAAGCCGCCGGGCGAACGCCAGATCCAGATGATCCAGGAAGGCCTGGCCGCGCGCGCCTCGACCCAGGAGGTGCTGCGCGAGGCCTCGTCCCGGCTTTCGGATATCTCGCACTTCGTCGGCCTGGTCACGGTGCCGCGCCGCGACCGCTTCGCCTTCCGCCACATCGATTTCGTGCGCCTGGACGAGCGCCGGGTGCTGGCGATCCTGGTGTTCGTCGACGGCGAGGTGCAGAACCGCGCGGTCGAGGTGTCGCGCCCGCTGTCGCCCGACGACCTGGAATGGATCGCCAACTACCTCAACCAGAACTACGCCGGCCTCGGCCTGGCCGAGATCCGCGAACGGCTGGTGGCCGAGCTCGACGACCAGCGCCGCGAGGTCGACCGCCGCATGGCGGCGACGGTGGCGCTGGCGCAGGCCACCCTGCAGCCGGGCGACGACGAGGACATGCTCGTCAGCGGACAGACCAAGCTGATGGGCGGGACGCAGGGGCTGGCCGACGTCGAGCGCCTGCGCGAGCTGTTCGAGGCCTTCCAGCGCAAGCACGAGCTGCTGCAGGTGCTCGAGGGCTGCCTGCGCGCCGACGGCGTGCGCTTGTTCATCGGCGAGGAGTCGGGCGTGACCTCGATGGAGCAGTGCAGCCTGATCGCCGCGCCCTACGCCAGCGGTGGCCGGGTGCTGGGCGTGCTGGGGGTGATCGGCCCGACCCGGATGGACTACGACCGCATCATCACCACCGTGCAGGCGACCGCCCAGGCCCTCTCGCGGACGATGGCGGAGCGGGTGGGGTAGGGAGGAGCCGCGGCCGTGGTCCGGCCGGAGGTCGATTGCGGGACCAGGGGTTGGATTCCGCGCCCAGGCCCCTACATCGACCCGCGAACCCGCGCCGGCCCGTGCCGCCGCCTTTCTTGGCCACCGCCACCTGGACATTCCACCGACCCGATGACCATGCCCCCAGAACGAGAAGACGTGACCACCCCGGACCCCGGCATCGCCGGCGAGTTCTCCCCGGAAGAACAGGTCGAGCGGCTCACGGCCGAGCTCGAGCAGCTGCGCGCCCAGTCGCTGGTCGAGCGCGCCGACCTCGAGAACCAGCGCAAGCGCCTGGAGCGCGACGTCCGCAACGCCTGCCGCTTCGCCAACAAGCAGTTGCTGGGCGACCTGCTGCCGGTGTTCGACAGCCTCGAGGCCGCGCTCGCCAACGCCCCGGACGCGGACCCGCTGCGCGACGGCGTGGTGCTGATCCTGCGCGAGCTCGGCCGCGTCGCCGAGAACAACGGGCTGGTCGAGATCGCCCCGATGGCCGGCGACGCGTTCGACCCCGCGCACCATCAGGCCATGAGCGTGGTCGAGGTCCACGGCATTGCCCCGCACGCGGTGGCGCAGCTGTTCCAGAAGGGCTTCATGCTCCACGACCAGCTGCTGCGCCCCGCGCTGGTGGCGGTCGCCAAGGGCGACTGACCGACGCCTTTCGCGCGGCCGCGGCGGCGCTTGAACCGATCCGCCCAGGCCCCAGATAGCGTCCATCGGCGGCATCGCCGCCCCGAATCCAAGTTCAACCAGAATCATCGAGAGGGACCACCACAATGGCAAAGATCATCGGCATCGACCTCGGCACGACCAACTCGTGCGTGGCGATCATGGACGGCGGCAAGGCCAGGGTCATCGAGAACAGCGAGGGTGACCGCACCACGCCGTCGATCGTGGCCTACACCAAGGACGGCGAAGTGCTGGTCGGCGCGTCCGCCAAGCGCCAGGCCGTCACCAACTCCAAGAACACCTTCTATGCGGTCAAGCGCCTGATCGGCCGCAAGTTCAAGGACGCCGAGGTGCAGAAGGACATCGGCCTGGTGCCGTACGCCATCACCGAGCACGACAACGGCGATGCGTGGGTGGCGACCAGCGACGGCAGGAAGCTGTCGGCGCAGGAGGTCTCCGCGCGCATCCTCGAGAAGATGAAGAAGACCGCCGAGGCCTATCTGGGCGAGACCGTCACCGAGGCGGTGATCACCGTGCCGGCCTACTTCAACGACTCGCAGCGCCAGGCGACCAAGGACGCCGGCAAGATCGCCGGCCTCGACGTCAAGCGCATCATCAACGAGCCGACTGCGGCCGCGCTGGCCTATGGCCTGGACAAGGAAGGCGGCGACCGCAAGATCGCCGTGTACGACCTGGGTGGCGGCACCTTCGACGTGTCGATCATCGAGATCGCCAACGTCGACGGCGAGAAGCAGTTCGAGGTGCTGTCGACCAACGGCGACACCTTCCTCGGCGGCGAGGACTTCGACAAGCGCGTCATCGACTACCTGGTCGAGGAGTTCAACAAGGACCAGGGCATCGACCTGCGCAAGGACCCGCTCGCCCTGCAGCGCCTGAAGGACGCGGCCGAGCGCGCCAAGATCGAGCTGTCCAGCTCGCAGCAGACCGAGGTCAACCTGCCGTACGTGACGGCCGATGCCTCCGGTCCCAAGCACCTGAACATCAAGCTGACCCGGGCCAAGCTCGAGGCGCTGGTCGAGGACCTGGTCAGGAAGACCATCGAGCCCTGCCGCATCGCGCTCAACGACGCCGGCCTGCGCGCCAGCGACGTCGCCGAGGTGATCCTGGTCGGCGGCCAGACCCGCATGCCCAAGGTGCAGCAGGCGGTGGCCGAGTTCTTCGGCAAGGAGCCGCGCAAGGACGTCAACCCCGACGAGGCGGTCGCGATCGGCGCCGCGGTGCAGGGCGGCGTGCTGGCCGGCGACGTCAAGGACGTGCTGCTGCTCGACGTCACCCCGCTGAGCCTGGGCATCGAGACCCTGGGCGGCGTGTTCACCAAGATCATCGAGAAGAACACCACCATCCCGACCAAGGCCTCGCAGACCTTCTCCACCGCCGAGGACAACCAGTCCGCGGTGACGGTGCACGTGCTGCAGGGCGAGCGCGAGCAGGCCCGCTACAACAAGTCGCTGGCCAAGTTCGACCTCACCGGCATCGAGCCGGCGCCGCGCGGCATGCCGCAGGTGGAGGTGTCGTTCGACATCGACGCCAACGGCATCCTGCACGTGTCGGCCAAGGACAAGAAGACCAACAAGGAGCAGAAGGTCGAGATCAAGGCCGGCTCGGGCCTGTCGGACGAAGAGATCCAGCGGATGGTCAGCGACGCCGAGGCGCACCGCGAGGAGGACAAGAAGTTCCACGAGCTGGTCACCGCGCGCAACCAGGCCGATGCGCTCATCCACGGCGCGCGCAGCGCGATCAAGGACAACGGTGACAAGGTGCCTGGCGACGTGATCGGCCGGGTCGAGGGCGCCATCGCCGAGGTCGAGTCGGCGATGAAGGGCGACGACAAGGCCCAGCTCGAGGCCAAGACCAAGGCGCTGGAAGAGGCCGCGCAGTCGCTGTTCGCCGCTGCCGCGGCGGCGGCGCAGCAGCCGCCGTCGGGCGAGGACGCGGCCGGCGGCCCGGCGCCCGGGAGCGACGACGTGGTCGACGCCGAGTTCACCGAGGTCAAGGACGACGAGAAGAAGCAGTGATTGGTGGTTGGTGATTCGTGATTGGAAGAAGCGGGGTCGAGGCTCCGCTTTTTCCGTCACGGAACGCCGGATCGCTTTTGCTTTTCCGAATCACCGATAACGAATCACGAACCACGGCTCCATGAGCAAACGCGACTACTACGAAGTGCTGGGCGTCCCGCGCGACGCCAGCGACGAGGACCTGAAGAAGGCCTATCGCCGCTGCGCGATGAAGCATCATCCCGACCGCAACCCCGGCGACAAGGCCGCCGAGGCCGCGTTCAAGGAATGCAAGGAGGCCTACGAGGTGCTGTCGGACGGCGGCAGGCGCCGCATGTACGACCAGCACGGGCACGCCGCGTTCGAGCACGGCATGGGCGGCGGCAACGCCGGCCCGGGCTATGCCGACATGGGCGACATCTTCGGCGACATCTTCGGCAACATCTTCGGCGGCGGCGCCGCGCGCGGCCCGCGGCGCGGCGCCGACGTCGGCTACGTGATGGAGCTCGACCTGGAGGAGGCCGTCGCCGGCGTCGAGCGCCGCATCGAGATCCCGACCCTGGCCGAATGCGCGCCCTGCAAGGGCACCGGCTCGGAGGACGGCAAGCTCGACACCTGCGCGACCTGCCACGGCCGCGGCCAGGTGCGCTTCCAGCGCGGCATCTTCTCGATGCAGCAGCCGTGCCCGGCCTGCCACGGCCGCGGCCAGACGTTCAGGAGTCCGTGCCCGTCGTGCCACGGTGCCGGGCGCGTGGAGGAGGAGAAGGTGCTGTCGGTGAAGATCCCGCCCGGGGTCGACAACGGCGACCGCATCCGCCTGTCCGGCGAGGGCGAGGCGGGTCCGCCCGGCTCGCCGCCGGGCGATCTCTACGTCGAGGTCCGGGTGCGCCCGCACGGGATCTTCGTGCGCGACGGCGACGACCTGCACTGCGAGGTGCCGGTCCGGATCTCGCAGGCCGCGCTCGGCGACACCGTGCGCGTGCCCACGCTCGACGGCGAGACCGAGATCCGCATCCCCGCCGAAACCCAGACCGGCAAGGTCTTCCGCCTGCGCGACAAGGGCGTGAAATCCGTGCGCAGCCGCGTTCCCGGCGACCTGTACTGCAAGGTCGTGGTGGAAACGCCGGTCAACCTCACCGCCGAGCAGCGCGAGCTGCTGGACAAGTTCGAGGCCACCTTCGTCGGCGAGGGCGCACGACGGCATTCGCCGAAGTCGAGCACCTTCTTCGACGGGGTGAAGGGCTTCTGGGACCGGATGGTCTCGTAGCGCGCGCCGCCTACTGGCGCACCAGTTCGATCGACGCCACCAGCGGCCGGGCATCCGCGGCCGGATGCCCGCCGGGCTGGAAGGTGACCGCCAGCGAATCGCGCGCGTTGCCGTTGCCGCGCGTGGCGAGGCGATCCAGCAGCGCGGTCACGTCGAAGCTGAAGAAATTCTCGCCAAGCGCCTCGTCGAGCTTGCCGCCGCCGTGGTCGTGGAACTCGGCGTCGAAGAAGTTGATGCTGCCGACGTAGTCGCCGCGACCCGCGCCCGCCGGTCCGCGGCCCGGACCCAGGTAGACGTGGTACAGCACTTCCGGCTGGTGCCAGGCATGCAGGTCCTTGAGCACCAGCCAGGTGCGCCGCGGCGCGCGGTCCAGGTCCAGCCCGAGCACGGCCGTCCTCGCCGCGCCGGCAACGGGCCGCAGCAGACTCCGGGTCGCTTCCGCGCCGAGTTCCGCCGGCAGCGCGCGGGCGACGAGTTCCGGCGCAGCGCCTGGCATCGCGGGGATGCGCCGCAGGGCCGCGCCCTCCATCGGTGGCGCAGGCGGCGACTCGAAGCTGTCGTAGGTGTAGCCCAGCGTCGCGATGTCGAAGTAGTCGCGCAGGCGGCTCGACACGCGCTGCCCCAGGCCGTCGGCGAACACGAACGCCTTGTTCGCCCACGCGAGCGCGGGGTTGGTGCCGCCGTTGAGGTTCCAGCTCGCCCAGAGGCGGTCGATGTTGGCGTGGTGCACCCAGAACAGCGGGTCGCGCGCGGCATAGGGCACGGCGCCCATGTTGTACTTGTTGCCGACCAGCACGTGGATCGAGCCGTGGATGCCCGAATCGATCGCGCGGCAGAACCCCTGCACGCCGCCGCTGCTGCTGTAGCTGGCCTTGCCCATCGGCACGCTGATGTCCATCAGGTTGCCCGGCTGGTTCTTGTGGATCGGCTTGCCGTTGTTGGCGAGCTTGATGCGGTCGGGCCGGTACAGGGATTCGAACACCAGGTCGTTGGGCAGGCGGAAGGCCTGCGGCAGCACGCCGCACAGGGCCGGGTCGGAGGCGGTGTAGTTCCAGTACGGCAGGGTGAAGTCGGGCCGGCCGCTCACCTGGCGGATGATGTTCTCGAAGAACAGCACGTACATGCGGTGCCAGGGCAGGAAGTTGTTGGCGTTCTGCCCCGCGTGCGACTGGCAGGTGTTCCACATCTCGTTCGCCAGCGCGCCGGCGACGCCGGGTTCGCTGCCGAAGATCCGCGCCAGCTCCGCGGCCTTGGTGGTCGTGCCGTCGACGAAATGCGTGTACCACTGCCAAGTCCAGCTCAACGGGTCGAACTCGGGGCGCAGCTTCATCGCCGCCACGGCGCCGGCATAGACCTGCAGCATTTCCTGGCCGATGGGGCTGTTGGCGTCGTAGCGCACCAGCGGGCCGTCGGCACGCGCGTTGCGCGCCACCCACAGCGCGAGCGGGATCGTGGCCAGCCCACGGACGAAATTGCGGCGCGATGTGGAAACCATGGGTCACCTCCGACGGCGGCGACGCGTGGTGCGGCCATGTGCGGCGGCACTCGATCGCCTGGGTGTCGCCCGCCAGGCCTGTCTGTGCCTTCGGGCTTCGGGCCGGCCGGAATCGTTCCGGCCGCGACTGCCGGATGCCGATATCGCCGCGGGACGGCATTCCTCGACCGGTCCGGGGCGGGCGGGAGTCCCGCTCGAGCGCGCCGTGGCGCTTCATCGGCATCCCTGCAAGAGGTCAGACGCAGCGCGCCGGGACAAGCGGACGCGCATCGCAGCCGCGCAAGGCAAGGAGAATGCCGGTCGCCGGAACCTCGAAGCGTGAACCTGCGGCGCGCGCCGAGTGAACGGGGCGCCGGCGCGATCAACGCGCCTGCTTCCGCGATCGCCGGCGTCCGCTCGCGTCAGGAGTGTCGCGCGTTGGCGCGCCGGCGTGAACCCCAGATCCGGTCCAGTCCGCCGGCGATGCCCTTCACGACGCGTGAAAATCCGCCGCGGCGCTGCTTGCGAGCGGCGTCTTCGGCGCTGGCCAGCCACGCCACCTGGACGACCTTGCGTTCGCCCTCGAATGGCAGATGCCCGTGCCACGAGTTGTCGGCGCGCCGGAACGCGACCAGCGTGCCGTAGAGCGGGCGGATCTCCGGCGCCGCCAGCGCGTCGATGTCGTCGCCGGCGCGCAGCAGGCGCAGGCAGCCGTCGCTGGTGTCGGGCCAGGACGGATTGAGGTAGAGCAGGGCGGTGACGACCTTGGAGCGGCTGTCGGTGTGGATCGTGCCGTGGCGGCGGTGGACCGAGTCGCTGAGCGTCGTGATCGACGGCAGCGCCGACAGCGCGGGAACGCCGAGCCTGCGGCCGATGGCGTCGGCGATCTCGCCGCCGCCGAGTTGCGCGACCAGTGCCCGCAATGCCGGGCCGCAGTCCTGCTCGCGGTAGGGGAAGAAGCCGGCGCTGCCGTAGCGCGGGAAATCGCGCAGCAACGCCTCGCGGTCGCCGTCCGCGAGCTGCGTGGGAGCGACGAGGAAGGCGAAGGGCGCGCGCGCGACCAGCACGTCGGCGCGTTCAAGTCGGGTCGGGTCGAGCATCGTGGCCATCGGGGCATGGCGTCGCGCGAAGTCTAGCGCCGCCGGCGTTAGCACTTCGCCATGTCTTGTCGCGCCGGCCCCGCGCCCGTAGCCTGCGCGCATGAGCGATCCGATCCGACTGCTGGTCCACGGCGCCGGTGGCCGCATGGGCCAGGCCCTGCTGAGGCTGTGCGCGCAGCGCGACGATTGCCGCGTGGTCGCCGCGGTGTCGGCGCGCCAACCGGCGCAGCGGGTGGTCGACGGCGTGCCGTGGTTCGCCGCCAGCGAGCTTGCCGGCGCGCCGGATTTCGACGTCGCGATCGATTTCAGCCTGCCTGCCGGCCTGGAGGCCGCGCTCGCCGCCTGCCTGGCGCGCGGCGCCGGCCTGGTGTCGGGCACTACCGGCCTGTCGGACGCGCAGCGCGCCGCGCTCGAGGGCGCCGGAAGTCGGATCGCGGTGCTGTGGGCGGCCAACTTCAGCCTCGGCGTGGCGATGCTGGAGGAACTGGTCGAACGCGCCGCGGCCGGGCTGCACGGCTGGGACTGCGACATCGTCGAGATGCACCACGCCCGCAAGCAGGACGCGCCCTCGGGCACCGCGCTCGCGCTGGGCGCGGCGGCGGAGCGCGGTGGCGCCCGGCCGCGCTACGCCAGCGTGCGCGCCGGCGACATCGTCGGCGAGCACACCGTGCAGTTCGCCGCCGCCGGGGAGCGCGTCGAGCTGGTCCACCGCGCCGGCAGCCGCGACATCTTCGCCAACGGCGCGCTGCACGCGGCCACCAGGCTGGCCGGGCGTGCAGCGGGGCTGTACAGGCTGCGCGACGTGCTTTCCTGAAGCCGGCGACGCCGCGCAGGCCCGGTCGCCGCGATTGCGTGGCAATCAACGCTGGCGCCGCGCGCGGCGCGCCGGTATCATTCCCGCTCGCCTGATTCCTCTCGCCTCCGGCCGGTCCAGCACCGCGTCGGCGGTTTTTTGCAACCCGACGTAGGCGAATCCCCCCGTGACCGACACCGCAATCCTGGCCCTCGAAGACGGCACCGTGTTCGAGGGCATCTCCGTGGGCGCGCCCGGCCTGTCGGTCGGCGAAGTGGTGTTCAACACCGCCATGACCGGCTACCAGGAGATCCTCACCGATCCGTCCTATGCGCGGCAGATCGTCACCCTGACCTATCCGCACATCGGCAACACCGGCTGCACGGGCCAGGACGACGAGGCCGCGCAGGCCTGGGCCGCCGGCCTGGTGGTGCGCGACGTGCCGCGCCGCCCCAGCAGCTGGCGCAGCCGCAGCCCGCTGCCGGAGTGGCTGCGCGCGCGCGGCATCGTCGCCATCGCCGGCATCGACACCCGCAAGCTCACCCGACTGCTGCGCGACGGCGGCGCGCAGAACGGCGCGCTGATGGCCGGAAGCATCGATGCGGACAAGGCCATCGAGGCCGCGCGCAAGTTCCCCGGCCTCAAGGGCATGGACCTGGCAAAGGAAGTCAGCGTGCGCGAGCCGTACCGCTGGAACGCCGGCCAGCTCGACCTCGACCGCGACGCCTTCGTCGAAGGCGGCGACCGCTTCCGCGTGGTGGCCTACGACTACGGCGTGAAGCGCAACATCCTGCGCATGCTGGCCGAGCGTGGCTGCGACGTCACCGTGGTGCCAGCGCAGACGCCGGCGGCCGAGGTGCTGGCGATGCAGCCCGACGGCGTGTTCCTGTCCAACGGGCCCGGCGACCCGGAGCCCTGCGACTACGCCATCGCCGCGATCCGCGAGTTCATCGACCGCAAGGTGCCGCTCTACGGCATCTGCCTGGGCCACCAGCTGCTCGGCCTGGCGATCGGCGCGAAGACGCTGAAGATGAAGTTCGGCCACCACGGCGCCAACCACCCGGTCATCGACCTGGACAGCGGGCGGGTGATGATCACCTCGCAGAACCACGGCTTCGCGGTCGACGAGTCGAGCCTGCCCGCCAACGCGCGGGTCATCCACCGCTCGCTGTTCGACGGCAGCAACCAGGGCATCGAGCTCACCGACGCCCCGGCCTTCAGCTTCCAGGGGCATCCGGAGGCCTCGCCCGGGCCGCACGACGTATCGCCTCTGTTCGACCGGTTCATTGCTGCGATGGAGAAGAACTGACATGCCAAGGCGCAGCGACCTCAAGACCATCCTCATCATCGGCGCCGGCCCGATCGTCATCGGCCAGGCCTGCGAGTTCGACTACTCCGGCGCGCAGGCCTGCAAGGCGCTGCGCGACGAGGGCTACCGCGTGGTGCTGGTCAACAGCAACCCGGCCACGATCATGACCGACCCGGAGATGGCGGACGCGGTCTACATCGAGCCGATCAACTGGCAGACGGTCGAGCGGATCATCGCCAAGGAAAGGCCCGACGCGCTGCTGCCCACCATGGGCGGGCAGACCGCGCTCAACTGCGCGCTCGACCTCGCCGACAACGGCGTGCTGGAGAAGTACGGCGTCGAGCTGATCGGGGCCAAGCGCGACGCCATCCGCATGGCCGAGGACCGCGAGCTGTTCCGCGTGGCGATGGCCGAGATCGGGCTGGAGTGCCCGAAGGCCGAGGTCGCGCGCAGCTTCGAGCAGGCGGTCGACATCCAGTCGCGGGTCGGCTATCCCACCATCATCCGGCCCAGCTTCACCCTCGGCGGCAGCGGCGGCGGCATCGCCTACAACAAGGAGGAGTTCGAGGAAATCGTCAAGCGCGGCTTGGAGCTCTCGCCGGTGCACGAGGTGCTGGTCGAGGAGTCGGTGCTGGGCTGGAAGGAGTTCGAGATGGAAGTGGTCCGCGACACCGCGGACAACTGCATCATCGTCTGCTCGATCGAGAACCTCGACCCGATGGGCGTGCACACCGGCGACTCGATCACGGTCGCGCCGGCGCAGACGCTCACCGACAAGGAATACCAGCGCCTGCGCGACGCCTCGATCGCCGTGCTGCGCAAGATCGGCGTCGACACCGGCGGTTCCAACGTGCAGTTCGGCATCAACGCGCAGACCGGGCGCGTGGTGGTGATCGAGATGAACCCGCGCGTGTCGCGCTCCTCGGCGCTGGCGTCGAAGGCCACCGGCTTCCCGATCGCCAAGGTCGCCGCCAAGCTCGCGGTGGGCTACACGCTCGACGAGCTGAAGAACGAGATCACCGGCGGGCTGACGCCGGCCTCGTTCGAGCCGACGATCGACTACGTCGTCACCAAGATCCCGCGCTTCGCGTTCGAGAAGTTCCCGCAGGCCGACTCGCGCCTGACCACGCAGATGAAGTCGGTGGGCGAGGTGATGGCGATCGGTCGCACCTTCCAGGAGTCGCTGCAGAAGGCCTTGCGCGGGCTGGAGACGGGCAAGGCCGGGCTCGATCCCACCGGCCTGGACCTGGCCAGCGAGGAGGGCCTGGCGACGCTGCGCCGCGAGGTGAAGGAAGCCGGCCCCGAGCGGCTGTTCCACCTCGCCGACGCTTTCCGCGCCGGCATGTCGGTGGAAGAGGTGCACGCGCTGTCGTTCGTGGACCCGTGGTTCCTCGACCAGGTCGAGGAGCTGGTGGCGACCGAGAACGACGTCGCCGCGGCGGGCGTCGACGCGCTCGACGCACGCGCGCTGCGCGCGCTCAAGCGCATGGGCTTTTCCGACGCGCGCCTGGCGCAGCTGGTGCAGGTCGACGAGAAGGCGATCCGCGCGCTGCGGCGCGCGTTCGGGATCAGGCCCGTGTACAAGCGGGTGGATTCCTGCGCGGCCGAGTTCGCCACCACCACCGCCTACCTGTACTCGACCTACGAGGACGAGTGCGAGGCGCAGCCGACCGGTCGCGACAAGATCATCGTGCTGGGCGGCGGCCCGAACCGGATCGGCCAGGGCATCGAGTTCGACTACTGCTGCGTGCACGCCGCGCTCGCCCTGCGCGAGGACGGGTACGAGACCATCATGGTCAACTGCAACCCGGAGACGGTGTCCACCGACTACGACACCTCCGACCGCCTGTATTTCGAGCCGCTGACGCTCGAGGACGTGCTGGAGATCGTCGAGCTGGAGAAGCCCAAGGGCGTGATCGTGCAGTACGGCGGCCAGACGCCGCTCAAGCTCGCGCGCGCGCTGGAGGCCAACGGCGTGCCGATCATCGGCACCTCGCCGGAGAGCATCGACCTGGCCGAGGACCGCGAGCGCTTCCAGCAGCTGGTGACGAAGCTGGGGCTGCTGCAGCCGCCCAACCGCACCGCGCGCAACCCGGACGAGGCGCTGGCGCTGGCGCGCGAGATCGGCTACCCGCTGGTGGTGCGCCCAAGCTACGTGCTCGGCGGCCGCGCGATGGAAGTCGTGCACGCCGACGCGGACCTGAGCAAGTACATGCGCGACGCGGTCAAGGTCTCCAACGACTCGCCGGTGCTGCTCGACCGCTTCCTCGACAACGCGGTCGAGGTCGACATCGACGTGATCGCCGACAGCACCGGCGCCGTGTTGATCGGCGGCGTGATGGAGCACATCGAGGAAGCCGGCGTGCACTCGGGCGATTCGTCGTGCTCGCTGCCGCCGTATTCGCTGTCCGCCGCCACCCAGGCGCGGCTGCGCGAGCAGGTGGTGGCGCTGGCGCGCGCGCTCGACGTGGTCGGGCTGATGAACACGCAGTTCGCGGTGCAGGTGGGAGAGGACGGCGAGGACGTCATCTACCTGCTCGAGGTCAACCCGCGCGCCTCGCGCACGGTGCCGTTCGTGTCGAAGGCGACCGGCCGGCCGCTGGCCAAGATCGCGGCGCGCTGCATGGCCGGCATGACGCTGGCCGGGCAGGGCGCGAACGACGAGGTGGTGCCCGGCTACTACTCGGTCAAGGAGGCGATCTTCCCGTTCGCCAAATTCCAGGGCGTCGACCCGATCCTCGGGCCGGAGATGCGCTCCACCGGCGAGGTCATGGGCGTGGGCCGCAACTTCGGCGCCGCGTTCGCGCGCGCGCAGGAGGCGGCCAACATCAAGGCGCCGCCGGCCGGCAAGGCCTTCATCTCGGTGCGCGACCCGGACAAGCCGCGCGTGCTGGCGGTGGCGCAGGACCTGGTCCGCCGCGGCTGGTCGCTGGTGGCCACCGGCGGCACCGCCGCGTGGCTGCGCGGGCACGGGCTGGAGTGCGCGCACGTCAACAAGGTCGCCGAGGGCCGCCCGCACATCGTCGACCTGATCAAGAACGGCGAGATCGCCTACATCGTCAACACCACCGAGGGCCGGCAGGCGATCGCGGACTCGTTCTCGATCCGCCGCGAGGCCCTGCAGCAGGGCGTCACCTACTCGACCACGATTGCCGGCGCCAGGGCCTTGCTGCATTCTCTGGAGTACCGCGGCAGCGGCCCGGTGCTGGCGCTGCAGGAATTGCACGAGGAACTGAGCAAGCAATGAGAGCCCCCATCACCACCCAGGGCGCGCTGCGCCTGCGCGCGGAACTGGAAGAACTGAAGTCGGTGCGCCGGCCGGCGGTGATCAACGCGATCGCCGAGGCGCGCGCGCACGGCGACCTGAAGGAGAACGCCGAGTACCACGCCGCGCGCGAGCAGCAGGGCTTCATCGAGGGCCGCATCAAGCAACTCGAGGCGGAGCTTTCGCACGCGCAGGTGATCGACGTTTCCACGCTCGACGCCGGCAGCCGCATCGTGTTCGGCGCGATCGTGCTGCTGGCCGACGCCGACAGCGGCGAGGAGAAGCGTTACCAGATCGTCGGGGACCTCGAGGCCGACATCAAGCAGGGCATGATCGCGATTTCCTCGCCGGTCGCGCGCGCGCTGATCGGCAAGCACGAGGGCGACGAGGTGACGATCGAGGCGCCCGGCGGCATCCGCGAGTACGAAATCGTCGAAGTCCGCTACGGCGGCTGAGCCTTGGACGGGGCCACGCTGCTGCTTCCCGCCGCCGCGCGCCTGGGCGGGCAGCGGCTGGGCGACGCGGTCGCGCGCGCGCTCGGGCGCGCTGATCGCGGTCCGCGCGGGCTGGACGGTCGCCGGGCGCAGCTGCTGCGCCACTTCGAGCTGGTGCCCAACCACTGGCCGATGGCCGCGCTCACGCGCCAGGCCGACGCCGGCGACGCCGCGGGCGCGGGCTGGCTGCGCGCCGATCCGGCGTACGTGCGGCCCGACATCAACGGCGCGCGCCTGCTCGCGATCGGGGAATCGCTGGCGCTGGCGGACGAGGACGTCGCCGCCTTCCTGCCCGCGCTCAAGCCGCTGTTCGGCGACGCCGGCTTCCCGATCGACGCGCCGGACCCATCGCGCTGGTACCTGCGCCTGCCCACAGCGACGAAGCTGCCGGCGTTCACCGCGCCGGACGAGGCGCTCGGCGCCGACCTGTTCGAGCATCTCGCCGAGGGCAGCGAGGGACGCCGCTGGCGCGTGCTGCTGGGCGAGGCGCAGGTGGTGCTGCACAACCATCTCTGGAACGAACGCCGCATCGCGCAGGGCAAGCCGCCGGTGAACTCGCTGTGGTTCTGGGGCGGCGGCGTGCTGCCCGACTTCGTGCGCTCGCCGCATGCGGCGCTGCATTCGGACGACGAAGCGGCCGTCGCGCTGGCGCACGCGGCGGGCATCGCGCACGCGCCGCTGCCGCCGCGCTTCGACGCCGCGGCCGCCGCCGGCGCCGTCTTCGACCTGTCCGCGCAGCGCGACCTCGCGGCGATCGAGCGCGACTGGCTCGGGCCCGCGCTCGCCGCGCTCGGCGACGGCACGTTGCCATCGCTCGTGCTCGACCTCGCGGACGGCGCCGCGTTCGGGCTCGCGCGCGGTCAGCGTTGGCGCTTCTGGCGCCGGCCACTGGCGCGCCTGGACGCGTGAGCGCCGTGCGCACCATCCGCCGGCGCGAATGCGCGGTCGGCGACGGCTGGCCGGACGCGATCCCGCCGCTGCTGCGCCGCGTCTACGCCGCGCGCGGCGCGCACGACGCGGCCAGCGCGCGGCCGAAGCTGGCGTGCCTGCCGCTGCCGGACGGCCTGCTGGGGCTGGACGCGGCCACGAGCCTGCTCGCCGAGGCGATCGCCGGCGACCGCCACATCCTGGTGGTGGGGGATTTCGACTGCGACGGCGCCACCGCCTGCGCCACCGCCGTGCGCGGGCTGCGCATGCTCGGCGCGACGCGGGTGTCGCACGCCGTGCCCAACCGCATCGTCCACGGCTACGGGCTCTCGCCGGCACTGGTCGACGAACTGGCCGCGCTGCAGCCGGACCTGCTGGTCACCGTCGACCACGGCATCGCCTGCCACGCCGGCGTGCGCGCCGCAAAGGCGCGCGGCTGGCAGGTGCTGGTCACGGACCACCACCTGCCCGGCGAAACGCTGCCGCCGGCGGATGCGATCGTCAATCCGAACCAGCCCGGCGACGGCTTCCCCGGCAAGACGCTGGCGGGGGTCGGGGTGGTCTTCTACGTCCTGCTGGCGTTGCGGCAGCGGCTGCGCCAGGCCGGGCGCTTCGACGACAGCGGGCCCGACCTGTCGACGCTGCTCGACCTGGTTGCCGTCGGCACCGTCGCCGACCTCGTGCCGCTGGACGCGTGCAACCGCGCGCTCGTCGCCGCCGGCCTGCGGCGGATCCGGGCAGGGCAGGGATGCGCCGGCCTGCAGGCGCTGGTCGAAGTCTCGCGCCGGCGCGCCGACGTGCTGTGCGCGCAGGACATCGGCTTCGCGATCGCGCCGCGCCTCAACGCCGCCGGGCGGCTCGAGGACATGGCGCTGGGCATCGAATGCCTGCTCTGCGACGAGCCGTCGCGGGCGCGCGAGCTGGCGCAGCTGCTCGACGGCATCAACGCCGAGCGACGCGCCGTGCAGCAGCAGATGGTGGCCGACGCCGACGCGGTGCTGGCGGCCCTCGCGGCGGTCGATGCCGCGCCGCGCGTCGCCCATTGCCTGTTTGATGCGCAGTGGCACCCGGGCGTGGTCGGGCTGGTCGCGTCGAAGATGAAGGAACGGCTGCATCGTCCGGTGGTCGCGTTCGCGCCGAGCGAGCCGGGCAGCGGGCTGCTGCGCGGCTCGGCGCGATCGATCCCGGGCTTCCACGTGCGCGACGCGCTGGCCCGGGTGGACGCACGGCAGCCGGGCCTGATCGAGCGCTTCGGCGGGCACGCGATGGCCGCCGGGCTGAGCCTGCGGCAGGAGCGCTACGCGGCTTTCGCCGAGGCCTTCGCCGAGGCGGCCGCGGCGCTGCTCGACCCGGCGATGCTGGAGGACGTGGTCGACAGCGACGGCGACTTGCAGGCCGCCGACTTCCACATCGGCAACGCGGTTGCGCTGCGCGACGGCGGGCCTTGGGGGCAGGGCTTCCCGGAGCCGCTGTTCGACGGCGAGTTCGCGGTGCTGTCGTGGCGGCCGGTCGGCGGCCAGCACCTGAAGCTCGAGCTGGGCCTGGGCGGCCTGCGCCTGCAGGCGATCGAGTTCGGTGGTGGCGCCGGCGCGCCGCCGGGCGGGCGCGTGCGCATCGCCTACCGCCTGGCGCCGGACGACTATCGCGGCGGCGACGCGGTCCAGCTGGTCGTGGTCCACCGCGAACCGGCCTGACTGCTAGAATCCCGGGTCTTTTCCGCCGGCATTCCACCGACATGATCGAACTCAATCCCGTCCGCCAGCGCATCGCCGACCTGACCGGTCGGCTGGATGCGCTGAGGGGGTTTCTTTGACTACGACAGCAAGCGCGAGCGCCTCGAGGAAGTAGAGCGCGAGCTGGAGAACCCGGACGTCTGGAACGACCCCGAGCGCGCCCAGTCGCTGGGCCGCGAGCGCTCGCTGCTCGACAAGACCGTCAACGGCATCCGCACGCTGACCGACGGCCTGTCCGGCGCCGCGGAGCTGCTCGACCTGGCCGAGTCGGAAAGCGACGAGGAAACCGCGCAGGCGGTGGTCGACGACGTCGAGCGCTTCGGCCGCGACGTCGACAAGCTCGAGTTCCAGCGCATGTTCTCCGGCAAGATGGATCCGGCCAACGCCTTCGTCGACATCCAGGCCGGCGCCGGCGGCACCGAGGCGCAGGACTGGGCCGAGATGCTGCTGCGCATGTACCTGCGCTGGGCCGAGTCGCGCGGCTGGAAGACCGAGCTGCTGGAAGCCAGCGGCGGCGACGTCGCCGGCATCAAGTCCGCCACCTTCCGCGTCGAGGGCGAGTACGCCTACGGCTGGCTCAAGACCGAGATCGGCGTGCACCGGCTGGTGCGCAAGTCGCCGTTCGATTCCGACAACCGACGCCACACCTCGTTCACCTCGGTGTTCGTCTCGCCGGAAGTCGACGACAGCATCGACATCGAGATCAACCCGGCCGACCTGAAGACCGACGTCTACCGCTCCTCCGGCGCCGGCGGCCAGCACGTCAACAAGACCGAATCGGCGGTGCGCATCACCCACGTGCCCACCGGCGTGGTCGTGGCGTGCCAGACCGAGCGCAGCCAGCACGCCAACCGCGACCGTGCGATGAAGATGCTGGCGGCCAAGCTGTACGAGCTGGAAGTGCAGAAGCGCAACGCCGAGCGCGACGCGCTGGAGGCGACCAAGTCCGACATCGGCTGGGGCAGCCAGATCCGCAACTACGTGCTCGACCAGAGCCGCATCAAGGACCTGCGCACCGGCGTGGAGCGCTCCGACACGCAGAAGGTGCTGGACGGCGACCTGGACGAGTTCGTCGAGGCGAGCTTGAAATCGGGCCTCGAGGCGGGTTCCAAACGCTCCGACGCGGTATAACTCCCGTCAAATCGCGGGTCTGGGCTACGCTCCCCGACGCATTGCATCCATCAGGGCCGGACGTGCGGCTGTCCATCATTTCCCGGCGTCGGGGGCGTAGCCCCGACCTACCATGAATTTCCATCCATGACCGACACGACGCCCAACCCGCCGCCCGCCATCGACGAGAACCACCTGATCGCCGAGCGCCGCGCGAAACTCGCCGCGCTGCGCGCGCTGGGCGTCGCCTTCCCCAACGACTTCCGCCGCAGCGACCACGCCGGCGACCTGCAGGCCGAATACGCCGACGCCGGGCGCTGGACCGGCGAGGCGCTGGAAGGCGAGGGCAGGCGCGTCGCGCTCGCCGGCCGCCTGCTGGCCAAGCGGGTGATGGGCAAGGCCGCGTTCGCGCAGGTGCAGGACGTGTCGGGGCGGATCCAGCTGTTCCTGCAGTCGACCACGCTGGGCGAGGCCTACGACGCGTTCAAGGGCTGGGACGTGGGCGACATCGTCGCCGCCGAAGGCACGCTGATGCGCACGAAGACCGGCGAGCTGTCGGTGAAAGCCGACCGCCTGCGCCTGCTGGTGAAATCGCTGCGCCCGCTGCCCGACAAGTGGCACGGCCTGGCGGACGTCGAGCAGCGCTACCGCCAACGCTACGTCGACCTGATCGTGACGCCCGAGGCGCGCGAGGTGTTCGTCAAGCGCTCGCAGGTGATCGGCGCGATCCGGCGCTGGCTCGATGCGAGGCGCTTCCTCGAGGTCGAGACACCGATGATGCATTACCTGGCCGGCGGCGCCACCGCGCGTCCGTTCACCACCCACCACAATGCGCTCGACCTCGACCTGTTCCTGCGCGTTGCGCCGGAGCTCTACCTCAAGCGCCTGGTGGTCGGCGGCTTCGAGCGCGTGTACGAGATCAACCGCAACTTCCGCAACGAGGGCGTGAGCACGCGCCACAACCCGGAGTTCACGATGCTCGAGCTGTACGAGGCCTACGCCACGTACGACGAGGTCATGAACCTGACCGAGTCGATGATCCGCGACGTCGCGCTGGAGGCGGTCGGCACCACCGGGCTGTCGTGGGAGGGCAACGCGATCGACCTTGGGCCGCGCTTCCGCCGCTGGAAGCTCGAAGAGGCGGTGCGCGAGCTCAACCCCGGGATCACCGTGCAGGACTGTCGCGACCGCGACGCGCTCGCCGCGCACTGCGCGCGCCTGAAGATCCCGGTCAAGCCTGGCTACGGCTGGGGCAAGCTGCTGCTGGAGATCTTCGAGAAGACGGTGGAGACCGGGCTCGTCCAGCCGACCTTCATCACCCACTATCCGGTCGAAGTGTCGCCGCTGGCGCGCGAGTCGGACAGCGAGCCGGGCATCACCGACCGCTTCGAGCTGTTCATCGGCGGCAAGGAACTGGCCAACGGCTTCTCCGAGCTCAACGACCCCGAGGACCAGGCCGCGCGCTTCCGCGCCCAGGCCGACGCCAAGGCCGGCGGCGACGACGAGGCCATGCATTTCGACGCCGACTACATCCGCGCGCTGGAGGTCGGGCTTCCGCCCACCGGCGGCCTCGGGGTCGGCATCGATCGCCTGGTGATGCTGCTGACCGACTCCGCGTCGATCCGCGACGTCCTGCTGTTCCCGTACATGCGGCCGGAAAGCCAGGGCTGACGGTCGCGCCGGCTTCCCGGCGCCCGGCCGGCCTGCGGACGGCAAAAAGGTGACGCGGCCGGTCATTCCCTGACCGCACCGCACCGCCCGCGACGTTGCACCGGGAAGGGCGTGGACCCCGCGATCGCGCCTACGCGCGCCCGCGGCCCAGGGCACGGGACTTGCTTGACCCGTATTCACGGGGGAGTATTCGGGCTGTCAGGGGAACCACGCTCAAGGGGCGGCAACCACGTGAACATCGTCATCGTCGACGACCAGACATCAGCACGCACCATGCTGCGCCACATCCTCGAGGACATCAGCCCCGAGCTGGATGTGCTCGACTTCGGCGATCCCCAGGACGCGCTGCGGTGGTGCGAGGGCAACCGCCCGGACCTGCTGCTGCTGGATTACCGCATGCCGGTGATCGACGGCCTGGAGTTCGCCCGCCGCTTCCGCCGCCCGCTGCTGCACCGCGACGTGCCGATCGTCCTGGTCACGGTGGTCGGCGACGAGCCGATCCGCCAGGCCGCCCTGGACGCCGGCGTGATCGATTTCCTGGTCAAGCCGGTGCGCCCGCGCGAACTGCGCGCCCGCTGCCGCAACCTGCTGCAGTTGCGCCAGCAGGCCGAGTCGGTGAAGCAGCGCGCCCTGTCGCTGGAGCAGCGCCTGCTGTCGAGCATGCACGAGGTCGAGGAGCGCGAGCGCGAGACCCTGACCCGGCTGGCGCGCGCGATCGCCTACCGCGACTCGGGCACCAGCGCCAACCTCGAGCGCCTGGCCCGGGTGGCCGGGCTGATCGCCGAGGAGATGGGCCTGTTCGAGGACGAGGTGCGGATGATCGAGCTCGCCGCGCCGCTGCACGACCTGGGCAAGATCGCCATCCCCGACGCGCTGCTGATGAAGCCGGGCCCGCTGACCGACGAGGAAACCCTGGTCATGCGCCGCCATCCCGAGATCGGCCACGAACTGCTCAGCGGCAGCCAGAACCGCTTCATCCAGGTCAGCGCGACCATCGCGCTGCGCCACCAGGAGCGCTACGACGGCAGCGGCTACCCCGACGGGCTGGTGGGCGAGGCAATCCCGATCGAGGCGCGGATCGTCGCCGTCGCCGACGTGTTCGACGCGCTGATCTCCGTGCGCCCGTACAAGCGCGCCTGGACCATGGACGAGGCGCTCGACTACATCTCGCAGCAGAGCGGCAAGCTGTTCGACCCACGCTGCGTCGACGCGCTGCTGCGCAACCGCGCCAAGCTGGCGGAGATCTGCGCGCATCCGGGCGCGCGGGCGAACCGCCCCGGGCTGCAATAGGCCGCCGGCCACCGACATGAGCGCCATCCTGCAAAGCATCAGGTCCCGCTTCCAGAACCGCCCTGACAGCGAGCACGGGCAGGCGATCACGCGCGCGATCATGCTGGTGGTGGTGGTGTGCTACCTGCAGTTCGTGGTCAAGGGCCAGCCGGGCATCGAGCGCGGGCTGGAGCTGTCGGTGGCCTTCCTGGGCTTCGAGTTCATCGTCGCGGTCGGGATCCTGGCGTGGCTGTACGTCCAGCCGGGGATCTCCTACCCGCGTCGCGTGCTGGGCATGATTGCCGACTACAGCATGATGGGCGTGGGCATGTACCTGCTCGGCGAGCTGCTTTCGCCGCTGTACGTGATCGTGCTGTGGGTGACCGTCGGCAACGGCCTGCGCTTCGGCCCCCGCTTCCTCTACACCGCGATCTGCTTCGCGGTGGCGACCCACCTGCTGGTCATCCTCAACACCCCGTACTGGCAGGCCAATCCCCGGCTCGGCTGGGGGCTGCTGGTCGGCCTGGTCGCGGTGCCGCTGTACCTGAGCTCGCTGCTCAAGGCGCTGGTCAGGGCGACCGAGGCGGCGAAGGCGGCCAACGAGGCCAAGAGCCGCTTCCTCGCCAACATGAGCCACGAGCTGCGCACGCCGCTCAACGGCATCGTCGGCATGTCGCAGCTGCTGGCCACCACGCCGTTGACCGCCGAGCAGCGCGACAGCGCGCAGGTCATCCAGACCTCGGCGCGCGCCCTGCAGTTGCTGGTGGACGACGTCCTCGACATCTCCGCGATCGAGGCCGGCAAGCT
>Ga0268289_100119_pt1 | contig 26992 bp, 22 predicted proteins | sample MetspNORM_FD_191340 | JGI IMG/M metagenome (GOLD analysis project Ga0268289, IMG submission 191340) | Soil microbial communities from San-Diego area, Southern California, United States - Methylocaldum sp. NOR-M | ecosystem: Environmental > Terrestrial > Soil > Desert | place: USA: California... | reverse complement strand
TCTGAACCGTCGCGGCATTCGGATGCCGAAGGTCGCTGGAGCATCGGAAGAGGTCCCGACATTTTCCAACGTCCGGACGGGGACGAACCAAGACGTCGACGTGATACGTGCAAACTCAGCTTTGAATGGGAAGCGTTACAATACCGAATTCATTGACACGCGCGTCAGCTTTCAGGGTCGTGATTACTATACCGTCGTCAGAGCGATGTGTGTCGGACATCGCATCATCGCCATGATCCCTCGCGCACGCGACATCAGCGAAGGATCACCTTCAGTTCATGGCGCCGACACGCCGCCAAATCCGAACCTCCTCAACTACCTTCGCTCAGTCCTTATCGATACTCGACGCAGTCAATTCGATGACATTGCAGCCGATATCGACCGGGCCCTTGGCTTTGGTTTCTTCGCTCACGATTTCCTCGTCGATCGGCGGCACGGGGCGGTGTTCCTCTGCGAAACCGGTTTTAAATTTCACAATGAGGTCACGCGCTTGCGGCTCGAACCGATCACGAACGCGCTTTCTTTCGCATCCGACGTCACAAACCAAGTCGTCAGCTCTGCCGCAAATGCCGTAGCGGACAGAATGTTGAATTTAAATTGACGTCGCTAAGGGTCATAAATGAGCGGACAACTGATGCCCAAATGCGCAATCATTTGATGGAATACGGTCAAGCCCTGCTTGAAGCCCGCGACCTCGCTCGCCTCCAGCTGGCGAGAATTGCGCATCACAACATCCAGACAATCAGGCTTCAATCACATCCGAAGCCGCAAGCGATCATCGCAATCCTGGTCGTTCGCAACGAGGCCCATAGACTTTTGGATTGCTTAAGACATCATCGCGAGATCGGAGTGGATCGTTTTGCGATCATCGACAACGGATCATCGGACGAAACAATAGATCTGTTGGTCGATCAGCCCGACGTCGATTTCTACTCGACGACTGCCCCTTATGCCGAATCGCGAAACGGATCCTTTTGGCGATCGTGGCTACTCAAACGCTATGGCTATGCTCGATGGTATCTCACCATCGATGCCGACGAACTTTTAGTTTATGCCGATATGGACCGACACGACCTTCATGATCTGGGTGCATTCCTGCGCTCCTGGAGTGCGAAGATGTTTTTTGCTCCGATGATCGATATGTACTCGAATAGGCCTTTAAACGAACTTACATACCGAAGTGGAGACAAGCAGACCGATGCCTGTCCTTTTTTCGACGGCGATAGCTATCGGGCTCGCCGTACCAAGCATTGGATCGTCGGACTCGAAGGGGGACCAAGAGCGCGTTTGTTTGGTTCCAAGGCGCTTTTGAACAAACATCCTTTTTTTTACTGGGACCGGACCGGACAACGCCCGAACGGCCATGAGTACCGAACCTTCGGATCTCGCCCAGCACCTTCCGGGGCTCTCCTGCATTTTAAATTTTTGCCGGACCTCAACGACAAAATTTCTTACGCGATCGAGAGTCGCGCCTACTACAATGAGGGGGCGGAATATCGCAGCTATCGCGATGGGCTCCGGAGGTCTCTCAGTATTTCTTATGAAGGAAGCCGTAAATACTACGGACCAGAAAGCCTGGTCGCCGCCAAGCTCATGCAAAAAATACATTGGGGATCGAAACGGCCTACGCGCAGCCTGCTGGTCTCAGCCCTGAGCAGCCGCTCCCTGTGGAGCTCGATCGAACTTGCCGATCGATGAGATGGATTACAGGAAGCGCCGGGGTCGGAACATCTAACTCGACTTCAAGCAGCCATCTTCCGATCGCAATAAGGGGTGAGGATGAAGCCATCTGCTGGCCAAAATGCGCTCCTTAGGAGCTGTTTGCACTGCGGGCCTGGTGACGCTCTTACATGTTGATGAGCTTTATTGAACGCTTGACCTTTTAGTTGCCGTAGCAATTGATCTGAGCGCTGTTTTTTTGGGTACGCTGCTCCGCTCGAAATAGCTTTGCCATTGAAATCAATCCGATTGCCAATTGTTCTGTGAGCTCACAGTGGTTGCGCTCTCGGGGTGAAGGCAGCGCCAGCAGGGGGATAAATGATGAGCGTTGTCGATTTGAGCGTCGTTGAAAAATCGAGGCCTGTGGATAAACTTTTCGCCTCACCGCTCATCTCGATTGTCATCACGCATCATAATTATTCGAATTACCTCAAGGGTGCGATCCAGTCCATCCTCGATCAGACACATACGAATTGGGAATGCGTCGTGATCGATGACTTCTCGGACCGCGATCATCGCCTGGAAGCTGTGAAAATCGTTGACGAGATCAACGACAAACGAGTCACAATTTTGCTGTCAGAGAGCAACGAAGGTTCGGTTCCAACATTCTTCAGGGGACTGGCGCGAACGTCTGGAGAGTTTGTCTGCCCGCTCGACCCGGACGACAGATACATGCCGACATTTCTGGAAGAGTCGCTCGCAGCACACCTGAACCTGTATGTTATGACGCCCATCGTATGCAGCGACCAGGTTTTTGTTACGAAACGCGGCCCGATCGGTTCGGGGCAGCAGTTCTCTATGTATCGGCCGGCCATGTCAATGCGCGGCGTTGCCCTCGAAATTCCGGAAGATCAGAAGCCCTGTCTTCTCTTTTTCGACGCTTCGGTGCCAGGATGGCATTACACATCGACGTCATCGTTGATGTTCCGCCGAACGGCTATCAATTACATGGAGCCTCGCAAGACCCTCGTTTACAAGGGGTGCCTGGATTCTTATCTCGCACGCGGGTGTCACCTACTCGGCGGAACGCTGTTTTTGGGCAAGGCTCTTGTCTATCGGATGTTGCATGAGAACAATCGCTGGATCTCAGAAAACATCTACGCCTCGTCGCAAGACAAGGGACGCCCCGATTCGACGCGGTGGGCCAAAGAGATTCATCACGATGTCATCGAAGCACTTCTCGCCAGCGAACTTCCGGAAGAGGTGAAAGACCGTATCGGAAAGGTCAAATATGATCCGAAGCGCGGGGCCTTCCACCAGGTCAAACGCTGGGGCCGATCAATAAAAAAGCGGCTGCTGTGACCGAGAACCAAAAAGCGGCCGCTGTCCACCGCAGGGGCGAAGCCAGCAGTCGCTGCACGCCAGATCTAAGAGAGTTCGCGGCTCGTCTGATTGAAGGTCGTCCTCCTGTGTTAAAGTATTGTTGGTGTCTTTGATCGACTGCGCGTCGTTTGATGTTGGCGCGCCGCTTCGCGATCAGATCATCTCACCCGAATGAGACGTCAGCTTGGGTTAGACCTTCACGACGGCGCGGTGATTGTGGCGGGCGGAATGTTTCTTGCTTCTTGGCCGGGAGTTCTAAACGGCAACCCGTTTCTCGATATACTCGCGGACTCTCTTGAGAGTCACGGCGCCCGATTTATTTCGGTCGACAGCCCAAGCGAGGGTATTCCTCCTGAAGCTGAAGCCCTTCTCGTTCAATGGCCCGACAAAATATTTTGGAGACGCCGGCGACGCCGAAGCCCCTACCTCGCCGCGCTCTCCGAGCTCAATGCGCTTTGGCGATGGAGGCGGTCCGGAAAAAAGCTCATCTGGATCGTTCATAACGACGTACCTCATGATCTTGCCCCTGCAGAACGGCGGTTATGGTTCTACTTCAGTCGCGCGCTTTCGCATCTCGCGAATGGATACATGACTCTCAGTCCTGCGACGCAAAGTGTCGTCCTGCGCGGTCATCCGGGATTGAGCGCCAAGCCCGCAGGCTCATTCCGCCATCCCGCGTATCGCGCGGTGACTAGAACGCCGGCACAAGTCCTCGCCCGGCGGCAGCATCTCGGAGTCCCGCAAGACGCTTACGTGATTGGCGCGCTCGGGCGGATCGGCGGTTATAAAGGTCTGCCGGAACTGATCGATGCCTTCCGCGCGATAAGGGACAGCAATTTGCGCCTCCTCATTTGCGGACGCCCTAGAAATGCCGCAGCGCGTGAGGAAGTCGAAGCAGCAGCCGGGGACGACACTCGCGTGCTTCTCCGCTTTGATCTGCTGTCGGATGAAGACTTCGCGCTCACGACCGCCGCTTGCGACGCCATGGTTGCTCCGTATCGCCACTATCTGCATTCCGGCACGCTCGTCTATTTAGCGTGTGCCGAGAGACGATCGCTGACGCCGATGACGCCTTTTGCCGATGACCTTGCCCGGTGCGTCGGTCCGGGATGGATGACGCTCTATGACGGCCATCTCAATCCTGAAATTCTCCGCGATTTCATCACCTGCAAGCCGCCGCAAGCCAGGCCAGTGTTGACGGCGCTGGATCCGTGGCTGGCCGCCAAAGACATCCTGGAATTTATTCGAAGTCTGCCGTGAACCGTGCTCAATCTCGCGTGTGTATTGTCAGGCGGCTCAGTGGTTTCGTGACTATACGTTATGCTTTCGCACAGCGATGCTCGAAGTCAACCGGAGGCGCTTTCAAAGCAGCTCAGTCGGCTCGCAGCCGTTTTACGGAGCAGGCCGATCCCCGCGCTAGCGCCTCAAGTAAGGCGCCTTCCCGTCAATCGATCGGACGCGACATCTGTGCGTCGATCTCTTTAGCCAATAGGGCTACCTCATCATTGCTACTGCTTAGCAAGGACTGGCACGCGTGCCGGCAAATTTCATATACTCGGTCTAGCGATGAACTTGAAGCCGCGGGAAATCCGGTGATGATCGCTCCGCACATGCCCCTCCTTGCAGATACTTGTAGGAGGTTTCCATATTGATCCTTTGACAGGGTGCCAGTGCTGCCAAATAAATATTGCAAAGTCTCATCGGAACGAATGCGGAAATCGCCAACACCATTATTAACGGCCAACGTTATTCGGGTGATGAAGCCATCGTTAAGCGTGACTTTGACTTCAACTTGCCGATAAGCACCGCTGCCGCTGCACGAGCCCGCCTCTACTTTTTGCATAGCAGAAGAACTCGAGGATGGCCGGCCTCCGCAACATTCTGCGAAACGACCTGGACGTCGGAAAAATGAACCTTCAGATGTTTTACAAAATTTTCCAAGGTGTAGTCCTTGGATAAGTTTTTTGGCGGGCCCTCCATCGAAAGGCCCCAAGGCATGAATTCCGTAATCAGCGTAGACTTCGTATAACTGGAAAATCGTTCTGCGATAGCGTTAAAGTAGCGGTGATCGGTGATGTATAGATGATGAGTGATCGCGAGCGCCAGGACGACGTCAGCCGTTTGCATATTCGACATCGCATCCCCACTGACAAATGCGACCTTCCACGACGGCTCTCGATCTACCCGCTCGAGTCCGCGATATAACGCGGTCTCATCTCCGTCATGGATGATCGTGCGATAGCCGGCCGCCGCAGCATGAAGGCCGAAGAAGCCATCGTTTCCGGCGAGGTCAAGAACGACATCGTTAGGTTTAAGGACGCGTCTCAGCAAACTCAAAATTGATCCTGCCCGAGAATCCGCTGTGGCGCTCTCCATAGACTTTCTGCTGACGCGATCGATCCGTTCCTCATTATAGTGTGACCAGGTTGTTCTATTCCAGCTGAACTCCAGACCAGCTAGTGCTTCCCTCAACGCCCGGAGCACACGATCTCGGTCGGTTCCGTATGGCGTCAGTTTGAAGTTTGTCAGATATTCCCCTTCCTGAACGTTCAATCCCTGATCTTGCGACAAGGCGCGGCTTCGTATGATCGAAGCAAGTTCAGGATGTCGATATACGCTGACCAAGGGATAGAAAAAAAAGCGAAGAAACTCATTGACCCCATATCGGAAATTTGGAGGTGGCGGCGTTTCGACGACCGATCCCAAATCAAACGAACGAGGGGAAGCGTTTCCGAATATACCAAAGTTCGCGAAATGCCCATCGATCAGACATAGGCCGTGCTTTTCGAGCAATAATTCCGCATCCAGCCATTTCAGCGCAGCTCGCCGCACGAGTTCAAATGGGTAGAAGTTTGTCACGATCGGGAAATCTGCAGCATCTGATTCGATAGTGAAAGCGGCGCCTTCAACCTGAATTTTTCCGATGCGCTGCCGATTCAAGAACCCGATATCAGTGAGCTCATCGACAATCCCTTCGTTGAACAAGCGGCGAGCAAAATCTGCTTTATGTTCGCGCACAGCTCGGTGATAAACACCATCCTTCAAGAATACGGGTCCCATCGGATCGGCGGTTTCACCGCGCACCCACTTCACGTCGGTTCGCCGTAATACATCCGTCCTTGCTTCAGTCAGACGTTTGAACAAATCGACCCCCGCCGCTTTAAAATAAAACCTTGTTCATATGTTCAAGAGCTAGATGGGCACACAATTGAATAGAGTGCAGCACGTCCAGTTGTCGAATTTTTTGGGGCGCGTCCGATCAATTTTCTAGCGATTTCCAGTGGAAACTTTGTGCGTGGGTTATCCGCCGTGAGTCCGGAGCGACTTTCCTACCGTAGGTAACGCCTAGCAATCTAGCAATTGCCCCTCTAATCGAGCCCCAAACACGACAAGCGATTGAACTTTCAGCCCAAACATATTGCTTGGCGTTCATTAGCGCGTATTGCCTCGGCATTTATTTTCCGCTGAACGATATTCTCTGTACGCTGTTTTATTTTCAGCACAAGGATATTCCGTGTACTTCGCACCGAATATGTGGGGCCGCTGCTCTTGCAAAACGCCACGACGGTCATAAAAATCACACAGACCATTACGGGGGGGGCGTCATGTTACTGTTTACGTCAGTTCCGCCGCATTTCTCGCGGAAATCACCAAAATCCGGAAAAGAGATTGGCAAAGACTACCTTGCTCGGTGCATCCAGTCGTGGCGCCGAAATGGCTTTGAGCCAGTCTCGTTGAATCGGCCGGACGAGGTCGATGCAGTGCGAGCTCTCGGACTTATCGACTGCAAAGCAGTCGACAATCACGAAGCACGGCTTCCTACCAAGTTCGGCCCAAGCTTGGGTGCGATTTTTGATAATTCTCCTTTCAGGCAGTCCGTAGCGATCGTCAATGCAGACGTCTATATGCTCTATGGCCTAGACATAGCGCACAGAGTATCCACTTTATGTGACAGCGCCTTTGTGGCGGGTCGCCGTGTCGACGTGAAAAACCTGGGCGCGCGCAAAGGCAGAGTCTTCGAGCTCGGCTATGATCTCGTTGCCTTCAGAACCGACCGAATCCCCAAGACGGTCTCAAACGCTATAATTCGCAAATTTCAACTTGGCTCCCCGTGGTGGGACTACGCTTTCCCATATTCCTGTTCGTTAGAGATTAAGGCGCTTCGAATCAAAGAGCCTCTTCTAGCTCACCAACTTCATCCCGATAGATGGGACCCCAGCACCTGGGCGGAGATTGGCTTAGAGGCTCTGCGCGCTTGTCCCTCAATTACAAATGCGAGAATTCGGAAAATGCTCGGAAGCCCCGGTGAGGGTCCGGCGATCGGGCAAGCATTTATCGACAATCTCTTTGGGGAGAGGTTCGCAGAGGTTTCGTTCCCGCTTTTCCCGGCCGATCCTCTTTTCTGGAGGCCACCGGCGCTACGTGACCCGAACAAACCAAAGCGCGATCCAATCGGCCGGAAAATTCGAAGACATGCGCTTTCGAAGGCCGATAGATACGCCGAAATATTCCGAGGCGTGGCGAAAGAGTTTACGAATCCCAGAGAGGACAAACGCGATCCGATCGGAAGAAAATTGCGGAGAGCGGCCAAGCGGGCCCTAAATTCGGAGGCCGAAAATGCCGGATGAAAGCGGCCGCGGATTTATTAGGACTACAGGGTGGGCCAACGTAAAATACACCCCGTGCGAAGTGCTGAGCTGTTCGGTTTTAACGCGGCGGGTCCTCTTAAATGAGGAAGCGATTATCTCTGGAAAACGCTACGAGCCAGGCGACATCGTGACGGTATGGAAGTGGAATTTCCACCTGAATGTAGCAATTCATTCTCAAAGCAAAATCCTCGAATTGGATCCCTTACAAGCAGTCCGAGATCAAATTATTCCGTCACAGAATAGAAAGTCATTTTTTTTCAAAAATTGTTGATGCCTGATAGGCACCGATACTCCGCACCTAGGCACGTCAATTGATCGACTGTGCGCCTACGATTCATGCCCAAGCTCTGCATTTGCGCTCGGCATTGCTTCCCTCATCCGATAAAGAATCGGCAGGAAACGATATCAAGCATCCGAATATCGACATTGGCGGATGGCTGTGCGCTTCTGCAAGGCGATTTCGCCCGGTCGAGAGGTGTTGCAACCTCGGCGATGAGCCGCCATAAGGTCCATCGGATAAACGGGGTGTCGGATGGCAAAGAAAAAGACGGCGCTTATTTCCGGAGTCACCGGACAGGATGGCGCTTACCTTGCCCGTCTCTTGCTTCAGAAGGGCTACATCGTTCACGGCATCAAGCGGCGGTCGTCCTCGTTCAACACGCAACGGGTCGATGAGATCTATCAGGATCCCCATGACGCCGGCGCGTCCTTCTTCATGCATTACGGTGACCTGACCGACTCCACGAACATCATTCGGCTGGTGCAGGAAACGCAGCCCGATGAAATCTACAATCTGGCGGCGCAGAGCCACGTCCAGGTGAGCTTCGAGACGCCCGAATATACGGCCAATTCGGATGCCGTCGGCGTGCTGCGTTTTTTGGAAGCATTGAGAATTCTGCGTCTCGAAAATTCGGTGCGATTTTATCAAGCTTCGACCTCAGAGCTCTACGGCAAGGTTCAGGAAACACCGCAAACGGAAAAGACCCCGTTCTATCCGCGCTCACCCTACGGCGTCGCGAAGCTCTATGCCTATTGGATCACCGTCAATTATCGCGAAGCCTATGGCATGCACGCATCGAACGGAATTTTGTTCAATCACGAGAGTCCTATTCGCGGAGAAACATTCGTTACGCGCAAAATCACGCGAGCCGTGGCGCGCATCGATGCCGGTCTGCAGTCGGTGCTTTATCTCGGCAATCTCGACGCCAAGCGAGACTGGGGACATGCTCGGGACTACGTCGAGGGCATGTGGCGCATCCTACAGAACGATCAGCCGGATGATTATGTCCTCGCAACAGGAGAAACGCATTCAGTGCGCGAGTTCGTCGATCTGGCGTTCGCGGAGGTCGGAAGAACGGTAGCTTGGAAAGGTAAAGCTGCCGACGAGATCGGGTATGATGCGGACAGCGGTGCTGAATTGGTGCGCATCGATCCGAGGTATTTTCGGCCGACGGAGGTCGATCTCCTTTTGGGTGATCCGAGCAAGGCTCGCGAGAAATTGGGCTGGCGCCATAAGGTTTCGTTTGTCGAACTCGTCAAGGAAATGGTCGCCGCCGACCTGCAGCTTCTTAAGCGCGAGAGCTGGCGGACGACGCTCAATGAATAGGAAGTCCGCCGCGATGGACGAGAGGATGATATGCCCTTCGATCTGAGCAAGAAGCGCGTATTTGTTGCCGGACATCGTGGGATGGTCGGGTCGGCCATCGTTCGTCTGCTGCAGAATGAGTCCTGCGAGCTGCTCACCATTGGGCGGGATCAGCTCGATCTTCGTGACCAAGCCGGTGTCAAAGCCTGGTTCGATCGAGAGAAACCGCAGGCCGTCTTTCTGGCTGCAGCGAAGGTCGGCGGGATTCTTGCGAACGACACTTATCCCGCCGAGTTTCTTTACGACAATCTCGCGATCGAGTTGAACGTCATCGATGCCGCGTTTCGCAGCGGCGCCGAAAAACTGGTCTATCTCGGATCGTCTTGCATTTACCCCAAATTCGCTCCGCAACCGATGAAGGAAAATGCGCTTCTCACCGGCAGCCTGGAGCCGACCAATGAATGGTACGCGATTGCAAAAATCGCGGGCCTCAAGCTCTGCGAGGCTTATCGCCGGCAATACGGCGCCGACTTCGTTTCCGCCATGCCGACTAATCTTTACGGGCCCGGCGATAATTATGATTTGGACAAGAGCCACGTCATCCCTGCCCTGCTCCGGAAAGTTCACGAGGCGAAGCGGTCGGGAGCCGCCGAAGTCGTTATCTGGGGTTCGGGCACGCCGAGACGCGAATTTCTTCACGTTGACGACGCGGCGAGCGCCGTCTTGCACTTGATGAAGACGTATTCCGAAGCCGATCATGTCAACGTCGGCACGGGCGAGGATATTGCGATCCTCGATCTTGCTAAACTCGTGTGTGACGTCGTCGGCTTCGAAGGGACGATTACGACCGATCCGAGCAAGCCCGATGGAACACCGCGCAAATTGCTCGACGTCTCGAAGCTGAGGTCAACCGGATGGCGGCCGCACTATGGCCTACGCGACGGACTGGCCGACGCCTACGAATGGTTCAAGACCAACGAGACGACCGCGCGATTGACGGTTTAAGGCTCGGGGAGCCTACGGAGATTGTCTCTTCTCATGCCGCATTTCACCGTCACCATCTGCACGGCCAAACGTCCGGAGATGCTATCCGCGGCATTGCGGAGCGTCGTGGATCTGATTATTCCCGAAGACGGAACGCTATCGATCGTCGTCATCGAGAATGACCTAACGCCTCTGTCGCACGACGTTGTCGATGCGATCCAATCGACGACGTCCGTACCCATCAAGTACTGTCGCGAAACTCGCGTTGGCATTCCATACGCACGCAATCGATCTCTCGAGGAAGCGATCGCCGAGAATGCCGATTGGATCGCGATCCTCGATGATGACGAGACAGCGCCGCCGGATTGGCTCGTTTTGCTTTACGAAGCGTGCAAGCGTTTCGGAGCGGATGTTGCAACCGGATCGGCGCGGCAGATCCCCGACGTCCCACCGCCACACTGGTGGAAGCCGCTGTCGCAATTGGGAAAGCCTACCGGATTTATGCGCCGCGACGCCTACACCAACAATGTCATGTTCAATGCCAAGCTGATCGCAGCGGACGGATTTGCGCTCCGGTTCGACGACCGCCTGACCTTCGGCGCCGACGATGTCGATTTCTTCAGGCGCGCGCACGCGCAAGGCGCGCGCATCGTCACGGTCGCCGAGGCCATAGTGAATGAAAGAGTTCCGGCTTCGCGGCTTTCGCTGTCCCGCGTGCTGAGGCGCACGTACATGGTGGCCGCGGCGAACGCTCATCTCGGCGTCCTGCGAGATGGCCGCGCAAAAGCCGGACTCCGGCGATTGCCGTCAATCGTCCGGCGGTCATTGATCGGCATTCTGCTCTTGATAGCGGGCACGGTTGTCTGGCCGGTCAAGAAACTCGCCGGCGAGAAATTCATGTTCAAGGGCGGTTCGAGCCTCACCAAGGCGTGGGGCAGTCTCTGTGGATTGGCCGGCGGAACATCGAACTATTACCGTAACGTCGATGGAACTTAGGCGCTCGCTGGCTTCCTTGCGTTCGCAATTGCCCAACTGCCGGCTAGCGATTGCGAACATTGCACTCCGACATGAATTCACCGGAAGGATCTTCCGATTGCGGCATGTCGATTTGATCGCGCCAACTCGTGAACATCATGCGATAAATTCTGAGAAAGCGGCAGCCGGCCTGCAGTGACGCATAGCGCAAGCCGTTCAGCCCGCCGGTAACATGACGGCGGATGATGTAGTACTTGAAGAAGTGCATCGGAAATTCCGTCACCAATCTCGCAGCGAGATGAAGCGGCGACAGGGTCTCTGCATGCTGCATCGACATCCACATCCGTCGATTCAGCTTACGTTTCATGTCCGCATATGAACGGATCGAGAAATGGTGGAGCGGAGCGCCGAGTTTTCCAACATCGTGTCCCTCGGTAACGACCGAGTCGTGCATCGATGAATTGCGAAAGCGAACGAACGTCCGATCGTAAAGGCGGACACACCAGTGGTCCCGCGCCCCGAAACGTGGCTTCGACGCGCCGGGATATATGAGGCAAATGGGCATGCCATAGGCGACGAGCGGAGGCGTTCCCGCCGCAAACAGTTGCTCGATCTCCTGGCGCAACTCCGGCGTCACGACTTCATCGGAATCGAGATTGAGAATCCAGTTGTTGCGACACTGGTCCTCGGCAAACCGCTTCTGCTGGCCAAAGCCATGCCATTGATGGCTGATAACACGCGCACCCGCCTTTTGCGACACGGCGATGGTATCATCCGAGCTGCCGCTATCAACGACGACAACCTCGTCAACCCAGTCGATCACCGAACCGATCCCGCGGCTGATGCGATCGGCTTCGTTTTTCGCGATGATGAAGCAGGAAACCGCTAGTTTGGTCATCATGCCCCTCGCACGCCGCAACTATCAGCGAAGACAGGTGGCGAGCATAAATGACCGCCGATGGTCTCTGTCAAACCGAAATGGCTGCAAAATCTTGAGAGCGATTTTGATCGCATCTGGGCCCGCTTATTAGATTTCAGCGGTGCCGATGCCGCGCAGTAGGTACCAATTCGAGGCGATATTATGTCGTGATCGTTCAGTTTCCAAGCCGTCTGCTCGCGAATTCGAATTCGTTTTCGCTTCAGCCAGCTCGACACCAATGAAATTTTCCCGACAAGCATCATCGTGCCGGGACCGGCGATGATGTGTGCGACATGTTTCTACGCATCCGACCTACTCCCCCTATCGATCTATCAACTCCGCTCGACGCCGATGGTTGGACGCTGGGCAAAAAATAATGCACCTATCGAACGTTCGGCCCACCGGCGTTAAAGATCGAGATCGGAAACGCTCCCGCCCTTTAGCGGCAATAGTAATTTAACGATGCTCAGAATTATCATAATTGATCCCGCGCTCAAGGGTGAAACGGGGCATCACCTAGCGTTATCCCTGGAGCTTTCGAAAGCGGCGAAGTCACTGGGCCACCTTCCTATCTGGTTGGCACATAAGGAGCTTTCGAGCCGACTCGTTCCTGACTTCGTGCAGTTCGTGCCGGCGTTCTCGTCCGGCATCTACGAGCGGCAGATCGGCTTGATGGGCCGGATCGTGAAGCCGTTTGTCGGAAATCGGCGCTTTCTGCGGTCAACCTTCGCCGAGCGTCGCTGGGAGGTGCAGTTGCGCCGGAAGTTGCGCTTTGCATTGCTGAACGGAGATCGCAGTTCCGAGCTTGCAACGGCTTTGGGTGCCCTGAAGCCTGGGCGAAGCGATCGCATAGTTATCCACAGCGCTGATCCGCAGACCGTCGAGATGCTCAGTTTTTGGGCGGCAAAGCAGCCGAGCGCAGACTTGCCAAGCATTCATATTCGTACGTGCTGGTCGACCTCGACGATGCCATTCGCGGGCTATGGCGGCGGTTTTTCTCAAACCCTTGGCATCCTATCGTCGGTTGCTCGAGAGATGACGCTGTCGGCGGAGACGCCGGCCGGTGCACGTCTTCTCGCAACCGAAACCGGCATGAACGTCGATGTCTGCCCGCATCTCATCGACGAGGCATCGTTGGTCACGGGCCCGCGTGAGAGCAACTCCGCCGATTTGCTTGTCGGCTGGCTTGGCGAACCTCGTCCCGAAAAAGGAGTCGGCCTCCTTCCGGAAATCATCGAAAGCGTTCTGGCCGGGTCGCCTCGGCGGCGCGTGCGATTTCTACTTCAATGCGGCGGGCGCACCTCCCGGCGCGCCCGCGAATTCGATGCACAGCTGTCTTCCTTCGGCGACGCCGTCGAACGCCTCGACGTCGGGATAGCACAAGATGCCTATCTGGCTGCCTTGGCGCGATGCGATGTGTTGCTGTTACCGTACGATCGCGACGCATACCCACCCGAGCGGGGATCGGGAGCTGCACTTGAAGCGCTTTTGACAGGCAAGCCGATCGTCGCGACGGCCGATACGTTCGCCGCCGGCCTCGTCACCGCGGATAGCGGCTGCACCGGCTTTGATGCCACGTCCTTTGCCGACGGCATTTTACGTATCGCCGATAATTACCAGCATTACCTGGATGGCGCCGCTCGAGCGCGGGAGCGTGCTCGCCAAGCGCATGATCGCATCGCCTGCTACCGCCGGCTGATCGGCGACGCTGCCGACGAGATGCCGCCGGAAAATCAGCGGCATGCTCTCAACGTTTGAGGTCCGTATTTCTGGCGGTCGCGTGCGTCAGCGAACGTCAGGCGGTTGAACCGGCGCTTTCCATTTCCAGCGCGCCGACGTTTTTCTTCATCTGCTTGCGCCGCAGAGCGATCGTCATGCGCGTCTTGGCGATGACCTCGAAACCGCTGTCGAGCAAGAGCGGCACCGCGAGCTTGCCCTTGCCCAGGTACACGCCATCGGCATCCGTCCAAGTATCGTCGATCACGACGATACCGCCAACCGGCATTTTCGCCTTGATGGCTTGGGCACACGCCTCGTGCATTTTCCAGCAGTCTTCGTCATTGATGTCGGTCTGGAGAAAATTCCTATAGCGTTCCTGACGTGCTTCCGAATGCTTGCCGTGATCGTAGTCGAATGCGTCCAGATAAACAAAATCGGGAGCGCATTCTTCAAGCTTCAGATAGTTTTCACCACGGGCGGTCACCGCCTTAGCATCGGGATTCAGATAATTCAAAATAGCAGCCGCGTGCCTGGTATTATTCGGATCCATATCGACCGTTACGAAGCTCATTCCCAGGAACGCCGTGAAAATCGCAAGTTTTTCGGTCGATCCCTGGCCAGCTCTACGCTCCCGCGTTGTGCCGATCTCCATTAGATTCTTCTTTGCCAAGCTGCCGGGCTGAGCGCGCTCCATGTCGGTCATCACCGCCATAAGCACTGCGTGGCCATGCTCTATATCTGGATGAGCATTCAGCGCGTCCAATGCGCTCTGCTCGGACCGCAGCAAGTTCAGAAAACGCAAAACCGGAACGAGATCGAAAACGTTGGCTTGGGATTTGAGAGCGTTGACCTCAGATTCGAGTTTATCGATCTTAGCGGTCAACTTATTTGTTTGATCCGTCTGATGCCGTGATCGATCAACGCTGTGGGCCCGAATCCGCGATTCAAATTTTAGCAACCTGCGAGCGAATGCTCTATTCAAGACGTACCCACCAACGCCTACTAGCGCCAAGAGCACTAGGATGCATACGAGCACGGTCTGAAACGGCAACGCTGTCTCTGCGGTATCCGCCAGAGCGGAAATTAATCCTGAAAAGACCACTGAGGACTACCGGAGGTTTGTAACGCCAAAGGCGTTTGATTGATCCAACTAGACGACATACGGCATAAGCCGGAGCGTCCGGTTTTACTTGCTGCAGGTATATTGAGCAGCGTTATAACGGATCGAGTACAATCAGGTAACTAGAATAATTGCGAATGGCGTGAACGTTCCCCAGGATTCGGGAGATGTCTGGTCTTCGACGATCGCACGGGACGACGCCAATCGGACGCGAGACCATTGTGCACGCCGAGCACATGATCGCGTCGCCTGCTCTATTTATTGCAAAGACTGATCGGCAACGCGCGCCCGGCGAAATGCCGTGAGAAAATTTGCGGCATGCTGTCAACGTTGGCCAGTCAGCGCTTCTGGCGATCGCATGCGTCAACGACGGTTACGCGCTGGAACTCGCGCTTTCCAACGCACTGACGTCTTTCTTGATCTCCGTGCGCCGCAGAGCGACAGTCATGCGCGTCTTGGCGATGATCTCGAAACCATTGTCGAGCAACAGCGGCACTGCGAGTTTGCCCTTGCCCGCGTAGACGCCATCGTCGGTCCAGGTATCGTCGATGACGACAATTCCGCCCCCGCGCATCTTGGTGTTGATGGCTTGGGCACAAGCTTCGTGCATTTTCCAGCAGGCTTCGTCGTTGATGTCGGTTTGCAGCAGCTCCCGATACCGGTCCTGACGCTGCTGCGAATGCTTGCCGTGATCAAAGTCGAAGGCGTCGAGATAGACAAAATCGAATGTCGCTTCTTCTCGCTCCAGGTAGGTTTCGCCGCGAGCAGTCACAGCCCGCGCAGACGGATTGAGATAACGTAATGTCTCCGACGCGCGTTTGGTATTGTTTGGATCCACATCTACAGAGATGAACTTCATTCCTCGAAGAGCCGCAAAAATTGCGAGCTTTTCGGTTGATCCCTGAGCAGGACTACGCTCGCGCGTAGTGCCAATCTCGATCAAACATGTGCCTTCCAAACTCCCCGGCTGCATCTCTTCAAGGTCTGCAAGCACCGTCATAAGCAACGCGTGACCGTGCTCGATGTCGAGATACCCTCTCTGCTTTCCGGTAAGAGGTGTTGAAGCTCTAAGAACTGAGACAATATCTGACGCAACTGCCTGAGACCTAACCGAACTCAATTCTCTTTCACTGATAACCAGCCGATCTTCCAACTTTTTTAACGGGCCTTGCACCTTCTCTTCAAGTGACTGTTTGACAATCGAGACAATGTTCGATGCATCTGCCTGAGACCGAATTGAGCTGAGCTCCGCCTCATTAGCAATCAACCGATCTTCCAGCCTTTTTAATTGAGCACCAACGCTATCTTCGAATGCGTCGATTTTTGACGCGATTTCCTTCGTGTGCACTGCGTGTTGTAGGACAATTCGATGTTCTGCCCGAAATATCCTAGAGTCGCCCTCTTCGATCTTGCTTTTGTACAGATCCGCAATGCGCTCTTCAAATTTTTCAAATTTGCGGCGGATCGCTCGCTTGAGTATTATTCCGGTAAGGCCAACAAGCACGAGCGTCAATGCCGCCAAACCAATGCCAATCCGCCAGGCTTGATCCGCCTCAGCCGCTGCAGCACTTGCAATAAGGCCGCATCCTAATGCCGCTAAAAGAATGCCGGGGCTATGACGCCAATGATGGCGCACCTCAGACAGTACTTTGCGCAACACATTTTCGAGTTTAAAGCTTTTTGCATTGGCCAGCTTCGCCGCGTTGTCAGGTTCCGGACCATCGTCCGAAACGTCCGCATTGGCCTGCGAGCGGGACAATAGGAGGTTCGCCACTCCTTCGGCTGCGCCGTGGCTTTCCGCCAACACGGCCAAGACAGCGTCTGCGAACCTCGACGTCACAGATACGCCTGTCGCATCGTAAGCGGTGTGCGATTCAAGAAACGCCGCTGCCCGCTGGCGAAAATCCACTCCTCCGCTTATGTCGCGCAAGGTATTCCTTATCGCCGCAGCGAGTTCGGATGTATTTCGGGCAATTTCGAATGCGCCCATGGGGTTGGTGAACTTATCGACCTTTTCCCCATGCGGATTAAAATAAATTACGGGCTTGCCGCAGGCTAATGCTTCTAAAATTCCGGTAGCAAAGCGGCTAATGAATACGCTACCGCCGTCAATCAACTGGTATTGAGTTTTACGCGAGACGGGCAGCCCCTCTAATGACCCCGTGTCCATCGGGTGCTTGGTAATTTTCCAATCGATACCCAACAAGTCGAAGGCTCGCCGTGCCTCGTCAACATAGACGTCGCGCTTATCTTCCAGCGCGCCGTAAGTGAAGTTTACGTTCAGAATGGCCAGGGGTTTATCTGGAAATTCAACTTCCTTACCGTGAAACGTCTCCATGACGGGCAATCCCACCACAGCGCTTTTTCGATCTTTAAAATATATTTTATCGTGCTCTCCCGCAAGAAACACATAATCACAACGACGATATGGGAGGTATCGATACCCCTCAAAATCCACTCGCAGGAAATCGTTTATGCCTTCAACAATACACACCGACGGCATGCCGAGACGATGACGATATTCCAATGCTTCCCTGAAATCGTCATTGAAATCATTAAATGTCAGCACCAATCTAGCGGTGCATAACCAGTCGGACGCATAGGGACCGCTTTTAATTTTTATATATTCCGCGTGGGCAAATATATCCATCTCTGACGATGGCAATTGCCGCAATCCGCCTGACGCGAAGCCCGAATTATCCAATACCACGCATGCGTAGCCACGCTTATGTAATTCGCGACTCAGCCGCGCAGCGTTTCTAAGCTGGTAGTCGACTTGACAGACGAATACAATTTTACCCGAAAGACGCAATGCAACGTCTGATGGCTTGAGGCCTTTGTCGAGTGTGCTTTTGCCGTTTAAGGCTGCAGCCTTCTTCCCATCAAACGTTTTTTCTATTTTGGTTTTTATTCTGGATTCGTCTTTTGGCGCTGCATGCGCTTCGAACCAAGCAAGGAATTTCGTTCCCTTCAATGTCGCGCTTAGGGTTGCAACAGGAAGTTTCTTATATCGCTCGCTTATATCTCGTAGAATCTCTACCTTCGATTCGAACGAAAGATCTTCGCTCAGAATACAATGCTCGATGCAGCGGTTTGTGAGCACCTCAGTGCCCGCAGCGATAGACGCTTGCAGTTCATCGAAAAGATTGCGAGCTTTCGCGTTTTTTATCCAATCATGGAAAGCGTAGAAAATTCCTTCGACATGCTCATGCCCGAAGCGGCTGGTGATCGAACCCGGATTGATCGTGTAATAATAGATGGGCCGGTTGATGTGTTTAACGATCTTTGCCTTGAACAGAGCGCGCACAAACGTCGTCATGTCCTCGTGCAGTGTCTTCTTTGGCAAGGAGAAGACGTCTGATGTTAGTATACTCCGCCGAAACAGGCGCGCACACATCGTAAAAGAGTGTTTGACTGATAGCGATGCCTTCAATCTGCTCAAATAGTCGTCAGGGAACGGCTTCGCAAAAAACGGCTGATCAGCATACGTTTTATTGTCGTAAATCCATCGAAACAGCGGCGCCGTCACAATATCCGCGTCGGCAGGCGCCGCTGCCATTCTAAGGCTTTCGAGAGCATCTCGCGTTAGTATGTCGTCACCGTCGACGAATAAAATATAGTCACTTGTGGCTGCCTTGACTCCCGAATGCCGCGTCTCGTTCAGCCCTAGATTTTCCGCGTGTCGAATAACTTTCGCATTGGCCAATTTAAAAGCGTCGACTGTCGCAATAGTTTCCGGATCGGACGATTGGTCATCGACGAGGATGATTTCAAACTCTGCTGGGCGAAGCGTTTGCTTTGCAAGCGCATCCAAGCACTCGTCGAGGAGCGGCTTGGGAACGTTGTAAACCGGAACTACAACAGAGATTTTCACTGCAGCAAAACTCAATGGTTAGGATCGGCACGCGGAACGACGCAACCGATCAAGCGCCCTCCACGGGCGTTTGGCCTGGTGTTCTATAGGAGTTGCCGAGTCTTTCGACCGTCATTTGATTGCATTTGCCGGGGCTATAGCTTCCGACGAAACACGCTCACGCAGTCATGGTCGTTACGAAAACGCTGCTCCCACAAGTCCAACCCTTCGGACCTACCAAATTCAGCCAATCTTTCGGCCGTCATGTCGGTCCTATGCCCGCCTTCCCTCGCACCTTTACCACTATGATCCAACCAAAGAACACCGTCTTCCAACAGTCGTCCAGACAATTGGCTGACATACTCCTTTATAATCTCCGGGTGCATATGGACCATGGAATCAAAACAAACGATGAGGCTGTATTTGGCATCTCCGAGCACATCGCAACTGCGCCCATCGTTTTGAAAAAATTGCATATCGATCGGGTAATACTTGAATCTTTCACGGCAGATATCTAGGCATGCCTCATTCATATCGAGTAAATCTATTTTGCTCGCATAGCGTATTAATTCCGCGGTGAAACGACCGCCGCCGGGAGAAAGCTCGAGCATCGTGTGGTCGTAGCGATCGTCGGTATAAGGTTTTAGATACGCATCGGCGAATTTGGCGATTCCTCCAACTGATTGCTGGACGCCGCCGCCCCACCTATAGCCGAATTGGTCCTTGGCCTCCCACGCTTCTTTTTTTCCCCACCGATCTTGGTTGAATTTGAGATTCTTATTCAGATCGAGAATACTTTCCCTCACAGCGATACTCCCTTGGATCGGAAATGGGATTCTTTAAGGTGATCCAGCAACACCTTGGAGCTGGGTGGACATGCAAAAACTGCTCTCGTCAAACCCAACCCCCATCGACGACGTAGACTTGCTTCGTGCACATTCGTGCGTCGTCGGCGGCTAGAAACAAGGCTAGGCGCGCGACGTCCGATGGCTCGAGCAATCGTGGCAGCGCTTGGCTCGTCGCAATCGTTTTCTCGACCGCCTCATCGACCCACAAACGCCGCTGACGCTCGGTCATCGTCCAACCCGGCAATAGTGCGTTGACCCTGATGTGATCCGGTCCGACGAGCTTGGCGAGCGTCCGCACGAGGCCGTGAATGCCGGCCTTCGCTGTCGTATAACCCACCATTTCCGTCGTGCCATTGAGCCAAGCGATCGATCCCAGGCAGATGATCGAGCCCCCGCCTGCTTTGCGGAGATACGGATAAGCCGCTTGTGCAGCAAAAAAGTGGTGACGCAGGTTGACGTTCATACATGCGTCCCAGGCCTCCGGCGTAAGCTCGCGCCAATCGTGCCGCGTGTCGTTGGCGGCGTTGTTGATCAGCGTGTCGATGCGTCCGTTATCGCCGCCAATTGCTTCGACGGCCGAACGCAACGCGGCGCAATCCGTGACATCGCATTGAGTAAAACTGACGACAGCGTGCTGCACTTCCCGATTCAGTTCGTCGGCAAGTGTCACACCTGCTGTTTCGTCAACGTCGAGCACATAAACGCGAGCACCTTGGGCTGCGAACTGGCGGACCATCTCGGCGCCGATGCCTGTCGCGCCGCCCGTGACGACGACGACCTGACGGGCAATGCTCGGATAGATCGCATATGCCCCTGTCATGCTCATGCCACCCGGTTCGGCGTGAATGACGCGCGTTCGCGGCCGAGTACGTCGAGCGCGATTTCGACCGTCATGCGGTTGACGCGATCCACGGCGTCGCGCGTGTTCGATCCATTGTGTGTGCCGAACACGCAGTTATCGAAGGCACGCAGCGGACTTTCGGCCGGTAAGGGCTCGACCTCGAAAACGTCAAGTCCGGCGCCCGCGAGCTTGCCGTCGCTGAGCGCGGCGGCGAGCGCCGTCTCATCAACCAGCGGACCGCGGCCGACGTTGACGAGATAGCTCCCTGCCTTCATGCGCGCGAAAGCTGCGCTGCTCATCATGTGTCGGTTGTCCGGCGTCAAGGCGCTCGCCAGCAGCACGACATCGGCCTCAGCCAAAAGCTCATCGATCGGCACCTGACGAACCGAGGACTTGGCGAGCAGATCGGCATCGACTGGCACGGCATCCGATCCGATGACGTTCATTCCACAGGCAGCGCAACGCCGTGCGATCGCGCGACCGATGGAGCCGAGGCCGACGACTCCCGCCGTCATGGCATGAAGCGAGCGCCCTTCGACTTTCAGCCAGCCGTTTTCGCGGACGGACCTGTCCATCCGATGCAGGCCGCGCGTCAAAAGCAAGAGATAGGTCAGCGCCAAATCCGCGACCTCGTCGCCGAAGACGCCCGGCGTGTTGAATACGGGAATGCCGAGATCGCGCGCCGCGGTTTTATCGATGCTGTCCGTCCCGATGCCCCATTTGATGACGGCTTTGAGACCCTTGTCCTTGGCCTTGGAAAGCGCGGTGCGGTCAATGATATCGTCGCCGGCGATGATTGTCGTCATTCCGGGCAAGATCCGGCGAATTTCGTCCGCCTCCAGCTGCTGGCCATTGACGACCGGCAAAACCGGTTCGACGCCGTGCTTCTCGAAAAGCGGACGGAACTTTGCGAAATGCCTCTGCAGATGCAGACACGTCACCGCAACAGTCATGAACGCGACCCTTTGCGCTGACGGAAGACTTCTTCCGCAATTCGGAAATCGATTTCCTCGTCGATATCGACCGCTTCGTACGGGTCCATCTCGAACAGGAACGGACGGTTGCCGATACGGTTATGGCGGTCGATCAGCGTATTGCGCTCAAAAATGTAGAGACAGGAATTCTCTTCGTAGAATGGCGGCAGATCCTGCGTGCGGATCAGGATGTTGGGATTGTGATTGATGGCGCGTGCGAGCGAATCCCAATAGCGGGTCTGCACCTTCGTGACGGAGAATAACGAGTCGTAAATCGGATAGTTCTTGAAGAACGTCTCGACTGCCTTCGTGATCGTGTCGCTGCTCATGATCGGATTGGTGGAATGCGTTTGCAGATAGAATTGCGACTCCACCGTCTTTACGTCGTGCAGAAGCACATCGTTCATCGGCGTCATGCCGCCCTGAATGCTTTCCGGACGGTCGACGATGATCACATTCGGATATTTCTCCGCACATTGCTCTGCGATCGTCGGCGAGTCTGTGTTGATGACGATCTTGTCGATCAGGCTGCAACCCATGAGGGCATCGAGCGTGTGATGAAAGAGCGGCCGTCCGTCTCCGAAAGGCCTGTAGTTCTTGCCAGGCACGCGTTCGGAGGAATGGCGCATGGGCATCAACGCCACGAGTCTATGGGTCATTATTTTTCTACCGTACTAAGATTGAGTTGGATGGGAGGCCGGGAAGGCCAAGGCCACCTGATTGGCTCGCCGGTTTGATAGCGAAGCCGCGCTGGAATTGGAATGCGCGACTAGCCGCTGAACGCGAATTTAAGTCTTGCCGGCTGAAACACGCCCCTCGGGCAATCCGCTTCCGACAACTGCAAGCCGGTGGCCATAGGCGCGGCGCTCCCTGGATGCGCCGTCAGCCGACTGCAAGTGTTCGTAATTGATGACCTCGTGTTCGAGCGGGCAAAGGTCCTCGGCGTCGGGAGTCCGGGCCAATTGCGGGAAGTAAAAGATTCTCCGCAACTCCGCCGTCACTTCGCTCGGTCCATTGTGCCCTTGGTACGTGCCCAGGAACTGGTTGTATCTGAACGCGAGAATGGATTTCGTTTCCTTCAGCAGCCTGCCTTCACGACCGGCTTGAAGAAAATCCGCGAGCAAATTGGTGGTCAAGGTCCGGATGAAGTCGAAGGCGCCGAAGTGGCCTGTTTTGTCGATCCGGCGCAACGCCATCGCCTCGCGCCGGTAGCGGTTGCGCACGCCTTTCCACGTCTCGTCATGGACGTGAATGATCTCGGCTCGCGACGCATAGGCAATCCACCCGCCTTTTTCCTGAGCCGCTTTGGCCCAAGCGAGATCTTCCAGCCCGGTCAACGTTTCATCATACGGTTCATCCAGCCAAACCGAGCGGCGCACAGCGCAGTTGGCGTTGTTGCAGAAGTAGCTGATCTGCGGGCATATCGACCGTTCCGGAAACCATGCCTTGAAGATCTGGTGCTCGGAAAATTTGTTGACGTCCTCGCCGCGCTGTTTGCCGTACGTCAGGACAACGCGGTCGTCTTCAAAGGGCTTCGTCAGTTCAAACAACCAGGTCCGGCGCGTCGGGTAGACATGCGAACTCGCAAACACAAGAATATCGCCCGTCGCGGCGCGGCACCCGACATTGAGCGCCCGGCCGAACGTAAATTCGCGCTTGTCGATCTCGATGACTTCCGCGCCGTGCTTGCGGGCGATGGCGACGGTATCGTCGGTGGAACCGGAATCGACAACGATGACCTCATGCGCGGCCAAGCTCTGAGCGGCAATGCCAAGCAGAAGTTTGCCGATATGCTGCGCTTCGTTGTAGCTTCGAATAACAATCGAAACCTTCATTATCCCCCCAACTCATACGCTGCGGCGGCAAACAGCGCCGGCAGCGGAGTCCTTCCCTTTGAGCCTCCCCGTTCCGCGACGGTATGTTTACGCGAGCGGCTGCGAGACCTCAATTGAACATTGCGTTTATGGTGTGGCAGAAGCGCAACCAGATGTCTTTTCAGGGGTGGCACCCAAGACCGACCTGCTCCACAAGACCCGTTTAGGGCGATGCGCTCGCTCATAGCGCAACTCTGGAAACGCCGACGCGGATACGCTGGACGCACGGATGCAAGACGCACTTTCAACGACCGTCGAATGCCTCTGGCAGGCAAATGCCGAACTCGGAGAAGGTCTGACCTATGACCCGGCGAACGATCGCATCTGGTTCGTCGACATCAAGACGCGCCGGCTTTTTCGCTTCGATCTCGCCCAGCGATCACGCGCGATATGGTCGATGCCCGCACAAATCAGCGCCGTGACGATGCCGGCGCCGCCGTGGACTTCGCCACGCGGCGGTGACACGGTTTTGCTTGCCGTCGGTGAGAATGGTTTCGCGTGGCTCGCGATTGACGGCGAGGACGTGCATATCGAATGGATCGCCGATCCTGAATCGCATTTGCCGGGAAATCGCTTCAATGACGGCAAGCTCGGGCCTGACGGACGGTTTTACGCGGGCACGATGGATGACAGCGAAACCACGGCTAGCGGCGGCCTCTATGTCTTGGATGCCGGCGGCCGCGTCGCGCAGCTTGACCGGGATTTTCGCGTGCCCAACGGCCCGGCTTTCGGCCGCGACGGCAGGACGATCTATAACAACGACAGTGCGCTGCGCCGGACCTACGCTTATGATCGCTCATCTGACGGACGGCTTTCGAACCGGCGTCTGCTCCATGAATTTGCCGAAGCCGACGGATACCCGGACGGGATGACGACGGATCTCGATGGCAACCTTTGGATTGCCATGTGGGACGGATGCGCCATTTTACGGCTCGATCGGAGCGGTACTAAAACCGGCAGCATGACAGTGCCGGTCCAACGCCCGACGAATTGCGTCTTCGCTGGACCACGACGGCTCGTCTTTACATCCGCGGCGATAGGCGTGACGCAGAAGACAGCAATGGACGGCGGCCTTTTTTGTGCCTATCTCGGGCCGCGTACCGCTGACGATGATCATGCCTTGGGGGGCGCACAGTGAGCGCATTTCGAGCCATCAGCGGCTTCAAGTTCTTCCGCAAGATCGCCAAGAGCAGACCATCCGGTCCGGATGCGCCCGATCGGCTTTTGCAGTTCAAGAATATCCATTCCGGCCAGCGCTGCTTCGTGATGGGCAACGGCCCGTCACTCGGCAAAATGGATCTATCGATGCTGCAGAACGAAATCGTTTTCGGGTGCAACAATATCTTTCTGCTGTTCGACCGGATCGGCTGGCGCCCGCAGTACTATACCTGCGTCGACTCTCGCGTTCTGCCGGACCGCGCCACCGAAATCGATGACATGCTGAAGTCCAATCCGGCGATGCGCGCCTTTTTCCCGTGCATCGTCGAAGAGCACTTCGGCGAAAGACGCCGCTATGGCACGCGAACGATTCTCAACCCTGGCCAGAACCGGCACTTTTTTCACGAGGTACAAAGCTCGGAGAAATATCTTCCGGCATCGATGTTTTCACCGGATGCCGATCGTTACGTCGTCCAGCCTTTCACCGTTGCGATAACGATGCTGCAATTGGCGGCTTACATGGGTTTTTCCGAGATCTATCTCATCGGCTGCGATACGACGTATCACGTTCCGAAAACGGTAACTTCGGATAGCGGAGACGCGACGATCGACGGCGCTCTTGTCTCGACGGCGGACGACGATCCCAACCATTTCGATCCGAGCTATTTCGGCAAGGGGCGCAAGTGGCATGATCCGCGCCCCGAAAAGATGATCGAGCACTACCAGCATGCGAAGGTTGCCCTGTCCGGCTCCGGCGTCCAGGTGTTCAACGCGACGGTCGGAGGAGCGTTGGAAGTTTTTCCCCGCGTCGATTACGACGGCTTGTTTGCCGATCCCAAGCGGCGGATGGTTATTTAGGCGCGCTTGCTACGCTTTGCTCAATCGAAATCGACTTTGCCGCTGCGCATCTTCTTGACCTTGCCGCGTACGGTTTTGGATTTGATGCGTTCCTCGCGCGCGCCGCGAGACGGCTTGGTCTTGATGCGGGGCTTCGGCCGTTCCAGCGCCTCCAATACGAGCTCTTTCAATCGGGCGCGCGCATCGGCGCGGTTTTGCTCCTGGCTACGGAAGCGATCGGCTTGAATGACGATAACGCCGTCGGTCGTCAGGCGCCGGCCCGCCAAGCGCTTCAGCTTACCCAGCGCGTATTCGGGAATTGACTTGTTAGCCGCAAGATCGAACCGCAATTCGACCGCCGTCGAAACCTTGTTGACGTTCTGACCGCCGGGTCCCGAGGCGCGCACGAAACGCTCCTCCAATTCCGCTTCGTCGATGTCGAGGGTCGGCGTAATGCGCATGTCATATCTGCTTGCGAGAGGCGAAAAATGAAAACCGGCTTTTCAGGTCCTTGGCGATTTCGCGGGCGGCATTCATGCCTGGAACGCCGGTGACGCCGCCGCCCGGATGCGCGCCAGAACCACACAAATACAGCCCCTTCAGCGGCATCCGGTAATTGCCGTAACCCAAAACCGGCCGGGCTGAAAAGAGCTGACCGAGCCCGAGCTGACCGTGGAAGATATCGCCATCGACGAGGCCGAAGCGGTCTTCGAGATCGCGTGGCGACAGCACTTGTCGGGCTAGCACCGCCGTTTTGAAATTCGGTGCGTATTGCGAAACGGTGTCGATCACGACGTCGGCAAAGGCATCTTTCTCGCGCGGATCGGACCAGCTTCGGCCATCCGGCAAGTGCGGCGCGACATGCTGAACGAAAAGGCTCGCGACGTGTTTCTCAGGCGGCGCGAGCGACGGATCGAGCGTCGATGAGATCATCATTTCGACGACCGGCCGTTGCGACCACCCGAAGGCGCGGGCATCGAGATAGGCGCGTTCGAGATAATCCATCGTCGGACCGATGACGATGCCCGCCCGGTGATGCAGACTCATGTCCTTGCCGGGGCGGCAGGTGAAATCGGGAAGCTCGGCCAACGCCACGTTCATACGGAACGATCCCGAGCCGGTCTTGATGGCGAGGAAGGACTCGCGAACCTCTGGCGGCACGTCTGTCGGAGCAATGAGATCGCGGAACAGCAGCTTCGGACCGACATTCGCGGCAACTGCGCGCGCTCGGATCGTCTCGCCCGATTTCAGAACGAGCCCGGCCGCATGGCCATCTTCGACAAGCACGTTTGCCACCGGAGCATTCGTGCGAATGACCACGCCGTGCGCTTCCGCCGAACGCGCCATAGCTTGCGTAATCGCTCCCATGCCGCCCTTGGCATGACCCCAATGTCCGGTCTTGCCGTTCACCTCGCCGAAGCAGTGGTGCAACAGCACGTAGGCCGTGCCGGGCGTCGACGGCGCGGCATAGGAACCGACGATGCCGTCGAATGCGAATGCGGCCTTGACGGTTTCGTTTTCAAATCGCCGATCGAGAAAATCGGCGGCGCTCGCCGTGAAGAGTTCGAGCAGCAGCCGTTGATCGTCGGGCGACAAATTCAGCAGCCTGCGTCC
>Ga0268289_100117_pt1 | contig 28012 bp, 28 predicted proteins | sample MetspNORM_FD_191340 | JGI IMG/M metagenome (GOLD analysis project Ga0268289, IMG submission 191340) | Soil microbial communities from San-Diego area, Southern California, United States - Methylocaldum sp. NOR-M | ecosystem: Environmental > Terrestrial > Soil > Desert | place: USA: California... | reverse complement strand
GGCGCCAGCCGGGCGTCCACCGTGACCTATCTGGTGCCGCTGTTCGGCGTGGCGTGGGCGTGGATGCTGCTGGGCGAGCCGCTGACCTGGCCGATGGCCGTCGCCGGCGCGATGATCCTGGGCAGCGTGGCGATCAGCCAGCGCGCGGCGCGCTGAGCGCGGAGGAGATCCTGATGACCGGCATCACCGGCGACATGCTGCCGCTGCGCATCGACGAGGTCCCGGCGATCGAGGTCGGCCCGGGCTGCCTGCGCCGCGACCTGCCCGCCGCGCGCGGCATGCGCGCCTGGATCGTCGAAATGGCGCCCGGCAGTGAATGGCCGCACGTCGACCGGCACCCGACGGGCGAGGACGTATACGTGCTCGAAGGCGAGATGATCGAAGGCGACCGGCGCTTCGCCGCCGGCAGCTGGCTGCACTTCCTGCCCGGCTCCTCGCATCGGCCGCGCACCGACACCGGCCTGCGGCTGCTGGGCTTCAATCCGCTGGAGGTGGCCGATGGCTGAGACCGAACATCGCGTGGTCCTCGACTTCGAGATCGAGTTCACCAACGGCGGCGGCCTGCGCGGCCACGACTTCCGGCTCGACATCGACGGCGACGACATCGACGACGCGGCGCTGGTCGACCACGTCGTGCGCGACCTGCGCCTGCTGATGGTCGGCCCGGCGCGGATCCTGAACAAGCGCATCGTCGCCGAGCCGCACCGGCGCGGCGCCGCGGGCGATGCGCACGCGCGCGACGGGCGCGGGGCGACGCGCGGCTTCGTCGACCTGAGCCACGTCATCGAGGACGGGCTGGTGACCTATCCCGGCCTGCCGGCCGTGCACGTGTGCGACTACCTGAGCCGCGAGCGCTCGCGCGAGCACTACGAGGCGGGCACCGAGTTCCAGATCGCGTCGATCGAAATGGTCGCCAACACCGGCACCTACATCGACTGCCCGTTCCATCGCTACGCCGACGGCGCCGACCTGTCGCAGGTGGGGCCGGAGGCCTTCGCCGACCTCGACGGCATCGTCGTGCGCGCCGGGCGCGGCGACGGCGGCGCCATCGACGCCTCGCATTTCCGCGGCATCGAGCTGCGCGGCCGCGCGGTGCTCGTGCACACCGGCTGGGACGCGCACTGGGCCACGCCCGCGTACGCCGACGGGCATCCGTTCCTGACCGAAGACGCAGCGGCCTGGCTGCGCGACTGCGGCGTCGCCCTCGTGGGCATCGATTCGATGAACATCGACGACACCCGCGGGCGCGCGCGGCCGGTGCATTCGATCCTGCTCGGCGCCGGCATCCTGGTGGTCGAGCACCTGTGCAACCTCGCGGCGCTGCCGGACGAGGGCTTCGACTTCAGCGCCATCGCGCCGAAGTTCCGCGGCGTCGGCACCTTCCCGGTGCGCGCGCTGGCGCGGCTGCGCGGCGCGCGCTGAGCGAGGCGTGCGCGCCGACGCGGCGCGTGTTACCGCGGGCTGCTATTTTCCCGGCTTCTCCTTCGAACCCGGAGCCCGCATGGCCTGCTTCGTCTGCGTCACCTGCGGCACCCAGTTCGCCGACCGCGAACATGCGCCGGAGCGCTGCCCGGTCTGCGAGGACGAGCGCCAGTACGTCGGCCACGCCGGGCAGCGCTGGACTACGCTGGAAGCGCTGCGGCGCGACCACCGCAACCGCGTCGAGCCGGAGGCCGACGGCCTGCTGGGCATCGGCACGGAGCCTGCGTTCGCGATCAACCAGCGCGCCCTGCTGGTGCGCTCGCCGGGCGGCAACCTGCTGTGGGACTGCATCGCGCTGGTCGACGACGACACGGTGGCGCGCGTGCGCGAGGCCGGCGGCATCCGTGCGATCGCGATCTCGCACCCGCACTACTACTCGGGGATGGTCGAGTGGAGCCGTGCCTTCGGCGACGTGCCGGTCCTGCTGCATGCCGCCGACCGCGAATGGGTGATGCGCGACGCGCCTGAGATCGAATACTGGGACGGCGAAACGCGGCCGCTCTGGGACGGCATGACGCTGGTGCGCTGCGGCGGCCATTTCGCCGGAGGTACCGTGGCGCACGTGCCGCACCTGTCGCAGGGCCGCGGCGCGCTGCTGACCGGCGACATCCTCCAGGTGGCGATGGACAACCGCCACGTCGGCTTCATGCGCAGCTTCCCCAACTACATCCCGCTGTCCGCGCGCGCGGTGCGCGCGGCCGCCGCGGCGGTGGCGCCGTTCGCGTTCGACGCCATCCACGGCGCGTGGTGGGGACGGCGGATCGAGCGCGACGCGCGCGCGGCGCTGGAGCGCTCGGTCGCGCGCTACGTCGCGGCGCTGGAGGGCGCGTACGACGGGCGGTGAGGCCGTTGGCCGGATCTCGCCGCCGTCCGCGATCGCCGCCTCACTCGTCCTCGTCGTCCTCGAACTCCACCAGCGCGTCCAGGTCGAAGGCGAGCATCTCCACCGCCTCGCGCACCTTGCGGCCGGTGGACTCGTTGGGCACGTCGATCTCGATCTCGTGCATCTGCGGGCCCTCGACGTCGCTCAGGCCGGCCGAACTCGAATCCGCATCGTCCATGTGCGCCATCAGGTCGCCGATCTCCTCGACGTGCTCGATGCCGTCGAGGCTCTGCAGCAGGTTCATCACTGCGCGCGCGGTGTCGTCGCTGCCGGTGAGGCGGATGCGGAGCAGTGCCATTGGAGTCCTTGCGCGTCGTGGGGTGCGCGCAGGCTAGCGGCGGGATAGCTAACCGTGCGTGACGAACGCGCCCGCGTTCAGGGCTGCGCCGGCGGCTCGCGGGTGGGGATGGCGATGTTGCACAGGTCGATGTGCCCGGCCGGGCGCTTGTACCAGTCGTCGCGGCGGTTGCGGCGCGATTCGACCACCGCATCGAACAGCGGCGTGTCCGTGCGCAGCACCTGCAGCCGGGTGCGCTCGGCTTCCGGCACGTCGGCGGCCAGGCGGATCGCCTTGATCGGCACGCGCTGCGCGGCCTGTTCGTAGAAGCCCAGCGGCCCGGTGCCGCGCGGCAGCACGCTCAGCAGTTCCATGCCCTGCACGACCCGGCCGACCAGGGTGATGTTGCGGTCGAGCTGGCGCGGCGACTGGCCGTCGACCACGTACAGCTCGCTGCCGTTGCTCGAATCGGCGGCGACGTCGCGCCCGGCGCCGACCGCGCCGTAGCAGTGCGCCAGCCAGGCCTTGCCTTCGCCCGGGTCGCGCGCGGCGGGGAAGCCGTCGGCGAAGCCCACTTCCGGCGCCCAGCCGTCCCTGTCGGGCAGCGCGTGGAAGTCCAGGCCCTTCGCGTCGCGCTCGAACTCGGCCGGCAGGTGCTCCCTGGCCTTGCCCAGCGGCCTGCGCGGCTCGCCTTCCTCGGCCGGGTCGCCCCACTGCACGACGAAGTTGTCCTGCGAGCGGTTGATGCTCAGGCCGTTCCAGTAGCCCTCGTGGGCGAGCGCGCGGATGTTGGCGACGTGCTCGGGCGCGAACCCGGGCGCCAGCTCGATCACCACGCGGCCGCTGGCCAGCTCGAGGTAGAGCGTGCTGGCGGGATCGAGCGTGCGCCAGTCGGTGGCGTCGGATGCGTCCAGCAGCTCCTGCGTGGTCTTCGGCCTGGGAGCGGGGTCGGCGGCGGCCGCGGCGGGTGCAATGACGGCGGTGGCGACCAGCAGGGCGAGCAGGGTGGGGCGCATCGGGGTGCCTCGCGGAGATCGGGTTCGAGCGAGTGTAGCCGGGCGCGACGGCGGCCCGAAGCGCACGGGATGCTGGTGGGAGCGGCTTCAGCCGCGAGCTTTCGATCCCGGCGGGCGCGTGCGCGAAAAGCTCGCGGCTGAAGCCGCTCCCACGAGATCCCCTGTGCATCGGCCCTGGTGGCATCGCCATGACTAGCGGCACATTCGCTATAGCGAACTTCGCAATAGCATCGTCGCCAATCCCGCTGGAGCCCCGCCATGGGCGACCCCGACCCGACCGGTCCCGACCCGCAGCTGCGCAAGTTCCAGAAGGAGCTCAGCGCCGGCACCGTCTCGCTGGCGCTGCTGGCGGTGCTGGGCGCGGCGGACGAGCCGATGTACGGCTACCAGATCGCCAAGCGGCTGGAGCGCTTCGGCGACGGCGTGCTCAGCGGCAAGCAGAGCGCGCTGTACCCGGTGCTGCGCAACCTCGGCGCGGCCGGGCTGCTCGACAGCCACGTCGAGCCGTCGCTGGCCGGGCCGCCGCGGCGCTACTACCGCATCACCGCCGCCGGCCGCGCCACCCTGCACGAATGGAGCGCCGCCTGGCGCGCCACCCGCGATTCCGTCGACGCCGTCCTCAAGGGCCTGAAACCATGAACACCGCGCTGCCGACCAACATCCCCGACTACCTCGCGCAGCTGCGCGCGGCGCTGGCCGGGGCCGACCCCGCGCTGGTGCAGGACGCGCTCTACGACGCCGAGGAATACCTGCGCTCGGAACTCGCCGAGAACCCCGGCAAGTCCGAGGCCGAGGTGATCGCCGCGGTCGCCTCCAGCTACGGCGCGCCGGAGGAAGTCGCCGACATCTACCGCGACACCGAGGTGAAGGTGCAGACCGCGCTGCGCGCGCCGCCGCCGCGCCCGCGCAAGTCGCTCCCCGGCCGCTTCTTCGGCGTCGCCGCCGACCCGCGCGCCTACGCCGCGCTGTTCTACATGGTGCTGAGCCTGGCCACCGGCATCTTCTATTTCACCTGGGTGGTGGCCGGCACGTCGATGTCGGCCGGGTTCGCGGTGCTGATCATCGGCATCCCGTTCCTGATCCTGTTCCTGGGCTCGATCCGCATGCTGTCGCTGCTGGAAGGCCGCATCGTCGAGGTGATGCTCGGCGAGCGCATGCCGCGCCGGCCGCTGTACGGCGCGCGCGGCAGGCCGCTGCTGGAGCGGATCAAGGACATGTTCCTGGACCCGCGGACGTGGAGCACGATCCTCTACTTCCTGGCGATGCTGCCGCTGGGGATCGTCTATTTCACGCTGGCGGTCACGCTGCTGACGCTGTCCGTGGCGTGCATCGCCGCGCCGCTGCTGGTGTGGACCGGCGTGGCGGATACCAGCATCAGCATCGATGGCTGGCAATTGCTGCACTTCGGCGACGACGTGGTCGGCACCTCGCTGCAGGGCTGGGAGCTGCCGCTGGTGTTCGTTGGCGGCATCGTGCTGCTCTTCGCCACCCTGCACCTGGCGCGCGGCATCGGCCACCTGCACGGGCTGTTCGCCAAGCACCTGCTGGTGAAGTGGGCGCAGTACGCCTGAGCGCATTGCGCTTTCCTGTGGGAGCGGCTTCAGCCGCGAGCCTTTGCGCCGGGGACGATCGGGAAAAGCTCGCGGCTGAAGCCGCTCCCACAAGGGCCTAGGCGGCTTTCGACGCCTTGGCCGGCGCCGCGTGCGCGGCGATGAAGTCGCGCACCTGCGGGTACACCTGCTCGCGCCAGCGGCGACCGCTGAAGATGCCGTAGTGGCCGGCGCCCTTGACGGTGAGGTGCGCGCGGTCGCGTTTGGCCACGCCGGTGCACAGCGCGTGCGCGGCGCGGGTCTGGCCTTCGCCGGAGATGTCGTCGAGCTCGCCCTCGATGGTCATCAGCGCGGTGTCGCGGATCGCGGAAGGATCCACGCGCTCGCCCGCCACGTCCCACAGGCCGCGCGGCAGCAGGTGCTCCTGGAACACGATGCGCACGGTGTCGAGGTAGTAGCGCGCCGGCATGTCGAGCACGGCGTTGTACTCGTCGTAGAAGCGGCGGTGCGCCTGCGCGTCCTCCAGGTCGCCCTTGACCAGGTCCTGGTAGAAGTCCCAGTGCGACTGGAAGTGGCGCTCGGGGTTCATCGCCATGAAGCCGGCGTGCTGCAGGAAGCCCGGGTACACGCGGCGGCCGCTGCCCGGGTAGTTGGCCGGCACGGTGTGGATGACGTTGGTTTCGAACCACCACAGCGGCTTCTGGGTGGCGAGGCTGTTGACCGCGGTGGGCGATTCGCGGGTGTCGATCGGCCCGCCCATCATCACCAGCGAGCGCGGCGTCGGCTCGCCGCGCGCGGCCATCAGCGACACCGCGGCGAGCACCGGCACGGTCGGCTGGCAGACGCTGACCACGTGCAGGTTGTCGGCGCCGATCGCGCGGATGAACTCCTCCACGTAGGCGACGTAGTCGTCGAGCGAGAACGTGCCCTGGTCCTTCGGCACCATGCGCGCGTCGATCCAGTCGGTGACGTAGACCTTGTGGTCCGGCAGCAGGGTGCGCACGGTGTCGCGCAGCAGGGTGGCGTGGTGGCCGGACAGCGGCGCGACCACCAGCACGGCGGGATCGGCCTTCATGTCCTTGATGTTGGCGACGTCGTCGGCGTAGCGCTTGAAGCGCATCAGGCGGCAGAACGGCTTCTCGACGACCACCTTCTCCATCACCGGCACGTCGAGGCCCGCGACCTGGACGGCGTGGATGCCGAACTCGGGCTTCTCGTAGTCCTTGCCGATGCGATAGAGCAGCTCGTTGCCCGCGGCCAGGCGCGCGGCGCCGGGGATGGCGGAGAGCCAGCTGTCGCGGGCGGAGAACATGCGCGCGTTGGCCTCGGCCCAGTAGGTGAAGGGCGCCATCCAGGCGCGGCCGAGTTCGTGCATCTGGTAAAGCAGCATGGAGATCCGGGGCAGCGGGTGCTGCGGCGCAGCATAGCGGATCGGCGCGACCGGGCGTGAACAGGGGGCGCCTTGCCCGGGCGTTCGCGTCCTCGCGGCGTCCTGGGCGCGACTTCGCGTCATCCCTGTCATCCCGAGCGCAGCGAAGGATCTGTTCCGCCGCGTCCGGATCCCTCGCTGCGCTCGGGATGACAGCGACAGGCACGAGTTCCGTCCCGCCTGCCGGCGATCCGGGATGCGGTCAGCCGACTTCCAGGGCGGTGGCGCTGCCGGCAAGCGTCGGCGACAGCCAGCAGTGCGAGCCGAGCGGTCGGAAGCCGGCGGCCTCGAAGCGCCGGCGGTAGAACGCGCCGGGGCGGCGCAGGAAGCCGTGCTCGTCGCCCTCGGCCTCGTCCTCGCGGGCGAAGGCCTCGAGGAAGGCGACGCCGCCGCACAACTCGGCCAGGCCGGGCAGGCCGCGGTCGAGTTCGCGCGTGGGCAGGTAGTGCAGCACGTCGCTGCACACCAGCAGGTCGGCGGGCGGGCAGGGGCGCAGCTGCGCGAAGTCGGCGAAGCGCGCGAAGTGCAGGCCGCGGCTGCGGCCGTAGCGGGCGATCGCGTATTCGCTGCTGTCGAAGCCCAGGTAATACGCCTTCGGCCGCAGCCTCAGCAGCGGCGCGCGCCAGGTGCCCTCGCCGCAGCCGACGTCGAGCACGCTGCGCAGCGGGCGCTCGAGGTGGTACTCGGCGGTGGCCACCGCCAGCGCCACCTTGCGCGCCAGGCGCTGCCTGCCGCCGATGCCGCCGCGGCGGTACCAGCGGTCGAAGTAGTCGCGGTCGTAGCGTTTGTCCATGCCACCATGATGGCCGCTGCGCGACCGCTTTTGCAGGGGTACGGCTGCGTGGCCGGCGACACCGCGCGATCGACCGTGCGATCCTAGTACGATCCCCGGTCGAGGAGCGCCGCACCGCCATGCAAGCCTATTTCTGGACCAAGACCGCGCACGTGGTGTTCGTGATGGCGTGGATGGGATCGGTGTTCTACCTGCCGCGGATCCTGGTCAACCTCGCCGAGGCCGGTGGCGAGCAGGCGGTGCGCGCGCGGCTGCTGCTGATGGGGCGGCGGCTGTACCGCTTCGGCCACATGATGTTCGGCTTCGCCTTCCTCGCCGGCCTGGCGCTGTGGCTGTACTTCCATGTCAGCGGCGGCTGGCTGCACGCCAAGCTGGCGCTGGTGGTGCTGATGCTGGCGCACAACACCGTCGCCGGCCGCTGGCTCAAGGGCCTGGACAAGGGCCGCGCGCTGCCGTCGTCGAAGACGCTGCGCTGGTTCAACGAACTGCCGGTGCTGCTGCTGGTGGGGATCGTGTACCTGGTGCTGGCCAAGCCGTTCTGAGCCCTACTGCATGAACCACCCGTGGCTGACCACCAGGCTCTGGCCGGTCAGCGCGTTGGTCTCGAAGGCGGCCAGCACCAGGGCGACGTTGGCGACGTCGTCGACGGTGGTGAACTCGCCGTCCACGGTGTCCTTGAGCATCACGTTCCTCACCACTTCTTCCTCGCTGATGCCGAACTCCCGGGCCTGCTCGGGGATCTGCTTCTCCACCAGCGGCGTGCGCACGAAGCCGGGGCAGATGACGTTGGAGCGGATGCCGTGCTCGCCGCCTTCCTTGGCCACGGTGCGGCACAGGCCCAGCAGGCCGTGCTTGGCGGTGACGTAGGGCGCCTTGAGCTTGGAGGCCAGGTGCGAGTGCACCGAGCCCATGTAGATGATCGCGCCGCCCTGGCCGCGCGCCTGCATGTCCTTCATGCATTCGCGGGTGGTGAGGAAGGCGCCGTCGAGGTGGATCGCCAGCATCTTCTTCCAGTCGGCGAAGCCGAAGTCGACGACGCGGTTGACGACCTGGATGCCGGCGTTGGAGACGAGGACGTCGACGCGGCCGTAGTGCGCGATCGCCTGCGCCACGCCGTCGACGACCTGGCGCTCGTCGGTCACGTCCATCGCGACCGCCAGGGCGTCGCCGCCGGAGGCGCGGATGGCCGCGGCGACGGCCTCGGCCGCGTCCAGCCGCAGGTCCGCGACCACCACCTTGCCGCCGCGGTCGGCGTAGACCTCGGCGATGCGCTTGCCGATGCCGCTGGCGGCGCCGGTGACGAGGCAGACCTTGTTGTCGAGTCGGTTCATGGGTGGTGGTCCTGCAGGTGGTTCGATGGAATTCTGCCCGGCGGATGTCGCAGGAATGACGATCAAATGATCCGGGCCCAGCCTAGCGCGCCGCCGCGGCCGGGTGCCATCGTCCTTCCGGTCAATGCGCTGCCGGCACGAAGGCTTCGATCTCCGGCAGCTCCACCGGCACGCCGTCGGCGTTGCAGGTGCCGGCTTGGCACAGGCGCTCGCGCAGCCTCGGGGTGGCCTGCACGATGAAGTGGTAGAGCACGTTCTGCTCGACCGTGCCGCGCACCGCGTCGCTGCCGGGGCCGCGCGCCCAGACGCCGACGTCCTCGCCGCCGTGGCTCTCGTTGGCCAGGGGCACGGTGGATTCCTGCATGTAGTCCGGGTCGGCGGTGTCGACGTCGGTGAGGTCGGGCCGTCCCTGCGCGGGCTGGTAGCCCTTGCCCATGTGCGGGAAATGCTTGCTGCCGGCCGGCTGCGAATCGCTGGCGCCGGTGTAGCCGGGCCCGTTGGCGTAGCCGAGCGTGGTGTAGGGCAGGCCGGTGCCGTCCTTCGCGAGATCGCCCGGCGTGCCGTCGAAGCTGTTGCGCCCGCGCACCTTGCCCAGGATCGGGTTGCCGCGCACCGGGTAGCCGACGAAGTTGAGCGTGTGCGAGTGGTCGGCGGTGACGAGGACGAGCGTGTCGCCGTCCGAGGTCATCTCGACCGCCGCCTGCACCGCGCGCGAGAACGCGATGGTGTCGTCGAGCGCGCGGAAGGCGTTGCCGTAGTGGTTGGCCATGTCGATGCGCCCGCCCTCGACCAGCAGCACGTAGCCGTCCGGGTCGTGCGACAGCGTCCGGATCGCGGCGCGGGTCATTTCCTCGAGCGAGGGCTGGCCCTTTGGCGACGTGTCGCGGTCGTGGTCGAAATCCATGTGGCTGCCATCGAACAGCCCGAGCAGGCTGGGCGCATCGGCCGCGGCGCGCAGCTGTCGCGTGTCGCGGACGAACGCGCCCCGCGGGTGCGCGTCGAGCCATTCGGCGACCAGGTTGCGTCCATCCGAGCGCTTGCCGTGCCGGGCGGGATCCTCGGGGTCGGCGATGGTGTCCGCGACGAACTCGCCCAGGCCGCCGCCGAGCGCGACGTCGGGCGAGCCGAACGGCGATTCGACGAACTGGCGCGCGATGTCGCTGCAGCCCTGCTCGACCGCAGCCGCAGGCAGGTCGGTGTCGTCCTCCCAGTTGCGCGTGGCCACGTGCGCGTAGGTCGCCGCCGGCGTGGCGTGGGTCAGGCGCGCGGTGCTGACGATGCCGGTGGCCATGCCGGCGCTGCGCGCGAGTTCGAGCCAGGTGAGGTTTTCGTTGCGCAGGCCGCCGGCGCAGTCGTCGGTGCGCGAGGCCGGGCCGACCGAGATCGAACCCATGAAGGTCTTCACCCCGGTGGCGATCGCGCTCATCGTGCCGGCCGAATCGGGCGTCTGCGAATCGGTGTTGTAGGTCTTGGCCAGCGCGGTGGCGGGGAAGCGCTCCCACGCGAGCTGGTTCTCCTCGCCCGGCTGGCCCTTGCGCTGGCCGTCGAGGATGCGCGCGGCGGCGACGGTGGTCAGGCTCATGCCGTCGCCGAGGAACAGGATCACGTTCTTCGCCCGGCCGCGCATCGCGCCGTTGCCCGCCGCGCGCGCCGCGCCGCTGCGGTACCACCACCGGGCCGTCTCGCCCTGCGGATGGGCGACGTCCTGGACCGTGACCGGCGCCACATCGCGTTCATCCGCGGCCGGCGCGGGGCCGCGCACGTTGGCGCTGCAGGCGGCGAGCAGGGTGGCAAGGCAGGCGATCGGCAACGGGCGCATCGCGGGCTCCGGCGGAAGGGGCCGGCATTATGCCGTGGCGCGTGTGTCGGTCCGCCTGCCGCACGCAGTGTCGCGCCAGCGGCACGGCGCGCGCGCCGATGCTGCGCTATCTTGCGCCGTCCCCCTTCCGGCTGCGCACGCGATGATGAAGCTGGTCTCGGCCTGGTTCCGGATCCCGTTCTGGCAGCGCGTCGCCGCGGGCTTCGTGCTCGGCGCGCTCGCCGGCTGGCTGTTCGGGCCGGCCGCGGACACCTGGTTCAAGCCGCTGGGCGACGTCTACGTCACCCTGATCAAGATGATCGCGGTGCCGCTGGTGTTCTTCGCGGTGATCCACGCGGTGGCCTCGCTGCACGGGCAGAAGTCGATGGCGGCGCTGGGCGGGCGCACCTTCGCATGGTTCGCGATCACCGCGATGCTGGCGGTGGGCGTGGGCCTGGCGGTGGGCACGGTGATGCAGCCGGGCGTCGGGGTCGGCGCGCTCAGCGTGGATTCCGGCTACGTGCCCAGGACCGTGCCCAGCCCGGTGCAGGTGCTGCTCGACGTGGTGCCGGCCAATCCGTTCTACGCGCTCGCGGGCATCGGCAAGACCACCAACGCCGCCGGCGAGACGGTGCTCGCGGCGGGCAAGGGCTCGATCCTGCCGGTGATCTTCTTCGCCGCGCTGCTGGGCTTCGCGATGGTCAAGCTGGGCGAGCGCGTGGCGCTGGCGCGCAAGCTCGCGGGCGAGGCCAGCGAGCTGATGATCCAGGTCACGCGCTTCGTGCTCGAGGTGACGCCGCTGGGGACGTTCGGCCTGATCGCCTCGCTGGTCGGCGCCTATGGCTTCGAGAAGCTGTTGCCGCTGGGCAGCTTCGTCGTCGCGCTGTACGTCGCGTGCGCGCTGCACATCGTGGTGGTCTATCCGGCGCTGCTGCTGGCGCACGGGCTCAACCCGCTGAAGTTCCTGCGCGGCGCGGCCTCGGGCATGCAGGTGGCGTTCGTCAGTTCGTCGAGCTTCGCCTCGATGCCGGCGGCGCTGCGCAGCGTCACCCACAACCTGGGCGTGGACCGCGACTACGCGGCGTTCGCGGTGCCGCTGGGCGCAAGCATCAAGATGGACGGCTGCGGCGCGATCTATCCCGCGCTGTGCGCGCTGTTCATCTCGCAGTACACCGGCCACCCGCTGTCCGCCGACCAGTACCTGATCGTGCTGATCGCCTCGGTGCTCGGCAGCTTCGGCACCGCCGGCGTGCCCGGCACCGCGGTGGTGATGGCGACGGTGGTGCTCAGCGCGGCCGGGCTGCCGCTGGAGACGATCGGCTACCTGTACGCGATCGACCGCGTGCTCGACATGATGCGCACGATGACCAACGTCACCGGCCAGATGCTGGTGCCGGTGCTGGTGGCCAGGGAAAGCGGGCTGCTGGACCGCGAGACCTACGACGCGGCCTCGAGCAACCTGGGCATCGCCGCGGGCGAGGCGGCCGAGCCGCACCCGGTCGGCGAGCCGTCGAAGCGGACCGCGGCATGAGCACCGGCGACGCATACCGGCTGGTCGAGCGGTTCCCCGGCGCGGACGACTACCGTCGCCTGCGCGTGGCCGCGGGGCTGTCGGCGCGTTCGGCCGAAGCCGCGGCGCGCGGGTTGCCGAACACGCTCTTCGGCGTGAGCGTGCTGCACGGCGGGCAGGTGGTCGGCATGGGCCGGGTCATCGGCGACGGCGGCTGCTTCTTCATCGTGGTCGACATCGCGGTCGGGCCCGCGCACCAGCAGCGCGGGCTCGGCAAGCGGATCATGGCCGCGATCGACGCCTGGCTGCGCGCCAACGCGCCGGTGTCGTCGAACGTGTCGCTGTTCGCCGACGGGCAGGCGCGCCGGCTGTACGCGCAGTACGGCTTCGTCGAAACGGGGCCGGTGTCGGTGGGAATGGACTACACCGTGCGCTGAACGGCACCTGCGCCGGCGCGCGACCTCGGGTTCACCCCAGGTGACGCGATGCGTCACCCCGCTCGTAACATCGGGTTTCTTCCAGCCCCACGGAAAAACCACGATGGCCGACATCGAACAGATCGCCTCCAAGGTCCTCGACACCGGCGACCGCTTCCTGGTCAAGGATGATTACGAGGCGCGGATGGACGTGTTCGCGCAGGAGATGGAGAAGCTCGATCCCTCCGCGCGCGCCGCGCTGTTCGACGAGGTCCTGGAGCAGGATTCGGGCGCGCCGATGTCGTGGCTGACCACCGACCGGCTCGATTCGCTGGTCTCGGAAGGGCGCATCACCGCGCAGGAGCGCTCGGCGATCATGGACGCGTTCGGCCAGGCTTATGTCGACGGCGACATCGACCTCGTCCAGGCGCTGGAATTCACCAACCTCTTCGGCAGCGGCGCGGTCGGCCCGCTGGGATTGTCGCCGGACGCCAGCCAGCTCGAATCGCTGGTGCAGACGCTGACCGACAGCAACAGCGGCTATTCGTCGCAGTTCATCGAGAAGTTCGCCGGGGACGTGCTGTCCCAGCGCGTGTTCGCCGAGCCGCGCATCCTCACCCCGGCCGAGCAGGGCGCCTACGCGGGCGTGCTCCTCAACGCGCTGTCGCAGTCCGGCGGCAGCACCGCGGTCCACAACGTGCTGTCGCAGCTCCCGGCCGAGCAGCAGTCCGCGCTGCGCGACGCCGTCGGCGGCGAAGGCCTGGCGTTCCGCAACCCGGCCTACGACGACGCGGGCGTGCGCGACCCGATGGCGATCCTCACCGAGGCGGTCTCGCGCCACGGCACCTCGTCGGAGGTGCTGGACCTGGTCAACTACGTCAACGCGCATTCGAGCGGCGACATCATCGAGAACCAGTTCTTCGATTCCGACAACAAGCCCTACGACGAGCGCGCCGAGGCACTGGGCGAATTGTTCGTGACCCATTCGGACACGATCCTGAAGGACCTGACGGTCGCCAACCCGACCCAGACCAGCGGCTCCACCAACGACCGCGCCACCGTGGTCGGCGACAACCTGGCGGCGCTGTCCAACCTGGTGCGCCTGACCGGGCTCAACCCGGACAACAGCCATTCGGCAGCGGTGATGTCGGCGCTGGGCGACTTCGCCAGCGAGAACATCCGCATCGGCAACATGGCCGAGAACACCGACGCCAACGGCGACGGCAAGGTCGACGACGCCGACATCCAGGCCATCGACACCGGCAACGGCCGTGCGGCCATGATCGGCGCGGTGCTGCAGGATGCGGTGAGCTCGGGCTACGTCGACCTGCGCGCCGACCAGGCGGCGCGCGAGGCGTTCATGGGCTTCGTGATCGACGTGGCGGTGTCGGCGATCCCGGTCGGCGGCGACTTCGCGGCCAAGGCGATCACCGACAAGGTCTCCGCCGCGCTCGGGGGCCTGAGCGAGCAGGTGCGCAGCACCATCGCCGATTCGTTGGCGGCGATCCCGAAGGAGCTGCTCACCAACGCGCAGGGCGAGCTCACCGACCAGGCCAAGCAGGCGATCATCGATGCGCTGCCGGAGGACTACCAGTACCTGGAAGGCATCAAGGAGCAGTCCAACGGCTTCATCCAGAACACTATCATCGGCAGCTCGGTGCGCGACTACCAGATCACCGAGTCGATGTCCGACTACCGCGACTACATCGACAAGTCCAAGGGCAACTGATCCGCCGCGCATGCGTCCGGCGCGCGAGGGCCCCGCCAGGTGCGGGGCCTTTCGTTCTTGATTCTTCCGACTAGTTTGATGCACACAACGTTGCGATCTGACGGGCCCCGGCGCGGCCGGGAGCCCTTCGGGGCGAATGTCCCCCGGCATCCGCCTTCGGCGGCTGCCTCCTCCTTGATTTCGCCCCGAAGGGCTCCCGGCCGCGCCGGGACTGGATCGCAGGCTTGCGCGGTGGTCAGCTCCCCGCTTCTTTCGCTTCTGGAACCATTGCGCAGGCCGAACGCAGCACCTTGCGCCCCCACCGTTCCCGGGCCGCGGGTAGGACTTTCGCTTCTATAGAACGAAGCAATGGCAATCGGCAGGGAGGCGCCGGCCGGGGGATCGCGTCAAGCCGGCCATGGATGGCCGGCGCCCTCGTCAGGGCAGGATGCCCTGCCGAGGGGAGAGCGATTCACCGGACGGCGCCTTCCCTCGCGCAACGAGCCGAAGCTGCGCTTCGCGCTTTCCTCTCCCGCGAAAAGAGAGGGGAGAAATCAGTTGCCCTCAGGCGCGCGAGTAGCGCCAGGACTGCATGCGGCCGTCACGGTAGGGCATCACGCCGTGGAACGGCCGCGGGTCGTCGTCGAACACCAGCGGCAGGAAGTGCTGGTCGCCTTCCCACATCGGCAGCTTGTACAGGCGGTCGATTTCGACCCATTCCAGCGTGCCTTCCGGGTTGTGCTCCAGCGGCGTGCCGGTGAAGCGCTTCACCACGAACACGAAACCCAGCCAGTCCTCGCCGTGCTTGCCGAACCCCGGCCAGCTGATGGTGCCGCGCAGGGTGAGCGCCTCGCATTCGATGCCGGCTTCCTCGGCGATCTCGCGGCGCATGCCGGCCAGCACGTCCTCGTCGGGCTCGATCTTGCCGCCCAGGCCGTTGTACTTGCCCAGGTGGTGGTCGTCGGCGCGCGCGTTGCGGTGGAGCATCAGCACCCGGCGGCCGTCCGGCGAGAGCACGTAGCCGAGGGTGGCGACGATCGGCGTGTAGGGCATCAGCGGCCGGCCTTGCGCTGCCCGTCCAGCTGCGCGTCGAGCGCACGCGCGGCCTTGTCGGCGTATTCGCGGCACATCATCGGGCCGGCAGGGTCGCCGCCGTGCGCCTGGTCGCGGCCGCTGGCGTCGGCGTGCGGAGTCAGCAGCAGGTCGCAGGGCAGCGCGCGCACCACGTCGAAGCTGTGGCGGAAATCGTCGACGATGCGCGGATAGCGCGGGTTGTCGAGCAGCTTGTAGCCAGGCGCCGTGAGGCTGTCGACGTAGGCGATGCGCAGCGGCTTGCCGGCGCGCGTGTCGTTCCAGGTCCAGGCCATGCTGCCGGGCGTGTGGCCCGGCACGAAGTGCACGGTGAAGCGCATGCCGCCCAGTTCCACCACCTCGCCGTCGTGGACGATGCGGTCGACCTGCGCGGGCGGGTAGAGGATGTCGTCGCCGAAATGGATGTCGTCGCTGCCGCCGTGGGCGAGCAGCATGGCGGACTCGGCGTTGCTCACCAGCGTCGCGCCGGTGGCGCGCTTGACCGCCGCCAGAGGGCCGGCGTGGTCGCCATGGGCGTGGCTGTGCAGGATCAGCCGCAGGTCCGCGGGCGCGACGCCGAGCGCGCGCATGTGCGCCAGGAGCATGCCGGCGGCCTGCGGCAGGCCGCCATCGATGAGCACCGCGCCGGCGTCGGTCTTCACCAGCAGCGCGTTGATGCCCTGGGTGCCGATGCGCCAGGTGTGGTCGGCGACCTGCTGCGGCGCGACCGGCTGGCGCCAGGCGTCGGGGGTTTCGTAGGCCTGCGACGGCGGCAGGACGGGCTCGCCGGCGATGGCGCCGCCGGAAATCAGGAGCGCGCAGGCGAGCGCGGCAGGGCGGATGCGGGGCATGGGAGTGCGCGCGGGTGGGCGCCACAGTGTCCACGATCGGCCCGCGGCGAACCATGCCGAAAGGTCACGGTGCGGACCACGGGGACATGCCTGCCTCCGTGCGCGCCAGCATGCCGCGGCACGGCCACGCCGCAAGCCGTTGCCGGCGCATCCCTGGCCCCTGTACGCGCATCGCCGCCGCGCGCGCGTGCACAATGCCGTCGCGGCCGCGACAGGTGCGGCGGGCGGGACGGAGCAGCCATGAGCGGACAGCAGCGCGAACTCGAATTCCGGTTCCTCGCCGAGCCCACCGACGTCAACTACGGCGGCAAGGTGCACGGCGGCGTGGTGATGAAGTGGATCGACCAGGCCGGCTACGCCGCCGCGGTCGGCTGGAGCGGCCGCTACAGCGTCACCGTCGCGGTGGGCGGGATCCGCTTCGTCGCGCCGGTGCGGATCAGCGACCTGGTCACGGTCTCGGCCAAGCTGGTCTACACCGGCACCAGTTCGATGCACTTCGCCGTCGACGTGCATGCGCGCGATCCGATGGGCGGCGGCGAGCGGCTGTGCACGCACTGCGTGATCGTGTTCGTCGCCCTCGACGGCGTCGAGGGCCAGCCCACGCCGGTGCCGGCCTGGGTGCCGCAGACCGACGACGACCGCCGCCTGTCCGAATACGCCACCCGCGTGATGGAACTGAGCAAGGGCATCGAGCAGACCGTCGCGCGCTATCGCGATGCCGGCGACGAGGCCGGCCCGATGGCCTGAGCCGCATGGCCGCTGCCGCGCCGGTTGCCGTTGGTGCCGGTGTGGCCGGCATGGCCATCTTTGGAAGCGGGGTGCGCGATGGCCTGGAAACAGCGGATGTGGATGCCGGCGACAGCGCTGCTGGCCGGCCTGCTCGCCGGGCAGCCGGCGCAGGCGCAGGCGGAGGATGCCGGCCTGTTCGGCGCCGACCGCGACGCGGCCTTCAAGGCGGCGGGCGCGGTCCAGCGCGGCGGCCAGTGGGTGGTGTGCGCGGACGACCCGGCCGGCGGGGGCGCGAGCATCGACGAGGTGCGCGACCTCAACGGCGACGGACTGCCGGAAGCGGTGGTGAGCGAGGGCGGCACCTTCTGCAACGGCGCCGCCGGCATCGGCTTCAGCCTGCTCAGCAAGCAGGCCGACGGCAGCTGGCGCAACATGCTGCAGTCCAGCGGCATCCCCGAGTTCCTCGCGACGAAGGGCGCCGGCGGCTGGCCGGACGTTTCGGTCGGCGGCCCCGGCTTCTGCTTCCCGGTGCTGCGCTGGGACGGCCGCGGGTACGCGCTGCAGCGGCACGAGTACGAAGGCAAGCCCTGCAGTCCGTGACCCCTTCCGCGTTCCGCGGGGAGGGAGCAGGAACGAAAAAGGCCGCCCGGTGGGCGGCCTTTCGATTCGTGCGCGGCGGTGGCTCAGACGCCCGGGACGCGCCGGGCCTGCATGAACTTGCGGCTCCAGTAGCCGTCGGTGAGGCTGGACACCATCACGTCCTTGCCGGTGCGCGGGGCATGCACGAAGCGGCCGTTGCCCAGGTAGATGCCGACGTGGTCGACGCGCCTGCCGCGTCGGCTGAAGAACACCAGGTCGCCGGCGCTGAGCGCGTCGCGGTCGACCTTCTCGCCGCTGCTGGCCATCTGGCGCGAGACGCGCGGCAGCTCGATGCCCAGCGCGCTGCGGAACACGTAGCCGACCAGGCCGCTGCAGTCGAAGCCTTCGGTCGAGGTGCCGCCCCAGCGGTACGGGGTGCCGATCAGGGCGAGCGCGCGCTTGAGCACGGTCTGGATGCGGCCGCTGGCCTCGGCCGGGACCTCGACCTGGCCGGTGGTGCCGGCGTCGATCAGCTTGTTGACGTCGTTGGCGAACAGCATGGTGCGCTGCTCGGTCGGCACCGGGGCGACCAGGCTCTCGCTCAGCGGCGCGCTGGTGTGCAGCTGGTCGGCCGAATCGGCGGCCAGGCCGGTGGCGGCGAACGCCGGGCCGGCGCCCAGCAGGGCGGCGACGGAGAAAAGCAGGCAGAACGCCGGGAAGCGGCGGCGGGTGGCGGCACGGCGGCCTGGGTGCGGGTCGATCGTCGTCACGCGGCTTTCACGGCTGTCAGCAGCGCGTGATGGTGCCGCACTGGACTGCCGGACAGGTTCAAATTTCGTTAGAAAATTGTGAACAAGAGCGTGGTACCGATCACATTTCAGTGCAGGACCCGCTTCGCCCCGCTGTAGTGGTCGCGCCAGTAGGGGCCATCCAGGCGATCGAGCCGGACCGTTCCCCCGGTGCTCGGGGCATGCACGAAACGGCCCTCGCCGACGTAGATGCCGACGTGGCTCACCCCGCCGCCGCTGCCGAAGAACACCAGGTCCGCCGCGGCCAGGCGCTCGGGGGCGATCCGCGGCCCCTGGTAGGCGGCCAGGTCGCGCGAGGTCCGCGGCAGCCGCAGGTCGAGCATGTCGCGGTAGACGTAGTTGACCAGCCCGCTGCAGTCGAAGCCGCCGTCCGGGGTGTTGCCACCGTAGCGGTAGGGCGTGCCGACCAGGCTGATCGCGCGCATCAGCACCGCGTTGGCGGCGGCGGGATCGGCCGGCGCGTTGCGTGGCCAGGTGCGCTGCGTGACGCTGGCGTGCTGCGGGCGCGAGCGCCTGACCTCGTCATGGCCGCAGCCCGACAGCAGGGAAGCCAGCAGCGCCATCGCGACGCCCGCGGCCCGCCAGGTTGGCGCGGCGGCCGGCGAGCCCGGATAATGCGCGGAATCCATCACGGCCGGCATCTTGGCCGAATCCCCGCCCGACTGACAAGCGCCCGCGCGGCGCCGTCCCCGCCTGCCCGCAACGAGACCCCACATGAGCACCGAAGGCCTGAAGATCGAAAAGGACCGCGTCGTCCGCTTCCACTACACCGTGTCCGAGCAGGGCCAGGAACCGCTCGAGAGCTCGAAGGAGCGCGAGCCGCTGGCGATCCTCGCCGGCCACGGCAACATCATCCCGGGCCTGGACAAGGCGATGGAAGGCCATGCGGCCGGCGACAGCTTCGGCGTCGACGTGGCGGCGGCCGAGGCCTACGGCGAGCGCCGCGACGGCCTGACCCAGCGCGTGCCCAAGAAGCACTTCGGCCAGCAGAAGCTCGTCCCCGGCATGCAGGTCGTGCTCAACACCAACTTCGGCCCGCGCGCGGTGACGATCGAGAAGGTCGGCATGAGCGTGGTCGACGTCGACCTCAACCACCCGATGGCGGGCAAGGACCTGCATTTCGACATCGAGGTCGTCGAGGTGCGCGAGGCGAGCCAGGAAGAACTCGAGCACGGCCACGTCCACGGCGACGGCGGCCACGCGCACTGACATCACGCTTCGGCGCCGCGAAGGCTGCGCCAGCCCGCGGCCGCCGCTTACACTTGCGCCATGGGCGAACGCGATGACGTGCTGGTGGTCGGTGGCGGGGTGATCGGGCTGGCCAGCGCGCTGGCCCTGCTCGACGCCGGGCGCGGCGTGCGCGTGCTCGAGGCGAAGACCGCCGGCAGCGGCAGCTCGCACGGCAACTGCGGCACCATCACGCCCAGCCACGCGGCGCCGCTGGCGGCGCCCGGCAAGGTCGCGCGCGCGCTGCGCTGGATGCTGACGCCGGACGCGCCGTTCTACGTCAAGCCGCGGCTGGACCCCGAGCTGTGGGCGTGGCTGCTGCGCTTCGCGCGCCGCTGCAATGCGCGCGACTGGCGCGCCGCGATGTCCGCGCGCGCGGCCATCCTCAAGGACTCGCGGGCCTCGCTTCCGGCCTGGGTCGAACGCTACGGCCTGCGCTGCGAGTACGCCGAGCAGGGCGTGGACTACGTCTTCCACCACGAAGGCGAGCTGGCGCACCTGGCCGCCGAGCTGCCGCCGCTGGCCGAGCTCGGCATCGCGGCCGAGGTCATCGACGGCGCCGCCTACCTGCGCGAGGAGCCGGCGCTGCGCGAGGGCGTGGCCGGCGTCGTGCGCTTCCCCGGCGACGCGCGCCTGCGCCCGGACCGCTACGTCGCCGAGCTCGCGCGCGCGGTGCGCGAGGCCGGCGGCGTGATCGAGGAGCAATGCGAGGTGCGCGGCCTGGCCGACGACGGCGACGGCGTGCGCGTGGACACCTCGCGCGGCGCGCGCCACGGCCGCGACGCGGTGCTCGCCACCGGCGCGTGGTCGCCGCTGCTGGCCAGGATGGCCGGGTTGGCGAAGGTGCCGGTGCAGCCGGGCAAGGGCTACTCGATCACCTACGACCGCCCGGCGCTGGCGCCGCGGCGGCCGATGGTGCTGTACGAGCGCAGCGTCTGCGTCACCACCTGGGACAGCGGCTACCGCCTGGGCAGCACGATGGAGTTTTCCGGCTACGACACCACCCTCAACCGGCGCCGGCTGGACGCGCTCGAGCGCGGCGCGCGCGAATACCTGCACGAGCCGGTCGGGCCGGTGAAGCGCGAGGAGTGGTTCGGCTGGCGCCCGATCAGCGTCGACGACCTGCCGATCATCGGCCGCGTCAACCGCCATCGCCACGCCTGGATCGCGACCGGCCACGGCATGCTCGGCGTGAGCATGAGCACCGGCACCGCGACGCTGCTCGCCGACCTGGTCTGCCGGCGCGAGCCGCGGATCGACCCGGCGCCGTATTCGCCGCAGCGCTTCGCATGAGCAGCGGCGCGCGCGGGCTCGATCTCGACCTCATCGTCGTCGGCGGCGGCTCGGGCGGGCTGGCCGCCGCGTTCCGCGCGGCCGGGCACGGCGCGCGCGTGGCGCTGATCGAGCCGGGGGAGCTCGGCGGCACCTGCGTCAACGTCGGCTGCGTGCCGAAGAAGGCGATGTGGCTGGCCGCGCACCTGGCCGAGCGGATCGAGCTGGCCGCGCAGCTGGGCTTCGAAGGCCTGCCGCCCGAAGGCATGCCGCCGCCGAAGCTGGACTGGTGCGAGTTCATCACCCATCGCCAGCGCTACATCGCCGGCATCCACGCCAGCTACCGCAGGCGCCTGGACGAGGCCGGCATCGTCACCGTCGCCTCGCGCGGCAGGCTGCTCGATGCGCGCACGGTCGAATGCGCCGACGGCGTGCGCCTGCGCGCGCCGCGCGTCGTCATCGCCACCGGTGGCCGGCCGCGGCGTCCGTCGATCCCGGGCGCGGAGCTGGGGATGGTGTCTGACGACTTCTTCAATCTCAGCGCCGCGCCGGCACGGGTCGCGGTCGTGGGCGGCGGCTACATCGGCGTCGAGCTGGCCGGCGTGCTCGGCATGCTGGGCAGCGAGGTGGAGATGTTCGTGCGCGGCCCGCGGCTGCTGCACGACTTCGATGCGGACCTCGCCCGGCGCCTGCAGGAGAACTACCACCAGGCCGGGATCGCGCTGCACTTGGGCCGCGAGGTGCGCGCGCTCGCGCGCGACGGCGGCCGCCTGCGGTTGCGCGGCTCGGACGAGCGCGAAAGCGCGTTCGACGCGGTGCTGTTCGCCACCGGCCGCCAGCCCAACACCGGCGGGCTTGGCCTGGAAGAAGCGGGCGTCGTGCTCGATCCGTCGGGCCACGTGCAGGTCGACGAGTGGCAGGACACCAGCGTCGAGGGCGTGCACGCGGTGGGCGACGTCACCGACCGCGTCGCGCTGACGCCGGTGGCGATCGCCGCGGCGCGCCGGCTGATGGACCGGCTGTTCGGCGGCGTGGCGGATGCGAGGCTCGATTACGACAACATCGCCACGGTGGTGTTCGCGCACCCGCCGCTGGGCACCGTTGGGCTCACCGCCGCGCAGGCGCGCGCCTTCCACGGCGACGACGTGCACGAGTACCGCGCCGAGTTCCGCGCGATGCTGCACGCGCTGGCCGACGCGCCGCAGCGCAGCCTGTTCAAGCTGGTGTGCGTGGGCGCCGAGCGCCGCGTGGTCGGCATCCACCTGCTGGGCGAGGGCGCCGACGAGATCCTGCAGGGATTCGCGGTGGCGCTGAAGAAGGGCATCGTGCTCGACGACCTGCGCGACACGGTGGCGATCCATCCGACGTCCGCCGAGGAAGTCGTCCTGATGCGCTGAGCCGGGCGCGCGGCGGCTTGCGCCGCCCTGTGGGGGCGCACCTGGGCGCGACCTGCTTTCGCGGCACAAGCGGTCGCGCCCAGGTGCGCTCCTGCAGGGTTACGATGCGTCGATGGATACCTGCACCCTCCACCGCGGCACCGCGCCGCTGCTGGTCAGCGTGCCGCACGACGGCACCCTGGTCCCCGGCGACATCGCCGCGCGGCTGGCCGATGGCGCGCGCGGCGTGCCGGACACCGACTGGCACATCGCGCGGCTGTACGCGTTCGCGCGCGAGCTCGGCGCGTCGATGATCGTGCCCGCGTATTCGCGCTACGTCATCGACCTCAACCGCTCCGAGGACGACGTCTCGCTGTACCCGGGCCAGAACACCACCGGCCTGTGTCCGCTGGTGCGCTTCACCGGCGAGCCGGTCTATCGCGCCGGGATGGAACCGGACGAGGCCGAGGTGCGCGACCGCGTCGAACGCTACTGGCGCCCCTACCACGCTGCGCTGCAGGCCGAGCTCGCGCGCCTGCACGCCGCGCACGGGCGGGTGGTGCTGTGGGAAGGGCATTCGATCAGGGGCGAGCTGCCGTTCCTGTTCGAGGGCCGGCTGCCCGACTTCAACCTCGGCACCGCCGGCGGCGCGAGCTGCTCGCCCGCGCTGCAGGCGCGGCTGGAGGCGGTGCTCTCGGCGCACGCGAAGGATTACGGCTTCGTCGCCAACGGCCGCTTCAAGGGCGGCCACATCACCCGCCACTACGGCGATCCCGCCCACGGCGTCGAGGCCGTGCAGCTGGAGACCAGCCAGCGCGTCTACATGGACGAGGATTCGTTCGAATACGACGAGGCCAGCGCCGCGCGCGCGCAGGTCGTGATCCGCGGGCTGCTGGAGGCGGCGCTGGCGTCGGTGCCGGCCGCCTAGCGGACGCGCGCGGCTAGACCTCGAGCGTCGCCAGGTCGCCCTTGGCCTCCAGCCACGCCTTCCGGTCACCCGCGCGCTTCTTCGCCAGCAGCATGTCCATCAGCGACCGCGTCTGCGCGTCGTCGTCGACGGTCAGCTGCACCAGCCGCCGCGTGTCGGGATGGATGGTCGACTCGCGCAGCTGCGAGGGGTTCATCTCGCCCAGGCCCTTGAAGCGGGTGACGCTGACCGCGCCACGGATCTTCTCGCGCGCGATCTTCTCCAGCAGCAGGCGCTTCTCCTCCTCGTCCAGCGCGTAGAACACCTGCTTGCCGACGTCGACGCGGAACAGCGGCGGCATCGCGACGAACACGTGCCCGGCGCGCACCAGCGCGGGGAAGTGGCGCAGGAACAGCGCGCTGAGCAGGGTGGCGATGTGCAGGCCGTCGGAGTCGGCGTCGGCGAGGATCACGATCTTGCCGTAGCGCAGCCCGGCGATGTCGTCCTTGCCGGGATCGCAGCCGATCGCCACCGCCAGGTCGTGCACCTCGGTGGAGGCCAGCACGCCGCCGGAGGCGACTTCCCAGGTGTTGAGGATCTTGCCGCGCAGCGGGAGGATCGCCTGGAAGTCCTTGTCGCGCGCCTGCCGCGCGCTGCCGCCGGCCGAGTCGCCCTCGACCAGGAACAGCTCGGTGCGCGAGAGGTCCTGCGAGATGCAGTCGGCCAGCTTGCCGGGCAGGGCAGGGCCCTGGGTGACCTTCTTGCGCACGACCTGCTTCTCGGTCTTGAGCCGCGCGCTGGCGCGCTCGATCGCAAGCTGCGCGATCCTCTCGCCGGTTTCGACGTGCTGGTTGAGCCACAGCGAGAACGCATCGTGCGCCGCGGACTCGACGAAGCCGGCCGCCTGGCGCGAGGACAGCCGCTCCTTGGTCTGGCCGCTGAACTGCGGGTCGGTCATCTTGATGCTGAGCACGAAGGCGACGCGGTCCCAGACGTCCTCCGGCGCCAGCTTGACGCCGCGCGGCAGCAGGTTGCGGAAGTCGCAGAACTCGCGCAGCGCATCGGTGAAGCCGGTGCGCAGGCCGTTGACGTGGGTGCCGTGCTGGGCGGTCGGGATCAGGTTGACGTAGCTCTCCTGCACCAGGTCGCCATCCGGCACCCAGGCCACCGCCCACTCGGCGACCTCGGTTTCCTTCCTGAGCTGGCCGACGAACAGCTCCGGCGGCAGCAGCTCGCGGTCGACCAGCTCGCCGCGCAGGTAGTCGCGCAGGCCGTCGGCGTACTGCCACTCGTCGCGCTCGCCGCTGGCCCCGTCGTGCAGGCGCACTGTCAGCCCGGGGCACAGCACGGCCTTGGCGCGCAGCAGGTGGCGCAGCGCGCGCAGGTTGAACTTCGCGGTGTCGAAATACTTGGGGTCGGGCCAGAAGCGCAGGCGGGTACCGGTGTTCTTTCTGCCCACGCTGCCGACGACCTCCAGCTTCGAGGCGCGGTCGCCGTGCGCGAACGCCATCCGGTACTCGCTGCCGTCGCGCCTGATGTGGACTTCCAGTTGCCTGGACAGCGCGTTGACCACGCTGACGCCGACGCCGTGCAGGCCGCCGCTGAAGGTGTAGTTCTTGTTGCTGAACTTGCCGCCCGCGTGCAGGCGGGTGAGGATCAGCTCCACGCCCGGGATCTTCTCCTCGGGATGGATGTCCACCGGCATGCCGCGGCCGTCGTCGGAGACCTCGCAGCTGCCGTCGGCGTGCAACACCACCTCGATCGTGCGCGCGTGCCCGGCCAGGGCCTCGTCCACCGCGTTGTCGATGACCTCCTGCGCCAGGTGGTTGGGGCGGGTGGTGTCGGTGTACATGCCCGGGCGGCGCTTGACCGGGTCCAGGCCGGAGAGGACTTCGATGTCGGCGGCGTTGTAGCGGGAATTCATTCGGGTCCGGCAGGTTGCGTTGGTGCGTGGCGCATAGCTTACCGGGGCGGCCGGGTTAAAACCCCGTTGTTCAGTGGCCAGCCGGGTTTCCGGGACTAGCGTGCGTCGTTCGCCCCAGGGGAGCGAATGATCCTTCCTTCATTCCATCCGGGAGAGCTTCCATGAAACACCAGACCATCCTGCTTGCCGCAGCCATCGCCGCCAGCCTCGCCGCGCCGGTGGCGTTCGCGCAGTCGCAGACCGATGCCGAGCAGGCCGCGGCCGCCGAGCAGGCCGCGAAGAAACCCCAGCGCTCCGCCGACACCGCCAGGTCCACCGACCGCTCCGCCGACGCGAACACCAGGTCGTCGCCGACCCGCTCGCAGCAGGCGCAGGCCGCCGGCCAGTCCGACGACCAGGACCAGCAGGCCGAGCCCGAGGAAGAGGAAGAGGAAGACCACACCCCGGCCTGATCGGCCGGTTCCGCGTGGTCGAGGACGCCCCGGTTCGCCGGGGCGTTCGCGTTTCCGGGCCGGGCGATCCCGCTGCCGGCGTCGCGCGGCGGGATTCCGGCTGCGGAAGACGGCAACGGGCCGCCCCGGCTGGCCTGCGGGAGCCGCATCGCCCCGGGACGCCGATGCCGCGCGGGACTGGGGCCGGCACATCGGGGCATGGACCCGCCGGCGCCGGGCCGGCCGGCTCGCGGGCCGGCCGCGAACCGGTAGAATATGGATTTCCAGCGACGTGCTGATCCCATGACCTCCCCTGGCTCCGTCACCCCGCTCGTCTTCGTCACCGGCGGCGTGGTGTCCTCCCTCGGCAAGGGCATTGCCGCGGCCTCCCTGGCGGCCATCCTCGAAGCGCGCGGCCTGCGCGTGACGATGATGAAGCTCGATCCCTACATCAACGTCGACCCGGGCACGATGAGCCCGTTCCAGCACGGCGAGGTCTACGTCACCGACGACGGTGCCGAGACCGACCTGGACCTGGGCCACTACGAGCGCTTCGTCAACACCCGGCTCTCGGGCAAGAATTCGATCACCACCGGCAAGATCTACGAGAACGTGATCCGCAAGGAGCGCGCCGGCGACTACCTGGGCGCCACCGTGCAGGTGATCCCGCACATCACCGACGAGATCAAGCGCTGCATCGACACCGCCACCAACGGCTTCGACGTGGGCCTGGTGGAGATCGGCGGCACCGTGGGCGACATCGAGTCGCTGCCGTTCCTGGAGGCGATCCGCCAGATCCGCACCGAGCGCGGCGCCGACAAGGCCCTGTTCATGCACCTGACCCTGGTGCCGTTCATCGCCGCGGCCGGCGAGCTCAAGACCAAGCCGACCCAGCACTCGGTCAAGGAGCTGCGCTCGATCGGCATCCAGCCCGACGTGCTGCTGTGCCGCAGCGAGCAGCCGTTGCCGGAGGGCGAGCGCCGCAAGATCGCCTCGTTCACCAACGTCTCCGAGAAGGCCGTGATCTCGGTGATGGACCTGGACAACATCCACAAGATCCCGATGTGGCTGCACGCGCAGGGGCTGGACCAGGTGGTGGTCGAGCGCCTGGGCCTGGCCGACCGCGCCGCCGGGTCGGCCGACTTGTCCGAGTGGCTGGCCGTGGTCGACGCCGCGGAATACCCGATCGACGAGGTCACGATCGGCATCGTCGGCAAGTACGTGGACCACAAGGACGCCTACAAGTCGGTGGGCGAGGCGCTCAGGCACGGCGGCATCCGCCAGCGCACGCGCGTCAACCTGAAATGGATCGAGTCGCAGGACCTCGAGCGCGACGGCGCGGACAAGGTGCTGGACGGCCTCGACGGCATCCTGGTGCCGGGCGGCTTCGGCGACCGCGGCTTCGAGGGCAAGGTGCTGGCCTCGCGCTACGCGCGCGAGCATCGCATCCCGTACTTCGGCATCTGCTACGGCATGCAGGCCGCGGTGGTCGACGTGGCCCGGCACCTGGCCGGGCTGGAGGACGCCAACAGCACCGAGAACGACAAGCGCACCCCGCACCCGGTGATCGGCCTGATCACCGAATGGCGCACCAAGTCCGGCGAGATCGAGCGTCGCAGCGAGGACGGCGACCTGGGCGGTACCATGCGCCTGGGCCTGCAGGAGCAGCGCCTGAAGCCCGGCAGCAAGGCGCGCGCGATCTACGGCAAGGACGTGGTGGCCGAGCGCCATCGCCACCGCTACGAGTTCAACAACCGCTACCGCACCCAGCTCGAGGAAGCCGGCCTGTCGATCAGCGCCAAGTCGATGGACGACCTGCTGGTGGAGATGGTGGAACTGCCCGACCACCCGTGGTTCATCGCCTGCCAGGCGCACCCGGAATTCCTGTCCACGCCGCGCCACGGCCACCCGCTGTTCATCGGCTTCGTCCGCGCCGCGCGCGAGCACCAGGCCGGCGGCAAGCTCCTCAAGGAGGCGTCGGCGTGAGTCCGAACATGCCGCGAACAGGCCCCCTCCCCTTCAAGGGGAGGGCTGGGGTGGGGATGGGTTTCCCCACGGCACGGACACAAACCCATCCCCACCCAACCCTCCCTTTGAAGGGGAGGGCTTCAGAGCAATGCCCATGAAACTCTGCGGCTTCGAGGTCGGCCTCGACCAACCCCTGTTCCTGATCGCCGGTCCGTGCGTGATCGAGTCGATGCAGCTGCAGCTCGACGTCGCCGGCCAGCTCAAGGAAATCACCGGGGCGCTGGGCATCCACTTCATCTTCAAGTCCAGCTTCGACAAGGCCAACCGCACCTCCGGCACCAGCTTCCGCGGGCCCGGGATGGAGGAAGGCCTCAAGGTGCTGGCCGAAGTGAAGAAGCAGCTCGGCGTGCCCGTGCTCACCGACGTGCACGAGTACACGCCGATGGACGAGGTGGCCAGCGTCGTCGACGTGCTGCAGACGCCGGCGTTCCTGGTGCGCCAGACCGACTTCATCCGCAAGGTGTGCGCGGCCGGCAAGCCGGTCAACATCAAGAAGGGCCAGTTCCTGTCGCCGTGGGAAATGAATCCGGTGGTGGACAAGGCCAAGGCGACCGGCAACCAGGACATCCTGGTCTGCGAGCGCGGCGCCAGCTTCGGCTACAACAACCTGGTCAG
>Ga0268289_100116_pt1 | contig 28301 bp, 26 predicted proteins | sample MetspNORM_FD_191340 | JGI IMG/M metagenome (GOLD analysis project Ga0268289, IMG submission 191340) | Soil microbial communities from San-Diego area, Southern California, United States - Methylocaldum sp. NOR-M | ecosystem: Environmental > Terrestrial > Soil > Desert | place: USA: California... | reverse complement strand
CGAGGGCGTACCGCGAGGAGCGCACCGAGACCCGCAAGATCGAGACCGAGCTGCGCGCCAAGCGCACGCCGGTGAAGATCGAGCCGCCGGCGCCGGCGCAGGTCGAGAAGAGCGACCGCGCCAAGCGCGAGCAGCAGATCCCGCTGTTCCACGTCGGCGACGGCTCCGGCATCCCGCCGCTGGCGCTGCTCGACGACCCCAAGCCGCAGCCCAAGGGCTACGACGAGGACACGCTGGAAACGCTGTCGCGCCAGATCGAGTTCAAGCTCAAGGACTTCCGCATCGACGCGCAGGTGGTCGGCGCCTACCCGGGGCCGGTCATCACCCGTTTCGAGATCGAGCCCGCGCCCGGAGTCAAGGTCAGCCAGATCAGCTCGCTGGACAAGGACATCGCGCGCGGCCTGTCGGTGAAGTCGGTGCGCGTGGTCGACGTGATCCCGGGCAAGTCGGTGATCGGCCTGGAAACGCCCAACTCGCACCGCGAGATGATCTACCTGAGCGAGCTGCTGCGCTCGCGCGAGTACGACAAGTCGGCCAGCCCGCTGACGCTGGCGCTGGGCAAGGACATCGCCGGCCGCCCCACCGTCGCCGACCTGGGCCGCATGCCGCACCTGCTGGTGGCCGGCACCACCGGCTCGGGCAAGTCGGTCGCGGTCAACGCGATGGTGCTGAGCCTGCTGTACAAGGCCTCCGCCCGCGACGTGCGGATGCTGATGATCGACCCGAAGATGCTGGAACTCTCGGTCTACCAGGGCATCCCGCACCTGCTGGCGCCGGTGGTCACCGACATGAAGGAGGCCGCCAACGGCCTGCGCTGGTGCGTGGCCGAGATGGAGCGCCGCTACAAGCTGATGAGCGCGGTGGGCGTGCGCAACCTTGCCGGCTTCAACAAGAAGGTCAGGGACGCGCAGGACGCCGGCCAGCCGATGCTGGACCCGCTGTTCAAGCCCAATCCCGAAACGAACGAGGTGGCGCAGCCGCTCGAGCCGCTGCCGTTCATCGTCATCTTCATCGACGAATTCGCCGACATGATGATGATCGTCGGCAAGAAGGTGGAGGAGCTGATCGCGCGCCTGGCGCAGAAGTCGCGCGCGGCCGGCATCCACCTGATCCTGGCCACGCAGCGGCCGTCGGTGGACGTGATCACCGGCCTGATCAAGGCCAACATCCCGACCCGCATCGCGTTCCAGGTCTCGAGCAAGATCGACTCGCGCACCATCCTCGACCAGAGCGGCGCCGAGACCCTGCTCGGCCACGGCGACATGCTCTACCTGCCGCCGGGCACCGCGCTGCCCGAGCGCGTGCACGGCGCGTTCGTCTCCGATGAGGAAGTACACCGCGTCGTCGACCACCTCAAGCAGAGCAGCAACGGCCCGGACTACATCGACGGCGTGCTCGAGGAAGTGCAGGCGATGGGCGACGGCGTCGTGGTCGGCGCCACCGGCCTGCCGGAGGCGAGCAGCAGCGGCGACGAGAGCGACCCGCTCTACGACGAGGCGGTGCGGATCGTCACCGAGACCCGGCGCGCGTCGATCTCGGGCGTGCAGCGGCGGCTGAAGATCGGCTACAACCGCGCCGCGCGCCTGATCGAGGCGATGGAAGCCGCCGGCGTGGTCTCGCCGCCTGAGCACAACGGCGACCGCAGCGTCCTCGCGCCGCCACCCCCGTAGGGCGGGCCCCGGCCCGCCGTTGCGATTCCCGCACGCGCGATGCCAGGGAGTGGTGGGCCAGGGCCCACTCTACGAAGGGCGTTCGCCACGGATTTGCACGGATCACACGGATCAAAGAGCGTTAAACGGATGCCCTGCCGCCTGACCCGGTGCAGGCGCGGCCCCCTGAACCGCTTTTTCATCCGTGTCATCCGTGCAAATCCGTGGCAAAAAAACACCTCCGTTTTCACGCGTATTCAGCCACCCAACGGCAGACTCGCCGCCTGTCCCATCCGGAACCCACGCCATGCGCGCCATCCGATCGCTCGCCTTCCTCGCGCTGCTGCTGTCGACCACCGCCTTTGCCGGCGCGCGCGACGACCTCGATGCCTTCACCCGCGGCCTGAAGGGCCTGGACGGGCAGTTCACCCAGACCGTCTTCGACGCCAACGGCAAGCTCAAGGAAACCACCAGCGGGCGCGTCGCGCTGTCGGCGCCGCGGCTGTTCCGCTGGGAGTACGTCAAGCCCTACGAGCAGCTCGTCATCGCCGACGGCAGCAAGGTCTGGGTCTACGACCCCGACCTGTCGCAGGTCACCGTGCGCCCGCAGGGCGAGCAGGAGCAGAACTCGCCGCTGGCCACGCTGATCGACCCCTCGCGCCTGGACCGCGACTACCAGGTGGTGGAAACCGGCACCGAAGGCGGCCTGGAGTGGCTCGAGCTGACCCCGAAGCAGGCCGGCAACGCCAGCTTCCAGCGCGCGCGCCTGGGCTTCGATGCCGGCGGGCTGGCGCGGATGGAGGTCGTAGATTCGCTCGGCCAGCGCACCGAGATCGGCTTCAGCGGCTGGAAGAAGAATCCGTCCTTCCCGAAGGGCACCTTCAGCTACACGCCGGCCAAGGGCGTGGACGTCGTCGACGCCGGCTGAACGCCACCCCGGCGCCGACGGCCGTCCGCGGGCCGCGGCCGCGTTCTCGACGGGGAAGCCCCCGTCACCCGAGGCGGGCGGCACGTGATGGAACCGCCATGCGCCGCCGCCTCCTGCTCCTCGTCCTGCTGCTCGCCGCCGGCGCCGTGCCCGCGGCCGCCACGCAGGTGCAGCAGCCTGCCGCGAGCGCGGGCAAGCCGGCGGGCGCGGCGTCCACCCCGTCGCGCGGCCTGGACAACGAAACCTTCAATGGCGCCGTCGCCGGCGTGCTGGTGGCCGCGCTGACCGAGCAGTTCGGCGGGCGCGCGGTCTCGATCATGCTCGACAGCGTCGACGTGCAGGCCTCCAGCATCCGCGACCGCGTCGTCAGCGGCACCGGTCGCGCGCGGATCGAGGGCGACGAGGACTGGCTGGGCTTCCGCTTCAGCACGCTCTACGACACCACCTTCAACAGCGCCGCCTATCCCGACATCAGCCTCGGCGGCGTGGCCAGGGGCGAGCGTGACGTGCCCAACGACACCGCGCTGGTGCGCGAGCTCGACGACAACGTCGTCGCCCGCCTGGGCAAGGAATTCGCCAACCAGCAGGTGCGCCTGCAGCTCGACCGCATCACCACCGTCGAGGCCGGCAAGCGCTACCTGCGGATCAATGCCAGCGGCATCGCGGACTTCGGCCCGGAAGGCACCTCGCCGGCGCGGATCGAGGCGCTTTACGACCGCCGCGGCAACGCCTGGCTGCGCGTGAGCTACGAGCTGGGCCCCGGCGCGGAGGCCGATGCCAGCGTGGCGGACGTCGGGCGGCTCGCCGGGGGCTAGCGCCTCGCACGGCGGATCCCCGCCACGCGATCCCACGCCCTGGCTTGGTATCGTGTCGCCCCCTTCGCACGACCGACAGCGCTTGCCCCGCAAGACTCCCCGACTCGATCCATCCGCGCCCGACCTGTTGCACGTCGACCGCGACGACCTGCGCCCGCTCGCCGAGCGCATGCGCCCGCGCACGCTCGACGAGATGGTCGGCCAGCGCCGCCTGCTCGCGCCCGGCACCGCGCTGCGCCGCTCGGTGGAATCGGGCCGCGTGCACTCGATGGTGCTGTGGGGCCCGCCCGGCTGCGGCAAGACCACGCTCGCGCTGCTGCTGGCCCGGTACGCGGACGCCGAATTCCGCGCCATCTCCGCGGTGCTGTCCGGCCTGCCCGAGGTGCGCCAGGTGCTGGCCGAGGCCGGCCATCGCTTCGCCGAGGGCCGGCGCACGGTGCTGTTCGTCGACGAGGTGCACCGCTTCAACAAGGCGCAGCAGGATGCATTCCTGCCGCACATCGAGCGCGGCACGATCCTGTTCGTCGGCGCGACCACCGAGAACCCGTCGTTCGAGCTGAACTCCGCGCTGCTCTCGCGCTGCCGCGTGCACGTGATGGAGGCGGTGTCGGCCGACGACATCCAGTCCGCCCTGCGCGCCGCGCTCGCGGACGAAGAACGCGGCCTGGGCGGGCGCGGCATCGAGATCGGCGACGGCCAGCTTCGCCTCATCGCCGGCGCCGCCGACGGCGACGTGCGACGCGGTCTGACCCTGCTGGAGATCGCCGCCGAACTCGCAGGCGAGGCCGCGGGCGAAGGGCAGGGCGGCACGATCACCGACGCCATCCTCGAGCAGGTGCTGGCCGACCGCACCCGCCGCTTCGACAAGGGCGGCGAGCAGTTCTACGACCAGGCCTCGGCGCTGCACAAGTCGGTGCGCAGCTCCAATCCCGACGCCGCGCTGTACTGGCTGGCGCGCATGCTCGACGGCGGCTGCGACCCGGTCTACCTCGCGCGGCGGCTGACCCGGATGGCGGTCGAGGACGTCGGCCTGGCCGACCCGCGCGCACTGGCGATGGCGATCGAGGCCTGGGACACCTACGAGCGCCTCGGCAGCCCCGAGGGCGAGCTCGCGCTGGCGCAGCTGGCGATCTACCTCGCCAGCACGGCCAAGTCCAACGCCGCCTATGCCGCCTTCGGCGCGGCCAGGGCGGACGTGCGCGAGTACGGCACCCAGGACGTGCCGCTGCACCTGCGCAACGCGCCGACGAAGCTGATGAAGCGGCTCGGCTACGGCCAGGGCTACCAGTACGACCACGACGCCGAGGGCGGCGTCGCGCTCGACCAGACCGGCTTTCCCGATGCGATGGGCGAGCGGATGTACTACGAGCCGGTCGAGCGCGGGCTGGAGATCCGGCTCAAGGAGAAGCTCGGCCAGCTGCGCGCGGCCCGCGCTCGCGCGCGAAGGGGCGGGGCGGCATAATCGGCCCCGCACCGGGAGATGGCATCCTCCCCGAACCGCCGCGCACGCCGTGGCTGATGATGCCTGCCGAAGCCCACGCGGGTCGGCAGGCATGCGCCTCCTGCCCGTGCCACCGCAGGAGACATGCATGCCGTATTCCTTCCTCGCCATCGGCACCGGCGCCGCGCTCGGCGCCTGGCTGCGCTGGGGCCTCGGCCTCTGGCTCAATCCCCTGCACGCGACGCTGCCGCTGGGCACGCTGGCCGCCAACCTCGTCGGCGGCTACGGCATCGGCCTGGCGCTGGGCTGGTTCGCGCAGGCGCCGGGCCTGTCGCCGGAATGGCGCCTGTTCGTGGTCACGGGCCTGCTCGGCGGCCTGACGACCTTCTCGACGTTCTCGGCGGAGACGGTCCAGTTGCTGCTGCGCCAGCAGTACGGCTGGGCCGCGGGCACGGTCGCGCTGCACGTGCTCGGCTCGTGCTCGATGACGATCCTGGGGCTGTACACCCTGCGCGCCGTCCGCGCGGCGACGGCATGAGCCGGTGGAGGAAGCGATGAACGGCGTCTACCTCAAGTTCTACGTGCAGGAGAACCTGCGCCATGGGGACCGCCTGGTGCACGAATGGCTCGTGGATGCGGCGCGCGAACTCGGCCTGCCGGGCTGCTCGGTGTTCCGCTCCATCGGCGGTTACGGCCACCACCACCGGCTGCACCGGCAGGCGTTCGTCGAGCTGCAGGGCACGCTGCCGGTGGAGGTGGTGTGCGCGCTGGCGCCCGACGAAGCCAGCCGGCTGGTCCAGCACGTCGCCACCGCGGGGCTCGCGCTGTTCTTCGTCAGGATGCCGGTGGAATTCGGCTTCACCTGACCCGCAGGTCCCCTTCGACGGAACCCGCCGGGGCCAAGGCTAGAATGGGCCATGTCCACGCCGGCTCCCATCGACCTCGACAGCCTGCGCCGCAGTTGCGGGCATTGCTCGCTGCGCCAGCTCTGCCTGCCGGCGGACATCGGCATCGAGGACCTGGCGCGCCTGGACGAGGTGGTGCGGCGCCGGCGCCCGCTGCGGCGCGACGAGCGGCTGTTCCGCCACGGCGACGCGCTGTCGTCGATCTACGTCGCGCGCAACGGCGCTTTCAAGACCGTCAGCCTCAGCGAGGCGGGCGACGAGCGCGTGATCGGCTTCCACCTGCCCGGCGAACTGATGGGGCTCGACGCCCTGGCCAACGGCGCGCATCGCTGCGAGGCGGTTGCGCTGGACCCGGCGGAAGTGTGCGAGGTGCCGGTCGACGACCTTGCCGGCGTCGCCGCGCAGCTGCCCGGCCTGCAGCGCCAGCTGATGCGCGTCATCGGGCAGAGCATCGCGCTGGACCGCGACCACGCCGAGATGCTGGCGCGGCGCCACGCCAACGAGCGCATCGCGCTGTTCCTGCACGGACTGGGCGAACGCCTCGGGCACATCGGGCAGTCGTCGCTGCGGTTCCGGCTGGCGATGAGCCGCGAGGACATCGCCAGCTACCTCGGGCTGGCGATCGAGACCGTCAGCCGCGGCTTCACCCGGCTGCAGGAGGACCGCGTGATCGCGGTGTCCGGGCGCAAGGTCGAGGTGCTCGATCCGGCCGAATTGGTCCGGCTGGCGCACGGCGGCGAAGCGCCGGCGGAACAGCAGCGCCAGGCCTGAGCGCAGGTCAGCGCGGCGCCGGCGCGCAGCCCAGCGCCGCGAGCACGTCGTGCAGCGCCGGCACGTGCATCAGCCACGGCGCGGCCATCGTCAGCAGGCCGGCGGCGAGGATCAGCGATCCGGCGGCGATCCGCCACGGCCCGTCCTGCAGCCACAGCTTCAGGCGCATCCCCGACCAGGTCAGCGGCAGCATCACCGGCAGCGTGCCGAGTCCGAACGCCGCCATCGTCAGCGCGCCGTTGCGCGCGTCGGCCTGCAGCCAGGCCGCGGCGAGCAGGGTGGTGCTCAGCCCGCACGGCAGCCAGCCCCAGAGCACGCCGAGCGCGAGCCGCTTCGCGTGGCTGTCCGCAGGCAGCAGCCGGCGCTGCAGCGGGCGCAGCCACTGCCACATCGCGCCCGTCCCGCCCGGCAAGCGCAGGCGCCCGCGCACGTCGAACAGGCGCAGCGCGGCGACCACCAGCACCAGCCCGACCGCCACCCGCAGCCCGACGCCGAGCCATGGCGAGCGCGCCACCGCGACGATGCCGCCGCCGATGCCGCCGGCCACCGCGCCGGCGATCACGTAGCCGAGCACCCTGCCGAGGTTGGGCTCGACCACGTAGCGCAGGTCGCCGCGCGCGCCCATCGCCGGGAACGAGGTGGCGATGCCGCCGCACATCGCCGCGCAGTGCAGGCCGCCGCTCAGGCCGCTGAGCAGGGCGGCGAGCAGGATGGGCCAGTCAATCGGCATCGCGTGGCGCGGGCGCGGGGCCGGCGGGGCCGACGGGATGGGCGCCGCCCGGCGCATCCTCGCCGGCGCCGCCTTGCGGCCGCGGCGCAGGCCGGTCCTCGCGCAGGATGTCCAGCGGCGCAGCGTCGAGGTCGTCGAACTGCCCGTCGCGCACCGACCACACGAACGCCCATACCGCCACGCCGAGCAGCAGCAGGCTGATGGGGATCAGGAACAGCAGGATGGCCATCGATCAGCCCGCGGCCGGGGACACGGGCGCGATCATCGCAGCTGCCGCCTGCGACCGCGGCCTGCGTCGCGGCGCCAGCCGCAGTGCGTTCAGCGTCACCGCCAGCGAAGAGGCCGCCATGCCCAGCGCGGCCAGCCACGGCGTGACCATGCCGGCCGCGGCCAGCGGCAGCGCCAGCAGGTTGTAGCCCAGCGCCCAGGCCAGGTTCTGGCGGATGATCCGGCGCGTGCGGCGGGCGAGTTCGACCGCCTCGGGAATCCGCATCAACGACGGATGCGTGGCCACCAGGTCCGCCGCGCGCTGCGCCAGCGCCGCGCCGTCGGCCACCGCCAGCGACACGTCGGCGCCGGCCAGCACCGGCGCGTCGTTGAGGCCGTCGCCGACCATCGCCACGCGGCGGCCGTCGGCCTGCAAGGCGCGCACGAAGGCGAGCTTCTGCTCGGGCGTCTGCCGCGCATGCACGTCGTCGATGCCCAGCGCGTTGCCGAAGCGCGCCACCGCAGCGGTCGAGTCGCCGCTGGACAGGTGCAGGCGCAGGCCCTGCGCGCGCAGCGCGGCGAGCGCCTCGGCGGCCTCGGCGCGGGACGACTCCTGCACGGCGAAGCGCGCGACGCCGCGCCGGCCATCGCCCAGCCAGAGCGCACCGTCGTCGTCGCGCCCGCAGGCGAAACCGGCGTGCCCCAGGCGCCAGGCGACGCCGTCGACCATGCCCTCGATGCCGGCGCCCGGCACCGCGCGCACCCCGCTCGCAGGCGGCGCGCCTTCCACGTCGGCGAAGGCGTGCGCGAGCGGATGGCCGCTGTCGCGCTCGAGCGCGGCGGCGATGCGCAACGCCGTCTGCGTGTCGAAGCCGTCGAAGCCGTCCACCGTGGCCCGCTGCGGCCGGCCGTCGCTGAGCGTGCCGGTCTTGTCGAACACCACGTCGCTGACTTCGGCCAGCGTTTCGAGCGCGTCCGGGCGCAGCGCCAGCACGCCGATCCGCGCGAGCGCGCCGTGGGCGACCGCGAGCGCGGCGGGGATCGACAGCGACAGCGCGCAGGGGCAGCTGATCACCAGCAGCGCGAGCGTGACCTCGAATGCGCGCGCAGGATCGTGGATGCGCCAGCCCAGCCACACCAGCAGCGTGGCCAGCAGCAGGGCGAGGACGAACCCGCCGGCGATGCGGTCGGCCAGGCGCGCCAGTGGCGGGCGGTGCGCCTGCGCGTGCTCGACCAGGCGCGCCAGCTGCGACAGCCGGGTGTCGGGGCCGACGCCGGTGACGCGCACCCGCGCCGGCCGCTCGCGGCAGACGGTGCCGGCGAACACGTCGGCGCCGGCCGGCTTGCGCACCGGGGTGGATTCGCCGGTGAGCAGCGCCTCCTCGAAACTCGCGCCGTCGTCGAGCAGGCGGCCGTCGGCGGGCAGCACGTCGCCGGCGGCCACGCGCACGACGTCGTCGACGCGCAGCGCCGTGACCGGCACCGCCTCGCGCGTGTCGTCGGGCAGCTCGCGCATCGCGATCACGGGACGCGCGCGGGCCAGCGCATCGACCTGCGCGCTGGCGACGTTGCGCGCGCGCTGCTCCAGCATCCGCGCCGCGAGCAGGAAGAACACGAACATCACCGCCGCGTCGAACCACACGTGCACGCCGCCACGCACGGTTTCCACGAAACTCGCGCCCCAGGCGAGCAGGGTGGCGCCGGCAATCAGCGTGTCCATGCCCAGGCGACGGCCGCGCAGCTCGCGCAGCATGCCGGCGATGAACGGCCAGCCGGCCCAGAACACCACCGGCGTGGACACCAGCAGGGTGATCCAGCGGAAGAAGTCGCGCGTGGCCACCGGCATCTCGTTGTCGAAATCCAGGTACAGCGCCTCGGCGAACATCATCGCCTGCATCGTGCCCAGCCCGGCCAGGCCCAGGCGCAGCAGCCAGCGGTTGCGCTCGGCGCGACGCGCCTGCTCGCGGGCCTCGCCACCGCTCAGGTACGGCCGGTAGCCGAGTGCGGCCACGCGCCGCAGCAGCGACGACAGCACCGTCCTGTCCGGATCCCAGGCGATGCGGATGCGGCCGGTGACCGCATTCGCGCCGGCATCGAGCACGCCCGGCTCGCGGCGCAGGGCGCGGTCGATCAGCCAGGCGCACGCGGCGCAGCGCATGCCGTCGGTGAGCACGGTGATCTCGCGGCCGCCGGCCACGGCGTGCACGTGCTCGTGCAGCAGGTCGTCGCGGTCCCAGGCGGAAAAATCGACCGGCTCGGTGCCCACCTGGCCGGCCGGGGCGCTGCGCAGGGCGTAGTAGTCGCCCAGGTCGGCGTCGCGGATCCACTGCGCTGCGCCGGCGCAGCCCTCGCAGCAGAACGCGCGCGTCGCGGCGTCGATGGTCGCGGTGGCCGGATGGGGTGGAAGCGGCTCGCCGCAGTGGAAGCAGGCGGTGTCTGGCCTTGCGTTCACTTCGCTTCCAGCGCGGGTCCCAGGTGCGCGGCGTGCTGTCCGCGCGGCAGGCGTCCGCGCAGGCGCCAGCTGCCGGCTTCGTCGGTGAGCTGGAGGTTCCAGTCGTGGCCGGCTTCGGCCGCGTGCTCGACGTGCCAGCCGAGCTTGTCGGGCTGCAGGACCAGCACCTGGTCGGCGTCCTCGCTGTACAGGTGCAGCAGCGTCAGGCGCAGCGGCGTGTCGCGGCGGAACCGGCCGCCGGCCGGGAACACCCGCAGCATGCCGTTCTCCGACTGCAGCACCGCGCCGAGCTTGAGCCGTGCGGCGCGCTCGTCGGGCCCGAGGTCGGTGACCTGGATCTGCCCGGTGCGCTGCACCTCGTCGGCGACGGAGTCGACGCTGCCGCCGCGCGAGGACGCGACCACCAGCCAGATGCTGGCGATCACCGCCGCCAGCGGCAGGGCGATCACCAGCCAGACCATCGGCTCGCGCAGGGCGTGGCGTTTTTTCTCGTCCATCACATCGGCCCGAAGAAGGTGCTCTCGACGGTTTCGCTGGCGCCGCCATCCTGGCTGCGGATCGTGAAGACCACGTCCTGGCGGCCCTTGACCGTCGCCGGCGCGCTGAGCACGAGGGGCAGCGACAGCACTTCCTCGGCGTCGGCGTGGACGGGTTGCTCGAGGCCGGCGATCGCGATGCCCGGCGTCTTCGACTCGACCTCGACGGTGAAATCGCGCGCCTGCCCGGCCTTGTTCACCAGCTTGAGCGTGTAGCCGTTCTCGACCCGCCCGTCGGCGCCGCTGCGGTAGAGCGCGTTGCGGTCGCGCAGCACGTCGACGATCAGGCTGCTGCGGGTGGTCACGCCCCAGGCCCAGGCGCCGACCAGCGCCACCAGCAGCACGGTGTAGACCAGGATGCGCGGGCGCGCGACGCGCGTCTTGCCGCCGTCGATGGCGTTCTGCGTGGTGTAGCGGATCAGGCCGCGCGGGTAGCCCATCTTGTCCATGACGTCGTTGCAGGCGTCGATGCAGGCGCCACAGGCGATGCACTCGTACTGCAGGCCGTTGCGGATGTCGATGCCGGTCGGGCAGACCTGCACGCAGATGGTGCAGTCGATGCAGTCGCCCAGCTCCTCCGGCGCGAACTTCGGCAGCGGCCTGGCCTCGGCGCCGGCGTCGCCGAGCATGATCGTGCCGGCGGCCTGCAGGCGGTTGTCGGCCGCGCTCGGGTGGCGGGTGGCGCGGAACACGTAGTCGTAGGCGGTGGCCACGTCGAGCAGCCCGCGCACGCGCGCGAACACGCTGCCGAGCGTGCGCTTGCGCGGCCCGCGCGGCTCGCCGCGCATCGGGTCGTAGGCGATGATCAGGGTGTCGCGGTCGAACATCGCGCCCTGGAATCGCGCGTACGGGCACATGTACTTGCACACCTGCTCGCGCAGGAAGCCGGCGTTGCCCCAGGTGGCCAGCGCATAGAACAGCACCCAGAACACCTCCCAGCCGTTCCACCCGAACGGCCACAGCCGCGCGCCCAGGTCCACGATGGGGGTGAAGAAGCCGACGAACGTGAAGCCCGTCCACAGCGCGAACACCAGCCACAGCGCGTGCTTGGCGCCCTTGCGCAGGAGCTTCTCGCGCGTCCACGGGCCGGCGTCGAGCTTCATCCGCTTCGCGCGGTCGCCCTCGGTCCAGCGTTCCATCCACAGGAACACCTCGGTCCACACGGTTTGCGGGCAGGCATAGCCGCACCACACGCGGCCGAGCAGGGCGGTGGCGAAGAACAGCACCAGCGCCAGGATGATCAGCAGCATCGCCAGGAAGGTGAAGTCCTGCGGCCAGAACGTCAGCCCGAACACGTGGAACTTGCGCGCCGGCAGGTCGAACAGCACCGCCTGGTGGCCGTCCCACCTCAGCCACGGGAACAGGTAGTACATGCCCAGCAGCCAGAACACCGCGGCCACGCGCAGGCGGTTGAGCGTGCCCGACACGTCGCGCGGGTAGACCTTGCGCTCGCTGACGTAGGCCGAGCCGCCCTCGTCGAGCAGCTCCAGTTCGATGTTCCGGCTCATCGCGACGCGCTCACTTGTGCGGGATCGGCCGGTTGAAGCGGCTGGCCGGGCGCAGCAGGATCCAGGTGAACAGGCTCGACGACGCGGTCGCGACCCAGAACATGAAGAAGCCGATGGTGTAGCCCAGCCCGCGCGTCATCGGCAGCGACGGAAAGGTCATGTCGCGCAGCGCCAGCGGGTCGACGAAGGCGAAGAACGCCATCGTCGCCACGCCCGCGGAAAAGAAGCTCGGCCACAGGATCGCGCCGACGCGCTGGGCCATCGGGCGGGGCGGGTGGTCGAAGCGGGGCGTGGTGAAGTCGGTCACTGGCGTGCGGCTTCCTTCTCCGGAGGCGCGGCGTCGGCGCCCTGCGGGTGCGACAGCGACCACACGTAGGCCGCGACCAGCCGCGAGCGGGTCTCGCCGAGCATATCGCGCCAGGCCGGCATCACGCCGTGGCGGCCCCTGGCGATCGTTTCGCTCAGTTGCGCCGTGCTGTCGCCGTAGAGCCAGTAGTCGTCGGTCAGGTCCGGCGCGCCCAGGGCCTGGTTGCCCTTGCCTTCGACGCCGTGGCAGGCCACGCACACGCCCTCGTACAGGCGCTGGCCCTGCACCGCGAGGTAGTCGCCCTTGCGCGCGGGGTCGGACAGCGAGCGCACGTAGGCCACCACCGAGATCACCGCGCTGTCGCCGCCCATGCCGGTGAGCACCGTGCCCCATTCGGGCATCACGCCTTCGCGTCCGTCGAGGACGGTGGCGAGGATGTCCTCGGGCTTGCCGCCCCAGTGCCAGACGTCGTCGCGCAGGTTGGGAAACCCGATCGCGCCCTGCGCGGAGGAACCGTGGCAGGTGGCGCAGTTGTTGTTGAAGATCGCCTGGCCCAGCTTCACCGCCTCCGGGTCGGCGGCGATCGCGTCGATCGGGCGGCCCTTGTACGGCGCGAAGGTTTCCTCCAGGCGCGCGTCGTCGGCCGCCTTGGCCAGCGCGTGCTCGCGCGCCGAGCTCCACTTGCTGTAGCCCTCGTAGCCGCCGAGGCCGCCGAACCAGAAGATGTAGGCCACCGAGAACGCCAGCAGCAGGTAGAACCCGTTGATCCACCAGCGCGGCATCGGCTTGTTGTATTCGGTGATGTCGCCGTCCCAGTAGTGGCTGGTCTCCTCCGGCTTCGGGTCGCCGGGGCGGCGCCTCGAGGTCCACAGCAGCAGCCACACGCAGCCGCCCAGGTTCAGCACGACCAGGGCGATGACGTACCACGACCAGCCGGGGCTCACGGGCGGTCCTCCTGCGCGCCGTCGCCGGGCGTGTCCGGCGCGATGTCGTCAAGCGCGAGCTTCGCCGCGGCGTCGAACTCGGGCTTGCGACGCGGGCTCCACGCCCAGGCCCAGCCGACCAGGAACAGCAGCAGCAGGATCGAGGTCACGATTCCGGACAACATGGCTCACTGCCCCCGCGGTGCGTGCTTGCCGAGCGCCTGCAGGTAGGCGACCACGGCGTCGAGTTCGGTCTTGTCGGCCACGTCGTCGGCCGCGCTGGCGATCTGCTTGTCGGTGTAGGGATCGCCCAGGCGCTGCAGCGCGCGCATGTGCGCCGCCACCTCGGCGCCGTCGAGCCGGTTCTTCGCCAGCCACGGGAACGCCGGCATGTTGGATTCGGGCACCACGTCGCGCGGGTTGACCAGGTGCACGCGGTGCCAGTCGTCCGAGTAGCGGCCGCCCACGCGGGCCAGGTCCGGGCCGGTGCGCTTGGAGCCCCACTGGAACGGGCGGTCGTACACCGACTCGCCGGCCAGCGAGTAGTGGCCGTAGCGCTCGGTCTCGAAGCGCAGCGTGCGGATCATCTGCGAATGGCAGTTGTAGCAGCCCTCGCGCACGTAGACGTCGCGCCCGGCCAGCTGCAGGGCGGGGTAGGGCTCGATGCCGGGCAGCGGCTTGATCGCCTCGGCCTGGTACATCAGCGGGACGATCTCGGCCAGTCCGCCCAGCGACAGCGCGACCGTGATCAGCACCGCCATCAGGCCGATGTTCTTCTCGACTTTCTCGTGTCCGTGGTTGCTCATGTCGTCCTCAGGCGCGCGCTTCGGCCGCGTCGGGGGGCAGCACCGGGTTCGGGGCCGGCGCCCTGGCCAGCTGCATCGTCCGGTACATGTTCCATGCCATCAGGCACATGCCGGCCAGCACCAGCAGGCCACCGAACAGGCGTCCCAGGTAATAGGGATAGGTGGCGTTGAGCGACTCGACGAAGCTGTAGGTGAGCGTGCCGTCGGGATTGGTGGCGCGCCACATCAGGCCCTGGGTGACGCCGGCGATCCACATCGAGGCGATGTAGAACACCACGCCCAGCGTGTGCATCCAGAAATGCGCGTCGATCATCTTCACCGAGTACATCTGCTTCAGGCCCTGCAGGCGCGGCAGCAGCGAGTACACCGAGCCGATCGAGATCATCGCCACCCAGCCCAGCGTGCCGGCGTGGACGTGGCCCACGGTCCAGTCGGTGTAGTGGCTGAGCGAGTTGACCGTCTTGATCGAGAGCATCGGGCCCTCGAAGGTGGCGATCATGTAGAAGCTGATCGCGACGATCAGGAACTTCAGGATCGGGTCGGTGCGCAGCTTGTACCAGACGCCCGAGAGCGTGAGGATGCCGTTCATCGCGCCGCCCCAGCTGGGCGCCAGCAGGATCAGCGAGAACACCATGCCCACCGACTGCGCCCAGTCCGGCAGCGCGGTGTAGTGCAGGTGGTGCGGGCCGGCCCACATGTAGACCGAGATCAGCGCCCAGAAGTGCACGATCGAGAGGCGGTACGAGTAGATCGGCCGCCCGGCCTGCTTGGGTACGAAGTAGTACATCATCGCCAGGTAGCCGGTGGTCAGCAGGAACGCCACCGCGTTGTGCCCGTACCACCACTGCGCCATCGCGTCGACCGCGCCGCTGTAGACCGGGTACGACTTCGACAGGCTGGCCGGCAGCGCCAGGTTGTTGACGATGTGCAGCATGCCCACGGCGATGATGTAGGCGCCGAAGAACCAGTTGGCCACGTAGATGTGCTTGACGCGCCGCCTGGCGATCGTGCCGAAGAACAGCACGCCGTAGGCGACCCAGACGATGGCGATCAGGATGTCGATCGGCCATTCCAGCTCGGCGTACTCCTTGCCCTGGGTCATGCCCAGGGGCAGGGTGATCGCCGCGGCCACGATCACCGCCTGCCAGCCCCAGAACACGAAGGCGGCGAGCCGGTCGGAGACCAGCCGCACGTGGCAGGTGCGCTGCACCACGTACAGCGAGGTGGCGAACAGCACCGAGCCGCCGAAGGCGAAGATCACCGCATTGGTATGCAGCGGGCGCAGGCGGCCGTAGCTGAGCCAGGGGATGTCGAAGTTCAGCGCCGGCCAGTACAGCTGCGCCGAGATCAGCACGCCCACGGCCATGCCGACGATGCCCCAGAGGATCGTCGCCGCGACGAACTGTCGCACCACCTTGTCGTTGTAGCTGCCGGCGGGTTCGGCGCGCGCCCCCGCGTCCGCAGCGCCCGGGAGGGCGGGCTGCGCCGCTTCTATGTTCATGCAAACACCTTGATTTCGCTGCCGCGGAATTGTCCCCGAGGCGACGGACCGCCGACTTGATTTGGATCAATCCCCCGGCCGCGGCGATGGGGCAGGGACCGGGACGGTGCATTCGTGCGCGGTCAGCTCCCGACCCCGTGCGGCTGGATCAGGCCGCCGGCGATGCCCGCCGCGACCAGCAGCACCAGCAGCACCGAAAAGCCGATCCGGCGGGTGAGGGCGTTGACGGTGCGCGTGGTGGCGCCCTTGTCGACCAGCATGTAGTACAGGCCGGCGCCGAGGTGGTACACGATCACGCCGAGGAAGCCGACGATCAGCAGGGTTTTCATGGATGCGGGCTCGGCGCCGGGAGGGGATCCGCCCCGGTGGCGCGGGACCGGGGCGGCACGGGCGGCATGCTAGGCCAACCGGATCAGATTCAATAGAATCAGTTTCCGGAATAAAAACCGGATCAGATACCTAGAGGGATGGCGCGGGAGGGCTGCCGTGAAGCGCTACGAGGCCCTGGCCGACGACATCGCACGCTCGATCCAGGCCGGCCTGCTCACGCCAGGCCAGCGCCTGCCGTCGGTGCGCGCCACCAGCGCCGCGCGCAGGCTCAGCCCGTCGACGGTGTTCCAGGCCTACTACCTGCTCGAGGCGCGCGGGCTGGTCGAGTCGCGGCCGCGGTCGGGCTACTACGTGGCGCAGGCGGCCGCGCGGCTGCCGCCGGAGCCGGAAGCGGCCTCGCGGCCCGACGGCGAGTCGCGCGAGGTCGATGTCAGCGCGCTGGTGTTCGAGGTGCTCGAGTCGGCGATGGCGCACGACGTCGTGCCGCTGGGCTCGGCCTTCGCCAGCCCGCTGCTGTTCCCGCTCGAGCGGGTGGGGCGCGCGGTGGCGTCGGCGGCCGTGCACCTGGACCCGTGGAGCACGGTGGACGACCTGACGCCGGGCAACGCCGCGCTGCGGCGCCAGATCGCGCTGCGCTACCTGATCGACGGCATGGACGTGGCGGCCGACGAGATCGTGGTCACCAATGGCGCGCTCGAGGCGCTGAACCTGTGCCTGTCGGCCGTCACCAGGCCGGGTGACGCGGTGCTGGTCGAATCGCCATGCTTCTACGCCACGCTGCAGTCGCTGGAGCGCAACGGCCTGCGCGCGGTCGAGGTGCCGACGCACCCGCGCGACGGCGTCGACCTCGGCGCGCTCGAGGCGGCGATCGAACGCCACGCGCCGCGCGCCTGCTGGCTGATGCCGACGTTCCAGAACCCGCTCGGCTGCACCATGCCCGACGAGCGCAAGCGCGAACTGGTCGCGCTGCTGGCGCGCCACGGCATCCCGCTGATCGAGGACGACGTCTACGCCGAACTGCACCACGGCGCCCGCCGCGTGCCGCCGGCCAAGGCCTTCGACCGCGACGGGCTGGTGATGCACTGCTCGTCGTTCTCCAAGTCGCTGGCGCCGGGCTACCGCATCGGCTGGGTCGCGGCCGGGCGCCAGGCGCAGGCGGTGGCGCGGCGCAAGCTCACCACCACCCTCAACACCAACGTGCCGGCGCAGATCGGGCTCGCGCGCTACCTCGAGGGCGGCGGCTTCGACCGCCACCTGCGCCGGCTGCGGCGGACGCTGGCGGCGCAGCAGGCGCAATACATCGCGCTGGTGGCGCGGAACTTTCCGCGCGGGACGCGGGTCACCCGTCCGGGCGGCGGCTACTTCCTGTGGATCGAGCTGCCGCCCGGCGGCGACGTGCTGTCGTTGCAGCGCGAAGCGTCGCGACTCGGGATCAGCATCGCGCCGGGTCCGATGTTCTCGGCCAGCCGCGGCTTCGGCCACTGCCTGCGGCTCAACTGCGGGCATCCGCTCGAACCGCGCATCGAATCGGCGCTGGCGACGCTCGGGCAACTGGCCGCGCGGCAGCGATGACGGCGGCGGTCGTCGTCCGATGACCCGTTGTTAACCCCGCCGCCGCTAGCATTCGCCGGGCTGAGTCCTCGCATTGGAACCCTCTTGCCCTCCGCTTCCGACGCATTTGTCTTCTTCGGCGCCACCGGCGACCTCGCGTACAAGAAAATCTTCCCGGCGCTGCAGGCACTGGTCGCGCGCGGCGGCTTCGACATGCCGGTGATCGGGGTCGCGCGGGCGGGATGGAACGTCGACCAGCTGCGCGAACGCGCGCGCGACAGCCTCGCGCACGACGACGGCGGCGTCGACGAGCAGGCGTTCGCCGCGCTGTCGGCGCGGATGGATTACATCGACGGCGACTACAACGACCCGGCCACCTTCGAGCGCCTGCGCAAGGCGCTGGGCGACGCGCAGCGGCCACTGCACTACCTGGCGATCCCGCCCGACCTGTTCGGCACCGTGGTGCGCGGGCTCGACGCCAGCGGCAGCGCGCGCGGCGCGCGGGTGGTGGTGGAAAAGCCGTTCGGCCGCGACCTGGCCTCGGCGCGCGCCCTCAACGCCACCCTGCACGAAGTGTTCGACGAGGCCTCGATCTTCCGCATCGACCACTACCTGGGCAAGGAGGCGGTGCAGAACCTGCTGTACTTCCGCTTCGCCAACGCCTTCCTCGAGCCGGTGTGGAACCGCACCTACGTCGACAACGTGCAGGTCACCATGGCCGAGGCGTTCGGCGTGCAGGGCCGAGGCGGCTTCTACGACGGCGTCGGCGCGATCCGCGACGTGGTGCAGAACCACCTGCTGCAGGTGGTCGCGCTGCTGGCGATGGACGCGCCGGCCGGGCGCGAGCCGGCGACGATCCGCGCCGAGAAGCTGCGCCTGTTCCGCGCGATGCGACCGCTGCAGCCCGGGCACGTGGTGCGCGGGCAGTTCCGCGGCTACCGCGACGAGCCGGGCGTGGCGAAGGGTTCGGACGTGGAGACCTTCGCCGCGCTGCGCCTGGACATCGACACCTGGCGCTGGGCCGGCGTGCCGTTCTACATCCGCGCCGGCAAGTGCCTGCCGCTCACCGCGACCGAGGTGGTGGTGGACCTCAAGTGCCCGCCGATGGCGATCTTCGACGAGGTGCTGCCGGCGCATTCGAACTGCTTCCGCCTGCGCCTTGGGCCCGAAGTGGTGATCTCGGCCGCGGTGCGGGTCAAGCGCGCCGGCGACGAGATGCGCGGCGAGGACGTCGAGCTGCTGGCCCGGCACCAGCACGAGGAGGAAAAGTCGCCGTACGAGCGCCTGCTCGGCGACGCGATCCGCGGCGATTCCGGGCTGTTCACCAGCGACGAGGCGGTGGAAGCCGCCTGGCGCGTGGTCGACCCCGTATTGCAGGACCATCCGAAGGTCGAGCCCTACGAACCGGGCACCTGGGGGCCGGCCTCGGCGGCGTCCATCGTCGCCGGCAAGGAGGGCTGGCACGACCCGCAACCGGAAACCAGCGACCCATGCTGACGGCACGCGACGCCGATGCGGTGGTGTTCCTGCTGGATGTCGACAACACCCTGCTCGACAACGACCGCTTCAAGTCCGACCTCGACGCGCGCCTGCTGCGCGACTTCGGCGACACCGGGCGCGACCGCTACTGGACGGCCTACGAAAGCGAGCGCGCGCGGCTGGGCTACGCCGACTACCTCGCCGCGCTGCAGGCCTTCCGCGAGGGCCTGGACGACGATCCCGACCTGCTGCGGATGTCGGCCTTCATGCTCGACTACCCGTTCGCCGAGCGGGTCTACGCCGGCGCGCTGGAAGCGGTAGAGTGGCTGTCCACGCTGGGCACGCCCGTGGTGCTGTCGGACGGCGACGTGGTGTTCCAGCCGCGCAAGATCCAGCGCTCCGGGCTGTGGGACGCCGTGCAAGGCAGGGTGCTCGTCTACCTGCACAAGGAACGCATGCTCGACTCGGTGCAGCGCCGCCACCCGGCGCGCCACTACGTGATGGTCGACGACAAGCCCGGGCTGCTGGCCGCGATGAAGGCGGCGATGGGCGCGCGCCTGACGACCGTGTTCGTGCGCCAGGGCCACTACGCGGCCGAAGCCGCCGGCCGGGCGATCGAGCCGCCGCCGGACCTCGCCATCGACGGCATCGGCGCACTGCGCGGCCTCGACCTGCAACAATTCCTCCCCACGCATTCCATCCCGCGGCCGGCCGTGGCCGGCGCGGCGCACGCATCGACACAGGACATCCCATGAACCACCTGAAAGCACTGCGCGACCTCGGCCAGAGCCTGTGGCTGGACAACATCACCCGCGCGATCCTCGACGACGGCACGCTCGCGCGCTACATCGCCGAGTACGGCATCACCGGGCTGACCTCCAACCCGACGATCTTCGACGAGGCGATCGGCGGCGGCGACAGCTACGACCAGGGCATCCGCGACAAGGCCGCGGCGGGCAAGCGCGACGAGGCGCTGTTCGTCGAGCTCGCGCTCGAGGACCTGCGTCGCGCGGCCGACCTGTTCCGCCCGGCGTTCGATGCCAGCGGCGGCGTCGACGGCTGGGTCTCGATGGAGCTCTCGCCGCTGCTGGCCCACGACACCACCGGCAGCGTCGCGGCCGCCGCGCGCATCAACGCCCAGGCCGAACGCGACAACCTCTACGTCAAGATCCCCGGCACGCCCGAGGGCGTGCCGGCGATCGAAGCGTCGATCTTCGCCGGCGTGCCGATCAACGTGACCCTGCTGTTCTCGACCGAGCAGTACCTGGCGTCCGCCAACGCCTACCTGCGCGGCATCGAGCGCCGCATCGAGGCCGGCCTCGACCCGGTGGTCGGCTCGGTGGCCTCGCTGTTCGTGAGCCGCTGGGACAAGGCCAGCGCCGACGCGCTGCCGCAGGAACTGCACAACCGCCTGGGCATCGCCGTGGGGCAGCAGACCTATCGCGCCTACCGCGAGCTGCTGGCCTCGGACCGCTGGAAGAAGCTGGCCGCCGCCGGCGCGCGGCCGCAGCGCCTGCTGTGGGCGAGCACCGGCACCAAGGATCCGAACGCGCCCGACACGCTCTACATCGAGGCGCTGGCCGCGCCGGACACGGTCGACACGATGCCGGAAAAGACCCTGCGCGCGTTCGCCGACCACGGCACCGTGCGCGGCGCGATGGCCGAAGACGGCGGCGACTTCGCGGCGACCCTGGAGAAGATCGCGCAGGCGGGCGTCGACGTCGACGCACTGGCGGCGCGCCTGCAGCGCGAGGGCGCCGAGGCCTTCGTGAAGTCCTGGCACCAGCTGATGCAGCGCATCGCCGACAAGGCGCAGTCGCTGGTTGGCGCGGCGCGCTGAGCGGCCGCCCATGGACACGTCCCGATCGAACGACGACGCGCCGTCGAATCCCGCGCCGCTCACGCGGCGCCCGCAATGGCAGGCCCTGGCCGCGCACGCCGGGGCCATCGCCGGCACCCACCTGCGCGAGTGGTTCGCCGCCGATCCCGCCCGCGGCCAGCGGCTGAGCGCCGAGGGCGCCGGCCTGTACCTGGACTATTCCAAGCAGCGCGTCGACGAGGAGGCGCTGCGCCTGCTGCTCGAGCTGGCCGAGGCCTGCGGGCTGCACGCGCGCACGGCGGCGATGTTCGCCGGCGAGCACATCAACCGCACCGAGGACCGCGCGGTGCTGCACGTCGCGCTGCGCATGCCGAAAGGCGAACGCCTCGAAGTCGACGGCGTCGACGTGGTGGCGCAGGTGCACGAGGTGCTGGACCGAATGGCCGCCTTCGCCGACCGCGTGCGCGGCGGACGGTGGACCGGCCATTCCGGCAAGCGCATCCGCAACGTCGTCAGCATCGGCATCGGCGGCTCCGACCTGGGCCCGGTGATGGCCTGCGAGGCGCTGCGCGACTACAGCGACCGCGGCATGCGCTTCGGCTTCGTCTCCAACGTCGACGGCACCGACTTCACCGAGGCCGTGCACGGGCTGGATCCGGCCGAGACGCTGTTCATCGTCTGCTCCAAGACCTTCACGACGCTCGAGACCTTGGCCAACGCGCACGCGGCGCGCCGCTGGTGCCTGGACGGGCTGGGCGGCGACGAGTCGGCGGTGGCGAAGCACTTCGTCGCGGTCTCGACCAACGCCGAAGGCGTGCGCGACTTCGGCATCGACACCGACAACATGTTCGGCTTCTGGGACTGGGTCGGCGGGCGCTACTCGATGGATTCGGCGATCGGCCTGTCGACCATGATCGCGATCGGGCCGGAAAACTTCCGCGACATGCTGGCCGGCTTCCACGCCATGGACCTGCATTTCCGCGACACCCCGTTCGAGCGCAACCTGCCGGTGCTGATGGCGCTGCTGGCGATCTGGAACAACGATTTCCTCGGCGCCGACACCGTCGCGGTCCTGCCTTACGCGCAGTACCTCAAGCGCTTCCCGGCGTACCTGCAGCAGCTGACGATGGAGAGCAACGGCAAGTCGGTGACCCTCGACGGCCGCCGCGTCGACTACCCGACCGGGCCGGTGTACTGGGGCGAGCCGGGCACCAACGGCCAGCACTCGTTCTACCAGCTGATCCACCAGGGCACGCGGCTGGTGCCCTGCGACTTCATCGGCTTCTGCGAGCCGCTCAGCCCGCTGCGCGAACAGCACGACCTGCTGATGGCCAACCTGTTCGCGCAGGGCGAGGCGCTGGCGTTCGGCAAGACCGCCGACGAGGTGCGCGCCGAGGGCGTGGCCGAGGCGCTGGTGCCGCACAAGACCTTCGAGGGCAACCGGCCGAACAGCACGATCCTCGCGAAGAAGCTCACCCCGCACGCGCTCGGCGCGTTGGTGGCGCTGTACGAGCACAGCGTGTTCGTTCAGGGCGTGGTCTGGGACATCGATTCCTTCGACCAGTGGGGCGTGGAGCTGGGCAAGGTGCTGGCGAAGCAGGCCGCGCAGGAACTGGCGGCGGCCGACATGCCCGAGCTGCGCCACGACAGCTCGACCAACGCACTGATCCGCCGCTACCGCGAGCAGCGGGGCGAGACCTGATGGGCACGCAGGCCAGCCCGCTCGCCGGCAAGCCCGCGACCGATGCGCCGCTGGTGGACGTCGACCGCCTGCTCGCGGCGTATTTCGAGGTCAAGCCGGATCCCGCGGAGCCCGGGCAGCGCGTCGCCTTCGGCACGTCCGGCCATCGCGGCGTGTCCTTCGACGGCAGCTTCAACGAGCACCACGTGCTCGCCATCACCCAGGCGATCTGCGAGTACCGCAAGGGGCAGGGGATCGACGGGCCGCTGTTCCTGGGCATCGACACCCACGCGCTGTCGCAGCCGGCCCGCGACAGCGCATTGGAGGTGCTGGCGGCCAACGGCGTCGACGTGCTGGTCTCGCAGCGCGGCGAGTACACGCCCACGCCCGCGGTCTCGCACGCGATCATCGTCCACAACCGCGGCCGCGCCTCCGGGCTGGCGGACGGCATCGTGGTCACGCCCTCGCACAACCCGCCCGACAACGGCGGCTTCAAGTACAACGCCAGCAACGGCGGGCCCGCCGACACCGCGATCACCCGTTGGGTACAGGATCGCGCCAACGCGCTGATCGAAGGCGGGCTGCGCGGGGTCGCGCGCGTGCCGCTGCAGCAGGCGCGGCTGGCGGCGACCACCCGCGAGCACGATTTCCTCGGCCACTACGTCGCCGACCTCGGCAACGCGATCGATTTCGACCTGGTCCGTGCGTCCGGCATCCGCATGGGCGTGGATCCGCTGGGCGGCGCCGGCGTGCACTACTGGGCGCGCATCGCCGAGCGTTACCGCATCGCGCTGGACGTGGTCAGCGAGCAGGTCGACCCGACGTTCTCGTTCATGAGCCTGGACTGGGACGGGAAGGTCCGCATGGACCCTTCGTCCGCGTACGCGATGCAGCGCCTGCTCGCGCTCAAGGACCGCTTCGACGTCGCCTTCGCCTGCGACACCGACCACGACCGCCACGGCATCGTGACGAAGGCGGGGCTGCTGCCGTCGAACCACTACATGGCGGCGATGGTCGACGACCTGTTCCGCCACCGCGCGCAGTGGCGCGCCGACGCGAAGGTCGGCAAGACCGTGGTCAGCAGCAGCATGATCGACCGCGTCGCCGCGCGGCTGGGGCGTGCCCTGTACGAGACGCCGGTGGGCTTCAAGTGGTTCGCCGACGGGCTGTTCGACGGCTCGCTGGGCCTGGGCGGCGAGGAGAGCGCCGGCGCGAGCTTCCTGCGCCGCGACGGCGGCGCCTGGACCACCGACAAGGATGGCATCGTGCCGGCGCTGTTCGCCGCCGAGATCACCGCGCGCCACGGGCAGGACCCGGCGCAGCGCTACCGCGGCCTGTGCGACGACTTCGGCGAGGTGTTCTTCGACCGCGTCGAGGCCGCCGCCAGCGATGCGCAGAAGAAGGCGCTGTCGAAGCTCGCGCCCGGGCAGCTGGGCGCCGACGAGCTCGCCGGCGCGCCGATCACCGCGGTGCTCGACAAGGCGCCCGGCAACGGCCAGCCGATCGGCGGCATCAAGGTGGCCGCGGCCAACGGCTGGTTCGCCGCGCGGCCGTCGGGCACCGAGGACATCTACAAGATCTACGGCGAAAGCTTCGAGAGCCCCGACCACCTGCAGGCGATCCTCGCCGAGGCGCAGGAGATCGTCGACGCCGCGCTGGAGCAGGCGGGCTAGCGCCAGCCTTGCTGACCCGGGCAGAGCGGGGATTCCTGCCTCCCGCCAGCCTGCGGTTCCCCGCTGCGTCCGGCACGACAGGGCATGCGGCGACGGCAGCGGGACGCCGGCCAGGCACGCTTCCACATCGACAGGAGGACATCCCATGTCACCCACGAGCCCATCGGCCTCCCTCGACCAGCGCAGCATCGACACCCTGCGCTTCCTCTCCGTCGACATGGTGCAGAAGGCCGACAGCGGCCATCCCGGCCTGCCGCTGGGCGCCGCGCCGATGGCCTATGCGCTCTGGCAGCATTTCCTCGTGCACAACCCGGGCGACCCGCTGTGGTCGGACCGCGACCGCTTCGTGCTCTCCGCCGGCCACGGCTCGGCGCTGCTGTACAGCCTGCTGCACGTCACCGGCTACGACCTCCCGATGGAGGAGATCAAGCGTTTCCGGCAGTGGGGCAGCAAGGCGCCCGGGCATCCAGAGCGCGGCCACACGCCGGGCGTCGAGGTCACAACCGGCCCGCTGGGGCAGGGACTGGCCAACGCGGTGGGCATGGCGATGGCCGAGGCGCAGCTCGCCGCGCGCTACAACCGGCCGGGCCACGTGGTGGTCGACCACCGCACCTGGGTGATCGCCAGCGACGGCGACCTGATGGAAGGCGTCGCCTCGGAGGCCGCGTCGCTGGCCGGGCACCTGAAGCTCGGCAAGCTCACGGTGCTGTACGACGACAACAGCGTCACCCTGGCCGCCGGCACCGACATCACCTTCACCGAGGACCGCGCCGCGCGCTTCGCCGCGTACGACTGGCACGTGCAGGAGGTGGCGGATGGCAACGACGTCGCGGCGATCGAGCGCGCGCTGCAGGCCGCCCGCGACGAGGCGGCGCGACCGTCGCTGATCGTCGTGCGCACCCACATCGGCTACGGCTCGCCCGAGCAGGACAGCTACAAGGCGCACGGCTCGCCGCTGGGCGAGCAGGACGTCGCCGCGACCAAGCGCAACCTCGGCTGGCCGGAGCAGCCCGACTTCCTGGTGCCGGACGACGTGCGCGCGCATTTCCGCGCGGCGCTCGACAAGGGCCGGCGCGCGCAGGACGCGTGGCAGGCGCGCATGGATGCGTACGCGAAGGCCTTCCCCGCAGAGGCGGCCGAGCTGGGCCGCAGCCTGGAGGCGCGCCTGCCGGACGGCTGGGATGCCGACATTCCCGAATTCCCCGCCGACGCCAAGGGCATGGCCACGCGCGAGGCCGGCGGCAAGGTGCTGTCGGCGATCGCGCCGAGGCTGCCCGCGCTCAGCGGCGGCTCGGCGGACCTGGATCCGTCCACGTACACCGCGGTCAAGGGCGTGGGCGACTTCGAGCCGCCGCCCGTTCCCGGCGAGGACGAGCAGGGCTCGAGCGGCGGCGGCTGGAGCTTCGCCGGCCGCAACCTGCACTTCGGCGTGCGCGAGCACGCGATGGGTGCGATCTGCAACGGCCTGGCCGCGCACGGCGGCGTGATCCCGTATGGCGCGACCTTCCTGATCTTCTCCGACTACATGCGCCCGCCGATCCGCCTGGCGGCGCTGATGCGCCTGCACGTGGTCAACGTCTTCACCCACGACAGCATCGCCCTGGGCGAGGACGGGCCGACCCACCAGCCGGTGGAGCAGCTCGCCGGCCTGCGTGCCGTGCCCGGGCTGCTGGTGATCCGCCCGGCCGACGCCAACGAGACCGCCGTGGCCTGGCGCGTCGCGCTGGAGGCGGCGGACCGGCCGGTCGCGCTCGCGCTGTCGCGGCAGAAGGTGCCGACGCTCGATCGCGGCCGGTACGCCCCTGCCGACGGTCTGCGAAAGGGCGCCTACGTGCTGCTCGACGCCGAAGGCGGCAAGTCCGAGGTGGTGCTGGTCGGCACCGGCGCGGAAACCGGCCTGGCGCTGGCCGCGGCGGAGCAGTTGCAGAAGGAAGGCATCGCCGCGCGCGCGGTGTCGATGCCGTGCTGGGCGCTGTTCGACGACCAGCCGCGGGAGTACCGCGATTCGGTGCTGCCGCCCTCGGTGCCGGCGCTCGCGATCGAGGCCGGCTCGCCGCAGGGCTGGCACCGCTACGTCGGTGACCACGGCGACGTGCTCGGCGTCGACCGCTTCGGGGCGTCCGCGCCGGGCGGCGAGATGCTCGAGCACTACGGCTTCACCGTCGACAACGCCTGCAAGCGCGCCAGGGCGCTGCTGGGCAGGAAGGCCTCCTGATGGCCGCGCACCGGTTCAAGGTCGGCGACCACGTGCGCTGGAACTCGGAGGCCGGCCACGTCGGCGGCACGATCACCAGGGTGCACGTGCGCGACTTCGACTGGCACGGCTACACCCGCCACTGCAGCGAGGACGACCCGCAGTACGAGATCCGGAGCGACAGGACCGACCACGTCGCCGTGCACAAGGGCGGGGCGCTGCGGCTGAAGCGGTGAGGCGCACGCTTGGTGAGTGATGATTGGCAAGTGATAGTTGGCGGAGCAGCGTATCGATGTCATCCCGAGCGCAGCGAGGGATCTTCGTCCCGCCATGCAGATCCCTCGCTGCGCTCGGGATGACATGCGGGCCGGAACACTGCCCACCACTCACGAATCACCAGTTCCGGTCGCGGCGGCTCACTCCTTCTTCACCGCATGCCCGCCGAACTCGTTGCGCAGCGCCGACAGCAGCTTGTCGGCGAACGAGTCGGTGTCGCGCGAGCGCAGGCGCTCGATCAGCGAGGCGGTGATCACCGGCGCGGGCACGTCGAGGTCGATCGCCTCGGCGACGGTCCAGCGGCCTTCGCCGGAGTCCGGCACGAAGGGCGCGATGCCGTCCATCGTCGGGTTCTTGCCCAGCGCGTCGGACGCCAGGTCCAGCAGCCACGAGCGCACCACGCTGCCCTGGCGCCAGATCTCCGCGACCGCATGCAGGTCGAAGCCGAACTCTTTCTTGTGCTCCAGGATCGAGAAACCCTCGGCATAGGCCTGCATCAGCCCGTACTCGATCCCGTTGTGGACCATCTTGGCGAAGTGGCCCGAACCCGCCGGCCCCACGCGGCCCCAGCCCGCGTCCTTCGCCGGCGCCAGCGTCTCGAACACCGGGCGCATCCGCTCCACTGCGTCCGCGTCGCCGCCGACCATCATGCTATAGCCCTCGTCCAGCCCCCATACGCCCCCGCTGGTGCCGCAGTCGACGTAGTGCAGGCCCTTGCCGGACACCGCCTTGGCGCGGTCGAGCGTGTTCTTGTAGTTGGAATTGCCGCCGTCGACGATCGTGTCGCCGGGCGACAGCAGCTTCACGAGCGCGTCGACCGTGCTGCCGGTGACGTCGCCGGCCGGGACCATCATCCAGGCCACGCGCGGCGCCGACAGCTTGCCGACCATCTCCTCGAGCGAGCCGGCCGATTCGGCGCCGAAGCCTTCGACCAGCGTGCGCGCCTCGGGCCTGGGGTCGAAGCCGACCACGCGGTGGCCGCCGCGCACCAGCCGCTGCGCCATGTTGGCGCCCATCTTGCCCAGGCCGATCATGCCGAGTTCCATGCGATTCCTCCGGTTGTGCGAATGCGTTCGAATGTCGAGGCTAAGGAGACGCGCCATGGTCGCGGCACCAGGCCTTGGCCGCCGCGCCGATGGCGGCGGACTGGGTGGGGTAGGGATGGATCACCCGCGCGAGGTCGCGCATCCCGGCGCCAGAGACCATCGCCTGGGTGACCTGCCCGATCATCTCGCCGGCGTGGTGGGCGACGATGGTCGCGCCGAGGATGCGGTCGCTGCCGTCGGCGACGTGCAGCTTGACGAAGCCGGTGTCCTCGCCGTCGAGCACCGCGCGGTCGACCACGTGCATCGGCACCGTGTAGGTCGACACCGCGATGTCCTGCTCGATCGCGTCGCGGACGTACAGCCCGACGTGGGCGATCTCCGGATCGGTGTAGGTGCACCAGGGGATCACCAGCCCGTCCACGCGCTGGCCGTCGCCGTGCAGGGCGTTGGCCACCGCCATCCGCGCGGTGGCGACGGCCATGTGGGTGTACTTGTCCTCCATGCAGGCATCGCCGGCGGCGTAGATCGCCGGGTTGCTGCTGCACAGCAGGGCGTCGACGTGCACGCCGCGCACGGGGTCGTGCTCGACGCCGGCCACATCCAGCCCGAGGTCGTGGATCCGCGGGATCCTGCCGGTGCCGACCAGCACCGCGTCGGCGGCGATCCCGGACACGTAGTCGTCGCTGCGCAGGTCGGCGTGGATGCCGTCGGCGTCGCGCCGGATCGCGGTGACTTCGGTGTTGAGCCGCACCTCGATGCCGTCGCGGGCGAAG
>Ga0268289_100114_pt1 | contig 30540 bp, 36 predicted proteins | sample MetspNORM_FD_191340 | JGI IMG/M metagenome (GOLD analysis project Ga0268289, IMG submission 191340) | Soil microbial communities from San-Diego area, Southern California, United States - Methylocaldum sp. NOR-M | ecosystem: Environmental > Terrestrial > Soil > Desert | place: USA: California... | reverse complement strand
GTCCCCGTCGTCGCCGTCATCGTCGGACTCGTCGCCGATCCCGAAGCGCGCCAGCTGCCGGCGGGTGGCATGCATGCCGGCCAGGTCGAAGAACACAGAGACCCGCCACGCCGCGTAGACCGTGATGCCCAGGCTCAGCGCCGCGCACACCGAGAACGCCGCCAGCCACGACCAGCCCAGCGCGTGCAGCAGCGCGGTGAGCACGCCCATCAGCAGCAGCCAGGCCGAGGCGCCGAACACGATCGCCACCGCGATCCACGCCAGCGCGCGCCCGAGCGCGCTGCGCGCCAGCGCCAGGTCGGCCGAGACCAGCCGGCGCAGCGCGCGCCCGGTGTCGAGCGCGGAATCGAGCGTCGCGCGGCCGGCGGCGCCGATCCGGCGCACGCTCTCGTCCAGGTGCGGCGGCCTGCCGTCGCCGCGCGCTTCGTCCGCGGCGTGTTCGCTGTCGCGTTCGGTCACCTGTTTCCCCCGGCGTCGACAGGTCCTGTCAGTGGCGACCGCAGCTTACTTGTCCCCGCCGCCGCTGCGCGCCAGCTTGGCGATGATCCAGCCCGCGGCGAAGGCGACGCCGAACGAGGCCAGCGGGCGTTCGCGGATCAGGTCGGCGGCGCTGTCGACCAGGTCGCGGCCCTTGTCCATCAGCTGGTCGACCTGCTCGCGTGCCGCGCCCGCGCCTTCCTCGAGCGCGGCGATGCCTGACAGCGCGCCGTCGGCGAGCTCGGACTTCACCTGCGCCTTGCCCAGGCGCACTTCGTCGCCGGCGACGCTGGCCGCGCCGCGGATCGCGTTGCCGGCATGGCCTGCGGCCTGGCGCAGGTGGTCGCCGGCCTCGCCGAGGTTGCTCTTGAGGTTGTCGGTGTGGGTGGGATTCATCGCGTGGCTCCGGTGGGCGAAATGACCCGGCGATGATCGCCCATCGCGGGTTGGCGAGGCGTGATGCCGCGCCGCCGGCTCAGCGCATCAGCACCGTGCCCTGGGTGTTGCCGCGCAAGATCCGCAGCACCAGCTGCTGCGGGCGGGCAGCGATGCTGGCGCGGAAGCTGGGCAGGTCGCTGAAGTTGCCACTGCTCGCGGCCAGCACCACGTCGCCCTCGCGCAGCCCGTTCTGCGCCGCGCGGCTGCCGCGCGCGACCTTCTCCACCAGCACGCCGCCGATGCCGCCGCGGCGCGCGGCCTCGGGCAGCTCGGCGAAGCTGGCGCCGGCCAGGCGCGGGTCCAGCGCGCCCCCGTCCAGCGCGCGCGGCTGCTCGCGCAGCGTCGCGGTGAGCCGCAGCGGCTTGCCGGCGCGGCGCACGTCGAGCATGACCTTGGCGTTGGCCGCCTGCAGGCCCTGGAAGTTGCGCAGCGTCTCGCCGTCGTCGATGCGCTGGCCGTTGGCCTCCACGATCACGTCGCCCGGCTCCAGCCCCGCGGCCTCGCCGGCCGAGCCCGGGTACACCCGCGTCACCGCCGCGCCGCGCGCGTTGGCGTCGAGGCCGAGCGACCTGGCGATGCGCTCGTCCACGTCCTGGGTCTCGATGCCCAGCGTGCCGCGCCGGACCACGCCGCCGTTGGCGAGCAGCTGCCGCATCACGTTGCTGGCCAGGTCGGAGGGGATCGCGAAGCCCAGGCCGATGTTGCCGGCCATCGAGCCGCGCGGGTTGAAGCTGGCGGTGTTGATGCCGACCAGCTCGCCATCGAGGTTGACCAGCGCGCCGCCGGAGTTGCCGGGGTTGATCGAGGCGTCGGTCTGGATGAAGTTCTGGAAGCCCACGCCCGGCACGTTGCTGCGGCCCACCGCCGAGACGATGCCCGAGGTCACCGTCTGCCCGACCGCGAACGGGTTGCCCACCGCGACCACGAAGTCGCCCACGCGCAGCTGGTCGCTGTCGGCGACCGGGATCGCGGTGAGGTTGCCGGCGTGGATGCGCATCAGCGCGACGTCGGTGTCGGGATCGGAGCCGACGAACTCGGCCTTGACGTTGCGCCCGTCCGAGAGCGTCACGGTGACGTCGTCCGCGCCCTCGATCACGTGGTGGTTGGTGAGCACGTAGCCATTCTTCGCATCGACGATCACGCCCGAGCCCAGCGACTGGTTGATCTGCTGCTGGGTCAGCTCGGGGAACATGCGGCGGAAGAACGCGTCGTCGCCGAACGGGCTGACCGCGACCACCTGCTTGGTGCGCACGCTCACCACCGCCGGCAGCACCCGCTGCAGCATCGGCGCCAGCGACGGCATCGGCTGGCCGTTGACGCTGGCCGGCAGCGCGGCGACCGCCGGCAACACCGCCGGCGCCGCCGATTCGGCGCGCGCGGGCCGGTCCAGCCCCTCGCGGATCGCGGTGGCGGCGAAACCGCCGAAGGCGGCGGCCAAGGTGAGGGCGAGCAGGGTCTTGGTCGGGGTCGACGGCGATCGCATGGCGTTCCTTCTCGGGATGGGACAGGCACCTGCCGGAGGGCAGGCGTGGGCGGCGGCGGACCGGGCCAGGGCAGGCGGCCGCCGCGCCGGGTCGTTCAGTTTCGGCATGGACCGTTGAATTGCCGATGAAGTTTCCCGCACCGCCGGCTCGACGCCGCCACGCAGGAGGCGCCGTGCCGATAAAGAGCTGGCCCCGGATGAAGAGCGCCGGGATGACGCCAGCCCTTCTCCCGCCTGCGGGAGAAGGTGCCCGAAGGGCGGATGAGGGGAGGCGAGCGCAGCGAGCTGCCGTTGCCTTTGGCCGTTGCCCGGGCAAGCCTGGATCAAAGGCAGCTCGCTGCGCTCGCCCCCTCATCCGGCGCTGCGCGCCACCTTCTCCCGCAGGCGGGAGAAGGGCTTCCGGGCGGCTGCCCCGGCGGCGCGTTTCCGGGCGCCCGCGAAGGCGTTTGCACGCCGTCCGCCGGCCCCCGCCCGACCCGGAACCCCGTCACGAAAAACCTTGAACCGGCGGTTGACTTCGCCCCGGGGCAGGGTTAGCTTGGCTCCCCGTTCGGCCACAACATCTTGGGGTCGACCGGGAAGACGAGACCCAAGCATTGTGGATTGCACGGGTTTCCATGTGAACACGACGCCGCGGGGGGTGGCGCGCGATGGGAGCAGGGTCCACCGGCAAAAAACACCACATTCCGGACGCGACGCGCTCCTGCGCCGCGGCTTCGCCGTCGCCGCCGCGCGCCTGACCGCCGGGGCGGCGCCGACCACAAGAACAACAGGCCCCGGGACGACCCGGGCCAGGGACAGCAAGGAGATCCAGGCAGCATGAGCACCGTGCGACTCGAGGCAGTGAAGGGCGATTCGGCCATGACCCAACAGGAAATCCCGATGCAGCCGGCCTCGGCCGACATCTGGGACAAGAAGTACCGCCTCAAGACCAAGGCCGGCGTGGCCGTGGATGCCGACATCGACGGCACCTACCAGCGCGTGGCCAAGGCCCTGGCCGAGGCCGAGCCCACCGCCGAGAAGCGCCAGTACTGGAACGAGCGCTTCCTGTGGGCGCTGCGCCGCGGGGCGATCCCCGCCGGCCGCATCACCTCCAACGCCGGCGCGCTCGAGCACAAGCCCGCCACCAGCACGATCAACTGCACCGTCAGCGGCACCATCACCGACTCGATGGACGGCATCCTCGACAAGGTCCACGAGGCCGGCCTGACCCTGAAGGCCGGCTGCGGCATCGGCTACGAGTTCTCCACCCTGCGCCCGCGCGGCGCGTTCGTCGCCGGCGCCGGCGCCTACACCTCCGGGCCGATGTCCTTCATGGATATCTACGACAAGATGTGCTTCACCGTGTCGTCGGCCGGCGGCCGCCGCGGCGCGCAGATGGGCACGTTCGACGTCTCGCACCCGGACGTGAAGGACTTCATCCGCGCCAAGCGCGAGGACGGGCGCCTGCGCCAGTTCAACCTCTCGCTGCTGATCACCGACGGCTTCATGCAGGCGGTGAAGGACGACGCCGACTGGCCGCTGGTGTTCCCGATCAACGACAAGGAGCGCGACGGCATCGACCTGGCCAACGCCGACCAGGTGGTCTGGCGCGACTGGCCCACCCACGCCAGCTACATCGTCCGCGACGACGGCCTGGTGGCCTGCAAGGTCTACGGCCACATCCGCGCGCGGCACCTGTGGGACATGATCATGGTCTCGACGTACGACTACGCCGAGCCGGGCTTCATCCTGATCGACCGCGTCAACGAGATGAACAACAACTGGTGGTGCGAGACCATCCGCGCGACCAATCCCTGCGGCGAGCAGCCGCTGCCGCCCTACGGCGCCTGCCTGCTGGGCTCGGTCAACCTCACCACCTTCGTCCGTAACGCTTTCACCGACCAGGCGCAGTTCGACTGGGAGGAATACAAGGAAGTCGTGCGCGTGTTCACCCGCATGCTCGACAACGTGGTCGAGGTCAACGGCCTGCCGCTGCAGCAACAGCGCGACGAGATCATGCGCAAGCGCCGCCACGGCATGGGCTTCCTGGGCCTGGGCAGCACCATGACCATGCTGAAGATGAAGTACGGCAGCAAGGAAAGCTGCGAGTTCACCGAGCGCATCGCCCGCGACATGGCGGTCGCCGGCTGGGAAACCGGCCTGTCGCTGGCCCAGGAGAAGGGCCCGGCACCGATCATGGGCGAGCAGTTCGAGGTCACCGCCGAGATGCTGCGCAAGCGCCCGGAGATGGCGAAGGACGGCTGGCGCGTGGGCCAGATGATCGAGGGCAAGCAGCTGCACGCCCGCTACAGCCGCTACATGCAGCAGGTGGCCAGGGTCGCCCCGGAGCTGGTCGACGAGCTGGCCGAGGTCGGCGCGCGCTTCACCCACCACAGCTCGATCGCGCCCACCGGCACCATCTCGCTCTCGCTGGCCAACAACGCCTCCAACGGCATCGAGCCCAGCTTCGCGCACCACTACAGCCGCAACGTGATCCGCGAGGGCAAGAAGTCGAAGGAGAAGGTGGACGTGTTCTCCTACGAGTTGCTGGCCTACCGCGAGCTGGTCAACCCGAAGGCGATGCCCTTCAGCGACGACCCGGCCGCGAAGCTGCCCGAGTACTTCATCTCCGCCGACGACATCACCCCGAAGGAGCACGTCGACGTCCAGGCCGCCGCGCAGAAGTGGGTGGACTCCTCGATCTCCAAGACCGCGAACGTCCCCACCGACTACCCGTACGAGGACTTCAAGGACATCTACCGCTACGCCCACGAGCAGGGCCTGAAGGGCTGCACCACCTTCCGCTTCAACCCCGCCGCCTTCCAGGGCGTGCTGGTGAAGGAAGCGGACCTGGAGAACACCACCTACCGCTTCGAGCTCGAGGACGGCAGCGTGGTCGAGGTCAAGGGCAACGAGCAGATCGAATACGACGGCGAACTGCACACCGCCGCCAACCTGTTCGACGCGCTGAAAGAGGGTTACTACGGCAAGTTCTGACGAGCCTGATCCTCCCTCCCCCGCTGTGCGGGGGAGGGTCGGGGAGGGGGCCGGCAGGCACCGGTGTTTCTTCCCGGAAACCCGCGCCGAAACCCGCTTCCGCATTGCATACACACCCCCGACTTCGCGCTACATTCCGCCCACGGGCGCCCCGCCCGTAACTGACCTGACGAGGGAAACACCATGAGCAACGGCAACGGGGTCACCGCGACCCTCAGCAACGCCGCCGAAGCCGTCGCCGAGAAGGCGAAGGAAATCGGCAGCGCCGCGGCCAAGCGTGCGGGTAAGGCCGTGAAGTCGGCCAAGCAGACTGCGAAGAAGGCCGAGAAGGCGGTCGCCAAGACCGCCGGCAAGGCGAAGAAGGCCGTCACCAAGCGCGTCACCAAGGCCAAGAAGACGCTCGCCTCGGCCAGCGCCGCGGCCAAGGCCGAAGTCGCCGCGCTGAAGAAGAAGGGCGCCGGCAAGCAGGCCGCCACGAAGAAGACGGCGAAGAAGTCCACGAAGAAGGCCGGCGCGAAGAAGGCCCCGGCGAAGAAGGCAGGCCGCAAGTCCGCCGCGAAGAAGGCACCCGCGAAGAAGGCCGTCCGCAAGGCCGCCCCGAAGAAGGCCGCGAAGAAGGCCGCCCCGCGCAAGGCCGCCAAAAAGGCACCCGCGAAGAAGGCTGCAAAGAAGTAACCGCTCCAGAGCCCCTCTCCCGCTCGCGGGAGAGGGGTTGGGGTGAGGGCCCGGCTTTTCGCCCGAACCCCAACCCCACCGCACCACCCCAACGACAAGCACACCAGGAACCGCGTCATGGCCGTCAAGATCGACAAGAAAATCAAGGGTTACGCCGTCGTCACCGCCGAGGACAGGGAGAAGCCGGTCGCCGGCGCCTCCGTCGCGCGCGCGCAGGCCGAGGCGGACCTGCCCACGGCCGACGTGATCCAGATGCACGAGCGCATCGAGCGCCCCGAGGTGCTGATCGGCAGCACCTACAAGATCAAGTCGCCGCTGGTCGAGCACGCGATGTACGTGACGATCAACGACATCGTGCTCAACGCCGGGAGCGAGCACGAGCAGCGCCGCCCGTTCGAGATCTTCGTCAACTCCAAGTCGATGGAGCACTTCCAGTGGATCGTGGCGCTCACGCGCATCATGTCCGCGGTGTTCCGCAAGGGCGGCGACGTCACCTTCCTGGTCGACGAGATGAAGGCCGTGTTCGACCCCAAAGGCGGCTACTTCAAGGCCGGCGGCGTGTACATGCCGTCGCTGGTCGCCGAGCTGGGCAGCATCATCGAGGACCACCTCAAGTCGATCGGCATGATCGTGGACGCCGAGCTCAGCCCCGCCCAGCGCGCGCTGATCGCCGAGAAGCGCCGGGCCTACGAAGACCGCTCAAAAAAAAACGCTGACGTAAGCGTCAGCAACGTCTCCGACAAGATGGAAGACCCCGCCGAGGACATCGCCGTCACCGGCGACGGCACCTCGTTCCCGCCTTCGGCGTCCATGTGCCACAAGTGCAGCACCAAGGCCGTGGTGATCATGGATGGGTGCGCGACCTGCTTGAATTGCGGATATTCGAAGTGCGGGTGACCACCTGACCGCTACGAAGAGTTGGGGGCTGCAGGTCAGGAGTGAACCTGTCCCCATTCTTGCCTTGCAGATCGTGGATCACAACGGCTGGCCGAAGTACAGGGTATGGCCCTGGTCGTCCTCGACGACGAATTCGCGCGTGCCCCAGTCGGTGTCGCGTACGCCTTCGATGAAACGCACGCCGTTGCGCTCGAAGCGCGCGGCCAGCGCCGAGACATCGCCGGTTTCGAAATACAGATGGAAGTGCCCGCCTTCGCATACATCGGCGACGGAGGGATCGGGCTCGCAGACCTGCTTGAGGTGAAACATCTGGCCGTCGGCGTCGATGCCGGCATAGAAATCCTCGTAACGGAACGCGAGCCGCATGCCGAGGCGTTCGACGTAGAAGCGGATCGAGGCGTCGAGATCGGTGCTGCGCAATTGCGCGATGGCGCGGGCGATCGTCATGCGGGTTCTCCATTCGGGCCGCCGATGTTCTGGCCAATGCGCCAGAGCACGCCGCTCGGGTCGTCGAGGACGAAATCGCGGATTTTCCACGGCCGGTCCTCCGGCGGCAGCGCGCGCACGCCGTAGCGATCGGCGAGCTTTCGCGATTCGACATGCCGCCACCATGCACCAACGTCCGCGACCAGCAGGTGCATCATGAAATTGCCGGCGTGCTCGGGCACGTAGAACTTCTGCAGCAGGAAGCTGCAATCGCCGGCATGCAGGTAGGCGAGGTCGTCCGAGGACCACGGCACCTCGAAGCCGAGGTCGCGGTAGAAGCGCAGCGACAGTTCCATGTCGCGCGCCGGCACGAAGGCCTTGATCTCGATCGTGCGCAGGTCGCCAGCGGGCGCGCTCATGGCGATGCCCCCTGTTCACGTTCTTGCCCGATGCCGACCAGCGCCGCCAGCATCCTGCGCAGCTTGCCGAGGCCGGCTTCGCCCACGCGTTCGGCCAGTTGCGCATCGATGCGCCGCACGACCGCGGTCTGCACCTGGGCGGCGGCGCGGCCACGCGCGGTCAGCGCCACGACCTGGCGGCGGCGGTCTTCGGGATCCGGCGCGCGTTCGAGGTAGCCGCGTTCGACCAGTGCGCCGACCAGTTGCCCGGCGGCCTGCTTGGAAATGTGCAGATCGCGAATCAGCACCGACAGCGGCGCGTCGCCGGCGCCCAGCGCCAGCCCGCCGATCACGTACAGGCCGTTCTTCGGGATGCCGTCGTGGCCGGCGGCCTCCAGAGCTTCACGCATCGCGGTGCCGTAGGCATGGCGCGCGTGGCGCAGCAGGGCGGGGATGGAGACGACCTCGTACCAGGGCGCTTCAGCGGGCATGGCGATTTTCGACAATTCTATTGATAGTCAATGTATTTGACTATTTTCGAAATATCAAGCGTGGCTCGCATGATTGCGGTTCCCCACAACTAGCGGCAGCCAACGGGGCCAGGTTCATTTCCCTCGACCAACGGGGCAGGAGTCCGACACCGATTTCTGACGGTCGCCGTTGAACCGTCCGTTGCGTCGGATCGCCAGGACGATCGCAGACTGGAACGCCGATTCTCCTGGCTCGCCAGCTTTCAGCTGACCCGTGGCCGGTTCATCGCCGTATTTGCTGCTTGGTCCGTCTTACAGTCGCCTTTGTCGCAATCCGGTTGATCAGGCCTTTCCGGGCTTCCAGTCTCGTGCTCAGCGGGATCGGGGCCAGGCATGGAGCGTCGCGGAGCGACGCAGGCTGGGCCGTGGTCCCGCGCACTCCTGCCTCCCGTACAAGGTGCCGCGATGCGCAAATGCTTCCTGTTGCTTGCCTGCCTGCTCGTATCCTCGCCATCGCATGCCGAGGTCGTGTCGGTCGAGGTCACGAGCCGGCAGCCGTGGGTGGGCGGCCAGTCGTTCGGCCGGGTCGGGCCGTACGAGGTCCTGAGCGGGACCGTCCACTACGCGATCGATCCGCGCAGCGCTTCGGCGCGCGATGTCGTCGACATCCGCTTTGCACCGACGAACGCGCGCGGTCTGGTCGAGTACACCGGCCCGTTCGTGATCATCCGCCCCGTCGATGCCGCCCGCGGGAACCACACGACGCTGGTCGAGGTGGCGAACCGCGGGCGGACGGAGATGGACGGCCTGTTCTTCGAAACCGAGGACGGGCTGGACCTGATGGCGCCCGGCAAGGTCGGGAAGCTGACGGATCCCACCTTCTTCAAGCTAGGCTATTCGCTGGCGTGGGTGGGTTGGCAGGGCCGGATGGAGCCCGGCCGGTTCGGCCTCCTGGTGCCCGTCGCGCACGTGCACAGCGCTGCGCGCGCCACCTTCGCGGCCGACGAAATGGCGCCGGACCGCAGGACCTTCGATCTGCCGTACAACGGCTTCTACTGCGCGCACGACGCGAAACAGCCCGAGGCGGTGCTTCGGTTGCTGACCACCTTCGACGATCCGGGCACGGTGGTGCCGCGCCAGTCGTGGAAGTTCGCGGCGGCGTCGGTCGAACAGAAGAACGATGCGCGCTGCGCCATCGTGCTGGACAAGCCCGCGGCGGTGGATGCGTACTTCAGCCTCGTCTACGAGGGCGAGGATGCGCCCGTGATGGGGCTGGGCGAGGCGGCCTTCCGGGATTTCGCGGCACATCTGAAGACGAAGAACATTCCTTCCGAGATCAACGATCGCCCCGGCGATGCCGCCGCGGTCTTCGCCTACGGCTATTCGCAGGGCGGACGCTTCCTGCGCGACTTCGTCTACCACGGCTTCAATGCCGGGCCGGACGGCAAGCGCGTGTTCGACGGCATGCTCGTCACCACCGCCGGCTCGGGCCGCGGCTCCTTCGACCATCGTTACGCGCTGCCTGGCGAGGCGGGCAATTCGGTGATGAGCAACCTGCGCGCGGTGGACCTGTATCCGTTCGCCGATGTCCCGACGCCGGATATCGATGGCAAGGGCGAGGCAGGTCTCCTGGATCGGGCGGTACGGGACAAAACCGTGCCGAAGATCATGTACATCATCAGCAGCTCCGGATACTGGGCGCGCAACGCCTCGCTGCTGCAGACGACCACCGATGGCAAGCGGCAGGTCGCGCTGGGGGCGGACAGCCGGCTCTACTACTTCGCCGGCGTGCCGCATGCGCTGAGGTTCCCGGGCCAGTTCACCGAGGCCGGCAGGGAAGCGGCCTATCCCTACAACGCCAATGTCGACCTGGCCGACGGCATGAACGCCCAGCTCGAGAACCTTCGCAAGTGGGTGGTCGACGATGTCGCGCCGCCGCCGACGATCGCGCCCGTGCTGGGCTCCACGCTCGTCGCCGCGACCGACCTGAAGGTCCCGGCGATTCCGGGGGTCCGCGTGCCGACCGATCCGCCGCCGCTGTGGCGGATCGACATGGGGCCTGCCTATGCGCGCGAAGGCGTCATCGCCGAGCCGGTGCACGTCGGCGCCAGGTATCCACTGCTGGTGCCCGCGGTCGATGCCGACGGCAACGAGCTGGGCGGCTGGCGCGGCGCCATGTCCTCGGTGCCGCTGGGCACCTACACCGCCTGGAACTGGACGTCGCCGGAACTCGCTCGTTTCGGCTTCATCTCCAGCCTCTACGGCGCGTTCATCCCGTTCGCCCGCACGCGTACCGAACGCTTGGCCGCACACGACCCCAGGTTGTCGATCGAGGAACGCTACGGCAACCGGGAAGGCTTCATGAAGGCCGCCGCCGCGTCCATCGACAACGCGATCGCGAAGCGATTCCTGCTGCCGATGCAGCGCGAGGACATTCTCGCGAAGATGGGAAGGACCTGGGACGAGGCGATGAAGTTCGACTGGTATCTCGGCAAGCGGGAAGGGAGAAAAGGGGGCGGAGGAAATTAAGGCGCCTATTTCCGTCCGTCCCGCTTCTTCGGCCCGCGACCACTGGACAAGTCCAGGGATGCGCCTGGCACGTTGATTCACCCTTTCCCCGCGTCCGCCGGGATGCTGCCGCCGCTGCTAGACTGCAATGGATCGGTTTGACGGGGTGGTGCGATGAACGAAAACATCGCTGATGCCGTGGACGGCGAGGCCCGGGACTTTCTTTACAGGGAATACGCACGCCTGGCCGAGTGCTGCAACGGCTACGTCAAGGACGCGCTGTCGGATATCAGGATGCTCGGTGGCATCGGCGCCGTGCTGGCCTGGGACCCGGTCTCGCGCATGCTGGATCTGAACGCGAAGCTGGACCAGCCGGTCACGCCGGTGGGTTTCATCACGCTGTTGCTGGTCGTCATGTTCGTGCTGTTCTACAACCTGCTGAAGCAGTCCATCTTCTTTTTCTACCAGGCGCGGATGCGTCGCTTCGAAACCCGGCTCAACGCCATGTATCCCGGTGCCGAGCCGGCGTTCGCGTTGACGCTGGCCTGGCCGGACTGGCAGCGCGGGGTGCATGACCGCATCGCGCTGCTCACCTTCGCCATCTTCTACCTGATCTTGATCGGGTTCCCGACGACGCTGATGGTGCTTCAGGGTTTCCGGTTGTGGGCGATCTTCTACTTCGGGCTCGCGTTGCTGCTGGCGCTGGCTCACCTCGCCAGCGTGCTGCGCCTGGTCCGACACCTGGAACGCGATGCCCGCGATCCGCAACCTGCAGGCGAAACAGGGGGCGGAGGAAACTAGGGCCTCTCGGTTTCCTCCGCCCCTTTCATCCGTCCGTTGGCGCGAGCCGCACCGGGCGTGTTACCGCGCCGTCGCCGGTATGCAGATCCAGATCCTTCGCGGAGGCATCTGCCGTGATGTTGCCGCTCCTCACGCGCACGCGCAGCGCAGTGCCGGCGGGAATGCTGACGGCTACCCGCAGCTTCACGGGATGGCTCCAGTAGTCGCCACGCCCGGCGTCGATCGGTGGAAGACAGTCGCGCAAACGCATCGCCCGTATCGGGTATCGATCGAGGATTTCGACCGAATCGCCGTCCGTGCTGGCGGTGAACGAGACAGTTCCTGCTGCAGGCGCCTCGCGCATGATGCGCACCGTGGGCAGACCCGCGGCGACCGTGATGCTGACATCCGCACGGATCAGGTCGATGGCGATCCTCCGGTCCCGCGCCGGTTCCCCACGCCATTCCCATGCCTTCTTGACCGGCGTGCCTGCCTGCGCAACGGAATGCGGCAAGAGGCCCACGAGGATGGCCAGGACGGCCAAGGTGAAAACGGCAGGCGTTGGCCGGCGCGATGGTTGCTTGCGAGGCATTGCAGTGGCGGTCGGGATTCCGGCTGCAAAGGCTGGTGCCGATCGCTCCCGCTCGACATCCGGTTCTTGCGATCGAACTGTCCCGGGATTCGACTCGCAGGCAGGGACGGGAGAAATCAAGGCACCTCGATTTCCTCCGTCCCCCTTGAGGGCGTCCACGGTAGCCCAGGCGCCTGGCCACACCGGTCACGCCTGTCTCACCCGCGCGGGCGCATCCTCGGCCTCCGTCACGAATCCGGAGGCTCCCATGCACGTCGTCAGGTTGATCGCGGCCAGTGCGCTGGGTTTCGTCGCCTACAAGGCATGGCAACGGCGCCGGGCACGCGCATCGGAATCGTCGCAGCCCGACGACGGGGCGCGCACGCTGCCGCATGGCGATCCGGTGCTGGTCGGCGAGACGCTGGACGTCGGGCCCGCGCCGGTCGCGGGCATCCAGTCGAGCCGCGGTTTCGGCGAGCCCTGACCCGCGGCGGATCGCGCAACGGCTACCTCAGCGTGATCTGCACCGGCGAGACGAAGCCCGGGAAGCGCTGCTCCATCGCGTGGCCGGAGCGCTGCACGGCCAGGATCGAGGCGCACATGTCGCCGGCGGCCTGCGCGACGGCGCCGCGGTTGCGCAGCAGCGACCGTGCGGCGTTGGCCATCGATCCGCTGTCGTCGAGGAAGTCGCGCAGGTCGGCCTGGTAGCCGGCCACCGAGGCGTCGCGGAAGGTGCGGCCATTCGATTCGATGGCGTCGGCGGTGACGACGATGGCGCGGTGGCGGCCGCTGAAGTGCAAGGCGTCAGCGCCGATATCGACGTCGTAGGGCACCTCGACGTCGGTGATGCGCGCGCATTGCTCGGGCGTGGCGGTGGCCTCGGAGGCGAGGGCCGGTGCGGCGATCGCCGACAGGGCGATCGCCGACAAGGCGACGAGGCTGGCTGCGGATCGTTTCATGCGGGGGCTTCCTGCTTGGTGTGGCGCGATTGAACCGCGACGGCCGGCGCTGCGAGCGTGCTGTCGGTTGCCCAACTTGTGGCCCGGTCGGGTGCGGCGATCACGCTGCGGGGGAGACGGCGTCCGCGACAGGCGGCTTCGCAGTGGGCCGTCGGTCATGGAGCGTACCGGCTCGCGCGAGCGATCGGCCGCGGGCGCGGCGCGGCGGATTTCGCTACGCTCGCCCCTCCCGCGTGCGTTCGAGGTGGTTCGCGATGAAACGCTGGCTCGTCCTGCTGCTCGCCCTGGCGGCCACCCATGCGGTGTCGGCGCAGGAGGGCCCGCGCCCACGCGCGCGCGAAGCCGGCGTCGTGATCGGCACGCTGCCACCGGGTCCCCGCAACGCGATCACCGACGTGGCCGGCGTTGGTGTCGGCCACGCCACCCTGGTCGAGGGCCGGCGCCTGCACACCGGCGTGACTGCGATCCTGCCGCATGCGGGCAACGTGTTCCGGCAGCGCGTGCCGGCCGCGATCGTGGTCGGCAACGGCTTCGGCAAGCTCGCCGGCATCACCCAGGTGCAGGAGCTGGGCGAGCTGGAAACCCCCGTGCTGCTGACCGGCACGCTGAGCACCTGGAAGGTCGCCGACGCCGCCGCGGACTGGCTGCTGCGCCAGCCGGGGATGGAAGAGGTGCGCTCGATCAACCCGGTGGTCGGCGAGACCAACGACGGCTACCTCAGCGACATCCGCGCGCGGCCGCTGACGCCGGCGCTGGTGGAACAGGCGTTGACGCATGTTTCGCAAGGCGCCGTCGAGGAAGGCGACGTCGGCGCCGGCGCCGGCACCGTCGCCTTCGGCTGGAAGGGCGGCATCGGCACCAGCTCGCGACGGCTGCCCGCCGAAGACGGCGGCTACACGGTCGGCGTGCTGGTGCAGAGCAACTTCGGCGGCGCGCTCACCATCGCCGGCGTGCCGGTGTGGAAGCGGCTGCCCGATCCCGCCGAATACGCGCGCAGCCTCGACGCGCCGCCGCCGAGCACCGGCGACGGCAGCATCATGATGGTGGTGGCCACCGACGCGCCGCTGGACGCGTCCCAGCTCCAGCGGCTCGCGCGCCGCGCGCTGGTCGGCCTCGCGCGCACCGGCTCGGTGATGTCGAATGGCTCGGGCGACTACGTCATCGCCTTCTCCACCGCGAAGGAGAACCTGCGCGACCCGGAGCAGGCCGTGCAGCCCGCGCGCAGCGTGGCCGGCGAGGCGATGTCGCCGCTGTTCCAGGCCACGGCCGAGGCGACCGAGGAAGCGATCGTCAACTCGCTGTTCCGCGCCCACACCGTGCACGGCCACCGCGGCACCGCCGCCGCGCTGCCGCTGGCGCCGGTGCTGGAAGCGCTGCGCGAAGCGGGCGCGCTGGTGCCGGAGGACTCCCGGGACAAGCCCGACTAGCGGCTGGAGGAGATGAGGAAGTGGCCGACTTCGAAACCAGGTTCGACATGGTGCTGTCCTACCCGCAGTGGCAGGGGTCCGGGCGATCGCAGCATCTGCGACGCGGCGCGCAGGCGGCCGCGGAAGTCTGCGCGCGTTACGGGCCGCTGGCGCGGGTTCCGGACGCGGGCGAGGGCGAGGCAACGGGCGGCATCAACCGCTGGACCGCGATCCTCGAGCAGTTCCTGGCCGCGCAGGCGATCCTCGCCGAGAAGCGCCCCGCCCGCCTGTTGACCGCCGGCGGCGACTGCGCCTGCGACGTCGCGGTGATCGACTACCTGCATCGCCGGCATGCAGGCCTGACCGTGGTCTGGGTCGACGCCCATCTCGATGCCAACACGCCGGCGACCACGCCGAGCGGCAACTTCCACGGCATGCCGGTGGCCGCGCTCATGGGCGCGGCGCCGGCCGAATTGCAGCCATTGCTGGGCGCACCGCTGGCGCCGTCGCGGTTCCGCTACGTGGCGGCGCACGTGGGCGACGACGGCGATTGGGCGTTCCAGCGCGACAGGGGCCTGGCGTGGCTCGAACCCGGGCAGCCGATCGACGGACCGGTGCACGTGCATTTCGATCTGGATTCGCTGGATCCGTCCGCGTTTCCGCACGTGGCCTATCCGGACGGAAGGCTGTCGGTCGACGACGGCCTGGCCGTCGTGCGCGCCGCCGCCGCGAACGGCGGATTGGTGGGCCTGACGATCACCGAGTTCGCGCCGGTGGACGCGCAGGCCGCGCAAGAAGGCGGCCGTCTGATCGCCAGGCTGTGCGAGGCCGCGGGCTGACGCGCAGGAGCGGTTGAGCCGAAGGCCAGGGCATCTTGTGGCGGCGCGCTGCGGTGCGGCGCGCTGCGATGCGATGTGATGGGCATCGCTCTTGTGCGTTGCGCCGCACGTGCCCCAACCATCGGCAGTGTCGCCAGGCGCATCGACCGCAGGACAATCGCAGGCCCGCGCCTGATGGAACCCCGCATGTCGCGCTTCCTGTTCTTCGTCCTGCTTGCGCTCGCATCCGCCTCGCGCGCGATCGCGGCCGAGCCGGAGATCCGCACCGACGACGTCACCCGCTTCTACGCGATGTACGAAGCCGCCGGCGGCCACCCGAGCGAGCAGCAGCTCGACGATTACCTTGCCCACGGCAGTACGAGCCTGAAGGAGTTCGCGAAGCTGCGGCGCGTCACCGGCGCGCGCATCGCCGAGCGGATCGCCGCGGAGCCGGCGCTCTACGAGGACGCGCGCGAATGCCTGGCGCTGCTGCCCGACGTCACCCGGCGCCTGCGCGCGGCGATGCGCACGCTGGCGCGGCTGTATCCGCAGGCGCGCTTCCCGCCGGTCGCGATCGTGGTCGGGCGCGGACGGCCGGTGGGCATCACCAACCCGTCGGGGGTGACGATCGGGCTGGAGGCGCTGTGCGCGGCCGACTTCATGGATCCCGACCCGGAAGACCGCTTCGTGCACGTGGTGGCGCACGAGTATGCGCACATCCAGCAGTCCGCGGCGCAGCAGGCGCTCGAGCCCGGCCAGCCCGGCGCGACCGTGCTGCGGATGTCGCTGATGGAAGGCGCGGCGGAGTTCGTCGCCGAACTGACCTCCGGCGGCGTCGGCAACGCCGGCCACGCGCAGTGGACGCGCGGCCGCGAGGCCGACATCGAGACGCGGTTCGCGCGCGACATGCACGGCACCGACCTGTCGCCGTGGATGTACAACTACGGCAAGACCGCCGACGGGTCCTACGACCTCGGCTACTGGGTCGGCTACCGCATCGTCAAGGCGTACTACCGGCAGGCCAGGGACAAGCGCGCGGCGCTCGCGCGCATCCTGGCGATGGACGACCCCGAGGCCTTCCTGCGCGAGAGCGGCTGGACGCCGGGCATGCGCATGCCGTAGCGATGGCGGACCACGGGCACGCTGGCCTCGCGTATCGCGGCGCCGCTTCACCGGCGAAGTTCGCCTCGTTGCGCAGCGGGCTGCAGGCCCACGCCACGGGGCCGCCATCTGCGTCCGTTCACCGTCGCGGCGAGACGTTCCCTGGCTCGCGCAGCAGGTAGCCGGCGACCAGGCGCGTGCCTTCGTCGATGAGCGCGTCCATGCCTTCGCCGGCAAGCCGCTTCGCGTGGTGCAGCACCGCGTTGTGGGTCAGCGCCTCGATCGAGGTGACACAGACGAAGGCGGCGAGCTCCAGGTCGTCGACGCGGAGCTCGTCGCGGTGCTGCTCCAGGTATGCGCGGAACAGGGCGAAGTTCTCGCGGCTGAAGGTTTCCAGCTCCTCGAGCTTGCCCACGCGCGGGATCTGCTCGGCGAGCACGCGATGCAGGCGCGGGTCGACGCGGTGCGCCTTCACCGCCGCGGCGACGATCCGGCGCATCGCCTCGCGCACCGGCAGTTCGTGCAGGCCGGCGAGCTCGGCGCGCACCGTCCGCAGGATCCGCTTCTGGTGGCGCTCGATCACCGCGGCCACCAGCGCCTCCTTGCACGGGAAGTACTGGTAGAGCGAGCCCACGCTCACGCCCGCCACCTCGGCGATGCGGTTGGTGCTGGTCTTGTCGAAGCCTTCCCTGAGGAGAATGCGAGCGGTCGCTTCGACCAAGGCATCGACGGTCATGCGCGAGCGCGCCTGGATGGCGGATTTCCTTGGCTTCGTCGGTGGTATTCGCGCCATCGTGCGGGCCTGCGGATGCGAGTATCGAAAGCGAATGATCGCTCATATCCTGTGGCGGATGGGAACGCACCGCGAATCCACGCGCCAGCGTGACCCGAACGATGAGGAAGCGGCATGAACGAGACATTGCAGAGACTGTTCCGCTACAAGGCCTGGGCCAACGCCGCGCTGCTGGATCGGCTGGCCGCGCTGGGCGAGAACTCGGCCGTCACCGCGCTGGCGCGGAAGGCGCTGGCGCACAGCCACGTCGTCGACCGGATCTTCGCCGCGCACCTGCGGCGCCAGCCGCACGCCTACGCGTCCGCCAATCCGGACGAGCTGCCGACGCTCGCGGCACTTTCCACGGCCATGCGCGCGAACGACCGCGAGTACGTCGAATACGTGTCCACGCTCGACCGCGCGCAGCTGGAGGAGCGCATCGACTTCGCCTTCATCGACGGCGCCGCGGGCCGCATGTCGCGCGAGGAAATGCTGCTGCACGTGATCACCCACGGCATCGGTCACCGCGGGCAGGTCAGCGCGGTGATGCTGTTCGACTCGGTGCCGCCGGCGAAGGACGGGTTCACGACCTACCTGCACGAAGCCGAGGCGGCGGAGCGCAGGCGCGCTGCGTGAGGGCGCACGAGACAGGCAGGCGCTTCGCGCGCACTCGCGCGAAGCGTTGCGTATCGCCGCCATGCATGGCCGCGGCTAGCCGGCCACCCACCGCCACGGCCGGTCCGCGGCCTTGGTGATGCCGATCCTCGGCGTCACGCGATGCGGCCGCGGATGCGCGTAGCCGTCGTCGTAGATGCCCACGCGCGCGTCGCGCACCAGGTCGAGGCCATCCAGGTCGCCTTCGATCCCCAGGGCCCGCGTCACCTTGCCCGGGCCGTTGGCGAGGTCGCGCTCGCGCACGCCCGGCCGCGCCGCGCGGATGTCGTCGAGACCGGCGAGCGGCGCGACCGCGCGGATCAGCACGCCGCTGCCGGCGCCGCAGGTCGCGTTGGCGCACCAGTGCAGGCCGTAGCTGCGGTACACGTAGAGGTGGCCCGGCGGGCCGAACATGGTGCGGTTGCGGGCGGTGGGGCCCCGGAAGCTGTGCGCGGCCGGATCGTCCGCGCCGCGATAGGCCTCCACCTCGACGATCCGCCCGGCGCGGCCATCGGCAACACCGAGCACCTTGTGGACCAGGTCCGGGGCGACCTGCAGGACGTCGCGGTCGTAGAAGGCGCGGCGCAGCCGCCGCGCGCTCACGGCGCGGGGTTGTCCGGCGCCACGCCGTGGCGCTGCGCCAGGCGCTGCAGCTCGCTTTCCAGCCAGGGGTAGTCGCCGGGCTGGGCGCCGCCGATCAGGCGGCTCGTTTCGGATTCGAAGGCGCCGAAGAACGCCTCCTTGTTCTTCAGCAGGTGGGGCATCCTGGCATCGAGCCAGCGGAGTTCCTGTTCGAGTTCGTCGTGCGTGTGCATGGCAACAAGGGTCGTGCGGGCGCCATCCGGCGCGTGGAGGGTCGGATGCGATCTTGCGACGCTCAGGCGGTGCGACTCATCGGGCGGATCTTGCCCAACTGCACGAGGCAGGCATTGAGGGCCTCCATCATGACGCCGTGGTCGTGGGGCTCGGTGCAGTAGAGCACCGCATCCTCCACGCTCGCGTAGGCGCGCCAGAACTCCGCCTCGGGCAGGCCGGAGTTGTCTTGCAGCTTCCGCAGGGCGGTCTCGAGAATCGCTTGATCGATCATGGCGCGCAGCCTGAAGCGGGGCCGGTCATGGCCGGATGAAAACGCCGGGATCCACCTGCGGCGGCCTGAATCCTTCAGCGCCGGCCCGGCGGGAAGCCCCCGGTTGACGGTCCCCCGCCGCGGGCGGAGGCTGGGCCTCCCCTCCGAAGGAGCACTGCCATGGGCGACCACGTCTACAAGTCCACCGAGCTCACCGGCTCTTCGAGCACCGGCATCGACGACGCCATCGGCACCGCGATCGAGCGCGCGTCCCGGACCCTGCGGGACATCCGCTGGTTCGAGGTCAAGGACGTGCGTGGGCACGTGAAGGACGGCCGGATCGCGCACTGGCAGGTGACGGTGAAGGTCGGATTCACGCTCGACGACTGACCCCCGGGGCGCGCCGGCGCCGGGACCGCGCGGCCTGCTTGCGGCGCGGCGCCGGCGGGCGCGCGCCGGCCTCGGGGATGCGCTGCCGGAGCTGCCGCGTGCGCTCGGCCAGCGCCCACGGCGTCATGCCGATTGCACGCAGCCGGTCGTTGGCTGTAAACAGGCCCTCCGCCATCCGGGAGCCAGCGCATGGAACGATTCACCGGCGGTTGCCTGTGCGGCGATGTCCGCATCGTCGCGACGGGCCGCCCGTACCGCGTCGGCATGTGTCATTGCATGGACTGCCGCAAGCACCATGGTGCGCTCTTCCACGCGTCCGCGATCTTCCCCGAGCACGCGGTGGCGGTCGAAGGCGAGGTGCGCGCCTACGCGGGGCGCCACTTCTGCGCGCGCTGCGGTTCGTCCGTGTTCGGGCGCAGCGCGGACGAAGTCGAGGTGAACCTCGGCTCGCTGGATGCGCCCGACCAGTTCGTGCCCAGCTACGAGCTGTGGACGATCCGGCGCGAGTCCTGGCTGCCGCCGTTCCCGCAAACCAGGCGCTACGAACGCGATCGCGAGGGCACGGGCCGCTCCGAAGGCTAGGCCGCTCGAGCCGTCGTTCCCGGGTCCCGCCTGTTGCCCGATGCAGGGGGCTTGTCGATCCGGCCCCTGCTGGTCCGTCGACCGATCCGGAGGCGCGATGCGCGGCCTTCCGATTCCATCCGCAACCAAAGGAGGTCCGTCGTGGGCAGGCTCAAGCTGCAGATGCAGGTCACCGTCGATGGCTTCGACCCGGTCGGCCAGGACGACGACCTGGCGTGGGACGAGATCAGGGACTATTCGCTGGGCCTGCTCGAGGGCGCGTCGACGATCGTGCTGGGCCGGAAGACCGCGGTCGAGTTCATCCCCTACTGGGACGCCGCGGCGCGCGAGCCCGGAGGATCGTGGCATGCGGTCGCGCAGCGCATCGCGCAGGCGCGCAAGGTCGTGTTCTCGAAGGCGTTCGACGATCCGGGCTGGGACAACACCACGATCGAAACGGGAAGCCTGGCCGCCGCGATCGAGCGCCTCAAGCAGGACGATACCGGGGACATCATCGTCTACGGCGGGATCTCGTTCGTGGCGGCCCTGGTCCAGGCGCGCCTGATCGACGAATACCATCTGTTCGTCAACCCGGTGGCAGCGGGGAGCGGCAGGTCGATCTTCGCCGGCATGGCGGGCCCGCTGAAGCTCAAGTTGCGCAAGGCGATCGGCTTCGCGGGCGGGCATGCGTTGCTGCATTACGAATAGGGCGCGGAGGCTCCGCGGAAGCGTGGACGGATCCATGGCGTCAAGCCGACGTGCCGACCGCCGCACAGCGTGAATGCATGAATTGGCGCCAACCGACGCACGCAAGTCGTGCGATCGCGCGATGAACAGGGGCGCGTCTCATCCGGGCTTCATGCCCGTGCGGCTATTCCTTGCCTCCCCACATGCGAGGAGAGCGAAATGCGCAAGCTGGTGCTCGGAATCGCCCTGTCGCTCGCGGCCACGGCCGCGTGGGCGGACGGGGTGCACAACAAGTGGCGGGTCGAGGTCAGCGGCAACGCCGAGTCGGACGGCAGCATCGTGCTGCTGCTCGCGCCGGTCGAGGGCGAGCCGCTGCGCGTGCAGGCCGACGTCGCCCAAGGCCTGGGCGAGAACGACGTGGCGCGTTCGCTGCGCGCCGCCCTGCAGGCGCAGGCGGGCCGGCGCTACAACGTGGAGATCGACGACGGCGAAGACGTGCTGGTGAAGAAGAAGCCTGCCGAACGCGACTTCGTGATCACCGTCGCCGGCAACAGCGTGCGCGGCGTGCGGATCGAGATCGACGCCGAATAGCCGCCCCCGCCCCGCCTCAGGCGCGCGCTGCCCTCCATGCCGCCCTGAACTCGAGCAGGGCGGGGAGTACGCACAGCACCGCCGGCGGCAAGAGCGCTGCCACCCAGGCCGCGGCCGGCAGCGCCGGCGTGCGCGGCAAGATCGCCCAGCCAGGCGCCATCGCCGCGGGCCAGGTGGTCGCCAGCAGCCACGCCAGCGCGATCGGCGGCGCCATGTCGAGCACGCTGTGCAGGTGCTGTTCGACCGGGAGCACGACGCGGGCGCGGCCGAACGCGATGCGCGAATCCCGGTAGCCCACCGCCGCGTGCAAGATGACGAGCGCGAGCAGGAGCAGCGCGACCGTCCGCTCCACCTCGAAACCCATCCCGACCACCACCGCGATGCCGAGCAGCGCCAGCTGCAGCAGGTGCATCGTCGACTCGGCGACGCCCGACGTGTGCGGCAGGTCGGTGCGCCGGTGCACGAGGAAGTCGCACAGGCCCGCCACGAGCCAGGCGAGGTATCCGCCGTAGGCCAGCCAGAGCTCGAGGGTCATGTCGCCTCCGAGGCTGCGCGGCGCCTGGCCGGCCACGGGCCGGGCGCCCCAATGGGAACTGCGGGCAGCCTACCTGCCTTCGCTGCGACGGTTCGCGATGGCGGGGAGGGCCAGGCCCGCGGAACTGCCGGCGACCCCAGGGGTGCCTAGGCTATTGACATACTGTGTGTCACAAAGTAGTGTGCACAAAACGCTACGAGGCATGACATGGTGGATCCGCGCGAAAACCCGGGGGCCAAGCTCGAGCTGGAGCTGCGGCGCGGCGTGCTGGTGCTGGCCGTGCTGTCGCAGTTGCGCGACTTCCAGTACGGCTATTCGCTGCGCCAGGCGCTGGCCGGGCGCGGCATGGCGATCGAGGAAGGCACGCTCTACCCGCTGCTGCGGCGGCTGGAGGGCCAGGGCCTGCTGGCCTCCGAATGGCGGATCGACGAGGGCCCGCCCCGTCGCTACTACCGGCTCAACGACGCTGGCGAGGCGCTGCTCGCCGAACTGACGGCCTTCTGGAACGCCCAGGTGGCGACCATGGCCGGCCTGCTGGAAGGGGATGCCTGATGGACGTGCAAGCCGTGATCGATGCGTACGTAACGGACGTCGTCCGCCGCCTGCCGGTGAAGCAGCGCGAGGGGCTGGCGCTGGAGATGCGCGGCCTGCTGGCGGAAATGCTCGACGACCGCGCCGCCGCCTCCGGGCGCGCGGCAGACGACGCGATGGTGCTGGAGATGCTGCGCGGGTTCGGCGCGCCGGCGGAGGTCGCCGCGCGCTACCGCGCGCCCGGCGCGGTGATCGTGCCGCCCGAGCAGACGCGCGCCTTCGCCTGGACGGTGGTGGTCGGCGTCGCGCTGCAGTGGGCGCTGTCGCTGCCGGCGGTGTTCGACGGCCAGCCGCTGGCGCAGTGGTGGTTCGGCCATGGCCTGGGCGCGCTCTGGTGGCCCGGGTTCATGGTGATGCTGTCGCTGATCGGCATGGGGCTGCGCGGCCGGCGCTGGCTCGCGCCGGTGTGGAAGCCGCGCCTGGTCGATCCGGACCGCGTGCATCGCGGCTGGCTGGCGTTCGGGCTGTCCTGGTACGCGGTCGCGGTGCTGGCGATGGCGTGCCTGCCGATGCTGGTCGGCCAGCTGCCGGCGCCGGTCGCGCAGGCGCTCGCCTTCGATCCGCAGTTCCTGCACCAGCGCGCCTGGCTGGTGCTGCCGCTGTGGCTGGCCGACTTCGCGACGCGCGCCTGGGCGCTGCGCGCCGGCCGCTGGACGCGTGCGCTGCGGCGCTGGGACGTCGCGACCTCGATCGCCTTCATCGCGCTGCTGCTGTGGTGGATCCTCGGCGGCCCGATGTTCCAGTCCGCGTCCGCCGATAGCGTCGCGAAGGCCGCCATCGCGCTGGTCGCGTTCTTCATCGTCGTCGACCTCGCGGTGAAGTGGCACCGCGGCCGCGGGCAGCGGTCGCAGGGGTTGCCGGCGCGCTGACCGCCCCGGCATGTCGCGCGGGAACGCCATCGCCGTTCCCGCGCGGCGCGGCCGACATCGCCCGGCGCGCCGCTTCCGGCGCTCGCGGCGTCCCGCGTCGGACGCGCACATGCCGCCTCCCGCGTGCGCGCCGGGAAACAGCGCGTTGCCACGGCGACGGCTACCGCCGGCGATCGCGCGTTCCTAGCATCGGTGCTGCAAGCGGTCGCGCGCGTGCGATCCGCGCATCCAGCCCCGCCGACCACGAGGACGCCGCCATGAGTCCCGCCGATGCCACCGTGCGCAAGCCGCCCGCCCGCCTGCCGGACGCCGACGGCGACTTCTACCTGTTCTCGCGCGTGCTGTCCGCCGAGGACGACCGCATCCGCCTGGCGGTGCGGCGGTTCATGGAGCAGGAGGTGCAGCCGGTCATCGGCGGCTACTGGGAGCGCGACGAATTCCCCTTCGAGCTCCTGCCGGGGCTGAAGGCGCTGGGCATCGCCGGCATGGGCTGCGAGGGCTACGGCTGTCCCGGCGGCAGCGCGACGCTGCTGGGCTTCGTCACCATGGAGATGGCGCGCGTGGACGCGTCGATCTCCACCTTCGTCGGCGTGCACTCGGGCCTGGCGATGGGGTCGATCTACCTGTGCGGCTCGGAGGAGCAAAAGCGGCGCTGGCTGCCGCCGATGGCCGCGATGGAGAAGATCGGCTCGTTCGCGCTGACCGAGCCGGAAGTCGGCTCGGGCGCGGCCGGCGGCCTGGGCACCACCGCCAGGCGCGAGGGCGACACCTGGGTGCTCGACGGCCGCAAGAAGTGGATCGGCAACGCGACCTGGGGCGACGTCACCATCGTCTGGGCGCGCGACGTCGACGACGGCCAGGTCAAGGGCTTCATCGTCGAGAACGCCACTTCCGGCTTCCGGGTCGAGAAGATCCTCCACAAGATGGCGCTGCGGGTCGTGCAGAACGGCCTGATCACGCTGGATGGCTGCCGCGTCCGCGAGGCCGACCGCCTGCAGGGCGCCAACTCCTTCCGCGACACCGCGCGCGTGCTGGTCGCCACCCGCGCCGGCGTGGCGTGGGAAGCGGTCGGCTGCGCGCGCGGCGCCTACGAGCACGCGCTGCGCTACGCGCAGCGGCGGGTCCAGTTCGGCAAGCCGATCGCCGGCTTCCAGCTGGTGCAGGACCTGCTGTTCCGCATGCTGTGCAACATCACCTCGAGCCAGGCGCTGTGCCTGCGGCTGTCGCAGCTGCAGGACCAGGGCCTGCTGCGCGAAGAGCATGCCTCGCTCGCCAAGGGCGTGTGCACGGTTCGGATGCGCGAGACCGTGGGCTGGGCGAGGGAGCTGCTGGGCGCGAACGGCATCCTGCTCGACGAGCAGGTCGGCCGCTTCGTCGCCGACGCCGAGGCCCTGTATTCCTACGAAGGCACGCGCGAGATGAACGCGCTGATCGTCGGCCGGGCGATCACCGGGTTCAGCGCGTTCGCGTAGGCCACGCCGATGCCCACCTGGCCAGAACTCGAGTCGCAGCTGCGCGCGCTGCGCGACGAGGCTCCGGCGATGCTGCGCGACAGCGCCGACGCCGCCGGCTTCTTCGACAGCTTCGCCGGCGCCGGCAACGTCATCCTCGAGCGCGCGCCGCAGCACCTGAGCGGTTTCGTCTACGCCGAGCTCGGCGCGATCCTGCGCGGGATGGCGCTGATCGACGACGACGAGGACTAGCTCGTTTCGTCGCTGGCCTGTTCCCTGCGACTGGCCCGTTCCGCGCGCTCACCCGGCGCGGGCCGCGGCTGGCGCCTCCGCGCGCGTTGCCGCGAACCGGTCGAGCACCAGGCGCGCCACGTGCATGCACGCCAGCATCGCCAGCACCGCGACGGTGACCGAGCTGGAGCGGTACAGCGACGCGCGATACAGGTCCATGCCCGGCGACAGCTGCCCGAACATCACCGCGATCGCGGTCGCCGCGCTGAAGCCGATCGCGGGCCCAGCGCGCTCGCGCACGTGCCAGGTGGCGAACAGCAGCATCGCGCTGCCGTACAGCGACAGCACCAGCAGCAGGTGCGAGGCGTGCGTGTACAGCAGCAGCTGCAGCGCCAGCGCGCAGGCCGAGCCGAGCAGCGTGCCGACCACGCGCGTCCACGCCGCGAACCGGCCGCCGGCCAGCGTCATCGGGAACAGCACCAGCACGGTCGCCGCCTGCGCCGACAGCGAGTCGCGCAGGTCGAGCACCTGGAAGGCAACGAACGAGGCCGTCGCGCAGCCAGCGCCGAGCAGCACCTGGTGGCGCAGGTGCGCCGCGGACTTCGGCGGCGCGCGGGCGGGCATCGGGCGCCGCTCCGGCAGCAGCGCGTGCGCGGCGCCGGCGATGAACACCGACAGGCAGGTGGCGAGGAACTGCGCGCCATGCAGGTCGCCCACGGGCGCCTGCGGATAGCTGCCGAGGTTGGCGAGCAGCGAGGTCGACACCGTCGACAGCGCGCCGAACAGGAACCACGGCCCGCGCGCCATGCCGCGGAAGCAGCCGGCCGCGAACGCGAAGAACGCCAGGATCGCCAGCACCGGCGACAGGTTGCCCAGCGGCACCAGCAGGCTGGCCGCCGCGATGCTGGCCACGCTGCTGGCGACGAACTGCGCCGCGAGCCGCGCGTTGAACGCCGGCGCCAGCCCCAGCAGCAGCACCGGGTACACCGCGAAGAACACGCCGAACGGCCAGTCCATCAGCTTTGCGATCGCGAGCCCCGCCACGCCGCCGCCCGCGATCCGCAGCGCCTGCCGCCATCCGCCCGCGTCGAGCGCGAAGCGGTCCGCGGCCAGCGCGCGCGCGTCAGTAGACATAGTGGGCCACGCTGATCAGGCGGATCTGCACGCGGCCGAGCCAGTAGCGCAGGCCGCCGGTGCGCGGATGCAGCTGCACGGTCGCGCGCGCGCCGGTCATCAGCAGGCCCGGCGGCGCCTCGAGCAGGCGCAGGTTCACGCGCACGCGCTCGGCGTCGCGCACCCAGCGGTCGTCCTGCTCGGGCGCGGCGAGCCGGCCGTCGGGATCGATCTGGCCGTGGGCGACGCCGGCGTCGCGCGAGGCGACCTCGGCCGCGAACACCTGGCCGGGCAGGGCGTCGAAGGCCACTTCCGCGCGCGTGCCGCGGCGCACGTGCAGCAGCGCCTTCTCGCGGAAGTCCGCGAACAGGCTCGGCGTGGCGCTGACCAGCGCGAGCCGGGGCACGCCCGGCTGGGCGTAGGCACCGGGCTCCAGCCGCATGTTGCTGACGATCCCCGGCTCGAGCGCGACCACGCGCGAGCGCCGCAGGTCGAGCCGCGCCCTGGCCAGCGCGTTGCGCGCGCGGCGCAGGCGCAGGCTGCGCTCGCCCTCGCTGCCGCGCTGGACCCGCGCCGCTGCCAGCGCCGCGCGCGCGGCCTGGCGCTGCGCGAGCGCGACGTCGCGCTGCGCCTGCGCCTGGTCGAGCGCGGCGCGCGAGACGTAGCGGCGGTCGACCAGCCGGCTGAAGCGGCCGAGGTCGCGCTCGGCCTCGTCGAGTTGCGCCTGCGCGCGGCGCAGCTCCGCCGTCGCCGCCACGATCGCGGCGTCGAGCTGCGCGTTGTCCTGCATCGCCTGCTCGACCTGCAGCTCGGCGTCGCGCACGGCGGTGCGGTAGCTGTCCGGATCGACCAGGAACAGCACGTCGCCGCGCCGCACGCGCTGGTTGTTGCGCACGCGCACGCCGACGATGCGGCCGCCGACCTCGGGCGCGACCTGGGTCACGTGGTAGGTCAGGCGCGCCTCGGGCGAGACCGGCATGTGGATGTCGGCGACCAGGAAATAGGCGAATGCCAGGGCCGCGAACAGCAGCGAGGCGGTCATCACGGCGCGGAAACTGGCATCGGGACCCATGGCGACCTCCGTGCGGTTCCGTGGCGGGTGGAGCGGCCGCATCGCGGCCGGCAACGAAGCGACGTTAGCCCCTGCGTGCCGGCGCCGGTAGGCGGGCCGGCGTGCACGCGGTGTTGAACGCGGCGCACCAATCGCCGCGCAGGCGCCTCACAGGACGATGTCGCTCTCGCGCCGGCGCGCCACCGGCAGCCCGGTCTCGCCCAGCATCTGCCGCAGGTCGACCTCGATCGCGCTGCAGATGCTGCTGATGGGCACGTCGTTGGCGCCGCCCTCGAACGGATTGGCGGTGCTTTCGCCGACGCGGTCGAGCGAGGCGAACATCCACGAGACCAGCGCGCTCAGCGGAATCGCCAGCCACACCATGTTCCCCTGCATCACGCCGCTGGCGACGGCGTCCAGCTTGCGCATCTCGTCGATCATCGCCAGCGGCAGCAGCACGCACAGGATCCGCACGAACAGCGTGTTGACGATCGCGTACTAGCGCGGGTACGGCGCGTCCTTGACCAGCTCGCTGCGGCACTGCTGCTCGTACAGCGCGGCGATCGCCCGCTGCATCTCCATGGCCGCGGCCGCCGGGACGAGGCCGCGCCGCGCGCACGCGCCCACCGCCGCGCCCTGCAGGTTGAGCACCTGCGCCGGCTTGTTGCGCGCGGTCAGGATCGGCGCGACCTCGTCGCAGGGCAGGTACAGCGCCAGTTCCTCCTCGAGGCTGCGCTCCTGCTCGGGGATGCGGTAGCGGCGGCGGTACTCGGCGTTCGGGCCATCGTCGACCGTCTCCCATGCGCGCCGCTCGCGCATCTCGTGGCGCAGCGCCGCCAGCCACGCCAGGTGGCGGTGCACGAACGCCCCGGCTTCCTCCGGCCCGGGCAGCAGGTCGCGGCACAGCGTGCCCCAGGCCTGGCTGCGGCTGCGGATCGCCGACCAGGTTTGCTGCGCTTCCCAGGTGCGCCCGTAGGTCTGGGTGTTCTTGAAGCCGGCCATCAGCGCGACCGCGGTGCCCAGCAGCAGCACCACGCCCCAGGGCATGGTCAGCCAGTGCAGGCCCGCGACCTGGTAGAGCACCACCGGCACGGCGCTGACGAGGACGAGCGCGTAGATCGAGCGCCGCGTCCACAGCAGGAACTCGAGGAAGCGGTAGGACTTGCCGGCGTGCATGCGTGTCTCCCGGGAAGTTGGTGGCGCCCTCCGGCGCCGGGCGTCATGGGTGGGACGTCACCCGCGCGGGCAGCGGGCGCGTGCGCTCCAGCCCGAAGCGGGTGTAGACCCACACGAAGAGGAAGAAACCGAAGTACACCGCCACCCAGAAGCGGCCGAACGCGTTCTCGGTCGCGCCTACGTCGGCGCCGGGGCCGAGCCAGCGCGGTGCCAGCTGCGCGAACAGGCCGGCGCCGATCGCGCCGAGCATCAGGAACGACACCGCGAACAGCCCCAGCGCGACCTTGTAGCCCAGCCCGCGGTAGCGGATCGAGCGCGCTTTGCCGCGGTCCAGCCACGGCAGCAGGAACAGCACGCCGATCGCCGCGAACATCACCAGCACGCCCCACAGCTTGCTGCCCAGGAACGCCGGCACCACGCGCAACATCGCGTAGTAGGGGGTGAAGTACCACACCGGCTTGATGTGCTCGGGCGTCACCAGGCGGTCGGCGGCGGTGAAGTTGTCGTGCTCGAGGAACCAGCCGCCGAAGGTCGGCGCATGGAAGACGATGAACGCGGCGACGACCAGGAACACGCCGGTGACGAACAGGTCCTCCACCGTGTAGTAGGGATGGAAGGGGATGCCGTCCAGCGGATGCCCATCGGCGTCGAGGTGGTCGCCGATCTCGACGCCGTCCGGGTTGTTGGAGCCGACCTCGTGCAGCGCGAGGACGTGGATCGTCACGAGCAACAGCAGCACCAGCGGCAGCGCGACCACGTGCAGCGCGAAGAAGCGGTTGAGCGTCGCGTCCGCGGGCAGGTAGTCGCCCATGATCCACTCGGTCAGGCCCTGGCCGACCACCGGGACCGCGCCGAACAGCGAGATGATCACCTTCGCGCCCCAGAACGACATCTGCCCCCAGGGCAGCACGTAGCCCACGAAGGCCTCGGCCATCAGCACCAGGTAGACCAGCATCCCGAGGACCCACACCAGCTCGCGCGGCCTGCGGTAGGAGCCGTAGAGCAGGCCGCGGAACATGTGCAGGTAGATCACCACGAAGAACAGCGAGGCGCCGGTCGAGTGCATGTAGCGGATCAGCCAGCCCCACTCGACGTCGCGCATGATGGACTCGACCGAGGCGAAGGCTTCGGCTGCGCTGGGCTTGTAGAGCATCGCCAGCCAGATGCCGGTGACCAGCTGGTTGGCCAGCACCACCAGCGCGAGCACGCCGAAGTAGTACCAGGCGTTGAAGTTCTTGGGCGAGTAGTAGCCGGTGGTGTGCGCGGCCAGGAACGAAAGCACCGGCAGCCGGTCCTCGACCCAGGCCAGCGCGCGGTTGCGCGGATGCAGGCGGACGAACTTCAGGGCCATGGCTTCACTCCTCGCCGTCGCGCCCCGCGGTCGCGTCGCCGAGGTCGAGGACGATGGCGTGCTCGATGCCCTGGCGGAACAGCTTGGCGTAGGGACAGATGCGCTCGGTGTTGCGGATCAGCTCGCGGGCGAGCGTGGGATCGACGCCGGGCAGGCGCACGTGGATGCGCGCCGACAGCAGGAACAGGCCGTCGACCGGGTCGCGCGAGAAGGTGACCGCCGCCTCGACGCTGGCGCCGGCGAGCGCGATGCCGGCGCGCGCGGCGAGCAGGTTGATCGCGCCGTGGAAGCAGGCCGCGCAGCTGGCCGCGAGCAGCTGCTCCGGATTGGTGCCGCCGCCGGGGCCGCCGAGCGCTTCGGGCAGGCGAAGGTCCGCCTCGAGCGCGCCGTCGTCGGACCGCACCACGCCCGACGCGCGCCCGTGGTCGGCCTCGCCGCCGTCCACGCGCACGCGGCCGGTGTAGAGCGGCAACGCTTCGTCGCCGCGGTACTTGTCCAGCAGGCTGGTCGGCGGCGGTTGCAGGGGCGTCATGCCTGGCTCCGGGGCTCGCGGGGCGTGCGTGCCGCGCCTATGGGCGGCAGAACGGCTCGGACGCGCGCGGCATGTCCGCGGGCACGAACTCGGACAGGCCCATCCAGCGCTCGAAGTTCACCTTGCCGCGCCAGGCCGACGGCGCGGGGATCAGCGTGTCGGTCGCCAGCTCCGCGCCGAAGTAGGGCGCGTGGACATCGGCGACCACTTCACGCGGATCCTCGGTGAGCGACATGAAGCGTCGCGCCAGCCCGGTGAGCGGTTCGGCCACGGGGCCGGCGATCTCGACGATGCCGTTGGCCGGTGACGCGAGCGCGAATCGCGCCACCGATTCGGACACTTCCTCCGAGGCGATGGGCTGCACCAGCGCCGGCGACAGCCGTACGGTGCCGTCGTCGGCGGCGGCCTGGATGATCTTCGGCAGGAACTCGAAGAACTGGGTGGAGTGAACGATGGTGTAGGGGATGCCGGATTCGCGGATCAGTTGCTCCTGCGCCCGCTTGGCGCGGAAGTAGTCGCTGTCGACGAGCTTC
>Ga0268289_100113_pt1 | contig 31041 bp, 28 predicted proteins | sample MetspNORM_FD_191340 | JGI IMG/M metagenome (GOLD analysis project Ga0268289, IMG submission 191340) | Soil microbial communities from San-Diego area, Southern California, United States - Methylocaldum sp. NOR-M | ecosystem: Environmental > Terrestrial > Soil > Desert | place: USA: California... | reverse complement strand
CAGCTCGCGGATGCGCTGCAGGTTGTTGCCGATCTCGCCCATCGCGCCTTCGGCGGTCTGCGCCAGCGAGATGCCGTCGTTGGCGTTGCGGGCGGCCTGGTCCATGCCGCGGATCTGGGTGGTGAAGCGCTGCGAGATGGCCAGGCCGGCGGCGTCGTCCTTGGCGCTGTTGATGCGCAGGCCCGAGGACAGGCGCTGCAGGCTGGTGGCGAGCTCGGAGCCGGACGCGCTCAGGTTGCGCTGCGCGTTGAGCGACATGATGTTGGTGTTGATGACTTGCACGATGCGCCTCCCGGGGCCGGCTGGGCGCCCGGGCAGATGCCGGCAGGGGCGCCATGCCCGATAACGGCGCGGCTGGCGCCGGCTTTAGCGCCGGTCGGCGACGGGGCCCTCCGCCTTGCCCGCCGCCACCGAGGCGATCCACTCGTCCACTACCTGTTCGAGCACCAGCAGCGGCAGCGAGCCGTTGCCGAGCACCAGGTCGTGGAACGCGCGCAGGTCGAAGCGGTCGCCGAGCGTGCGCTCGGCGCGCTCGCGCAGCTCGACCATCTTCAGGTGGCCGATCTTGTACGAGCAGGCCTGGCCGGGCTGCACCAGGTAGCGGTACACCTCGCTGCGCACGGCGGCTTCGGTCATGCCGGTCTTCTCGCGCATGTAGGCCATGGCCTGCTCCGGCGTCCAGCGCTTGCGATGCAGGCCGGTGTCGACGACCAGCCGCACCGAGCGGAACATCTCCGCCTGCAGCCGGCCGAGCTCGCCCAGTGGATGGTCGCGGTACACGCCCATCTCGGAGGCCAGCTGCTCGGCGTACAGCGCCCAGCCCTCGCTGAAGGCGCTGGGGTTGAGGCTGCGGCGCAGCAGCGGCAGCTGCGTGAGCGTCTGGCCGAGCGCGATCTGGAAGTGATGTCCCGGCACGCCCTCGTGGTAGATCAGCGTGGGCAGGTTCCAGCGCGTATACGAGGCCATGTCGCGCAGGTTGATGAAGAACACGCCAGGACGCGAGCCGTCCAGCGCCGGCTGCGAGTAGTAGCCGCCCGGCGCGGTGGCTTCGGCGAGCACCGGGACCCGGCGCACCTCCAGCGGCTGCGGGGGAATGCGCCCGAAATAGCGCGGGATGCGCTGCCGCATGTCGGCCAGCAGGCGGTCGACGTCGCCCAGCAGCGCCTTGCGGCCGGCGTCGTCGTCGGCATAGCGATAGCGCTCGTCCTTCGACAGCTGCTCGATGCGTTCGCGCACCGATCCCTCGTGCAGGCCCTGCGCCTCCAGCACGCGCGCCATCTCGCGCTCGATCCGCGCGACCTCGTCGAGGCCGAGCTGGTGGATGCGGTCGGCGCCGAGGTCGGTGCTGGTGTTCCAGCGCAGCGCGGCGTCGTAGTAGGCATCGCCCTGCGGCAGCGCCCACATGCCGTGGTTGCCGGGTTTCGCGGCCAGCGCCCGCTCGAGCCGCGCAAGCAGGCGCGCGTAGGCCGGGTTGGTGGCCTCACGCACCGCGGTCGCGGCCTCGTCGAGCAGGGCTGCGCGCTGCGGTGGCGTCATGGCTTCGACCTTCTCCAGCTTGGCCCGCAGCGAGAGGACGAAGGGACTCGCTTCGGGCGCAGGCGCGACCAGACCGCGGATCTGGTCCGCCGCGCCCTGCAGCGCGACCTCCGGCGGCACCACGCCATGCGCGGCCTGCATGTCGAAGTTGTCGCCGACCTGGTCGAGCTTGGTGGCGATCGCGCGCAGCCGCTCGATGTAGCGGCGCGCGCTCGCTTCGCCGGTCACCGGATGCTGCTGGTCCATGAACTGCGGCAGCTGCACCGGCACGCTGAAGAGCTGGTCGACGGCGTAGGTCGACGCGCCGGCCGGCAGCCACGCCGGCGCCCAGTCGACCGCCATCAGGTCGAGCTGGGTGCGATAGAACCAGGCGACCGTGGCGTGGCTCCAGCGGTCCTGCCCCGTGAGCCGGTCGCGGTCCCAGGCCTGGATGGCATCGAGGTTGGACTGCAGCTCCTGTCGCAGGGCTTCGCGCCGCGGCAGCGACACGTCGTTGAGCCGGCCGGTGGTGTCGCCCGCGCTGCCGCCGGTGATGCCCAGCATGCTGCGCAGCTCCGGGTCGCGGTCGATGTTGCGCATCACCTGCGCATCGACCAGCGCATGGAAGGCGCTCGGCGCCGGCGGCTTGCCCGGCTCGTCGGCGGCCGTGGCCGCCGTGGCGATGATCGTCAACGCGATGGCCGCGAGGCGACGGGGAAGCGTGCTGCAGGGCATGCGCGGGAGATTCCTCTCGTTGGGGGCGGGGAACGTAACAGAAGGCCGGGGCGATCGTCGCGCGCGCGGCGCGGTCGCGACGCGCATCGGCGTCGGCCGTGGGGACGATGACGACCGCATCAGCGAGCGTGGCCCAGTTCCACCCAGAGCGGCGCGTGGTCGCTGCCGGGCCGCGCCTGTGCGTCTTCATCGATGCCGGTGCCGGTCAGGCGATCGGCCAGCGCGCGCGAGGCCAGCACGAAGTCCACGCGCGCGGCGTCGAGCCGGCCGCCGCGTGCGCGGCGGTTGAACCAGGTGTAGGCGCGGGCCTCCGGGTGCCGCTCGCGGAACACGTCGACCAGGTCGAGCCCGTCGACGAATTCCTCGTTGAAGCGCCGGCGCGCGGTGGCGTGCGGTTCCTCGGTGCGCAGGCGCAGGCCGCGCGCGCAGGCGGGGTCAATGCGCGGACAGTCCGTTCCGCGCCGCGCGCCGCTCAGCCCAGGTAATGTTCCTCGAGGTACTTCGAGCGGAACACCTGCGGCGGGGTCTCGCGGTCGGGCCGGCCCTCGGGCGTGAAGTCCATCAGGTTCCAGTAGGGCCACACGGTGTCGACGTGGTTGGCGTCCAGCTCGGTGCCCCAGAAGTGGAAGATGCCGTCGTCGCGCTTGCGGAACACGTGCATCACCGGGTACTGCATGTCGTCGGAATCGCCCTGGCACCTGTAGTCGCGCTGGTAGGACGAATCCGCGCCGGACAGCAAGTCGATCTGCGACCAGCCGCGCTTCCTCGCCCAGGCGTTGATCATCTCCGCCGGCGCCTTGGCGATGGCGGCGAAGGCGGCGTCGCGCGTGACCTGGTAGGCGGTGCGGTCGAAGCCGTCGACCAGCGACGTGCACGAGGGGCAGGGATTGTCCCAGTGCGGGCCGTACATGAAGCTGTAGAGCAGCAGCGTGGACTTGTCGCCGAAGAGCTCCGAGAACTTCACGCGCTGGCCCAGGCGCGCGTCGGTGGCCCAGGTGAACGCGTAGTCCTCCTTGAGCCGTCCGCCGGGCGGCAGCCTGCGGCGCTGCTCGGCGACCGCCTTGACCTTGTCCACGAGGGCCTGTTCCTCGGCCAGCAGCGCCTCGCGCGCGGCCCGGTACTCGGGCGATTCGTTCGGGTAACGGGGTTCGGCCATGGCTGTGTTCCTCCACTGGTTGCGCGACGGACGGCGGCGTCGAACGCAGCCAGGCGCGGCTGGCGCCGGCAACGCGCGATGCGCCCGTGGCGGGGCAGGTTAGTCCCGCCGGTGTTAAGTCCGTCGCCATGCCTGGCGGGATCGGTGTGCCGACCCTGCGTTTCGGCTAACGTTGGCTTCGCGGCGGGAGGACGACCATGGGCAAGGGGCGGCTGGAAGCATTCAGCGACGGCGTCATCGCGATCATCATCACCATCATGGTGCTGGAGCTGGAGGTGCCGCACGACGTGTCGTTCGCGTCGCTCGCGCCGCTGCTGCCGGTGCTGCTGAGCTACGTGCTCAGCTTCGTGTACGTGGGCATCTACTGGAACAACCACCACCACATGCTGGCGGCCTGCCACCGCGTCTCGGGCGCCGCGCTGTGGGCCAACCTGCACCTGCTGTTCTGGCTGTCGCTGTTCCCGTTCACCACCGCGTGGATGGGCGAGAACCACTTCGCCGCGGCGCCCACGGCGGTGTACGGCGGCGTGCTGCTGATGGCGGCGCTGGCGTACTGGCTCCTGCAGCGGATCCTGATGCGGATCGAGGGCCACGACTCGGTGCTCACGCGCGCGATGGGCAGCGACTGGAAGGGCAAGCTGTCGCCGTTCTTCTATATCGTGGGCATCGTGTCGACGTTCTGGTTGCCGTGGATCGCGTTGGGGCTGTATGCGGCGGTGGCGGTGCTCTGGCTGATCCCGGACCGGCGGATCGAGGGCGTGTTGCCCGGTACGCGCGGCGGAGGCGGGCAGGGAGGGTGATGCCGGCCTCCGGCGGTGGGCCGCAGGCCCGCGATCACGGGTGCGCGAATAGCGGGTATCCGAATCGCAGGTGCCCGAATCGTGGGTTTCCGAATTGCAGGTGTCCGAATTGCAGATGTCCGAAATGACGCCGCACTGTCCGCCGTCATCCCCGCGAAGGCGGGGATCCAGTGACCTTGGGCTCTCCAGGGTACACGTCCATGGATCCCCGCTTTCGCGGGGATGACGGTGCTTTGGTGCACGCGCCGTTGCGTGGCGAAAGCCAGGTCACTGGATCCCCGCCTTCGCGGGGATGCCGGTGTTCTGGTGCGCGCGACGTCGCGTGGTCGAGCGCCGTAACGGGGCGGATCGACGTCTGTATGGCTATTCAGATTCACCGCCTTCCGCCTATTCAGGAAGGCGCGAAACTGCTATAATTTCGCACGTAAATTGTTGTAATCATTGAAATTCAAGGAGGCAACCAAAATCATCGACTCGATCACCTCCCTGGTCCGACGCCGGATCCGGGCCAAGCCTGCACGCAACACCCTCGTTTCCCCGGCCAAGGCCATCGCGCTGCACGCGCACATCCCCGATGCGGACCGCATCCTGGCCCACCACGCACCGCCGCGCCGTCGCGCGCCGACCGCCGGATACACCCGCGGTTCCTATCTCTCCCGTCACCGCCGCAGCGGCTCGCCGCAGCCGATGTTCCGCGTGGTCTGACCTCCAGGTCGCGCTCCCTGCCGGGTGCTTGTAGGAGCGGCGGAAGCCGCGACCGGGATACCGTGCAACGCGGCGGTCGCGGCTTCCGCCGCTCCTACGGTTGAGCCGGAACGCCGTCAGGCGCCCAGGCGGTTGATCTCCGCGTTCTCCACCACCGCCGGTGGGTCGGCCTGCCGCAGCACCGCGAGCATTGCGCGGCCCATGCGTTCGGTCGTGGTCATCAGCTGCGGGGCGAGCTTCACGCCCAGCCCCAGCGCCGGGCTCGCCAGGCGGTACAGCGCGTCGCGCGCGGGGTGCGGCGAGTGCACGCCTTCCACCGGCTGCACCGCGCCGGGGCGGAACATCACCGTGCGGATCGGCAGCGCGGCGAGCGAGCGCTCGGTGTCGCCCTTCACCCGCAGCGGCATCAGGTGGCTGCCGGGATCGGACATCGCACCCGACACGTAGAGGAACGTGAGCGCCGGGTTCAGCCGCGCGAGCGCCTGCGCGACCTGCAGGGTGAGGTCGAGCGTCACGCGGCGGTACGCGGGTTCGGACAGGCCCGGCGGCAGCATGCCGGCGCAGTACAGGCAGGCGTCGAACGGATGCAGGCGTGCTTCGACGGCGCGCAGGTCCGCGAAGTCCGGCGCCACGATCTCCTCGAGCTTCGGATGCGTCGGCAGGCCGCCGCGGCGCACGAGCGCGCCGACGTGGGCGACATCGGTCGCCTGCAGGCATTCGCGCAGCACGCCCTGGCCGACCAGGCCGGTGGCGCCGGTGACGAGGATGCGCATGGCCAGGCCCTCCGGAATGGGATCGGGCGAGGCTAGCGCCGCCGCCGTGAGCGCGGTGGAAACGGCGCGGCAGCGAGGCGCGCGCGCAACATCAGCGCGTCCGCGTCGCCGTCTCCGCCACCGCGCCGTTCTCGTACACGGTCAGCTTCGGCGCCTTGCCATCGGCAGTGGGCTCGGCGAACTCGAAGCGCAGGTCGCGCTCCAGCGCGAAGAAGCGCGTCCGGCTTTCGGCGCGCAGGGTGACGACGAGGTCGCCGGCGGTGAGCCTGAGGCCATCCGCGTCGACGGCGACGACGATGTCGGGGATGTGCTGGCCGGCATAGTGGCCGGCGTAGGCGGCGAGCACGTCCGGCGGCAGCGCCACATGCCCGGACGGCGGCGCGTACGGCACCGGGCCGTGCGCGTAGCTGAAGACGCGCCGCATGCGCCACTGCCCACCGACCAATTGCCAAAGCGTGGTGAAGCCGGCCTGGCCATCGAGCCGCTCCGGCTTGCCGGCATCGGTGACGAAGAAGCGATGCGTCCCTGATAGCAGGGCAAAGCCGCCGGCCAGCGCATCGAACCGCACGCTCGCCGCCACCGCCTCGCGGCGCAGCCGCATCGACGCGGTGGCGCAGGGGCCCTTGCGCAGCGACTCGAGCACGGCGGCCTTGCCGGCGGTGAGGCCGGTGACGTCGTGGTAGAACTCGACGTCGTCGGTGAAGAACCTGCCCATCGCGTCGAAGTCGCAGGCGTTGTAGGCCTGCCAGAACTGCGTGTCGGCGGCACGCACGGCTTGTTCACCGTGGTCGCCGCCACCCTCGGCGGCAAAGGCGGCCGCGGCCGCCATCAGCAGGGGAAACAGCAGGAAAGAGCGCAGCGACACGGCCGTCGTCCTTCGATGGGGTTGCCGCATTGGAACGCGGCGCCGCGACGGTCGCGCGGCCCGCAAGTCATGGGGTCCACGGTCACGTCGCGGCGGAACTCAGGCCCGGTTCGTGCCCCGGTCGCCGATGAAGCGCAGCCCCACGCCGGGCTCGGTGGAGATCCAGCGCGGTGCCGCCGCGTCGTCGCCCAGCTTCTGTCGCAGCTTGCCGACCAGCACGCGCAGGTAATGGGTGTCGTGCTCGTGGTGCTGACCCCACAGCTCCCGCAGCATCTGCGGCTGGGTGACGACGCGGCCGCCGTGCCGGACCAGCAGTGCGAGCAGGGCGTATTCCTTGCGCGACAGCGCAAGCGGCTGGCCGCGCAACGCGACTTCGCGCCGCGCGAGGTCGACGTGCAGGCAGCCGTCGTCGAACGCCGGCAACGCGTCGGCGGGCGCGGCCTGCCAGCGCAGCAGGGCGCGCACGCGCGCCATCAATTCCTGCACGCCGAACGGCTTGGTGACGTAGTCATTGGCGCCGGCGTCGAGCGCGGCCACCTTCCCGGCCTCGTCGGCGCGCACGGTCAGCAGGATCACCGGCACCTGCGACCATTGCCGCAGCTCGCGCAGCACCTCGTGGCCGTCGCGGTCGGGCAGGCCGATGTCGAGGATCACGAGGTCGGCGCCGCGGCTGGCCAGCGCGGCGAGCCCGTCGCCGCCGCTGGCGGCGAGCTCGACGCGATAGCCCTGCGCGCGCAGGCTGATGTCGAGGAACTTGCGAATCTGCGGCTCGTCGTCGACGACGAGCACGCGCGCCGGCGGTGCTGACGGAGTGCTGGCGGGATCATCAGTCATCGATCGAGGGGTCGGCCCGGGGCGGCGCGGTCAGCGGCAGGGTAATCCGGATGGTGGTGCCGCGGCGATCGTCGCCTGTCGGCCCGCCCGGCAGGGCCTCGACGCTGCCGCCGTGCGCGCCGACCATGCCGCGCACGATGGTCAGCCCGAGCCCGGTGCCCTCGCGGCCGCGATCGCCGCGCTCCACGCTGTAGAACATGTCGAAGATGCGCTTGCGTTCGTCTTCGGGAATGCCGGGGCCGCGGTCGCGCACGTCGATGCGCAGCGCGTCGTCGGCCACGCGCGCTGCGACCCCGACCGCCTCGCCCGGCGGCGAGAACTTCGCCGCGTTCTCCAGCACGTTGAACAGCGCCTGCTCGATCAGCGCCGGGTGCACCCAGATCGGCGCCAGGTCCGGCGCGATGTCGACCGCGAAGCGCGCCTGCGGCTGGTAGCGCTGCAGCCGCGCCACCGCCGACCCGACCAGTTCGTCGACGCCGATCCAGTCGCGGTTGAGCGGCAGGCCGCCGTGCCCGAGCCGGGTCATGTCGAGCAGGTTCTGGATGTAGCGGTCCAGTCGTTCGCCTTCGAGGCGGATCGTGTCTAGCAGGTCGTGCCGGTCGGTCTCTCCCATGGCCGCGCCGTAAGTCTCCAGGCTGCCGGCGGCGCCGATGATCGAGGCCAGCGGCGAGCGCAGGTCGTGCGAGACCGAGGACAGCAGCGCCGAGCGCAAGCGCTCGGTTTCGCTGCCGACGCGTGCGGCTTCCAGGTCCTCGACCAGGCGGGTGCGCACGATCGCCTGCGCGATGTCGTCGGCCATGGCTTCGGCGAGCCGGCGGCGCTCGGCGCCCAGGCGGGCGTCGCGTTCGCCGAAGCGCAGGCCGATCACGCCGGACACCGCGTGCTCGTCCGGCAGCGGCAAGAACCACCAGTCCGAGGCCGCCAGCGTATCGGTGTAGTGTCCGGCCGGCTGGTGGTGGCGCTGTGCCCAGTCGGCGGCGGCGCGGTCCTTGTCGTTCGGCGGCGGCGCGCCTTCCGGCAGGTAGTCGTCCGCATCGATGCGGACCCATGCGGCGGCATCGAGCGAGGCGCGCAGGGCGTCGCGCGCCGCGTCCACCACCTGGCCGAGGTCCGCTGCGCTGGCCAGGCGCCGGCCCAGGCCCTGCAACGCGGTGGCGTGCGCGTTCGCGGCCCGCAGCGCCAGCACCTGCTGGCGCAGCCGCGAGGCCAGGCGCCCGGCAACCACGGCCGCGAGCAGGAACAGCAGCACGGTCACCACGCCCTGGCGCGCGCCGATGAAGAAGGTGAAGCGCGGGTCGAGGAAGAAGAAGTTGTAGGCCATGAAGCACAGCACCGCCGCCAGCATCGCCGCGCGCATGCGCGTGCGCGCGGCCACGAGCAGCACGGCGACGATGAACACCATGGACAGGTCGTCGAGTTCGACCCAACGCTCGGCCAGCGTCGCGACCACCACCGCGGCGGCGCTGCCGAGCACGGCGATGCCGGCGTCGCGCCAGTCGCCGGCGCCAAACGGGCTATGGAATCGTCGGCGCGCGCGCGCCCGCGCTTCCGGCGTGCTGACGATGGTCAGTTCGAAATGGGCGCCCAGCTGCAGCAGTTGTTGCGTCAACGTGCGATTGACCATGCGCGCCCATGGCCGTTCGCGCGTACGTCCGAGCACGATGGTCGAGACGCCGTTCTGTGCGGCATGGTCGAGAAGGGCATCGACGATGCTGTTGCCGTGCAGCACGACCGAATCCCCGCCAAGCCGCCTCGCAAGCGCGAACGCCCGGTCGAGCTCGCGCTGCACGGCCTCCCCGGGCATGCCGCCGCGCTGCACCGTCACCACCGTCCACGGCGCAGCGCGGCGCTCCGCGATCCGCCGCCCGACCCGCACCAGGTACTCCGATTGCCCGAGTCCGTCGACGGCGATCAGCACGCCGCGGCGCAGGCTTACCCCGGGCAGGCCGCGCGCGGCCTGGGTCTCCCGCAGGTCGGTGTCGACCCGATCGGCGGCGGTCTGCATCGCCAGTTCGCGCAGCGCGGCCAGGTTCGACGGCGAGAAGAACGCCTGCAGCGCCTGCGCCGCCTGCTCGGGCATGTACACCTTGCCCTCGCGCAGGCGCTGGATCAGTTCCCGCGGCGGCAGGTCCACCAGCACGATGTCGCGCAGGCGGTCGAACACGCTGTCGGGCACGGTCTCGCCGACGCGCACGCCGGTGATCCGGTGCACGACGTCGTTGAGGCTTTCCAGGTGCTGGATGTTGACCGTCGTGTAGACGTCGATGCCGGCGTCGAGCAGCTCGACCACGTCCTGCCAGCGTCGCTCGTGGCGGCTTCCGGGCGCGTTGCGGTGCGCGAGCTCGTCGATCAGGGCGACCTGGGGCCTGCGCGCCAGCATCGCGTCGAGGTCGAATTCCTCCAGGCGATGCCCGCCGTGTTCGAGCGTCCTGCGCGGCAGGACTTCCAGGCCTTCCAGCAGCGCGGCGGTCTCGACGCGGCCGTGGGTTTCGACCACGCCCACCGCGACGTCCACGCCCTGGCGCCGCAGCTCGGCGGCACGCGAGAGCATCGCGTAGGTCTTGCCCACGCCGGGCGCCGCGCCCAGGAACACCTTCAGCTGCCCGCCGCGTTCGCGCTGCAGTTCGCCCAGCAGGGCATCGGCCTGGGTGTGGCGGGAATCGGACATGCGGCTATTGTGCGCCGCCCGGCGGAGCCCCTTGCGCCGCATCCAGCGCCAGGTTCAACGCCAGCACGTCGACCCGCGGTTGGCCGAGGAGGCCGAACTGCGGGCCCTCCGTGTGCTGTTCGACCAGCCGCTCGACGCGCGCCACGTCCAATCCGCGCGCATGGGCCACCCGCGCCACTTGCATCCGCGCGCCGGCCGGCGTGATGTGCGGGTCGAGCCCGCTGCCAGACTGCGTGACGAGTTCGATCGGCACCGCCTCCGGCGCGATCCCTTCGCGCGCGGCGACCGCGGCGCGGGTGTCGACGATGCGCCTGCGCAGCTCCGGGTTGCTGCGCGCCAGGTTGCTGCCGGCCGCGGCCATCGGGTCGTAATCCGCGGCGCTGGGACGGGCCTGGAAATAGCCGTCGGCGACGAACGGTTGCGCGACCAGAAACGAGCCTGCCGCCTTGCCGTCGCGTTCGACGAGGCTGCCCGTGGCCTGCCACGGAAACAGCATCCTGCCGAGCCCAGCGCCGGCCAGGGAGTACAGCAACCCCATGGCCAGCAGCGCGACCAGCGCCAGGCCGATGGCAGGACGCCACCCGCCGCTGTGGTCGATCAAGGCATGGTTCTGGATGGACATCGTTTCCTCCTAGGCGCTGAACGAGGCCAGCGCCAGATCGATCAGCTTGATCCCGGCGAATGGCAGCAGCACGCCGCCGAGTCCGTAGACCAGCATGTTCCTGCGCAGCAGCGACACCGCGCTGGCCGGCTTGAACTGCACGCCGCGCAGCGCCAGCGGAATCAGCGCCGGGATGACCAGCGCGTTGAAGACCAGCGCGGCCAGCACCGCGTTGGACGGGCTGGACAGGCGCATGACGTTGAGCGCGGCCATCTGCGGGATCGAAGCGGCGAAGATCGCCGGCAGGATCGCGAAGTACTTGGACACGTCGTTGGCCAGCGAGAATGTGGTCAGCGCGCCGCGCGTGATCAGCTGCTGCTTGCCGACCTCGACGACCGCAAGCAGCTTGGCCGGGTCGCTGTCCAGGTCGACCATGTTTCCGGCTTCCTTGGCGGCCTGGGTGCCGGAATTCATCGCCAGGCCGACGTCCGCCTGGGCCAGCGCCGGCGCATCGTTGGTGCCGTCGCCCACCATCGCGATCAGCCGCCCGCCGGCCTGCTCGGCGCGGATGCGGGCAAGCTTGTCCTCCGGCGTGGCCTGCGCGATGAAGTCGTCGACGCCCGCTTCGGCGGCGATCGCCGCCGCGGTCAACGGGTTGTCGCCGGTGATCATCACCGTACGCACGCCCATCGCGCGCAGCCTGGCGAAGCGCTCCTTGACGCCGTGCTTGACCACGTCGGACAGCTCGACCACGCCCAGCAGGTGCCGGCCTTCGGCCACCACCAGCGGCGTCGCGCCGCTGCGCGCGACCTGGTCGATGCGCGCCAGCAGTTCCGGCACCGCTTGGCCGCCCAGCGCCTTCGCGTGCCCGACGATCGCGTCGCCGGCGCCCTTGCGGATCGTGCGCCCGTCCAGGTCCACGCCGGACATCCGCGTCTGCGCGCTGAACTGCACGTAGTGCGCATGCTCCGGTTCGTCGACAGTGCTGCCCTGTTCCCGTGCCAGCCTGACGATCGACTTGCCTTCCGGCGTCGGGTCGGCCAGCGACGACAGCAGCGCCGCGTCGCGCAGTTGCGAGGCGTCGATGCCGGCCAGCGGGTGGAACGCGGTCGCCTGGCGGTCGCCGTGGGTGATGGTGCCGGTCTTGTCGAGCAGCAGCACGTCGACGTCGCCGGCGACCTCCACCGCCTTGCCCGACTTGGCCAGCACGTTCGCCGACAGCGCGCGGTTCATGCCGGCGATGCCGATCGCCGGCAGCAGGCCGCCGATCGTGGTCGGGATCAGGCACACCAGCAGCGCGATCAGGAGCAGCGGATCGACCCTGACGCCGACGAAGGCGCCGAGCGCCGGCAAGGTGGCGCAGACGATCAGGAACGTCAGCGTCATCGCCGCCAGCAGCATGGTCAGCGCAATCTCGTTCGGCGTCTTCTGCCGGTTGGCGCCTTCCACCAGCGCGATCATGCGATCGAGGAAGCTGTGGCCCGGCTCGGCGGTGACGCGCACGACGATCTCGTCCGACAGCACCTTGGTGCCGCCGATCACGCCGGAACGGTCGGTGCCCGCTTCGCGCAGCACCGGCGCGGATTCGCCGGTGACGGCCGATTCATTGATCGTGGCCACGCCGCGTTCGATCTCGCCGTCGGCGGGGACAAGTTCGCCCGCGGAAACGACCACCAGATCGCCGGGGCGCAACTGCGCCGCGGGAACCGGCGTTTCGCCGATGGCGCCGTCGTCGAGCTTGCGCGCGGTGAGGCCGCGGCGTGCGGCGCGCAAGGACGCCGCCTGGCCGCGGCCGCGCGCTTCGGCCACGGCCTCGGCGAAGTTGGCGAACAGCACGGTGACGAACAGGATCGCCGTCACCGCCCAGCCAAATCCGGCGTTGCCGCTGCCGAACACGGCGATCAGCGCGGCCAGGATCGTGCCGCCCATCACCACCGCCATCACCGGGCTCTTGACCAGGTGTTGCGGTGCTAGTTTGACGAAGGATTCGACCAGCGCCTGCCTGAAGGCGGCGGCGTCGATCAACGCCGGATGATCGGCGCGGGTTTTGGTCTTGTAAGTGATTTCGCTCATGTGAGGTCTCCGCTCAGTTCGCAACGAGCGTGAGGTGGTCGGCGATCGGACCCAGCACCAGCGCAGGCATGAACTGCAGCACGGTCAGGATCACGATCACCGCGACCAGGGTCAGCGAGAACGTGGCCGATTCGATCCGCAGCGTGCCCATGCCTTCCGGCGCGACGCGTTTGCGGGCCATCAGGCCGGCCACGGCCAGCGGCACGATCAGCGACGGATAGCGGCCCAGCGCCAGCACCGCCGAACAGGTCAGGTTCCACCAATACGTGGCGTCGCCCAGTCCTTCGAAACCGGACCCGTTGTTGGCATAGGCCGAGGTGTACTCGTAGAACACCTGGCTGATGCCGTGGAAGCCGGGATTGGAGTTGCCGGTGAATTGCGGCAGCGCCAAGGTCAGCGCGGTGAAGCCGAGCACGACCAGCGGCTGCAGCAGGATCAGCAGCGCGAGCAGCTTCACTTCCGCCGCTTCGATCTTGCGGCCGAACAATTCCGGTGTGCGCCCGGTCATCAGGCCGGCCAGGAACACGCCCAGCAGCAGATACACCAGGAACTGTTGCAGGCCGCAGCCGACTCCGCCCCAGATGGCGTTGATCAGCATGTCGGTCAGCGTGACCATGCCGGTCAGCGGCGCCAGCGAGTCGTGCATGCTGTTGACCGAGCCGTTCGAGGTCTGCGTCGTCAGCGAGGCCCACAACGCAGAAGGATCGGCGCCGAAGCGCACTTCCTTGCCTTCCATCAGCGCGGCGCTGGCTGTGGTGGCCGAATGGCCTTCCGACCAGATCGCCAAACCGGACGAAGCCAGCGACATCAGCAGCATCGTGCCGAACACCAGCGCCGTCAGTTTCCTGCGACGCGTGAACGGGCCGACCATGAAAGCGACCGAGACCGGGATCAGGATCAGCGCCAGCGTTTCCAGCAGATTGGAGAACGGGGTCGGGTTTTCCAGCGGCACGCTGCTGTTCGGACCGTACCAGCCGCCGCCGTTGGTGCCGAGCTGCTTGATGGCGACCATCGGCGCGACCGGGCCCAACGGGATCTTTTGTTCCTTCATTTCCGCGCTGGCGTCGAGCGGTGCCACCGTCGGTCCGCCGGCGAGCGTGGCCGGCACGCCTTGGCTGGTCAGCAGCAGCGACCAGACCAAGCACAACGGCAGCATGAAGCGGAACGCCGCGCGGACTACGTCGGCCCAATAGTTGCCGACGTCGCGGTCGTCGCTCTCAGCGGCATGTCCGGCCGGCGCAGTTCGCGCACCGGCGCGTTCCATTTCTTCGCGCCCACCGAACAATCCTCGCAAGGTCGCGACGACGATCGCCAGGCCCATCATCGGCGTGACGACCTGCAAGCCGACGATGCCGACCATCTGCGACAGATAGGACAACTGCGCCTGGCCCGAATAATGCTGCTGGTTGGTGTTGGTGAGGAACGACACCATCGTGTGCAGCGCCAGGTCCCAGCGCATGTTCGGGATGTCGTCGGGATTCAGCGGCAGCCACGCCTGGGTCATGAACTGCACCCAGACGACCAGGCCCACCACGAGATTGCTCAGTGCGAAGGCTTTCGCGTAGCCGCGCCAGGTCATGCCGCGGGACGGATCGGTGCCGATCAGTTTGTAGATCGGTTTCTCGACCCAGCCGAACAGGCCGTCCACGCGCATCGGCGCGCCGCGCATCACCGCGGCCAGGTAGCGGCCCAACGGCCAGCCCAGGCCGATCGCCAGGGCGAATACGAACAGCAATTCGTTCATCGTCGGAAACTCAGAAGCGGTCGGGGTACAGGACCACGAACAGGAGGTAAGCGGCCGCAACGACCACCGCGATCGCGCAAATCAGGGCCAACCAGCCAGGCATGGAATGTTCTCCTCAGAAAGACGCTTGCAGCCCCGCTTCGATTCGGCTTCCGGCGAAGTCGTCGCCGAACAATCGCTCGGCCTTCGAATCGGTAGCGTGCGCGGTCAGGCGGGCCTCGAACGGGGCCTTGAACGCCCATACCGCGCTGGCCAGACCATGCGTGTAGCCGTCGTCGCGGCCGTCGCCATCGAGGTCCTTCAACGCGTAGTGGGCGATCGCCACCTCGAAACGGAGGTTGTCGTTGACCGGGAACCTGGCGCCGAGCAGGCCATACACGCCGCTTTCGTCGAAACCGAGCGCTTCGTTCGAATAGCCCAGCGAAGCCCAGTAGTTGTCCTTCCAGGTCACGGTACCGTTGAGCTCCGTCCAGTTCAGGTCGACCGTCGTCGACGGATAGCGGTAATGCAGGACGTTGACGTCCAGCGCCCAGTCGTCGCCCAGGTCGCGGCCCCAGCCGATGGTGAGGTCGACTTCGCTGCTGGCGTGGGTTTCAGGCGCGAACTCCACGTTCGACGCCCATGCAGAGCCGTAGAAACCGGATTCGCCCGCCACCTTGATGCCGGCCTGCACGGCTGGGTCGCCTTGGGTCTGGGTGCTGCCGCGCCAGACGTAATCGGTCGTGAGGGCGGCGTTGCCGCCGAGCTCGACGGCGCCGGCGGATGTCGCCGACATCAGCAGCACGCACGCGCCGGCGGCGCGTGCCGATGGAAGTTGCAGGAGCATTCTGGCATCCGATGCAAGCCGTGCCCCGATCGGGCACGGCGAAATTCTCGGATGGCACCGCGTAAAGCCGCTATGCGCGCATGCGGCCGGATGCGTAAATTCGTCGTAAAGAAAGCGGGCGGAGGCGTTTTGGGCGCGACGCCAGCGTCGGGCGACGGCGTCGAGGCATGCCTCCCCCCGTGGGGACCGAAGCCGGCGCCCGCTCCGCTCGGAGCATCGGGACAGGGCGGGTCCTGGCCCGGCGTCCGGCGCTCAGTCCGGGATCTCGGGCTCCACCAGCCGGGCCAGCAGCGCCAGCGAGTCCTGCCAGCCGAGGTAGCACATCTCCGCCGGGATCACGTCGGGGATGCCTTCCTGCACCACCTCGAGCTCGGTGCCGCAGGACACGGCGCGCAGGGTGATGGTGGTGACCATGGTCCCGGGCAGGTTGGGATCGTCGAAGCGGTCGTCGTGGCGGATGCGCTCGCCGGGCACCAGCTCCAGGTAGGTGCCGCCGAAGCTGTGGCCGTTGCCGGTGGAGAAGTTGGTGAAGCTCATGCGGTAACGGCCGCCGACGCTGGCGTCGAGCTCGTGCACCGTGCAGGTGAAGCCGTCGGGCGGCAGCCACTTGGCAAGCGCGCCGGCATCGAGGAAGGCGCGGTAGAGCTTCGCGGGCGTGGTGCGCAGCACGCGGTGGAGGCGGACGGTGTTGGACATCGGTCGGTTCCTGTCGTGGAGGAGGAGCCCTCATGCAGTACGACGAAGCATCGTCCCGGAAATCGACATCGAACGCGACGACGCGCCCCGTCGGTGGACGATGCGGATGAACAGGCGGTGCCGGGCGATGGCGTTTCGCCTGGGTCGCTGCTGCCGCCACCTTAGTCATTCCGAGCGCAGCGAGGAATCCGTGCAGAGAAGGCGACGTGGGTTGGGATTCCTCGCTGCGCCCGGAATGACAGGGTTGGGCTGACGAGGGTGGCCCATTGTCCGGGAGCGCATGACGCAGTGCCGCAGGGCGGCGCCGCGGGCGCTGGTATCGTGCGCCTTCACTTTCCGCACCCGGTTGGCGTCGTTCGCGTCGCCGCCGTTTCGCGGCATCACCGGGGACATCGTCGATGAAGATCCTGCCTGGCCTCGCGCCTTCTCCTGCACGCGTCCGCAGCGGCCCGCGTGCCCGCCTCGCCGTCGCGCTCGCCGCCGCGTGCGCGCTGTCCGCGCCGCTGCATGCGCACCCGCCGGCGCTGTCGGAACAGGTGCAGGCCTACGTGAAAGTGGCGCAGCCGGTGGTGGCGATCACGCACGTGCGCGTGATCGACGGCCTCGGCCATGCGCCGGTGGCCGACCAGACGGTGGTGCTGCGCGACGGCCGCATCGCCGCGATCGGCGCCGATGCCGCCGTGCCCGAAGGCGCGACGGTGGTCGACGGCAGCGGCAAGACCCTGCTGCCCGGATTGGTCGGCATGCACGACCACATGTTCTATCCCGCGCCGAAGGTCAATCCGGAGGCGAAGGAGGCGCTGTACCCGGAGCAGGGCTCGAGCTTCCCCAAGCTCTACCTCGCCGGGGGCGTGACCACCATCCGCACCACCGGCAGCACCGAGCCCTACACCGACCTGGAGCTGAAGAAGGCGATCGACGCCGGCAGGATCCCGGGGCCGAAGATGCACACCACCGGCCCCTACCTCGAGGGCGTCGGCAGCTTCACGCCGCAGATGCACGAGCTTACCGGCGCGGACGATGCGCGCGCGACGGTGGATTTCTGGATCGGGCAGGGCGCGACCTCGTTCAAGGCCTACATGCACGTCACCCGCGCCGAGCTGTCCGCTGCGATCGCCGCCGCGCACGCGAAGGGCATCAAGGTCACCGGCCACCTGTGCTCGATCGGCTTCCGCGAGGCCGCGGACCTGGGCATCGACAACCTCGAGCACGGCCTGGTGGTCGACACCGAATTCGCGCCCGGCAAGCAGCCCGACCAGTGCCCGGACGGCAAGGCCAACGCCGCGCGGCTGGCGGCGATGGACGTCGACGGGCCGGAGATCCGCGGGCTGATCGCGCACCTGGTGGAGAAGAAGGTGGCGATCACCTCGACGCTGCCGGTGTTCGAGACCTTCGTGCCCGGGCGCGCGCCGGTCGACCCGCGCGTGCTCGACGCGATGCTGCCCGAGACGCGCGCGGAATACCTCAAGCGGCGCGAGACCATCGCCGCGGGCAAGGATTCGCCGTGGCCGACGCTGTTCAAGCTCGAGCAGGCGTTCGAGCTCGCGTTCGCGCGCGCCGGCGGCACGCTGCTGGCCGGGCTGGACCCGACCGGCTACGGCGGCGTGGTCGCGGGCTACGGCGACCAGCGCGGCGTGGAACTGCTGGTGGAAGCCGGCTTCACGCCAGTGGAGGCGATCCGCATCGCCACCAGCAACGGCGCGCGCTTCCTCGGCGAGGACGACATCGGTTCGGTCGAGGCGGGCAAGGTCGCCGACCTGGTGCTGGTGCAGGGCGACCCGGCGAACGACATCACCGCGATCGAGCGCGTCGACACCGTGTTCAAGGACGGCGTCGGCTACGACCCGGCGAAGCTGGTGCAGGCGGCGAACGGGACGGTCGGGCTGCGCTGAGTGCCGTTCGCCGCGCCGCGCGGTGGCCCTGGCGCATTTGCGCAAACCATGTCCTTGCCACGATCGGATCGGGTGCTAGTCTGCGCTTCGGTTCTCCCCGCCGGCCGAAGGAGATACGACATGCCCAAGTTCATCACCATAGGCTACGGCGACCGGGAAGGTTACGACCGCACGCCAAAGCCGCTCCGGGACGCGGCCCACGCGCACGACCAGGCGCTGCGGGATGCCGGCGCCTTGATGGGCGTCGCAGGGTCGCCGGTGCAGGTCCGGAACCACCAGGCCCGGCATGTGGAAACGCAAGAAGCGCCCTACATGGATTCGCGACTTCCCGTTGCCGGCTTCGCAGTGATCGAAGCGGCCAGCATGGCCGAAGCAATCAGGCTGGTGTCGGGAACCCCGTGCGCCATCGCGGATGGCGTCGTCGAAGTCTGGCCACTCGATGTCGGCGCAACCTAGCGATTTATTTTCCGCCTCGCGGATCGGCTCGATCCAGGCACCGCGGCTGCGGCGATCGCCAAGGCGCCGCGGACCATGCCAGTGGCGGAGGGCGATGCCATGAACCGGGAGATGCGCATGCGATTCGACAGCACCGGGTCCAGGATCGGGCTGTTCCTGCTGCTGACCCTCGCGCTGAGCTCGGTGTTCTGGGCGCTGGTGATCATCCAGGGCAAGCTCGGCGGCGGGCTGGGCACCTACGTGCGCGGGCTGATGTGGTGCCCGGGCGTGGCCGCGCTGCTCACCTGCCGGATCGCGCGGATCGACATCGGCGTCATCGGCTGGCGCTGGGGACGCACGCGCTGGCAGGTGGCGGCGTGGCTGTTGCCGCTGCTGTACGCGGGGGTCGCCTACGGCATCGTGTGGGCGACGGGGCTGGGCGGCTTCGGCAGTCCGGAGTTCTTCAAGCGCGTCGCCGAGGGCTTTGGCTGGACGACGGCGCCCAACGCGGCGGTCCTGGTGTTTTTCCTCTCGACCGCGACGCTGGGCGTGATCGGCGCGCTGCCATGGGCGCTGGGCGAGGAGATCGGCTGGCGCGGCTTCCTCGCGCCTGCGATGCACCGGCAGTTCGGCTTCACCCGCGGCGCGCTGCTCACCGGCGTGATCTGGGCGCTGTGGCACGCGCCGATCCTGCTCTTCGCCGACTACAACTCGGGCACGCCGTGGTGGTTCGGCTTCTCGTGCTTCCTGGTGCTGGTGGTGTGCGACTCGGTGATGATGGCGTGGCTGCGGATGCGCTCGGGCAGCGTGTGGACGGCGGCGATCCTGCACGCCAGCCACAACGCGCTGATCCAGGTGTTCTTCACCCCGGCCACCAGCCCGCGCGGGGACATCACGCCGTACGCGATCGACGAGTTCGGCTTCATGCTGGCGCTGGTCGCGCTGCCGCTGGCGTTCTGGTTCTGGCATCGCCGCGACCGCTTGCCGGTGGATGCCGGCGCCGATCCCTCGCTGGAGCCGATCCGATGAAGCGATCCATGGGCTGGAGCCTGGCGCTCGCGCTGCCGCTGCTGCTGCAGGCCGCCGGGTGCGCCACCGCGCCCGCATCCGATGCGTTGCCCGCGGTGGCGGAACGAGCCTGGCGATTCGAATCCGAGCCCGCGTGGCGGGACGAATTCGACTACCGGGGCAAGCCGGATCCGGCGAAGTGGGGTTACGACCTCGGCGCCAGCGGCTGGGGCAACCACGAGCTGCAGGACTACACCGACCGCATCGACAACGCCTTCGTCGGTGACGGCGTGCTCACCATCGAGGCGAGGAAGGAGGCGCGCGACGGGGCGCAGTACACGTCGGCGCGGCTGGTGTCGAAGGGGAAGGGCGACTTCCTCTACGGCCGCTTCGTCGCGCGCGCGAAGCTGCCCGCCGGCCGCGGCACCTGGCCGGCGATCTGGATGCTGCCCACCGACTGGCGCTACGGCGACTGGCCGCGATCGGGCGAGATCGACATCATGGAGCACGTCGGCTTCGATCCCGACCGCGTCCACATCAGCGTGCACACGCAGGCCTACAACCACATCGCGGGCACGCAGAAGACCGCGATCCGCACGGTCGACGGCGCGACCACGGGCTTCCACGTCTACCGCGTCGACTGGACGCCAGACGCGGTGCGCGGCTACATCGACGACGCGCTGGTGCTCGAGTTCGCCAACGAGGGCAGCGGCCCCGACGCGTGGCCGTTCGACCAGCGCTTCCACCTGCTGCTGAACATCGCCGTCGGCGGCGACTGGGGCGGCAAGCAGGGTGTGGACGAGGCCGCGTTCCCGGCGCGGATGCAGGTCGATTACGTGCGGGTGTACCGGCTGGCGGGGCACTGACCGGCTGCAGGAACGCCTGGGCTTGTCCACGCCGGGAGCTCGTCGACGCGCCACACGCTGAATGCCCGCGCGCGCCGATCCGCCGCACGCGACTGCGAGCCGGACTCCAGGCCGCATTTCATCGTGGATGCATGCGCGCCGCGCTACGGTCGGGTCATCCAGGCCAACGGAGCGCGACATGCAGCGCACCCGACATCCCAATCCACGCCGCGCCGCGATGCTTGCCGGCATCGCGCTGGCGATGGCGATCGCCCCCGCCGCGGCGCAGCAGCTCAGGCAGCCGTCGCCGCCGCTTCCACCGCCACCCGCGCCGACGCAGGACGCGGCGCCGCAGATCGGCCAGCCCGATCCCGCGCCGGTGGTGCCGGCCAATCCGGCCCAGCGGCCGGCGACGACCGCGCCGATCCCGAGCAAGGGCCCCGCCAGACAGGTGCCGGCGGAACCGGGGAAGGTGGAACCGGCGACGAAGCCGGTGCTGGACTCCGCCGGCCGCCCGGTGCGCGGCATGGTCAAGGTCGCGCCCAACCGCGTCCGCGACACCGCGACCGGCCGCTACTACTGGCTGAGCCCGGAGGGGCGGCTGCTGCCGGAGGCCGACAACTAGCCCGATCCCGCATCAGGCCGCACTACGGCACCGCCACCGCGGCATCGGCCTTTTCCGCCGCATGCGCCTCCAGCAGCTCGCGCAGCTTCAGGTACACGCCGTTGGTCCAGCCGAAACCGATCACGTTGTCGGCGTAGCCGGCGGTGACGCGCACGTCGGCGTTGCCGCTTTCCATGTTGTACTTCTCGCGGATCGTGCCGTCGTGGGCGAGGCTGCGGTCGACGGTGGTGGTGAACGCTCGCGCGATGCGCGCGGCATCGTCGTGGAAGCCGTGGGCCTGCAGGCCCGCCACCGCCAGCCAGTTGGTCGGCGCCCAGCCGTAGGGCGCGTCCCACTGCGCGCCGCTGGCGTTGGTGCTCATCGCCAGCCCGCCCTTGCGCTCGAACAGCGGCAGCTTCGCGCGCACCGCGCGCGCCTGCGCCGGCGAGGCCGCGCCCGCCCACAGCGGGTAGAACGTGGTGATGTACGGATCGCCCGCCGGCTTGCCGGCGACGAAGTCGTAGTCCAGGTACATGCCGGCGTCCGGACGCCACAGGTAGCGATCGATCGCCGCCTTGCGCGCGCTGGCGGCCTGCGCGAAGCGGGCCGCGTCGTCGCCGCGGCCCAGGCGCCGCGCGAACGCGGCGAGGTCGAGCTCGTAGCGGTAGAGCAGGCTGTTCAATCCCACCGGTGCGTAGTGGTGCGTGGCGCCGGCGTACGGGCCGAAATGGAAGTTGACGTCGAACCCGGACTCGCGCATCGCGCGGTCGCCGAGGTAATAGTCGGCGCTGAGCCGGTGGCCGTCGGTCCACGCGTCCGCGCACACCTGCGACACCTGTACGTCGCAGCTCGTCGCCTTGAGGCGTTCGGCCTCGGCGGCGTCGGGATGCTGCGATGCCTCGACCAGGTAGCCCTTGGCCTGGCCGGGATGGGCGAGCGCCCACGCGATCACCTTGCGCAGGTAGCCCGCGTCGTGCATCTCCAGCACCGGGCCGCTGCCGTAGTCGAAGTAGCGCGCCAGCCCGGTGTCGCCGGCGCGGTGCTCGGAGCGCAGCCAGGTGGCGTGGTCGCGCACCGCCAGCGGGTAGGCGCGCGCCAGCCACGCGTCCGCGGCCTTGCGATCGGGGAAGCTCGCCGGGTCGTCGAGCACCGCGCGGATCATCTCGCCGAGGAACGGCGGCTGCGAGCGCGTCAGGTACCAGGTGCGGTTGGCGTTGAGCACGGCGCCGTAGTGCGCGACCTCGAACAGCGCGTTGTCGACCATGTCGCGCGCGAGCGCCTCGCGGTCGTCGGCCAGCAGGCCGAGCACGATGAAATAGCTGTCCCAGCCGTACATCTCGTTGAAGAAGCCGCCGGGCACCACATAGGGCTCGGGCAGGTAGAGCAGGCCCTGCTCGCCCAGCGAACGCGGGTCGAGCTCGCCGACCCGTGCGATCGGTCGCGGCAGCCTTCGCACTTCCGCCTTGCAGCGCGCCGCGGCGCGGTCGATGCGCGGATCCGCGGGCAGGTCGGCGGGCAGGTAGAGCACGGTCGGCTTGCGGTCCTTGTCGCCGTCGTCGGCGGCGAGCGCGGAGCAGTCGTCGAGCGAGCGCGTGAGCGTGCCCCAGGCGCGGTCGATGTAGGCCCGCGTCGCCGCGGGATCAGGCGCGGCCGCGGTGGCGGCGGCCGCGAACGAAAGCCACAGTGCGGCGGCAACGATGCGCAGGGACGGGGGCATCGGGCATCTCCCGGGGGACGGGTCCGCAAGCCTAACCCGGGGGAGCCGGCCCGGCAGCGCCTACAGGCTGGCCGCCCGGCTGGCCAATGCGTGCGTCACGGAACGGGGAATCGCGGCTCCGCGCGTTCATTCGGAGGCAATCATCGCGGCTTTAGCGTCAACCGGCAGTCATCCCCCGGTGGTTCAGCGTCCGCGCTGCATCGACCACGCTCAGTGGCTCCACTTCGTGTTCCTTTCCCTGTTCAGGAGATTCCTCTCCCCGCCGCGACCCGCCGGCAGGGGATTCGCGTTATGTATGCATCGCCAATCCATCAGGGGACGCCATGACGAAGACGCAGAAAGAGAAGATGCTCGCCGGCGAGCTGTACGACGCCGGCGATGCGCAGATCCAGGCCGACCAGGCCGCCGCGCACGCGTGGCTGGCGCGCTACAACGCCTCGCTCGGGCTGTCGCCGGCGCAGCGCCATGCGCTGCTGCGCGAGCGGCTGGGCGCGGTCGGGGCGAACGTCGACGTGCGACCGCCGTTCCATTGCGACTACGGCTCGAACATCCGCCTGGGCGACGGCGTGTTCCTCAACTTCAACTGCGTGATCCTCGACGTGTGCGAGGTGGTGATCGGCGACCGCACCCAGGTCGCGCCGGGGGTGCAGATCCTCACCGCCGACCATCCCCGCGACGCGGCCACGCGCACCACCGGGCTGGAGTTCGGCCGGCCGGTGCGGATCGGGCGCAACGCGTGGATCGGCGCGGGCGCGCTGATCCTGCCCGGCGTGACGATCGGCGATGACGCGGTCATCGGCGCCGGCAGCGTGGTGACGAGCGACGTGCCGGCGGGCGCGACCGCGGTCGGCAACCCCGCGCGGGTGCTCGCGCGGCCGTAAGCGCGACGGTGGCCGCGACGACGGCGCTTCGCGGACGCCCGGCGCTGGGATAGGATCGCGCCGGGAGGGCGGGGAGCCCGGACAGGGGGAACACCATGCGCAAGGCATTGCTGTGGGCGGTCGCGCTGCTGTCGATGGACGCCGTCGCGGCGCCGCCGACCTTGCAGGAGCTGGTCAAGCCCGAGCAGAACACGCTCGTCAGCATCTCGCCGGGCGGCGACTACATCGCGATGGGCACGCGCATCGGCGAGAAGGTCATGGCCGCCATCGTCGACCGCAAGACGCGACAGGTCGTGCGCGGCCTGGATCCCGAGCGCAAGGGCGCGATCGCGGCACTGAGCTGGGTTTCGCCGGACCGCATCTTCGTGATGAGCTCGCGCGTCTACAACGGCGTCACCCAGGCCTACCTGGAGCCGGCCATCGTCGCCATGGACGTCGACGGCCGCCATCGCAACGTCTTCTACTGGGACGTGATCGACACCATCCGCAACGACGACGACCACATCCTCGTCCTGCGCTGCGCCAAGAGCAACAGCAAGGGCTGCTGGACCTACGTGCAGAAGGTCGACACCAAGGGCGGCTTCGCCGGCCCGCGCATCGCCGACGCGCCGGCCGTCAACGCCGGCTTTATGGCCGACAACGACGGCAACGTCAGGTTCGCCTACGCGACCGGCGACGACGACATCCAGCAGCTGTGGCTGATGGGTGCCGACGGCAAGTGGACGCAGCTCAACGACGAGTCCACCTCCGGGGTCGAGGTCGCGCCTATCGGGGTCTCGCGCGACGGTGCGAGCGGCTTCCTGCGCAGCCAGCGCAAGGATGGGCCGGACGCCATCGAGCGCATCGACTTCGCCAGCGGCCGGCGCGAGGTGCTGATGAGCGATCCGAAGCTCGACCCGGCCTTCATCGTCTGGTCCGTCGACGGCGCGCAGCCGATCGGCGCCGCCTACGGGCTCGGCATACCGCGCGCGCGCTTCTGGGACGAGAAGGATCCGGACGCCAGGCTCCTGAAGTCGCTGGAGGCGGCGTTCCCGGAGGATGCGGTCGCTTTCGGCGGCGGTTCGAGGGACGGCAAGCAGGTCATCGTGAGCGTCTGGAGCGATCGTGATCCCGGCAGCAGCTACCTGCTCGACCGCGCCACGCTCAAGACCGAACTGGTCGCGCGCAGCAGGCCGTGGCTGGACCCGACCGCACTGGCGAAGGCACAACCGATCGCGTTCAAGGCCAGGGACGGCGTGGAGATCCACGGCTACCTCACCTTGCCCACCACCGCGGGCAGCCAGCCGCCACCGCTGGTGGTGCTGCCCCACGGCGGTCCCTTCGGGATCAGCGACGGCTGGGGCTACGACGAGGAGGTGCAGATCCTCGCCACCCACGGTTACGCGGTGCTGCGGGTGAACTTCCGCGGCTCCGGCGGTTTCGGCCGCGCCTTCATGGAGGCCGGTTACCGCCAGTGGGGCAGGAAGATGCAGGACGACGTCACGGACGCGACCCGCTGGGCGATCGCACAGGGCAAGGTGGACCCGTCGCGGACCTGCATCTGGGGCTCGAGCTATGGCGGCTATGCGGCGCTCATGGGTGCGATCGAGGAGCCGGCGCTTTACAGGTGTGTGATCGCAACCGCCGCGGTATCCGACCTCAACCTGATGTGGAAGTGGGGCGACACCCACCAGTCCAAGGAGGGCCGCGAGTTCCTGGACAGGACGATCGGGCAGGACAAGGCGGAGCTGGTCCGCTATTCGCCGACCCAGCGCGTGTCCGACCTGAAGGCCGACCTGTTGCTGGTGCACGGCGTGCGCGACCCGCGCGTGTCCTACGAGCATGCCAAGGCGATGCAGGCTGCGCTCGCCAAGGCGGGAAAGAAGTACGAGGGGTACTTCCCGCGCAACGAGACCCACGGCATCTATGGCGACGAGAACCGCGAGGAATACTACGGGCGCGTGCTGCGGTTCCTCGATGCGCGCATCGGCGCGCAGCGCCAGGGCGAAGGCCAGGTAGCCGGCGCCCGCTAGCGGGGGGCAGCCGCGCGGGCGCCTGCGCGCCCGCGCGGGATGCACGATAATCGTCCCGTGCCTGCCGCAACCGCCGCCGCTGGACTCGACAACCCGTTCTGGTCATCGCTGCAGTCCGTGCACCGCGGCATCGCGCTGCGCGCCGGCGACGCGGTGGCGCGCTATCCGGCCGACTTCGCGCCGTTCCTCGGCATCGCCCATGCCGGCGCGGCGACGCGCGACGCGCTCGAGGCGCTGGTGGCGCCGGGCGAGGCGGTGTACCTGATCGGCGTCGCGCCGGACCCGGTGCCGGACGGGTGGCGGCTGGAGGCGTTCCGCCCCTTGGCGCAGATGACCTGCGACGCGCCGCTGGAGGAGGTCGACGGGCCGGGGATCATCGCGCTCACGCCGGCGCACCGCGACGACGTGCTGGCGCTCACCGCGCTGGTGTACCCGCACTACTTCCGCGCACGCACGATGGAGCTGGGCCGCTATTTCGGCATCTACCACGAGGGCCGGCTGGCCGCGATGGCCGGCGAGCGCCTCGGCACGGCGGACGCGTGCGAGATGAGCGCGATCTGCACCCATCCCGACTTCAACGGCCGCGGCCACGCGCGCCGCCTCACCACGATGCTCGCCAACGACACGCTGCGCGGCGGACGCCTGCCGTTCCTGCACGTGAGCCACGAGAACCCGCGCGCCGAAGGCCTGTACGCGCGGATGGGATTCCGCCTCCGCCGCGACATCGGTTTCTGGTCGCTGTCCCGAACGTAGGGTGGGCCCCGGCCCACCATGGCCCGATTCGCACCAACCGAAGGCCCGCGCCTCTCGACGGCTTGCCTTCTTCCCGGGGCGCCAACGCCAACCTGACGCCTAGCGCCGCTCCCGCACCTCGTCGTCGTACCCGTCGCTGCGCACGTCGTCGGCGAACGAGCGGCCGCTGCCGTCGTGGCCGCCGGGCGCGTCGTCCAGTTCCGGGTCGAGCAGGTTGGCCTGGTCGTCGTCGCCGATGTTGTCCATCGCCGAGCGCGAGCGCGGGTCCTTCAGCGGCGGGCCATCGGTGTCGGGCAGGTCGACGCGGTCGCGGATGCGCTTCTCGTCGATCGGCGGATCGGGGCGTGTGGGATTGGACTTGCTCATGGGATCCTCGCGTGGCCGCTCGCGATTCCAGACGGTTCCGGCACGCACTGTCCCAGCATCGCCGTTAGCGCGCCGAAAACGCAGCGTGACGGCGCAGCAGCGCGCGCCGTCGGTTGAACGCGCGCACGTCGTGTTGACCGTGCGGCGGCGATGCCGCAACTTGCATGGCCTTTCCCCAGGGAGCACGACGTGGCCGACCTTTCCGCCTTCCCCATCACCGCGCGCTGGCCGGCGCGCCATCCCGATCGCATCCAGCTGTATTCGCTCAACACGCCCAACGGCGTGAAGGCCTCGATCATGCTCGAGGAAACCGGGCTGCCCTACGAGGCGCACCTGGTCGACATCATGAAGGACGAAAGCAACACGCCGCCGTTCCTCTCGCTGAACCCGAACGGCAAGATCCCCGCGATCATCGATCCCGACGGCCCGGGCGGCAGGCCGCTGGGCCTGTTCGAGTCCGGCGCGATCCTGGCCTACATCGCCGACAAGACCGGGCGGTTCGTCCCGGCCGACGCCGCGCGTCGCTGGGAGACGCTGCAGTGGGTGTTCTTCCAGATGGCGGGGATCGGGCCGATCTTCGGGCAGGTCGGGTTCTTCAACAAGTTCGCCGGGCGCGAGTACGAGGACAAGCGCCCGCTGCAGCGCTACGTGAACGAGTCCAAGCGGTTGCTGGGCGTGCTCGACGGCCGCCTTGCCGGGCGCGAATGGATCATGGACGAGTACACGATCGCCGACATCGCGACGCTGGGCTGGGTCGACAACCTCATCACGTTCTACGAGGCGCGCGAGCTGGTGGAGTTCGACCGCTCCGGCAACGTCGCCGCGTGGCTCGAACGCGGGCTGGCACGCCCGGCGGTGCAGCGCGGGCTGAAGATCCCGTCGCGCGGTTGAGGCCGGGCGTCACCGGCGTGGACGTGCTGCCGGCGTGGTTCGCGGCGCTGGAAGGCGATGCGTCGCTGGAGGCGCCCGCGCGGCTGCGCGAGCGCTTCGACGCGCTCGAGCGGCTCGAGCGGCATTTCGGTCCCGGCGACCATGACGCCGACGAACCGGGCGTGGCGCCGGGCCGCGTGCGCGCGCTGCGCGCGCGCCTGGAGCGCGCGAACGCCGCCCTGCACGAGGCCATCCGCGACGACATCCGCCATGGCCGCGGCCGCGCCGCGCTGCAGCCCTGGATCGACGCCGCGGCGCCGGGCGAAGGCGGCGACACGCGGCTGGAAGGCGAGGGCTACGACGCGCTGGACGACCTGGTCGACGGCGTCCTGCGCTTCGATCCGCCCGGCGGCGTTGCGGCGTTGCCGCCGGGGATGGTCGCCTACCAGCCCACGCCGGCGCGCCATGTCGTCGACATGATCGACCGTGCCGGCCTCGGCGAGGACGACGTGCTGTTCGACCTCGGCTCGGGCCTGGGCCACGTGCCGCTGCTGGCGGCGATCCTCGCCAGGGCCCGCTGCATCGGCGTGGAGATCGAGCCGGCCTACGTCGAATGCGCGAGGCGCAGCGCGGCGGCGCTGGGACTGGGCGACGTCGCGTTCCTGGCGCAGGACGCGCGCGCGGCCGACCTGTCCGGCGGCACGGTGTTCTACCTCTACACGCCGTTCACCGGCGCGATCCTGCGCGCGGTGCTCGGGACGCTGCGCCGCGAGGCCGCACGCCGCGCGATCCGCGTCTGCACCTTCGGTCCGTGCACGCCGGTCGTGGCGCGAGAGCCCTGGCTGCGCACCGCGGATGCGCTGCGCGAGCACCGCGTCGCGATCTTCCACCCACGGCGCTGACGCGCGCCGGGAGCGTCACTCCCCCGGGTGGTAGCGGCGTTCGGTATGCCCTTCGAGCTGCTCCGGCCAGAAGTAGACGGTGCGCAGGTTGCCGGTGGTGTAACGCTCGGCCTCGTCGTTGAAGTGCGGCGAGCCGGGATGCCCGCTCTCGCCGCCGGCGGTGATGGCGCGCGCCCGGACCTTGTCGCCGAACTCCACCACCGCGACGAAGCTGTTGCCGCTGGTCCCGTAGTAGCGCTTGGTGCCCGGCCAGCGATGCGCGCCGAACGAGGCCAGCGAGCCCCAGCGCGAGGACACGAACGGCACCGGGATGCTCGGCCTGGCGTCGTCGAACGCCTGCACGATGGCGCCGTCGTTGCGTTGGAAGCGGTTGACCTCGCCCCACGGCACGCCCCAGCTGCCGAAGTCGTGCCGCAGCCGGTCGGAGGCTTCCACCAGAGCGTGCAGGCGGGCTTTCGCGCCGGCCTTGCCCGCCATGTAGTCGTAGACCGACATGTCCTCGGATTCGGCCTCGGCGTGGACCTCGTCCCACAGCGTGTCGCCCCAGAACACGGCGAGCGAGGTCGGCATCGAGGCGACGCCCCAGCGGAAGTCCCAGTGGCGCAGCAGCGCGATCGGGCCCGCGAGCTTCTTCTTCAGCGGATCGGTCGCCGGCAGCGCGTCATGGTCGGCGACCAGCACCGGCACGAGCCTGGCGAATGCCGGCAGGTAGGGATCGAACGCAGCGTCGATCAGCGAGGGCAGGGTGAAGTCGCGCCGGTCCTGCAGCACGCGCGTGGCGTGCAGGCCGCGCGGGTTCTCGCCGAAGCTGTCCATGTAGCGCGGGTAGTCGGCGCGCTTCGGGCTGTACTGCGCGGCGGCGGAGTAGGGCCAGTTGTTGGTGTTCATGATCCAGCCGTTGCGGGGGTCCAGCACGTGCGGCGCCTCGTCGAGCGCGTGCAGGCCCTGCCAGTCGGTCGCCGGGTCGCTGCCGTCGACCGGCCTGGTGTAGTCGAAGCGGTCGTCGCGTTTCGGGATGAACTGCGGGTGCAGGTAGGCGATCTCGCCCTTGTCGCTGGCGAAGATGGTGTTGTTCGACGAGTTGGCCTTGAGCTCGGCCACCTGCATGTAGCTGGCGTAGTCGTGCGCCTTGGTGCGCAGCCAGCTCTGCTCCAGCGCCTCCATGGGCTTGTTCATCAGCGCGATCGCGATCCATTTGCCGCCGGCCTCGCGCACGATCGGCCCGTGGTGGGTGAAGTACGCGGTGAAGCTGCGCTCGGCCATGCGGCCGTCCTTGCCGCGGTACGGCACGCGGATCACGCGCGTCGCGACGGGGCGCAGCTCCTCGCCGTAGCGGTACGACAGCCGGTCGCCGTCGCGCACGATGGTCTCGGCGAACTCGTCCACCACGTCGGCGCCCGTGGACGTGTGCATCCAGCCGATGTGGTGGTTGAAGCCCTGGTAGACGAAGAACTGGCCCCAGGTCACCGCGCCGTAGGCGCCGAGGCCTTCTTCGCTGGTCATCTGCAGTTCGGAGCGGAAGAAGAACGAGGTGTGCGGGTTGATCAGCAGCAGCGCGTGGCCGTCGGCGGTGAGTTTGGGGGCGATGGCGAAGCCGTTCGAGCCCGAGGGCTCCTTCCAGCTCGAAGGGGTCTCGGCGCGCGCGAGCGCGGCCTTCGGGTCGTGGCCGTAGAAGGCCTCCAGGTCCGCGAGCGAGACCCGCTCGATGTCGCCGCCGATGCTGCCCTCGCTGAAGCTCAGCGCCATCCACGGCTCGAAGCGCGTGATCACGCGCGGATGCACGTCAGGATGGGTGGCCAGGTACCAGTTGAGGCCGTCGGCCCACGCGTCCATCAGCGCGCGCAGCCAGCCGGGGCTCTTCGCGTACAGCGCCTGCAACTCGATCGGGTCGATGAACAGCTTCATCCGCAGGTCCTGCCAGAGCGCGGATTCGCCCTCGGTCTCGGCGAGCCGGCCCATGGCGTTGAGGTAGTTGGTCTCGACGCGGTTGAAGTCGTCCTCGGCCTGCGCGTAGGCCATGCCGAACACCGCGTCGGCGTCGGTCCGGCCGTGCACGTGGGCGATGCCCCAGTCGTCGCGCGTGATCGTGACCGCCTGCGCGCGCGCTTGCCAGCGGGCGTCGTCGGGCGTCGCCGCGTGCGCGCCGGTGGCGAGGGCGAGCGCGAACAGCGCGCCGAGCAGCAGGCGCGCATGCAGGCCGCGCGTCGCGGCAGGTGCCTGCGGGCTCGGAAGTCGTGGAAGGCGTGTCGGCATCGTCATCGGTTTCCCCTGCGGTGGCCCGCTTGCGAGACGCGTGCGCGCAGGCAAGGCGTCCACTTTAGCGCGAGCGGCCCCTCGCTGCCGGTCGGCATGGCCTGCGTGCGCCGCGGAATGCGTTGTAGCCCAACGTGATGCCGCGTGCGAAGCCAATGCGCCGTCGCGCGCGGCGCAGCCCTCCGGAGCAGATCCCCATGCGCTTTTCGACCCGCGTTCCCGTGGCCATCGCCGTCGCCGGCCTGTGCGCCGCGGCGGTGGTGCTGCTGGTGGCCGCGCGCTCGGCCGATCCCGCGCCGGTCGCCGTCGCGGGCGCGGCAACGCAGGCGGCAGTCGTGGCGCCCGCGCCCGCCGCCGTCGCGGACGCCACCGGCGATGCGGCCGGGTTCCATTACCTGCGCGGCAAGGACCTGCTCGCGCCGGACTACGGCAGCCTGCCCGCGGTCGGCGAAACGCGCACGCAGGCCGGCACGGGCGCGCGCATCGAGCGGATCGCGAAAGGCGGCCTGGTC
>Ga0268289_100112_pt1 | contig 31243 bp, 37 predicted proteins | sample MetspNORM_FD_191340 | JGI IMG/M metagenome (GOLD analysis project Ga0268289, IMG submission 191340) | Soil microbial communities from San-Diego area, Southern California, United States - Methylocaldum sp. NOR-M | ecosystem: Environmental > Terrestrial > Soil > Desert | place: USA: California... | reverse complement strand
GTCCGACCGCGGCCAGCAGGCCGTGGCCGAAGTCGCCCTGCGCCGCCAGGACAGCGGCCTGTGGGGCGACTCGATGTGCGAGGTCGTCACCGCGCGCAAGCAGTTCGCGCCGTCGCTGGTGCCGGCCAACACCCGCCTGGGCAACGTCGAGGCCTGGTCGCAGGCCGTGACCATCGCGCTGGAATCCGAGCGCAACTGGGCCCTGCCCCCGGGCCAGCGCAAGGAGATCGTGCCCGGCGCCAGCCACTTCATGGCCCAGGGCATCGCCAGCCCGAGCTGGCGCAACGCCTACCAGGTGGCGACGATCGGCGGCCACACCTTCCTCAAGGTGCAGGACCTCAAGCCGCAGCACGGCTGAGGGGCCTTCCCGGAAACATTTCGTTTCCCCGGCGGCGGTTGAGCCGTCGCGGCCGCCACCGCATCATCGCGGCTCCCTCCACGGAGCCGCCCATGAAACTCCACTACTCGCCCGGCACCTGCGCGCTCGCCGACCACATCGTGCTCGAATGGATCGGCCGGCCCTACGAGGCGGTCCGCCATTCGCGCGAGGACCGCAAGTCGCCCGCCTTCCTCGCCCTCAATCCCGCCGGCGCGGTGCCGGTGCTGGAGGAGGACGGCTGGGTGCTGACGCAGAACGCGGCGATCCTCAACTACCTCGCCGACCGCTTCCCCGAAGCCGGGCTCGGCGGCGACGGCACGCCGCGCGGCCGCGCCGAGGTCAACCGCTGGCTCGCCTTCGTCAATTCCGACATGCATCCGGCGTTCAAGCCGCTGTTCGGCGCCACCGCCTACCTCGGGGACGAGGCGATGATCGAGAAGAGCAAGGACGCCGCGCGCCAGTCGCTGCGCGGATTGTTCGAGCGCGCCGACGCGCAGCTGGCGGGCAATGAGTGGATCGCCGGCGGCCGCTCGATCGCCGATCCCTACCTGTACGTCGTGACGCGCTGGGCGAAGGCGCAGGGCATCGACCTGTCCGGCCTCGGCAATCTCGCCCGCTTCGTCGAGCGCATCGAAGCCGACGCGGCGGTGCGCAAGGTGCTGGGGGAGGAAGGGCTGGCCTGATCGGGCGCCTGCGCTTGGCCGCACAAGCAAGGCTCCCGGCCGCTCAAGGAAAAACGCGACGTCCGTTGGTGCCCGGATTCATTTGGTGCCGATCCGTAAGATCCCTGTAGTGCGAAGGCGTCGGGCGCGTAGGCCCGACCTGCGTCATCGGCGCTTATTGCAACCGAAGCGATGCGTGCTTGGCAGGAAGTCGGCGGCCGGGGAATCGCGTCAAGCCGGCCATGGATGGCCGGCGCCCCGTCAGGACAGGATGAGCACGGGCCGTTTGCGCGGCACTGCCGCGCGCCCGTGCGAATGCCCGGCGCGCTGCGCCGGGCCGGGGGAGCCGCGCAGCGGCGGTCCTGCCGGGGGAAGAGCGATTCACCGGACGGCGGCTTCCTTCGCGCAAACGACCAAAGCCCGCAAGAAGCAAAACCGCACGGCGAAAAGCCGGGCCCTCATCCTCGCGCTTCGCGCTCTCCCTCTCCCGCGGAGCGGGAGAGGGCTAACGGTCCTGCCGCGCTTGCGCGCGGCTTCTCGTCCCGACGGTGAATCCTCAGCGCTTCTCGATCGGCACGTACGCCCGGTCCTCGGGGCCGGTGTAGTTCGCGCTCGGGCGGATGATCTTGCCGTCCTCGCGCTGCTCGATCACGTGCGCGCTCCAGCCCGAGGTGCGCGCGATCACGAACAGCGGCGTGAACATCGGCGTCGGCACGCCCATCATGTGGTAGCTCGACGCGCTGTACCAGTCGAGGTTCGGGAACATCTTCTTCATGTCCATCATGACGTTCTCGATGCGCTCGGAGACGTCGAACAGCGTCATGTTGCCGCCGTCCTTGCACAGCTTGCGCGAGATCTCCTTGATGATCGGGTTGCGCGGGTCGCCGATGGTGTACACCGGGTGGCCGAAGCCGATCACGATCTCCTTGCGCTCCACGCGGGCGCGGATGTCGGCCTCGGCCTCGTCGGCGCTGCCGTAGCGCGAGATGATGTCCATCGCCACTTCGTTGGCGCCACCGTGCTTGGGCCCGCGCAGCGCGCCGATCGCGCCGGTGATGCACGAATGCATGTCGCTGCCGGTGCCGGCGATCACGCGCGCGGTGAAGGTCGACGCGTTGAACTCGTGCTCGGCGTACAGGACCAGCGACTTGTCCATCGCATCGGCATGCAGCTCGCTCGGCGGACGGCCGTGCAGCAGGTGCAGGAAGTGCGCCGCGATCGAATCGTCGTCGGTCTCGACGTCGATGCGGCGGCCGTTGCGGGTGAAGTGCCACCAGTACAGCAGCATCGAGCCGAAGCTGGCCATCAGCCGGTCGGCGATGTCGCGCGCCTCGGCGGCGGGATGGCCCTCGCGCTCGGGCAGCACCGTGCCCAGCACCGAGCAGCCGGTGCGCATCACGTCCATCGGATGGGCGTTGGCGGGCACCAGTTCCAGCGCCTCCTGCACGATCGCCGGCAGGCCGCGCAGGCGCGCCAGCCTGGCCTTGTAGGCCTTGAGCTGGGAAACGGTCGGGAGCGCACCGTGGACCAGCAGGTGCGCCACTTCCTCGAAGGTCGACCGCGTCGCCAGGTCGTGGATGTCGTAGCCGCGGTAGTGCAGGTCGTTGCCGCTGCGCCCCACCGTGCACAGCGCGGTGTTGCCGGCGGCGGTGCCGGACAGGGCCACCGACTTCTTCGGCTTCGGCAGGGTGGACGGGGTGTCGCTCATCGGCATGCTCCGGTCGTCTGTGTGCGGAATCCGCCTATTTTACGGCTTCGGGCGCGGCGGCTGTCCGCTCCGCGACCGCGCCTGCGTTGGCGGGATTGAAGGCTGCGACGCCAGGGAGGGCGTCGCGGGCACGCGGGGCACGCGGCATCGCCGTGCATCGCGCACGCACGCGCCGGTGGGGTTTGGCCAGGGGGACAGGCACGGGCCAAGCACTCTTCCCAGACCCGCCGGCCGACTATTCGCGGCCCGCTGGCGCGGGCGTTTCCGCGCCAGCGGCGGGGACAGGGATCGCGGCGGTGCCGGCCTGGAGCCGGTTGTCGACGAACTCGTCGGCATCCGCCGCCGGGCACGCGGCCACCGGATGCCGGCGCGCCTGCGCGCTCAGTTCGCGTTCGTCGTAGACCCAGCATTCGTCCAGCGCCGAGCAGTAGCACAGCGCCAGCTGGATGCGCGGGTACGCGCGGTAGAAGCGCGCGAACGCATCCTCCGCCAGGTTGACCTGCTGGATCGTCTCGTCCGGCGAGATCACCACGCCGCTGATCGTCGAGGTCGGCGTGTTGCGCAGGTCATGCAGGCCCAGCGCGTCGAACACCTCCGGCCAGCTGTGCCGCGGCTTGCCGTCGACGAACACCTTCACCCGCTTGACCTCCGCCGGCCCCACGCCCTTGTTGGACAGGTTCATCCGGCGCTGGCTCGGCGAAATGCCGGTCTGCAGGTAGGGCCAGACCTCGGCGCGCACCTGCTGGCGCTGCAGCCAGGCGGTGTAGCCCGAAACGCACAGTGCGAGCAGGCCGATCAGCGCCGCAATCACCGCCGCGGCCGCGTTCCAGTCGCGGCGCGATGCACGCGATGCGTCGGCGCGGGGCTCGTCCATGCCGGCCTATTCCTTCGCGAACAGCTCGTCGAGCTTCTGCTCGTAGACGTGGTAGCCGAGGAAGTCGTACAGCTCGGCGCGCGTCTGCAAGGTGTCGACGATGTCCTTCTGCGTGCCCTCGCGGCGCACGGTCTCGTAGAAGTGCAGCGCGGCCTTGTTCATCGCGCGATAGGCGCCGCAGCAGTACAGCGCGATGTCGACGCCGGCCCCGCGCAGCTCGTCGGTGGTGAAGAACGGGGTGGAGCCGAACTCGGTGAGGTTGGCCAGGATCGGCACCTTCACCGCGGCCTTGAAGCGGCGGTAGTCGTCGAGCGTCTTCATCGCCTCGGGGAAGACCATGTCGGCGCCGGCTTCCACGTACGCCACCGCGCGCTCGATCGCGCTGTCGATGCCTTCGACGGCGGCGGCGTCGGTGCGCGCCATGACCACGAACGCCTCGTCGCCGCGCGCGTCGACCGCGGCCTTGACCCGGTCGACCATCTCCGCCTTCGACACCACTTCCTTGCCCGGGCGATGGCCGCAGCGCTTCTGGCCGACCTGGTCCTCCATGTGGACCGCGGCCACGCCGACGCGCTCGAAGTTGCGGATGGTGCGGCCGATGTTGAACGCCCCGCCCCAGCCGGTGTCGATGTCGACCAGCAGCGGCATGCCGGTGGCGTCCACGATCCGGCGCGCGTCGGTGAGCACGTCCTCCATCGTCGAGATGCCCAGGTCCGGCATGCCCAGCGAGTTGGCGGCGACGCCGCCGCCGGACAGGTACAGCGCCTTGTAGCCGGTGCGCCTGGCCATCAGGCCGGCGTAGGCGGTGATCGCGCCCATCACCTGCAGCGGGGATTCCTCGGACAGCGCCGCGCGGAAGCGAGCGCCTGCGGATGTGGATGCGCCCATCGGAGCTCCGGCAAAAGCGTGATTCTAGCCGATCGCGCCCCGCCCTCCCCGCGCCGCGGCGCCGCTCAACCGAACGGATCGTCGATCGACGGCGGCGGCTGGCTGAACCAGCGCGGGCCGGCTTCGGTCATGTGGAAGCAGTCCTCCAGCCGGATGCCGAACCTGCCTGGAAGATAGAGTCCCGGCTCGTCGGAAAAGCACATGCCGGCGGCCAGCGGCGTCGCCTCGCCGCGCACGAGGTTGACCGGCTCGTGGCCGTCCAGGCCGATGCCGTGCCCGGTGCGGTGCGACAGGCCAGGCAGCTTGTAGTCGGGGCCGTAGCCGAGCGAGGCGTAGTAGCGGCGCACGGCGTCGTCGACCGAGCCGGCCGGCGCGCCGACCTTCGCCGCCTCGAAGGCGACCTGCTGGCCGCGATGCACCTCGTCCCACACCTTGCGCTGTTCGGCGCCCGGCTCGGCGCCGAACACGAACGTGCGCGAGACGTCCGACTGGTAGCCGTGCACGTTGCAGCCGCAGTCCATCAGCACGACCTCGCCGGGCACGACCTGCTGCGGCTTGCCGCTGCCGTGCGGATACGCCGCGGCCTCGCCGAGCAGGACCAGGTTGAACTCGACCTCGCCGCCGAGCTTCTCCGTGGCCGCGGTCATCAGCGCGCCGATGTCCTGCGGCGTCATGCCGGCGCGGATGCGCGGATGCGTCCACCGGTAGGCGGCGATGGTCACGTCGGTGGCACGCTGCATCAGCGCGATCTCGGCGGCGGTCTTGATCATGCGGCAGCCGCGCACCACCGGATTGGCGGACACGAGCGTGGCGCCCGGCAACGCCTGCCGCAGGCCGTCGACGAGGAAGAAGCGCGCGGTTTCCTCGATGCCGACCGGGCTGCCGGCGAGCTTGCGGTCGCGCAGGAAGCCGGCGACCGCCGCGAACGGGCTGGCGTCCTCCTGCCACACCCGCACGTCGGCCGGCACGCCCAGCGACTCGCGCACCGAAGGCGCCTCGAAGAACGGCGTGACGATGCACGGCTCGCCCTCGACCGGCAGCACCGCGCAGGTCAGGCGCTCGCTGCGCCACCAGCGCACGCCGGTGAAATAGACCAGCGAGGCGCCGGGCTCGATGACGACCGCGCCGATGCCGTGCCCGGCCATCAGCGCCTGCGCGCGCGCGATGCGCGCCTTGCGCTCGGCTTCGCCGATCGGCTGTGCGTCCGTGGTCAGGCTGGCGAGCGCGTCGAGGCCGTCGTCGGCGACGGCCGGGCCGGCGGCGCGCGGCACGCCGGGCAGCGCGAGCAGCGGCAGCGCGCCGGCGGCGCCGAGCAGCGCGCGGCGGGAAAGCGTTGCGGTCCGTGGGCGTTCCATGGGTGTTCTCGTGGTTGCGGATATGGCGCGGACGCGGCGCGCGTCGGCGCGCCGGTGCGGTTCGCGAAGACTAGTCCGGCGCGCGCACGGAGTGCTAGGGCATTCGTCGGGTGTTCCCGGAAACCGCAGGAGCACGCGGACCTGGCATCAATCCCCATCGCCGGTTGCCGGCGCGACGGGCACCGTCACGGGCTCGTCCGCGGCATGTTTGCGCAGCAGCGCCTGGAACGCAGGGCTGCGGCGGATCGGGTCCCACGCGGAATCCAGCCACAGCATGGCCGGCGAATACGTGTTGCCGATGCCCGGCATGGCGAGCACGCGCTCGAGCAGCGGCACCGCCAGGTCGGCACGGCCCGCCTTGCCGTGGAAGGCGGCGTGCAGCTCCAGCTGCGCCGGCCCATTCACCTGGTCGTGCGCCTCGTCGACCAGCGCTCGCGACCGGGCCAGCGCGGCCGACGCCTGGTGCGCATGGCCAAGCCCGAGCTCGGCGTCGGCGATGAAGTTCCAGACGACGGCCTGCCTTATCGCGACGTCGCCGGCGGCGGGCATCCGCGCGCGCGCCTGCGACAGCGCCTCGGCGTACAGCGCGCGCGCCTTTTCCCGTTCGCCCAGCAGCCGGGACAGGTCGGCCTGCCACAGCACCTTGGGGCGGGTATTGAAGTCGAAGTTGTCCGGCGTGTCGGGAATGCCGTCCAGCAGCGCCAGCGCCTCGCGGTAGCGGCGCTGGTAGGTCAGCAGGCCCACCCGCTGCAGGCGCAACGGCGGATCGTCGCCCGCGGCCGCCGCCAATGCGGCCGGGATGTCGCCGCGGGCCTGCAGGAGCGTCTGCGACAAATACGACTTCGCCTGCACGTTGGCCGGGTCCAGCGCCAGCGCATGGCGCAGCGCGGTCTCGGCCTCGAACCAGCGGCTGGCCATCATCGAGGTCACGCCCAGTTCGAAGGCGACGCCGGTGTTGCGCGGATCGCGCGCCTGCGCCTGCTGCAGGGACGCGATCGCGGCGTCGAAACTGCCCTGGCGGCGCAGGACGAGGCCCTGCGCGGCCAGCGCACCGACGTCGTTGGGCCGCAGCGCCAGCGCCGCGGCGAAGGCCTTGAGCGCCGTGGCGTAGTCGCCCCTGCCGTAGTAGCTGCTGTAGCCGAGCGCGATGTGCGCCTCGGGCAGGCCCGGCGCCAGTTCCAGCGCCTGCGCGGCTTGCGCGCGCGCATCGGCGATGAGCCGCGCGACGTCCTCGCCGCCGCCGCCGAACCACGCCAGCCTGCTTTCCACCGACGACAGCCGCGCCCGCGCCAGCGCGAAGCCCGGCGCCCCGGCCAGCGCCTTCCGGTACAGCGGGAGCGCCTGCTTCCACTGCGCGGCGTCGTAGTCGATGTCGCCGCGGTTGGCGAAGTATTCGGCGCGCAGGAACAGGTCGTTCGCGGTGCGGTCGTGGCTCAGCGCCGTGGCGAGCTGCGTCGCGGCCTGGGGCGAAAGCTCGGCGTTCAGGGCCGCTGCGACCTTTTCCGCCACCTCGCCCTCGACGCCGAACACGTCGTCCAGCGTGCGCTGGTAGCTCTCGGCCCAGATGTGCGCGCTGGTGCCCGCGTCGACCAGCTGCACGTTCACCAGCACCTCGTTGCCGGCCTTCTGCACGCTGCCTTCCAGCAGCGTCGACACGCCCAGCTGCCTGCCGATCGCGGCCAGGTCCTGCGGGTGGCTGCCGTAATGCACGGTCGAGGCGCGCGAGATCACCTTCAGGTCGCCGATGTCGGCGAGCTTGGTCAGGATCAGGGCCTGCATGCCGGCGACGAAGTACTCGTTCTGCTCGTCGGCGGACAGGTTCTCGAACGGCAGCACCGCGATCGAGCGCGCCGGCGCGACCGGCGGGCCGGCCGGTGCGTGGGTGGGCGCTGCGGGAGCCGCGGCGGGGACCGGCGTCGCGGCGGCCTGTCCCTGCCGATGCGGGGCGAACTGCCGCCACGCCAGCACCATCACCGCGACCAGCAGCACCGCGATGATGACGTAGTCCAGCCGGCGGCCGACCTGGCGGTGCTGCTCGGGCGGACGCGCGTCGGGCGAATGCGCCGGCTCGGTGCGGCGCACGCCGTCGGGCGTCAGCTCGTACGCCCAGGCCAGCACCAGCGCGACCGGGAAGCCCAGCAGCACCAGCACCACGATCGCGGTGGTCAGGCTGTCGGGCAGGTGCAGCGCCGGGACGATGGTCGAACCGACCTCGATCAGCACCCAGCCGACCACGGCATAGGCGATCGCCACGCGGAACACGTGGCGGCGGCGCAACTCGCGGATCAGCCTGGATCGTGCCATCGCCATCACCTGCCCAGCCCACGCCGGCGCTTCCCCGGGCGCACCGGCGGGCGGCACTGCGCGCCGCCGCGACCCGGGCGCCGGCCGGCGCCACGGCCGATGCACCACAGCCCCGATCTCCCTGTTGCAACGTGGATGTTGCGACGCCGCGGCCAGATTCCCTACGTGGCGGCTACGGCATCCGCCCGCTTCCGTGCGCCGTGCCGGCAAGCTGCCATCGCACGCGCGCCTGCCGTGCGCGCCGGCCGCAGAAAACGAAAGGGCCGGCTCCAGGCCGGCCCTTCGCGCGTACGCCGGAGGCGCTCGCCTACAGCAGGTGCGCCACGCCGGCGCGCTCTTCCTCGAGCTCGGCCAGGGTCTTGTCCATCGCCGCGCGGCTGAACGCGTCGACCGGCAGGTCGGCCACGCGGGTGTACTCGCCGTTGGCGGTGGTGACCGGCACGCCGTACATCACGCCCTCGGGGATGCCGTAGCTGCCGTCCGACGGCACGCCCATGGTCACCCACTTGCCGTTGCTGCCCAGCACCCAGTCGCGCACGTGGTCGATCGCGGCGTTGGCGGCGGAAGCGGCGGACGACAGCCCGCGGGCTTCGATGATCGCAGCGCCGCGCTTGCCGACCGTGGGAATGAAGGTGTCGGCGTTCCACGCCGCGTCGTCGATCCTGTCCTTCAACGACTCGCCCTTGACGGTGGCGAAGCGGTAGTCGGGATACATGGTCGGGCTGTGGTTGCCCCAGACGACCATCTTCTCGATGTCGCCGACCGCGACGCCCGCCTTCGCGGCGAGCTGGCTCAGCGCGCGATTGTGGTCCAGGCGCAGCATGGCGGTGAAGTTCTTCGCCGGCAGGTCGGGCGCCGACTTCATCGCGATGTAGGCGTTGGTGTTGGCCGGGTTGCCGACGACGAGCACCTTGACGTCGCGCGAGGCGACCTTGTTCAGCGCCCCGCCCTGGGCGGTGAAGATCTTGGCGTTCTCCAGCAGCAGGTCCTTGCGCTCCATGCCCGGGCCGCGCGGGCGCGCGCCGACCAGCAGGGCGATGTCGGCGTCCTTGAACGCGACCTCGGGATCGTCGGTGCCGACCATGCCCGCGAGCAGCGGGAACGCGCAGTCCTCCAGCTCCATCATCACGCCGCGCAGCGCGGCCTGCGCCTTCTCCATCGGCAGCTCGAGCAGCTGCAGGATCACCGGCTGGTCCTTGCCGAGCATCTCGCCCGAGGCGATGCGGAACAGCAGCGAATAGCCGATCTGGCCGGCAGCACCGGTGACGGCGACGCGGACGGGTTGTTTCATGGACTGGATCCTCGATTGCAACATGGGGTGGGCGCTGGCCCACCGCGTGGGGAATGACGGGCCGGGGCGCTTGGGCGGGAGCCCAAGGGTGGGCAGGAGCCCGATGGTGGGCCGGGGCCCACCCTACGATCACTTCAGTTCGGCGAAGAATTCCTGGATGCGCTGCAGCCCCGGCGCCAGCTGCGGCGTCGGGCAGGTGTAGCTGATGCGCAGGCCGCGCGGCTCGCCGAAGGCCGAGCCGGGCACGCAGGCCACGCCCTTGGCCTCGAGCAGCGCGTTGCACAGGTCGACGTCGTTGCCGATGACCTTGCCGCCATGCGACTTGCCGAACGCGACGCTGACGTCGGGGAAGGCGTAGAACGCGCCCTGCGGCCCCGGGCAGACGACGCCGGGAATCGCGTTGAGCGCGGCGACGACCTGGTCGCGCTTGGCCTGGAACTCGGCGCAGCGCGCGGCCGGGATGTCCTGCGGACCCTCGAGCGCGGCGACCGCGGCGGCGGTGACGACCTCGGGCAGGTTGGTGATGTGGTTGGAGTTCATCGTGGTGACCGCGGTCGCCACCACCTCGGGCCCCGCCATGAAGCCGGCGCGCCAGCCCGGCATGCCGTAGGTCTTGGACAGCGAGTCGACGAAGATCACCCGGTCGCGCAGCTCCGGCCGCGCGTGCACGAAGTTGTGGTAGCCCACGCCGTCGAACACCATCCGGTTGTAGATGTCGTCGGTGATCACCCAGGTGTCGGGATGCCTGGCGATCACGTCGGCCAGCGCCGAGACCTCGTCCTTCGTGTAGACCATGCCGGTCGGGTTGGACGGGTTGTTGAACAGGAACACCTTGGGCTTGCGCGCCAGCGCCGCGTCGAGCTGCGCGGGCGTGAGCTTGTACTGCTGCTCCGGCGGGCACGGCAGCAGCTGGATGTCGGCTTCCAGGATCTCGCCGATGTCGACGTAGCTGGTCCAGTACGGCGTGGCGAAGGCGAAGCCGTCGCCGGCGTCGAGCAGCGCCTCGCCGAGGTTGTAGAGCACGTGCTTGGCGCCGATGCCGGTGGCGCAGTTGGCGCGCATGTAGCCGGTCAGCCCGACTTCGGCGATGTGGGCGAGGAAGGCGTCGAGCAGCGCGTTGGAGCCGCGGTTGCTGCCGTACTGCCCCGAGTCGTGCTCGAGCGCGCTGCGCGCGGCGTCGTAGACGTGCGGGCCGGGCAGGAAGTTGGGGACGCCGATCGAGAAGCTGATGATGTCGCGGCCGTCGGCCTTGAGCTGCTTGGCCTTTTCGGCCACCACCATGATCGCACTGGGCTTGGCACGGCCCATGCGCTTGGCGAGCTGGGGCATCGCGTGAACCTCGAGGGATTGGGAGAGCGGAGGCTGCGCCAACGCGGCAGGAGGCGGCGCGTTGTGCAATGCGCAATTTTAGCACGCCCGCCGCGGGCACCGGCCCGGCGCGAAGGCAACGGGGCGTCCGCCCGGCCGCGCCCGCTTCGGGCGACCGGCCGGGCGGCGGCGGCGTCAGGCCGCCAGGATCCGGTTCCACTCGGCGACGCGGTCGGCCTTGGCCGCCAGCGCCGCCTCGGCGTCGCCCTCGATCCTGACCGACTTGATGGCGTCGCCCTGCTTGACCGCGTCCACCGCTTCCATGCCCTCGACGACCTTGCCGAAGACGGTGTGCTTGCCGTCCAGCCAGTCGGTCTTGATGTGGGTGATGAAGAACTGGCTGCCGTTGGTATTGGGGCCGGCGTTGGCCATCGACAGCACCCCGCGCTCGTGCTTGACGCCGTTGGCGGTCTCGTCCTCGAACTTGTAGCCCGGGCCGCCGCGGCCAGAGCCCTCGGGGCAGCCGCCCTGGATCATGAAGTCGGGGATGACCCGGTGGAAGCCCAGGCCGTCGTAGAACCCGCGCCGGGCCAGGTTGACGAAGTTGGCCACGGTCAGCGGGGCCTTGTCGGGGTAGAGCTCGACCTTGATCGGGCCACGGTCGGTGTCGAAGACGGCGTTCAGGGACATGGGATCCTCGGGATGGTTGGGGTGTCCGGCGGCCGATATGCGGGCCCGGGCGGGGGATTCAATCGGGGCCGTATGCGGCACTGCAGCAAGGTATACTACGCGGCTTCCTCCACTTCCCAGTCGCGCCCTGCCCCACCAGACCCGGCGCGCTCCTCGTCATGTCCATCGAACGCCTCCGCAACATCGCCATCGTCGCCCATGTCGACCATGGCAAGACCACCCTCGTCGACCAGCTGCTCAAGCAGTCCGGCACCCTCGACGAGCGCGCCGTGGTCCCGGACCGCGTGATGGACAGCAACGACATCGAGAAGGAACGCGGGATCACGATCCTGTCGAAGAACACCGCGATCCGCTGGACCGATCCGAAGACCGGCGAGGCGTGGCGCATCAACATCGTCGACACCCCCGGCCACGCCGACTTCGGCGGCGAGGTCGAGCGCGTGCTGTCGATGGTCGACTCGGTGCTGGTGCTGGTGGACGCGATGGACGGCCCGATGCCGCAGACGCGCTTCGTGACCCAGAAGGCGTTCGCGATGGGCTTCAAGCCGATCGTGGTGATCAACAAGGTCGACCGTCCCGGCGCGCGCCCGAGCTGGGTGCTGGACCAGACCTTCGACCTGTTCGACCGCCTCGGCGCGAGCGACGACCAGCTCGACTTCACCACCGTCTACGCCTCCGGCCTGCAGGGCTTCGCCGGCATGGACGACAGCGTGCGCGACGGCGACATGACGCCGCTGTTCGAGGCGATCTGCCAGCACGTGCCGGCGCCGCCGGTGGACCCGGACGGCCCGTTCCAGATGCGCGTGACCTCGCTGGACTACAACAACTACGTCGGCGTGATCGGCGTCGGCCGCATCCAGCGCGGCAAGGTCAAGACCAACCAGCCGGTGACCGTGATCGCCGCCGACGGCAGGACGCGCAACGCGAAGGTGTTGCAGGTGCTCGGCTTCATGGGCCTGGAGCGCGTCGAGGTGCCCGAGGCGCAGGCCGGCGACATCATCGCCTTCAGCGGCATCGAAGGGCTCGGGATCTCCGACACCATCTGCGACCCGGCCGCGGTCGAGCAGCTGCCGGTGCTGACCGTCGACGAGCCGACCATCTCGATGACCTTCCAGGTCAACGACTCGCCGTTCGCCGGGGTCAAGGACCGCAGCGGCGGCAAGTTCCTGACCTCGCGCCAGCTGCGCGACCGCCTCACCCGCGAGACCGCGCACAACGTCGCGCTCAAGGTCGAGGACACGCAGGACGCCGACAAGTTCAAGGTCAGCGGCCGCGGCGAGCTGCACCTGTCGATCCTGATCGAGAACATGCGCCGCGAGGGCTACGAGCTGGCCGTCTCGCGCCCGGAGGTGATCATCAAGGAGATCGACGGCGTGATGCAGGAGCCGTACGAGTCGCTGGTGGTCGACATGGAGGAGCAGTTCCAGGGCGGCGTGATGGGCCGGCTGGGCGAGCGCAAGGCGCTGCTGCAGAACATGGAGCCCGACGGAAAGGGCCGCGTGCGGCTGGACTACCTGATCCCCGCGCGCGGGCTGATCGGCTTCCAGACCGAGTTCCGCACCATCACCGCCGGCACCGGCCTGCTGTTCCACGTGTTCGACCACTACGGCCCGAAGGCGGAAGGTTCGATCGGCCAGCGCCAGAACGGCGTGCTGATCTCCAACGGCACCGGCCCGTCGCCCGCCTACGCGCAGATCGCGATGCAGGAGCGCGGCCGGCTCTTCATCGAGCCGGGCGAGGAGATCTACGAAGGCCAGATCGTCGGCATCCACAGCAAGGACAACGACCTCACCGTCAATGCGCTGCGCGGCAAGCAGCTGACCAACTTCCGCGCCGCCGGCAAGGACGACGACGAGGGCCTGATCCCGCCGGTGAAGTTCTCGCTGGAGCAGGCGCTGGAGTTCATCGACGACGACGAGCTGGTCGAGGTCACGCCGCGGCAGATCCGCCTGCGCAAGAAGCAGCGCACCGAGGTCGAGCGCAAGCGCGCCTCGCGGGCGGCCTGACGTCGACCCGGGCGCGCATCCACGCTAGCCTGCGCGCCTGATGCACCCGACCCAGGACCCCAGCCACCCGCACTACAACCCGGATCCGCATGCGCATCCGGGCCTGCACGTCATCGCGATCGTCGAGGCGGCCAAGGGCCTGCTCGCGGTGCTCGCGGCCAGCGGCCTGGAGCTGCTGGGGCCGGCGCCGCTGCAGCGCTTCGTGCACCTGCTGATCGCGCGCTTCCAGCTCGATCCCGACCACGGCGCGATGGCGTGGCTGGCCGGCGCCATCAGCCCCGACTCGGTGCATTTCGCCGCCGGCGCGGTGTTCTTCTACGGTGCGCTGCACCTGGCCGAGGCCTGGGGCCTGTGGCGGGCGAAGTCCTGGGCCTCGTGGCTGGGCTGCGTGACCGCGGCGGCCTACCTGCCGTTCGACGTGTACGCGCTGCTGCGGCACCCGGGCTGGATCTCGCTCGCAGTGGTGGCGATCAACCTGGTCGTGGTGTGGGTGCTGGGGCGCGACCTGCTCAAGCGGCGGTGGTGAGGCGGGCGTTTCCGCGCCTCGCACGCTGAGGGTGGAAGTTCGCGGCTGAAGCCGCTCCCACCCCGGTATCGGCTCTCGTGGGAGCGGCTTCAGCCGCGAGCCTTTCGCGCGCACGCCCGGCCTCGCTCCTTGCCGCCGAGCCGGTGCCGCGCGATGCTGCCGGCCTCGCCGCCGAAGGGGAAACCGCCATGCCGCACCGCCTGGTCATCGCGCTGCTGCTCGCCTGCGTCCTGCTTGCCGCCTGCGGCGAGCGAGCGAAGCCGGCTTCTTCCGCAGCGACCCCCGCGGCGTCCGCACGTGCCGCCGACGATGGCGCGTCCGGCGCGTTCGCGTTCGAGGAGGCCGACATCGCCGGCCTGCAGGCGCGCATGGCCAGGGGCGAGCTCGACAGCCATGCGCTGACCAAGGCCTATCTCGACCGCATCGCCGCCATCGACGACGCCGGTCCGCGCTTGAACGCGGTGATCGAACTCAATCCGCGGGCGCTGCAGGAAGCCGACGCGCGCGACGCCGATCGCAAGGCCGGCAAGGTGCGCGGCCCGCTGCACGGCATCCCGGTGCTGCTCAAGGACAACATCGACGCCACGCCGATGGTCAACTCCGCCGGCTCGCTGGCGCTGGCCGCGCACCGGCCGAAGGCGGACGCCTTCCTCGTGCGGCGCCTGCGCGAGGCCGGCGCGGTGATCCTGGGCAAGACCAACCTGAGCGAATGGGCCAACATCCGCTCCTCGCGCTCGACCTCCGGCTGGAGCGCGCGCGGCGGCCAGACCCGCAATCCCTACGCGCTCGACCGCAGCCCCTGCGGCTCCAGCGCCGGCACCGGCAGCGCCATCGCCGCCAACCTCGCCGTCGCCGGCGTCGGCACCGAGACCGACGGCAGCATCATCTGCCCGTCCGCGGTCGCCGCGCTGGTCGGCATCAAGCCGACGGTGGGGCTGGTGAGCCGCGACGGCATCATCCCGATCTCGCACAGCCAGGACACCGCCGGCCCGATGGCGCGCAGCGTCGCCGACGCCGCCGCGCTGCTGGCGGCGATGTCGGGCCGCGACGACGCCGACGCCGCCACGCAGGCGAACGTGGGCCATGCGATCTTCGACTACGCGCCGTACCTGAAGGCCGGCGGGCTGAAAGGCGCGCGCATCGGCGTGGTGCGCAAGCTGATGGGTTACCAGCCCGGCACCGACGCGGCGATGGAGCAGGCGATCGCGTCGATGCGCGCCGCCGGGGCGACAGTGGTGGATGCGGAGATCCCCACGCTCGGCGAGTGGGACGACGCCGAGTTCGAGGTGCTCAAGTACGAGCTCAAGGCCGACCTCGAGGCCTACCTGCGCGGGCACGACGCGCCGATCACGACGCTGGCGGGACTGATCGAATTCAACAAGGCGCACGCCGCGCAGGAGATGCGCTGGTTCGGCCAGGAGATCTTCGAGCAGGCGCAGGCCAAGGGCCCGCTCACCGACATGGCCTACATCCAGGCGCGCACGAAGGCGCGCCGCCTGGCCGGCCCGGAAGGCATCGACGCCGCGCTCCAGGCGCAGCAGCTCGATGCGCTGGTCGCGCCGGCGATGTCGCCGGCGTGGCTGATCGATCCGCTCAACGGCGACCATTTCACCGGCGCCGGCTACGGCGCGGCCGCGGTGGCGGGGACGCCCAGCATCACCGTGCCGATGGGCGAGGTGCATGGGCTGCCGGTCGGCATGGTGTTCATGGGGCCGGCATGGAGCGAGCCGCGGCTGGTGGAACTGGCCTATGCGTTCGAGCAGGCGACGAAGGCGCGCAGGCCGCCGCGGTTCCCGGCGACGGTGACGCCGGTCGACGAGTAATCGATCCGGAACCGGCAGGCGCGTTGGTGGCGCCGCCGCGAGGGGCGGCGGACGCGCGTCGCGACTCCCGTCGCTACCGCGTGCCGCGGGCGCAGCGGATCCTCAGGCCGGCTTCGGCATCGCCAGCTGCGCCTGCTTGCGCACGATGAGCATCGCCGTTTCCAGCGCCTGCTCGTAGTTCAACCGCGGGTCGACGCTGGAGCGGTAGGCGCGCTCGAGGTCGCGGTCGCCGAGCTCGCGTGCGCCGCCGGTGCATTCGGTGACGTCCTCGCCGGTGAGCTCCAGGTGCACGCCGCCCAGGCGCGTGCCGGCCGCGGCGTGCAGGTCGAAGGACTGCTCGATCTCGCTGCGGATGTTGCCGAAACGCCGCGTCTTGTAGCCGTTGCTGGTCGACTCGGTATTGCCGTGCATCGGGTCGCAGATCCACAGCACGCGGCGGCCCTCGCGCCGGATCGCGTCGAGCAGCGGCGGCAGCTTCGCGGCCACCTGGGTGGCGCCCATGCGATGGATGAAGCCGAGGCGGCCGGGCTCGTCGTCCGGGTTGAGCACGTCGGCCAGCCGGAGCAGCTGGTCGGGCGTGACCGAAGGGCCGATCTTCACCGCGACCGGATTGCGGATGCCGCGGAAGTACTCGGCGTGCGCGCCGTCGATCGCGGCGGTGCGCATCCCGATCCACGGAAAATGGGTGCTGAGGTTGAACCATCCCCACTGCCGCGGCACCTGCCGCGTCTGCGCTTCCTCGTAGGGCAGCAGCAGCGCCTCGTGCGAGGTGTAGAAGTCCACCCGGTTGAGGTTGTGCACCGCGGTGCCGGACAGCGTCTCCATGAAGCGCACCGCGTCGCCGATGCCGGACACCATGCGGTGGTATTCGTCGGCGAGCGGCGAATGCGTCACCCAGCCCAGGTCCCAGTACTCCGGGTGGTGCAGGTCGGCGAAGCCGCCGTCGATCAGCGAGCGCACGAAGTTCATCGTCATCGCCGAGCGCGCGTGCGCCTTGACCATGCGCCGCGGGTCGGGAACGCGCGCCTGCGCGGTGAACTCCGGCCCGTTGACCATGTCGCCGCGGTAGCTCGGCAGGGTGACGCCGTCGCGGGTCTCGGTGTCGGCCGAGCGCGGCTTGGCGTACTGGCCGGCGAAACGCCCCACCCGCACCACCGGCACGCGCAGCCCGTGCACCAGCACCAGGCTCATCTGCAGCAGCACCTTGAGACGGTTGGAGATCACGTCGGAGCTGCAGTCGGCGAAGTTCTCGGCGCAGTCGCCGCCCTGCAGCAGGAAGCGCCGGCCTTCCTGCGCGTCCGCCAGCTGCTGCTTGAGCGCGAGGATTTCCCACGACGTCACCAGCGGCGGCAGCGCGCGCAGCTCGTCCTGCACCGCGGCCAGTTCGCCCGCGTCCGGATACGACGGCAACTGCAGCGCCGGGCGCTGCCGCCAGCTGGACGGTGCCCAGCCTTCCGGCAGGCTGACGGGACGGAGCGAACGATCGGGATGGGGTGTCATCGGGCGGTGGATGTTGCGCTGCAGCGAACCGCCATCATCTGCCCGAAGGCGGCCTCCTGCAACCGGAGCCGCGTCGTCGCGCTCAGCGGCGCCGGAACGCCGCCGCCAGCACCAGCAGCGCCAGCAGCACGAACCACAGCAGGCTCCAGGCCGGCATCGACAGGCCGAGGAAGGTCCAGTCGACCTTGGCGCACTCGCCCGAGCCGGTGAGCACCTGGCGGATCACGTCGGTGATCGGGTTGGCTTCCATCATGAACGACAGCGGCGGCCCGCAGGCCGGCACCTGGTCCGGCGGCAGATGGGTCAGCCACACGTGGCGCGCGGCGATGCCGGCGCCGACCAGCGCCGGCAACAGCGCCAGCAGCCCGTACGCCCGCCGCCCGCCGGTGCCGCGCGGCGCGTGCAGCCCGGCGACCAGCAGCACCAGCGCGAGCGCGGTGAACGCGATGCGCTGGAAGATGCAAAGCGGGCACGGCTGCAGCCCCCACTGGAACTGCGAGAAGATCGCGAAGCCGACCAGCGCCACGCAGATGGCGAAGCCGAGCAGGCACAGGCTGCGGAAAGACCAGCGGGAAAGGTTGAGCGTCACGTGCAGTCGCCTGGTGTGGGTACGCCGGCACCGGGATGGCCGCCGCGGCGGGCGCCACGATAGCAAAACAAAAACCCCGGCGCGGGGCCGGGGTTCTGGTCGTCGCCGATGATGGCGCCGATGCGGATCAGCCGGCCGCCTGCGGGCGGTCGACCAGCTCGACGTAGGCCATCGGCGCGTTGTCGCCGGCGCGGAAGCCGCACTTGAGGATGCGCAGGTAGCCGCCCGGGCGCGCCTGGTAGCGCGGGCCGAGCTCGACGAACAGCTTGCCCACCGCTTCCTTGTCGCGCAGGCGCGAGAAGGCGAGGCGGCGGTTGGCGACGCCGTCGGCCTTGGCCAGGGTGATCAGCGGCTCGGCGACGCGGCGCAATTCCTTCGCCTTGGGCAGGGTGGTCTTGATGAGCTCGTGCTTGAACAGCGAGGCGGCCATGTTGGTGAACATGGCATCGCGGTGGGCGCTGGTGCGGCTGAACTTGCGGCCGGCTTTCTGGTGGCGCATGGTCTGGATTCCCTAGGTGTGAATGCTGGATCGCTGGACTTCTGTGTCGCCATCCCGGCGTTGACGCTTGGACTGCGGTTGGCCCTGGCCGGCATCCCTTGCCGGACGTGCCGCGAACTCCGGTTCGTCGGCGGTGTTGCAAGCCCTCCCCTTCAAGGGGAGGGCAGGTGGAGCATCAGCCCAGCATGCCGTGGGCGGAAACGCCCGCCGGCGGCCAGTTCTCGAGCTTCATGCCGAGCGAAAGGCCGCGCTGCGCGAGCACTTCCTTGATCTCGGTGAGCGACTTCTTGCCCAGGTTCGGGGTCTTGAGCAGCTCGACCTCGGTCTTCTGGATCAGGTCGCCGATGTAGTAGATGCTCTCGGCCTTGAGGCAGTTGGCCGAGCGCACGGTCAGCTCGAGGTCGTCGATCGGGCGCAGCAGGATCGGGTCGACGCCGGCGGTGGCGGGCTTGGCGGCGCCGCGGTCGCGGTGGGTGAAGTCGCCGAACACGCTCAGCTGATCGGTGAGGATGTCGGCGGCGGTGCGCACGGCTTCCTCGGCGTCGATGGTGCCGTTGGTCTCGATGTCGATGACCAGCTTGTCCAGGTCGGTGCGCTGCTCGACTCGCGCGGCCTCGACCTCGTACGCGACGCGGCGCACGGGCGAGAACGAGGCGTCCAGCATCAGCCGGCCGATCGCGCGGGTTTCCTCGTCCGGGCGGCGGCGCGAGGCGGCCGACTGGTAGCCGAAGCCGCGCTCGATCTTCAGGCGCATGTTGATCGACGCATCCTTGGTCAGGTGGCAGATCACGTGCTCGCCGTTGAGGATCTCGACGTTGTGGTCGGTCTTGATGTCGGCGGCGGTGACGACGCCCGGGCCCGACTTGGCCAGCGTGAGCGTGGAGCTCTCGCCGGTGCCCATGCGGATCGCGACGTCCTTGAGGTTGAGCAGGACTTCGAGCACGTCCTCCTGCAGGCCCTCGATCGTGCTGTACTCGTGCAGCACGCCGTCGATCTCGACCTCGGTGATGGCGAAGCCGGGGATCGACGACAGCAGCACGCGACGCAGCGCGTTGCCGAGGGTATGGCCGTAGCCGCGCTCCAGCGGTTCGATCACGACCTTCGCGCGGTTGCCGGCGAGGCGTTCGATCTGGGGACCACGCGGGCGCAAGACCTGGTTGGCGTTAGCCGTCATGTTCTGGTGTCTCCTGGGGCTCGACGGTGGGGGACCGGCGACGCCATGCAAATGCTTCGAATAGACGCTTACTTCGAATACAGCTCGACGATCAGCGCTTCGTTGATGTCGGCCGGCAGGTCGCCGCGATCGGGCACCGCCTTGAACACGCCGCTGAACTTCTTCGAGTCGACCTCGACCCAGGACGGCGACAGGTCCATGGTGGAGGCGACGTTCAGCGCTTCCTGCACGCGCAACTGCTTCTGCGCGCGCTCGGACAGCACGATCGCGTCGCCCGCCTTGACCTGGTAGGAAGGCAGGTTGACCGGCTTGCCGTTGACGGTGATGCCGCGGTGCGAGACCAGCTGGCGCGCGGCCGGGCGGGTCACGGCGAAGCCCATGCGGTAGACGACGTTGTCCAGGCGGGTTTCCAGCAGCTGCAGGAGGTTCTCGCCGGTGTTGCCCTTCTTGGTCGAGGCCTTCTTGTAGTAGTTGCGGAACTGGCGCTCCAGCAGGCCGTAGATGCGCTTGACCTTCTGCTTCTCGCGCAGCTGGGTGGCATAGTCGGACAGCTTGCCGCGGCGGGTGCCGGCGGCGCCGTGCTGGCCGGGCTTCTGCTCGAGCTTGCACTTGGAGTCCAGCGCGCGCGTCGGGCTCTTGAGCGAGAGGTCGGCGCCTTCGCGACGGGCGAGCTTGCAGGTGGGACCGATATAACGAGCCATCTCTTCTCAGCTCCTCAGACGCGACGCTTCTTCGGCGGACGGCACCCGTTGTGCGGGATCGGCGTCACGTCGATGATGTTGGTGATCTTGTAGCCGACGTTGTTCAGCGAACGAACGGCGGATTCGCGGCCCGGGCCCGGGCCCTTGATGCGCACTTCCAGCGACTTGACGCCGTAGTCGAGCGCGGCCTTGCCGGCCTTCTCGGCGGCGACCTGGGCGGCGAACGGGGTCGACTTGCGCGAGCCGCGGAAGCCCGCGCCGCCCGAGGTCGCCCACGACAGCGCGTTGCCCTGGCGGTCGGTGATGGTGACGATGGTGTTGTTGAACGAAGCGTGGACGTGGGCGATGCCGTCGGTAACGACGCGCTTGATCTTCTTCTTCGGTTTCGCTGCTGCCGGCTTGGCCATGTTCGAAATCCTCGATTACTTCTTGATGGCCTTGCGCGGACCCTTGCGGGTGCGTGCATTGGTCCGGGTGCGCTGGCCACGCAGCGGCAGGCCGCGGCGATGGCGCAGGCCGCGGTAGCAGGCCAGGTCCATCAGGCGCTTGATGGCCATGCCGACCTCGCGGCGGAGGTCGCCTTCGACCACGTACTTGCCGACTTCGGCGCGCAGGCGCTCGACTTCCGGCTCGGACAGGTCGCGGATCTTGGTCGACGAATTGACGCCGGCCGCTTCGCAAAGCTTCTTCGAACGGGTACGGCCGATGCCGTAGATGCTTTGCAGCCCGACCCAGACGTGCTTCTGGGCAGGCAGGTTGACACCTGCAATACGCGCCATGCGCGGATCTCCAACTGGTTTGGCGGCCGGAAGGGTAATTCCGGCGGAGGGAACACGAAATTCTAACAGGGTCTCGGGTTGCTAGGAAGGGGGCGACGGTCCGGCGGGTTGCCGTCCCTGGCCCAGCCTCGCGGCTGGCGGATCGTCCGGACCTGGCCATCCTGGCGGGGTCCGCGGGGCCCGAAAGCACCCCTGCTCCACTTCCGGCATGGGGAGTGTGCCCATGCTCCGGCAAACGGACCCGTGCTGGACGCGACGCCTTGACCCGGCGCCCCACCCGCCCCCCGCCACTCAAGCGCGGGAACCGGCACTGGCCCACCCGCGCGCGAGACCGCCGCCCGGGTTGCCCTACGACCCTCCCCGCGGGGAGGGGTATCGCCGCCTTCCTGGCGCGGCCCTGGTGGGCCGGTTTTCTTGCCGTCCACCCGCTCCGTGGGGGACCGTTGATCGTCTTCCCGCTGCCGGGAAGCCGTAGCGGGCCGGGGCCCGCCCTACCGCGCCCTGGCGCCGCCCTTGAGATTCGCCTTCTTGAGCAGGCTTTCGTACTGGTGCGACATCAGGTGCGCCTGGATCTGGGCGATGAAGTCCATCACCACCACCACCACGATCAGCAGCGAGGTGCCGCCGAAGTAGAACGACGCGCCCAGGTCCCTGCGCATGAACTCCGGCAGCAGGCAGACCAGCACCATATAGGCCGCGCCCGCGGCGGTGAGCCGCGTCAACACCGCGTCGATGTAGTCGGCGGTCGCCTTGCCGGGGCGGATGCCCGGGATCAGCGCGCCCGACTTCTTGAGGTTGTCGGCGGTCTCCTGCGAGTTGAAGACCAGCGCGGTGTAGAAGAACGAGAAGCCGATGATCAGCGCCGCGAACAGGATCAGGTACAGCGGCTCGCCCGGCGACAGCGCCTGACTGACACGCTGCAGGGTCAGCTTGAACCCGCCCTCGCCCTGCCCGCCGAACCAGGTGGTCACCGTGGCCGGGAACATGATGATCGACGAGGCGAAGATCGCCGGGATCACGCCCGACATGTTGAGCTTGAGCGGCAGGAACGAGCTCTGGTTCATGTAGGCGCCGCGCCCGCCCTGGCGGCGCGCGTAGTTCACCGTGATCCGGCGCTGCCCGCTCTCGACGAACACCACGAAGAAGGTGAAGGCAAACACCACCAGCACGATCAGGATCAGCGAGATCGCGCTGAGGTCGCCGTTGCTGAAGGCCTCCAGCGTGGTCACCACCGCGCCCGGCAGCCCGGCGACGATGCCGGCGAAGATGATCAGCGACACGCCGTTGCCGACGCCGCGCTCGGTCACCTGCTCGCCCAGCCACATCAGGAACATCGTGCCGGCGGTGAGCGCCACCACCGCGGTCAGGGTAAAGCCCATGCCCGGGGTGTAGACCGCCTGGATGCCGTTGGTGGCGCCGCCACTCTGTAGCGCGGTCGCGATGCCGGCCGCCTGGAAGATCGCCAGCGGGATCGCACCGATCCGCGACCACTGGGTGATCCGGCGGCGACCGGACTCGCCTTCCTTCTGGATCGCCTTCAGGCTGGGCATGATCTGCACCAGCAGCTGGATCACGATCGAGGCCGAGATGTACGGCACGACGTTGAGCGCGAACAGGCTGAAGCGCGAGAGCGCGCCACCGGAGAACATGTTGAACATGTCCACGATGGTGCCCTTCTGCTGCTCCATCAGCGCCAGCATCGCCTGCGGGTTGACGCCCGGCACCGGGATGTAGGAGCCGACGCGGTAGACCAGCAGCGCGCCGAGCACGAACAGCAGCCGCTGGCGCAGTTCGGTGAACTTGCCGAGGCCGCCCATCGCGTTGCCGGTTCGTGCCATGCGCCGCTTACTCCTCGACCTTGCCGCCGGCGGCCTCGATGGCCGCGCGCGCGCCGGCCGTGGCCAGCAGGCCCTTGAGCACGAGCTTCTTCGAGACCTCGCCCTTCTTGACGACCTTGGCCTGCTTGGCGGTCGCCGGGACCAGCTTGGCGGCGCGCAGCGCGGCGAAGTCGACGTCGCCCTCGAGCTTGTCGAGCTGGTACAGCATCACCTGCACGGTGTCGCCCTTGAGCTTGGAGCGGAAGCCGACCTTCGGCAGGCGCATGTGCATCGGCATCTGGCCGCCTTCGAAGCCGGCCTTGATCTTGCCCTTGCCCGCGCGCGCGAACGAGCCCTTGTGGCCGCGGCCCGCGGTCTTGCCGAGGCCCGAACCGATGCCGCGGCCGACGCGCTTGCGCTCCTGGCGGGCGCCGTCTGCGGGCTTGAGAGTATTCATGCGCATGTCTTATTCCTCCACACGAACGAGGTAGTGGACCTTGTTGATCAGGCCACGGACCTGCGGGCTGTCCTTGAGTTCCCGGACATCGTTGAGCTTGTTCAGGCCGAGCGCCTTCACCGACAGGCGATGGCGCGCCTGCGAGCCGCGCATGCCCTTGACCAGGCGCACCTTGATGGTGCCGCCGTTGCCTTCGTTCTTAGCCATGCTGCAGGTCCTCCACCTTCTTGCCGCGCTTGGCCGCGATGCGGGCCGGCGAATGCATCTCGTTGAGGCCGCGGATGGTGGCGCGCACCAGGTTGATCGGGTTGCGCGAGCCGGTGGCCTTGGCCAGCACGTCTTTCACGCCGACCGCCTCGAGCACGGCGCGCATCGCGCCGCCGGCGATCACGCCGGTGCCCTCGGACGCCGGCTGCATGTACACCTTCGCGGCGCCGTGGCCGGACTTCACCGGGTGCCACAGGGTGCCGTTGTTGAGCTCGACGTTGGACATGCCCTTGCGGGCGTATTCCATCGACTTCTGGATCGCGACCGGCACTTCGCGCGCCTTGCCGTAGCCGAAGCCGACCCTGCCGTTGCCGTCACCGACCACCGTCAGCGCGGTGAAGGTGAACTGACGACCGCCCTTGACGGTCTTGGAGACGCGGTTGACGGCGATGAGCTTCTCGATCATCCCGTCGTCGATTTCCTCGCGGTTGCGGTCGCGCCCGCGCGGTTCCCGTTCGTTTGCCATTGTCGTTTCCTGTTTCGAAGAGGTTGTTTACGGCTGCTGCCGCTTGTTGTTGGGAAGTGGATCGGGCGCATCGGCGCCGCGGGAACCCGCGACACCGCCCGGCGCAACCCGCGCCGGCAGGTGGGTCAAGGCACGCCTGGTGCGGCATTGCCGCACCGTCCTGGCGAACGCACGGCCATGGATGGCCGGGCCGGGCTGTCAGGAAACCAACAGCGTTTCGCCATGGATGGCGGTCTTGACTCGGTTTTCAAGCGGGGATGGTCTCCCGCCGGTGGATCAGAACTGCAGGCCGCCTTCGCGGGCGGCGTCGGCCAGCGCCTTGATGCGGCCGTGGTAGCGGTAGCCGGAGCGGTCGAAGGCGACCTTCTCGATGCCGGCGGCCTTGGCCTTCTCGGCGATCGAGCGGCCGACCTTGGCGGCGGCCTCGGCGTTCTTGGCGCTCTTCAGGCCTTCGCGCAGGTCGGCCTGGGTGGTGCTGGCCGAGGCCAGGACCTTCGAGCCGTCGGCGCTGAACAGCTGCGCGTAGACGTGCTGCCCGGTGCGCAGCACCGACAGGCGCGGCACGCCGAGTTCGCGGATGTGCGCGCGGGTCGACTTGGCGCGGCGCAGGCGGGCGGTTTTCTTGTCCATCGTTTCGATCTCCGAAGCGGATCGGCTCTTCGAGCCCTCTTGGCTTCTCTAGTTAGGCCTTTTTGGCCTCTTTGCGGATGATGTTCTCGCCGGCGTACTTCACGCCCTTGCCCTTGTACGGCTCCGGCGGGCGGAAGCCGCGGATCTTGGCGGCGACTTCGCCGACGCGCTGCTTGTCGGGGCCGCTGACCACGATCTCGGTCTGGGTCGGGGTGGCGATGGTGATGCCTTCGGGCGCCTTGAACAGCACCGGGTGCGAGAAACCCAGCGACAGGTTCAGGTCCTTGCCCTGCATCGCGGCGCGGTAGCCGACGCCGACCAGCTCGAGCTTGCGCTCGAAGCCTTCCGACACGCCCTGCACCATGTTGGCGAGGATCGCGCGCAGGGTGCCGGTGATGGCGATGCGCTCCGGATCGTTGGTCGACAGCTGGGCCTGGCCGTCAGCGACCTTGACCTCGACGTCGGCCGGCTTGGCGATCGACAGCGTGCCCTTCGGGCCCTTGGCGCTGATGGACTCGGCCTGGATGTTGAGCTCGACGCCCTTCGGCAGGACGACCGGCTTCTTGGCAACTCGGGACATGTTCGTTACTCCCTTAGGCCACGAAGCACAGGACTTCACCGCCGACGCCCTGCTGGCGCGCCTGCGCATCGGTCATGATGCCCTTGGAGGTGGAGATGATGGCGATGCCCAGGCCGTTGAGGACCTTGGGCAGCGCGTCCTTGCCGCGGTACTGGCGCAGGCCCGAGCGCGACACGCGCTGCAGGCGCTCGATCACCGGGCGGCCTTCGTAGTACTTGAGCTCGATCTCGAGCTCGGCCTTGGCGCCGTTCTCGGTCACGCGCGAACCGCCGATGTAGCCTTCGTCCTGCAGGACCTTGGCGATGGCCACCTTGGTCTTGGAGGACGGCATCTTCACCGTCGGCTTGCCGACGGCCGCCGCATTGCGGATGCGGACCAGCATGTCGGCGATGGGATCAGTCATGCTCATTGAGAATTACCTTTGAGTGCACCGATATCCGTTTGGATAACGTGATGGGTGGTTCGTGTTTCGCGATTCGGAAAGGTCCTTCGCAGTCGCTGCTGCGAACCACCCGTCACGAATCACGGCATTACCAGGAAGCCTTGCGCAGGCCGGGGACGTCGCCGCGCATGGTGGCCTCGCGCAGCTTGTTGCGGCCCAGGCCGAACTTGCTGTAGACGCCGCGCGAGCGGCCGGTCAGCGCGCAGCGGTTGCGCTGGCGGCTCGGCGAGGAATCGCGGGGCAGCTTCTGAAGCTTGACCGCGGCATCCATCTTTTCTTCGTAGCCGGCGTCCTGGCTGCTGATGATCTTCTTCAGCGCGTCGCGCTTGGCGGCGAACTTCTTCGCCAGCTTCTCGCGCTTGGTCTCGCGGTTCACCATCGAAGTCTTAGCCATATGTACGGATCCTGTTGCTCTTCTTGGAAAGTCCGGCCATGGATGGCCGGGCTCTTGGTCAGGGATGACCGTTAGTTGCGGAACGGGAAGCGGAAGGCCTCCAGCAGGGCCTTGGCCTCGTCGTTGCTCTTGGCGGTCGTGGTGATCGCGATGTCCATGCCGCGCAGCGCGTCGACCTGGTCGAAGTCGATCTCCGGGAAGATGATCTGCTCCTTCACGCCCATGTTGAAGTTGCCGCGGCCGTCGAACGAGCGGCCGGACACGCCGCGGAAGTCGCGCACGCGCGGCAGCGAGACGTTGATCAGGCGATCCAGGAACTCGTACATCTTCGCGCGGCGCAGCGTGACCTTGCAGCCGATCGGCCAGCCGTCGCGGATCTTGAACGATGCCACCGAGACGCGCGACTTGGTGACCACCGGCTTCTGGCCGGCGATCTTGGCCATGTCGGCCACCGCGTTCTCGAGGATCTTCTTGTTGGTCGCGGCCTCGCCCACGCCCATGTTGAGCGTGATCTTGGACAGGCGCGGCACCTGCATCGGGTTGGTGTAGCCGAACTTCTCCATCAGCTTCGGCACGACTTCCTGCTTGTAGAACTTTTCCAGACGGGTGTTCATCTCATCATTCCTCAGGCGTCGATCGCCTCACCGCTCGAGCGGAACACGCGCAGTCGCCGTCCATCCTCGAGCACCTTGGTCCCGATGCGCTCGCCCTTGCCGGTGGCAGGGTTGAACAGCATCACGTTCGACGCGTGGATCGGAGCTTCGCGCTCGATCACGCCGCCGGGCTGGTTGATCTGCGGGTTCGGCTTGGTGTGGCGCTTGACGATGTTGATGTTCGACACGACGACCTTGTCGCCGAGCACGCGCACCACGTCGCCCTGCTTGCCCTTGTCCTTGCCGGTGGTGACGATCACTCGGTCACCCTTCTTGATACGGTTCACGTCGTTCTCTCCTCGACCTGGGGCCATGTCGCTTCGCCCGGCCTTTGCTTGTCTATGCCGCTCAGAGCACTTCGGGTGCGAGCGAGACGATCTTCATGAACTTCTCGGAGCGCAGCTCGCGGGTCACGGGCCCGAAGATGCGCGTGCCGATCGGCTCGTGCTTGTTGTTGAGCAGCACGGCGGCGTTGCCGTCGAAGCGGATCAGCGAGCCGTCGGCCCGGCGCACGCCCTTGCGGGTGCGCACCACGACCGCGTCGTAGACCTCGCCCTTCTTGACCTTGCCGCGCGGGATCGCGTCCTTGATCGACACCTTGATGATGTCGCCGATGTGCGCGTACCGGCGCTTGGAGCCGCCGAGCACCTTGATGCACATGACTTCCTTGGCGCCCGAGTTGTCGGCCACGTCGAGGTGGCTCTGCATCTGGATCATGGTTCAGCCTCCTCTTATTCGGCCGCGCGGGCGATGATTTCGACGACGCGCCAGTTCTTGGTCTTGGACATCGGCGCAATCTCGGCCACGCGGACCATGTCGCCCTCGTTGCAGGCGTTGTCGGCGTCGTGGGCGTGCAGCTTGGTCGAGCGGCGGATGTACTTGCCGTACAGCGCGTGCTTGACCTGGCGCTCGACGAGCACCGTCACCGTCTTGTCCATCTTGTTGCTGACCACGCGGCCTTCGACCGTGTGCTGCTTTTTATCAGTGTTGTTCATGGTCGTCTGGTCCTTACTGCTTCGTGCCGAGCAGCGTGTTGACGCGGGCGATCTCGCGGCGCACGCGGCGCACGTCGTGGGTCTTGGCGAGCTGGCCGGTGGCCTTCTGCATGCGCAGCGAGAACTGCTCCTTCTGCAGCTCGAGGAGATGGGCCTTGAGCTCGTCGGCCGACTTCTCGCGGAGTTGTTTGAGTTCCATCAGCGCACCGTCCGGGACACGAAAGTGGTGGTGACCGAGAGCTTGGCTGCGGCCAGGCGGAACGCCTCGCGCGCGGTCGCCTCGTCGACGCCCTCGATCTCGTAGATCATGCGGCCGGGCTGGATCTGCGCGACCCAGAACTCGACGCCGCCCTTGCCCGAGCCCATTCGCACTTCGATCGGCTTCTTGGTGATCGGCTTGTCGGGGAACACGCGGATCCACATCTTGCCGCCGCGCTTGACGTAGCGGCTGATCGAACGGCGCGCGGCCTCGATCTGGCGCGAGGTCAGCTGGCCGGTCTGCGTGGCCTTCAGGCCGTACTCGCCGAAGCTGACGAGGTTGCCGCTCCACGACAGGCCGTCGTTGCGGCCCTTGTGCATCTTGCGGTACTTGGTTCGCTTGGGTTGCAACATGGTCAGTCCCTCGCCTCGCGCTCGCGGCGCGGCCCACGCGGACGGTCGGCACGGTCACCGCGATCGCCACGATCGCTGCGCGGGCTGTCGTCCTGCTTCTCCTGGCCGACCTGGGCGAAGTCGAAGATCTCGCCCTTGTAGATCCAGGTCTTGATGCCGATGATCCCGTAGGTCGTCCTGGCCTCGGCGAAGCCGTAATCGACGTCGGCGCGCAGGGTGTGCAGCGGCACGCGACCCTCGCGGTACCACTCCGAACGCGCGATCTCGGCGCCGTTCAGGCGGCCGGCGACGTTGACCTTGATGCCCAGCGCGCCCAGGCGCATCGCGTTGCCGACTGCGCGCTTCATCGCGCGGCGGAACATGATGCGGCGCTCGAGCTGCTGCGCGATCGACTCGGCGACCAGTTGCGCGTCAAGCTCGGGCTTGCGGACCTCGGTGACGTTGATGTGCGCCGGGACGCCCATCAGGTCGGACACTTCCTTGCGCAGCTTCTCGATGTCCTCGCCGCGCTTGCCGATCACCACGCCCGGGCGGGCGGTGTGGATGGTGACGCGGGCGGTCTTGGCCGGGCGCTCGATCATGATGCGGCTGATGCCGGCGGCGGCCAGCTTCTTGCGCAGCATCTCGCGGACCTTCAGGTCGGCGGCCAGGTAGCCGGCGTATTCCTTCTTGCCGGCGAACCACTTCGAGTTCCAATCCTTGGCGATGCCCAGGCGGATGCCGGTCGGGTGAACTTTGTGACCCATATGCTTACTTCCCCTCGCCGACGACGACGGTGATGTGGCTGGTGCGCTTGAGGATGCGGGTGCCCCGCCCCTTGGCGCGCGCCATGAAGCGCTTCAGCGTCGGGCCCTCGTCGACCATGATGGTCTTGACCTTGAGCTCGTCGATGTCGGCGCCCTGGTTGTTCTCGGCGTTGGCGATCGCCGACTCCACCACCTTCTTGATCAGGTGCGCGGCCTTCTTGTCCGAGAACTTCAGCAGGTTGACCGCGCGCTCGGCGGTCAGGCCGCGGACCTGGTCGGCGACCAGGCGGGCCTTCTGCGGGGAGATGCGCGCGGTGCGCAGGATTGCCTTCGCTTCCATCGTCATCTCCTTACTTCCCGGCCTTCTTGTCGCCGCCATGGCCCTTGAACGTGCGGGTCATGGCGAACTCGCCGAGCTTGTGGCCGACCATGTTCTCGTTGACCAGCACCGGGATGTGGTTCTTGCCGTTGTGCACGGCGATGGTGAAGCCCACCATCTCCGGCAGGATCATCGAGCGGCGCGACCAGGTCTTGATCGGGCGCTTGGTGTTGCCGGCCGCCTCCACCTTCCTGATCAGGTGGTGGTCGACGAACGGGCCCTTCTTCAGTGAACGTGCCATGGTCTATCAGCTCCTGCGGTCGCGCACGATGAACTGCTGCGTCCGCTTGTTCTTGCGGGTCTTGTAGCCCTTGGTCGGCACGCCCCACGGCGTGACCGGGTGCGGATTGCCCTGGCCGGCCTTCGCCTCGCCACCGCCGTGCGGGTGGTCGACCGGGTTCATGGCCGCGCCGCGGACGGTCGGCTTGATGCCGCGCCAGCGCTTGGCGCCGGCCTTGCCCAGCTTCTCGAGGTTGTGCTCGACGTTGCCGACTTCGCCGATGGTCGCGCGGCACTCCGACGGCACCTTGCGCATCTCGCCCGAGCGCAGGCGCAGGGTGGCGTAGACGCCTTCGCGGGCGATCAGCTGCACGCCGGCGCCGGCGGCGCGGGCGAGCTGGGCGCCCTTGCCCGGCTTCATCTCGATGCAATGCACGGTCGAGCCGACCGGGATGTTGCGCAGCGGCAGGGTGTTGCCGGTCTTGATCGGCGCGTCGTTGCCCGCGATCACCTGGTCGCCGGCCTTCAGTCCCTTGGGCGCGATGATGTAGCGGCGCTCGCCATCGACGTAGCACAGCAGCGCGATGTGCGCGGTGCGGTTGGGATCGTATTCGATCCGCTCCACGCGCGCGGGGATGCCTTCCTTGTCGCGCTTGAAGTCGATGATGCGGTAATGCTGCTTGTGGCCACCGCCGATGTGGCGGGTGGTGATGCGGCCGTGGTGGTTGCGGCCACCGGTCTTGCCCTGCTTCTCGAGCAGCGCCGCGTGCGGAGCGCCCTTGTGCAGGTCGGGGGTGACCACGCGCACCGCGCTGCGGCGGCCGGCGGAAGTGGGTTTGAAGGTCATCAATGGCATCGGTCCGTCCTCAGGCCTTGGCCGTCATCACGTCGATCGACTGGCCGTCGGCCAGCGTCACGTACGCCTTGCGCCAGTCGCCGCGGCTGCCCTGGCGGTTGCGGAAGGCCTTGTTCTTGCCCTTCACGTTCACCACGTTGACCGCCTCGACCTTGACGTCGAAAAGCTGCTCGACGGCCGACTTGATGTCGGCCTTGGTCGCGGTCTTGGCGACTTCGAACGCGTACTGGTTGGAAATTTCCTGCTGGCGCGCGGTCTTCTCGGACACGCGCGGCGCACGGATCACGCTGTAAAGGTTGGCGCTCATGCCAGCCACTCCTCGATCTTCTTCACCGCGTCGCTGGTGACCAGGACGCTGTCGGCGCTGACCAGCGCGACCGGGTCCAGGCCCTGCACGTCGCGGACCTCGACGTACGGCAGGTTGCGCGCGGACAGGTACAGGTGCTCGGAAGCCTCTTCGGTCACGATCAGCGGGCGGCGGCCGAGCTCGAAGTCCTTGAGCTTGGCGACCAGGCCCTTGGTCTTCGTGGCCTCGACGTCGAACGCGTCGACGACCTTCAGGCGGCCCTGGCGGTTGAGCTCGGACAGGATCGCCGAGATCGCCGCGCGGTACATCTTGCGGTTGACCTTCTGCTCGAAGCTGCGCGGCTTGGCCGCGAACGTCACGCCGCCAC
>Ga0268289_100111_pt1 | contig 33022 bp, 28 predicted proteins | sample MetspNORM_FD_191340 | JGI IMG/M metagenome (GOLD analysis project Ga0268289, IMG submission 191340) | Soil microbial communities from San-Diego area, Southern California, United States - Methylocaldum sp. NOR-M | ecosystem: Environmental > Terrestrial > Soil > Desert | place: USA: California... | reverse complement strand
ACGGGCGCGGCGACGACGCGCCGGCGCCGGCCACGCAGGCGGGCGCGTCGTGAAGTTCGAGGCGATCCGGCGCCGGGTCGAGCGCAGCGAGCAGCTGGTCGAACGGCGCGCGCTGCGTGCCGGCGACCGCATGTCGGCGCTCAGGTCGACCTGGCGCGAGAGCTGGACGCCCTCGCGGATCGTCCTGGCGGGCCTGGCCGCGGGTTTCCTGGTCGGCCACGCCAATCCGACCCGCGCGCTGCAGCGGCTGGGCAGCGGTGGGCGCTGGGTGCAGATGGTCGGCGTGCTGACCAGCCTGTATGCCTCGCTGCAGTCGGCGCTGGCCGCGGGCAAGGCCGACGCCGCGGTCGACCACGCCGACGATGCCGCCAGCGAGGCCGGCCAGGCGGCCGACGCGGCGCAGGCCGCGGCCGGCGCGGACGCGGACGCGGACCTCGCCGCCGGCGCGGATGCGGGCGACGCGGCGCACGCCGAACCGCGACCGCTGCCCGACCGCCGCCGCCCCGATCCCAGCTGGAACACGCCGCCGGCGCCGGCGGAAGCGGCGACCGAAATCTCGGAACGCTGATCCCTCCTGCCGAGGCCCGCCTTGAACGAACCGGTCCCGCACGCTCCCGGCGACGACGCCCCCCTTTCCGCGCCGCCGCCGCGCCCGCGTGCGCCGGCCTCGCTGGTGGTGCTGGCGACGCTGGCGGTGCTCTACACGCTGTGGGCCGCACAGACGGTGCTGCTGCCGATCCTGCTGGCGATGTTCTTCGCCCTGATCGGCAACCCGATCCTGCGCGGGTTGCGCAGGCTGTGGATCCCGCGCTTCCTCGGCGCGCTGCTGGTGCTGCTGGCCGGCCTGGCCGCGGCCTTCGTGCTCGGCCGCCAGCTGGTGGTGCCGGCCAGCGAGTGGATGCAGCAGGCGCCGCGCGAGCTGCGCCTGCTGGCGCCGAAGATCAAGCAGATGACGCAGCCGATGCAGCAGGCCAACCAGGCCGCCGAGTCGTTCGCGCGCGCCGCCCACGACGGCAAGCTGCCGAAGGTGCAGGTCGTCGCGATCCAGGACGACGATCCGTGGAAGTCGCTCATTGCGACCCCGCGGATGCTGGCGTCGGTGCTGGCGGTGGTGCTGCTAACGTTCTTCTTCATGGTCTTCGGCGAGAACCTGCAGCGCAACGCGATCGCGCTGCTGCCCACGCGCCAGCGCAAGAAGCTCACGGTCGACATCCTGCAGGCGATCGAGCGCGAGATCTCGCGCTACGTGCTCACCATCACCATCATCAACACGGTGCTGGGCATGGTGCTGGCCGGGGCGCTGTCGTGGCTGGGCGTGGAGCCGCAGGAGGCGCTGCTGTGGGGCACGCTGGCGGCGCTGCTGAACTTCGCGCCCTACGTCGGCCCGCTGATCGGCGTATGCCTGATGCTGCTGATGGGTTTCATCACCTACGACGAGGTCGGCCCGTCGCTGCTGCCGGCGGCGATCTACCTAGGCCTGCACACGCTCGAAGGCCAGCTCGTCACGCCGATCATCCTCGGACGCCGCATGGCGATCTCGCCGCTGGTGCTGATCCTGGCGCTGATGTTGTTCGGCTGGCTGTGGGGGATCATCGGCCTGCTGCTCGCGGTGCCGCTGCTGGTGTGCATCAAGATGGTGCTGGCGCGCATCGAGGGGCTGGAGGGGTGGGCAAAGCTGCTGGAGTAGCCAGCTCGATTGTTTCAAGCGCGGCTTCGGACAGCTGCGCGAGGGAAGGCGGCGGCCGGGGGTCGCTCTTCCCCCGGCAGGTACGCCGCTGCGCGGCTCCCCCGGCCCGGCGCAGCGCGCCGGGCATTCGCACGGGCGCGCGGCAGTGCCGCGCAAGCCGCCCGCGCTCATCCTGCCCTGACGGGGGAAAAGCGATTCACCGGACGGCGACTTCCCCCGCGCATCCCGCCGAAGCCGCGCTTAAAACAGCAAGCCACACGGCGCAGAGCCGGATCCGCGCCCCGGCGTAGAATGGGCGCGTGAGCTTCCCCGTCCACGCCATCACCCTCGACCTCGACGACACGCTCTGGCCGTTCGCCCCCATCGGCGCGCGGATCGAGCGCGTGCTCGAGGCGTGGATGCGCGAACACAGCCCGGCGACCGCGGTGCGGTTCCCGGCAGCGGAGATGCGCGCGCTGCGCGAGCGCGTGGTGGCCGCGCACCCGCACCTGGTCCACGACCTGGGCGCGCTGCGGCGGCTGACGCTGGAGCGCGCGCTGGCCGAGAGCGGCGGCGACCCCGCGCTCGCCGATGCCGCCTACGAAGCGTTCTACGAAGCGCGCAACCAGGTCGAGTGCTATCCGGACGTGATCGCCGCGCTCGAGCGCATCGCCGCGCACGTGCCGGTGGCGGCGCTGACCAACGGCAACGCCGACCTCGCGCGCATCGGCCTGGACCACCACTTCCGCTTCGCCCTGGGCGCGCGCGAGCACGGCGCGGCCAAGCCCGAGGCCGGCATCTTCCTCGCCGCCTGCACGCGGCTGGGCTGCGCGCCCGCGCACGTGCTGCACGTGGGCGACGACATCGAGCTGGACGTGCTCGGCGCCTCGCGCGCCGGCCTGCGCAGCTGCTGGATCAACCGCGGCGGCTTCGACTGGCCGCACGCCGATGCCCAGCCCGACCTGCATTTCGACAGCCTCGCCGCGCTGGCCGACTGGCTCGACGCGGCCCTGCCCCAACCTGCCAAGGCGGCCACCGCATGACCCTGCCCAACGGCTTCGCCGCGCGCGATCCCGCACTGACCCCGCTCCCGCTCTACCTGGTCAACCGCGACGGCTGGGAAGGTTGGCACGGGCGCCAACCGCGCGCGCTGGCGCAATGGATGCTCGCGCACGGCTTCGACGCCGCGCCCGGCTCGCAGCTGGCGCTGCCCGGCGGCGACGGCGGGCTCGCCGGCGCGGTGCTCGGTATCGGCGATCCGCTCGACCCGCTGTCCTACGCGCACGCGCCGCTGGCGCTGCCACCCGGCCACTGGGAGGCCAGCGGCGAGCTCGACGAGGGCGCCCGCCGCGCGCTGCAGCTGGGCTGGGGCCTGGGCGCCTACCGCTTCGCGCGTTACCGCGACCCGCCGCGCGCGCCGGCGCGGCTGGTGGGCGAGCTCGACGCCGAGACCGCCGACGTGCTCGCCGCCTGCCTGCGCGTGCGCGACCTGGTCAACACGCCGACCCAGGACATGGGGCCGGAACAGCTGGAGGCCGCCGCGCGCGGCATCGCGCAGCGCCACGGCGCGCGCTTCGAAAGCATCGTCGGCGACGACCTGCTGGCGCACAACTTCCCCGCCATCCACGCCGTCGGCCGCGCCTCGCACCGGGCGCCGCGGCTGCTGCGGCTGGACTGGGGCGACGACGCGCACCCGCGCGTCGTGCTGGTCGGCAAGGGCGTGTGCTTCGACACCGGCGGCCTGGACATCAAGACCGCCGACGGCATGCGCAACATGAAGAAGGACATGGGCGGCGCCGCGCACGCGCTCGCGCTGGCCGGACTGGTGATGGCGCGCGCGCTGCCGCTGCGCCTGACCCTGCTGGTGCCGGCGGTGGAGAACGCGATCGGCCCCGACGCCTTCCGCCCCGGCGAGGTCATCGCCACCCGCAAGGGCGTGCACGTGGAGATCGACAACACCGACGCCGAGGGGCGGGTGATCCTCGGCGACGCGCTCACCCTGGCCGGCGAGCTGGCGCCGGAGCTGCTGCTCGACTTCGCCACCCTCACCGGCGCCGCGCGCATCGCGCTCGGCCCCGACCTGCCGGCGCTGTACGCCAACGACGACGCGCTGGCCGACGACTGGCTCGTCGCCGCGCGCGACGCGCGCGACCCGCTGTGGCGGATGCCGCTGTGGCGCCCGTACCTGCGCTACCTGACCAGCAACGTCGCCGACCTCGCCAACGGCAGCGCGACGCGCATGGCCGGCAGCATCACCGCCGCGCTGTACCTGGAGCGCTTCGTACCGGCGAAGCAGAAGTGGGCACACGTGGACGTGTACGCGTGGAACGACAGCGATCGCCCCGGTCGTCCCGCCGGCGGCGAGGCGCAGGGATTGCGCGCGGCGTTCGAGATGCTCAAGCGCCGCTGCGCCTGACGTTGGCGGGGCATTTGTAGGAGCGGCGGAAGCCGCGACCGGCCGATCAGGCCCGTCGCGACTCCCGTCGTCCCACGAGCAGAGCCTCGACACGCGCGGCGTTCCACGCGCCCGCTCGCGGCTGCCGCCGCTCCTACGTGGCGAAGCCCACCGGTCCCTTCGCCGACGCGCGCTCCACCCGGTTGCGCCCGGCGTGCTTGGCGCGGTACAGCGCCTCGTCGGCGGCGTGCAGCAGCGCCTCGGGAGTGTCGCCGTCGGCCGGGAAGGCGGCCACGCCGATCGACACCGTCACCTGCGGCAGCTCGCGGCCCAGGTGCTGCACGCGCATCGCCTCGACCGCCGCGCGGATGTCCTCCGCGCGCCTGAGCGCGGTGCCCAGCGGCGCCTCCGGCAGGATCAGGGTGAACTCCTCGCCGCCATAGCGGCAGGCGATGTCCTCGCTGCGGCTGTGCTCGGCCAGCAGCTTGCCGAACTGCGCCAGCAGCGCGTCGCCGCCGGCGTGGCCATGGACGTCGTTGAAGGCCTTGAAGTGATCGATGTCGAGCATCATCAGCGACAGCGGCAGCTGCCGGCGCGCGCAGCGGGCAAGCTCGCGGGTGGCCGATTCCTCGAGGTAGCGGCGGTTGAACAGCCCGGTCAGCGGCTCGCGGATCGACTGCAGCCGCAGCCGCTCGCGCAGCGACAGGTTGGCCAGCGCCATCGACAGCTGCTCGGCGGCGGCCTCGATGATGTCGATGCGCGACAGGAAGCCGTCGTCGTCGTCGGACAAGTACAGCAGGCCCAGCTGCGTGCCCTGCGCCGCGAGCGGGATGCAGGCGGTGGCGACGCCGTCATGCGCGGGTGCGGAAACGTGCGGGCAACGCGCCGCGGCGGCGTCCGGCGAGAGGTGCGGCTGGTCGCGCCGCAGCGCCCAGCACGACTCGGGCAGCAGCGAGTCCGGGCTGGCGGCGCGGTGCGTGCCCCAGTGCGCGGCGGCTTCGGCGTGGTCCTGCGAATGGCGCATCCGGTACACGGTGCCGGCGGTGCCCGGGCGCAGCGTCGACAGCATGCGCGCGGTCAGCTGCAGCGCCTCCGCGGGGTCGACGCAGCTCTGCAGCATGCTGCCGTAGCGGCTGAGCGCGCGCAGGTCGGCGCCCTTGTGCTCGAGCTCGGCATTGCCTTCGCGCAGCCGCGCGTGCACCTGCTCGGCCGCGTCCTCGGCCAGCGCGCGGCGGCGGATCTCGCGCACCAGCAGTAGGTACACCGCCGCGATCACCGCCAGCCCCAGCGGGATCCCCAGCAGCGCGATCGCGCGCAGCACGTTGGCGCTGTTGCGCGTGGAGGCGGCGCGCTGGGCGAGCAGCACGCGCTCCTCGTCGACCATCACCGCCTTCTGCCGCCGCACCGCGCTGGAGGTCTCGAACACGTCGCCGCCCACCGCAGCGCGCGCGCCCGCCAGGCCGTCGCTGTCGAAGCGCAGCAGCGTGTTGGCCACCTGGTGCAGGCGCACCTCGACCAGCCCGCGCAGCACCTGCATCCGGCGCGACTGCTCGGGATTGTCGGCAACCAGCCCGGCGATCCGCTCGACAAGCAGCGGCACTCGGTCGCGCGAAGCGTGGTAGTCGGCGAGGTAGTCGACCTTGCCGGTGAGGACGTAGCCGCGCTGGGCCGATTCGGCGTCGCGCAGGCGCGCCTCGAGCTCGTCGAGGCGGCCGATCACCTCGTTGCTGTGCGACACCCACTGCGCGTCGCCGATCAGGCGCTGCGCGCCGTACAGGACGCCCAGGCCGATCACGACGAAGATCAGCCCGGCGAGCAGCAAGCCGGCGCGGGTCTTTTTCTTGACCGTCTGCATCGCGGTCCAGCTCCTCGTGGCCGCCGACAGCGTAGGCTGCCGCCGCCGCCGCGACAATCGCATGAAGGACCGCGGTCACATTCCGCCGCGCGCCCGGCGGCCGCGCCGGCCCTACAGCCAGCCCTTCTGCCGCGCCAGCCGGTAGGCCTCGATGCGGTTGCCGACCCCGAGCTTGCCGATCGCCTCGGACAGGTAGTTGCGCACGGTGCCGTGCGACAGGTGCAGGCGCGCGGCGATGTCGCCGGCCGACATGCCCTCGCCTGCCAGCCGCAGGACCTGGCGCTCGCGGTCGTTGAGCGGGTCGGCCTCGCTCCAGGCGTCGACCGCGAGCTGCGGGTCGATCGCGCGGCCGCCGCGGTGCACCTTGCGCAGCGCCTCGGCCAGGTGCTCGGCGGGGGCGTCCTTGAGCAGGTAGCCCGATACGCCGGACTCGAGCGCGCGGCGCAGGAAGCCGGTGCGCGCGAAGGTGGTGACGATCACCACCTTCGTCGCCAAACCCTGGCGCTGGATGCGTTGCGCGAGCTCCAGGCCGCTGAGGCCGGGCATCTCGATGTCGGTGACCAGCACGTCGGGCTGCAGCCGCTGCACCTGACGCCAGGCGTCTTCGCCGTCGGCGGCGCCGCCGAGCACCTCGATGTCCGATTCCAGGCCGAGCAGCGCCGACAGCGCGCCGCGCACCATCGCCTGGTCTTCGGCCAGCAGGATGCGGATCATGCCGCCCGCCCGCCGCATGCGCGCGCAGGCGTCACGGCGCGTGCGCGTCCATCGGAGCGGCGGCGATGCGTGCGTCGGTCGCGGCGGGCGCGGCCGCCAGCGGGATCCCCAGCTGCAGGCGGGTGCCGCGCCGCGGCGGCGAGTCAACCTCGAGCGTGCCGCCGAGCCTGGCCACGCGCTCGCGCATGCCGGCCAGGCCGTTGCCTTCGGCGACGATGCCACCGCGGCCGTCGTCGGACACCACCACCCGCAACTGGCTGCCCTCGCGGATGAAGTGGATCCGCGCGAGCCCCGCCTGCGAATGGCGTGAGATATTGGTGGCCGCCTCGCGCAGCACCAGCGCCAGCGCGCGCTCGATGTCCGGCGACAGGCCGACCGGCGGCAGGTCGTAGTCCAGGTGCACCGCAGAGGACTCGAGCATCAGCCGCGCCGAGGCCAGCTCCGCGGCCAGGTCGGTGGCGCGGATGCCGGTGACCGCGCTGCGCACCTCGGCCAGCGCGTGGCGTGCCACGCACTCGGCTTCCTCCAGCTCGCGCCGCGCCGACGCCGGATCGCGCTCGAACAGCTTGCGCGAGAGCTCGAGCTTGAGCGTGATCAGCGACAGCGTGTGGCCGAGCAGGTCGTGCAGGTCGCGGCCGATGCGCTCGCGCTCGGCAGTGGCGGCGAGCCGGCGCACCTCGTCGTGCGAAAGCTTGATCTCGGCGTCCTTTTCCTCCGCCGAGCGCTCCACCATCACCACCAGTCCCACCACCAGGGTCGTCGCCGGGATCCACACCAGCGCCTGCCACGGGTACCCGATCCACCAGGCCAGCCCGACGAAGACGGCGTTGAGCAGCGCCAGCTGTACCAGGTAGCCGAGCGCCGCGCGCGTGCCGTTGATGCGCAGCATGATGCAGCCGAAAACAAAGTAGCTGATGCCGGACGGATACCATGGCAGCAGCACCATGCTCATCGCGGCCATGGCCAGCGCGTAGCGCCACGCGGTCCGGCGCGACGACAGCAGGCACATCGCGTACAGCAGCAGGAACAGCGGATACGAAGCCAGCGTGAGCAACGCCCAGCGCAGGGTGTAGCCGCCAGCCCAGATCGGGGTGATGAACACCCACATCGACCAAGCGAGGTGGATGCCCTCGGTCCACGGCGACTTGCCGCGGTGGATGTCGCGGGCCACCAGCGAGTCCGGCGCGGGATGCAGCCATGCCGGGACGGAGAGGAAGCTCATGCGCGAGGTCCGCCGCGTGTCGATGCCGCGGCCATGCTACTGCAACCGTGCGGCGACCGAGGCCGCGCGGCTTCGCAGCCAGCCGGCGCGCGCGCCGATCCCGCCGGTCGCACCGCTTGCGGCCCGTCCGCGTCCATCAGCGCGCGTCCGCCGCCGCCAGCCGCCGGCGCGCGAGCAGGAAGAACGCCACCGCCATCGCCGCCGGCACCGCCAGGTGCGCCGCGACCGAACCGCCGGCGTCCATGCCCACCACCTTCAACGCCAGCTGCGCGAGGTGGTACGACGGCCAGGCCGGTGCGATCCTGGCGAACACCGCCGGCAGCATCGACAGCGGCAGCCACAGGCCGGACAGGAACGCCATCGGCAGGTACAGGATGTTGACCACCGCCGGTGAACCCTGCCCGCCGACCAGGGTGCCGATCCACAGCCCGATCGCGCAGAACGGCAGCACCGCGGCGACGTCGATCGCCAGCAGCAGCAGCCACTGCGACGGCGCCAGCGACACCTTGCCCAGCGTCGCGCCGAGCACCGCCAGCAGCAGCGCGATCATGCCGGCGAACAGCATCGCCATCGCCATCTTCGCCAGCAGGTAGGCGCCCGGCGGCATCGGCAGCGCGCGCTTGTAGGCCAGGTAGCCGCGCTCGCGCTCCATCGCCACCGTCACGCCGAAGGCGAACAGGCCCGCGCCCATCACCCCGAACACGCCGTAGGTGGCCATCAGGTAGCGCGCCGCCTGGCCGCCGTCGGAGCGGTTGAGCAGCACGCCGAACAGCAGGTAGAACAGCGCCGGGAACAGCATCACCGGCAGCGCGAACGAAGGCGTGCGCAGCAGGCGCAGGAACTCGCACCTGGCCTCCAGCAGGTAGCTGCGCAGCGGCGAAGGCATGGCGGGGGTGTCGGTCATCGCGTCCATCAGGCGGCCTCGCGGGCTTGGGGCGACGACGCGTCACCGGCGTCGTCGCGGGTGAGTTCGAGGAAGGCCTCGGCCAGGCCGGCGCGCTGCACTTCCAGTTCCGACAGCGCGGCGTCCTCGGCCAGCAGCCGGCGCACCACCGCCTCGGCGGCGTCGGTGACGACCTCGATACGCGCGTCGATGCGCTGCGCGCTGCGCACCTGCGGCCAGGCGGCGATGCGCGCGGCGTCGAGCGAGGACAGGCAGCGGATGCGGCGCTGCGCGACGTGGCGGCGGACCGCGTCGATGCCGCCGGCCGCGACCACCTTGCCGCGCGCCAGCACCACCACGCGGTCGGCCAGCGCCTCGGCTTCCTCCAGGTAATGCGTGGTCAACAACACCGCGCAGCCCTGCGCGACCAGCTCGCGGATCGCGCGCCAGACCAGCTGCCGCGCCTCGATGTCCAGCCCGGTGGTGGGCTCGTCGAGGAACAGCAGCCGCGGACTGCCGCACAGCGCCAGCGCGAACTGCACGCGCCGCTGCTGGCCGCCCGACAGCCGGCCGTAGCGACGCGGCAGCAGGCCCTCGAGGCCGGCCAGGGCCACGCACTGCGCGGTCTCGCGCGGCTTCGGGTAGTAGCTGCGCGTGAGCGCGAGCAGCTCGCCCACGGTGCTGTTGTCGGGGATGCCGGCCGCCTGCAGCATCACGCCGATGTTGCGGCGCGCGGCGAGCTCGTGCGGCGAGCGTCCGAACAGCGTCGCTTCGCCGGCATCGGGTTCGAGCAGGCCGAGCAGCAATGCGATCGCGGTGGTCTTGCCGGCGCCGTTGGCGCCCAGCAGCGCCAGCACCTGGCCGGGGCCGATCGACAGGTCGACACCGTCGAGCGCGACCACCTTGCCGTACTGCCGGCGCACGCCGCGCAGGCTTGCCAGTTCGACGAAACTGCCTTCCATTCCCGCGTCTCCGCTTTGCGTTGGCGACCACGGTAGGCGTGCGCCGCGGCGCGCGGCAGTCGCGGCGGTCACGCCGTTGGCATGACAGGCGTCAGGTGACATCGGGGCGCGGGCGGCATAGCCTGCGCACTCCGATGGCGATGCACGGCCACCGGAAAAGCCCGTTACGCTTGCCCGCCACGCCCGTGCATTGTCCCGCCGCAGGCCCCGATGCCGTGACAAGCGGCGCCCATGCGCGAACCATCCCCGCGAGAAAGTGACTTCCGGATATTGGGTGCGCGCCCGCCTTGCCGTCACACTCCAGGCCTTCCTCCGTCACTGTCCCCGATGAACACCAACGCCGAGCTGCTGAAGGAACTCCGCATCGACCGCAAGGCCGCGCCGCCGCCGTCGCCGCGGCGCGGGCCGTGGATCGCGCTGGCGGTCGTGGTCGTGCTGCTGCTCGCCGCCGGCGCGGCGTGGGCGATCCTCGGCCGCGACCGCGGCGTCGAGGTGCACGTGGCCACGGTGCAGGCGCTCGGCGGCGCCGACGGCTCGTCCTCGGTGCTCGACGCCACCGGCTACGTGGTCGCGCGGCGCATGGCCACGGTCTCGGCCAAGATCACCGGCAAGGTGCGCGAGGTGCTGATCGAGGAAGGCCAGCGGGTCGAGGAAGGCCAGGTGATGGCCACGCTCGACCCGGTCGACGCGGACGCGCAGCGCGCGCTGTCGGCGGCGCAGCTGTCCGCCGCGCGCAGCGAGGCCGGCAGCGTGCGGGCACAGCTCGTGCAGGCCGAGGCAGAGGCCGCACGCCTGGCCCCGCTGGCGCAGCGCCAGTTGGTCTCGAAGTCGCAGTACGACCAGGCCATCGCGCAGCGCGATTCGTTGCGCGCGCAGCTGCTGACCGCGCAGCGCAACATCAAGGTGGCCGGCGACGCGCTGGCGATCTCCGACATCGGCGTCGACAACACCATCGTGCGCGCGCCGTTCGCCGGCGTGGTCACCGCCAAGGCGGCGCAGCCGGGCGAGATCGTCTCGCCGCTGTCGGCCGGCGGGGGCTTCACCCGCACCGGCATCGGCACCATCGTCGACATGGATTCGCTGGAGGTGGAGGTCGACGTCGGCGAGTCCTTCATCGGCCGCGTGCAGCCGAAGATGCCGGTCGAGGCGACGCTCAACGCCTATCCGGACTGGAAGATCCCCGCCGAGGTGATCGCGATCATCCCGGCCGCCGACCGCGGCAAGGCCACGGTCAAGGTGCGCGTGGCGCTCAAGCAGAAGGACCCGCGGATCGTGCCGGACATGGGCGTCAACGTGCGCTTCCTCGAGAAGGAACCGCCCAAGGGCGCGCAGGCGCCGCGCGGCGTGCGCGCGCCGAAGGCCGCGCTGGCCAGCCGCGACGGCGGCGACGTCGCCTTCGTGGTCCAGGCCGACGGCGAGTCCGGCACGGTCGAGCGCCGCGCGCTCAAGCTGGGCGCGCCGCTGGGCGACGACCGCCAGGTGCTGTCCGGCCTCTCGGCCGGCGAGACGGTGGTGCTGGATCCCCCGGCGGTGCTGGAGGACGGCGCCAAGGTGCGGGTCGCGAAGGCCGGGGAGTCGAAATCGTGAGCGGTCGTTCGTCACTGCCGATGGGTGGCCGCTCTTGCCGTCATCCCCGCGAAGGCGGGGATCCAGCGACTTTCCTGGCCAGACATGGCAACGCAGGCTCAAGGCCGCTGGATTCCCGCCTCCGCGGGAATGACGATCCAATGATCAATGGCGATTGAAGCTCGCAAGTCCTGAAAGCGCGGCACCGGATGAGCATTCCGACCGCATGGCAAGACAACCTCGAGGAGCACGCAATGGCATCCCTGGTTTCGATCCGCAACCTCACCAAGACCTACCAGCGCGGCCCGGAGAAGATCGCCGTGCTGCACGGGCTGGACCTGGACATCGACAAGGGCGACTTCGTCGCGCTGATGGGGCCGTCGGGCTCGGGCAAGACCACCCTGCTCAACATGATCGGCGGGCTGGACACGCCCAGCGGCGGCGAGATCGAGGTCGACGGCCAGCGCATCGACCGCATGGGCGCCGGCCAGCTCTCGCAGTGGCGCAGCGACCACGTCGGCTTCGTGTTCCAGTTCTACAACCTGATGCCGATGCTCACCGCGCAGCGCAACGTCGAGCTGCCGCTGCTGCTCACCCACCTGGGCGCCGCGCAGCGCAAGCGCAACGCCGAGGTGGCGCTGCAGCTGGTCGGGCTGGGCGACCGCACCAAGCACAAGCCCAACGAGCTCTCCGGCGGCCAGCAGCAGCGCGTGGCGATCGCGCGCGCGATCGTCTCCGACCCCACCCTGCTGATCTGCGACGAGCCCACGGGCGACCTCGACCGCCAGTCCGCCGAGGAGATCCTGGGCCTGCTGCAGGTGCTCAACCGCGAGCACGGCAAGACCATCGTGATGGTGACCCACGATCCGAAGGCGGCCGGCTACGCGACCCACACGCTGCACCTGGACAAGGGCACGCTGGTGGAGCAGGTCGAGCACGTCGCCTGACATCCTGTCATTCCGAGCGCAGCGAGGAATCTGCTCGGACAGGTCCCCGCGCGAAGCAGATCCCTCGCTGCGCTCGGGATGACATTCGGAACGGGATGACATTAGGAAGAGGAATCGCGAGATGAAATACCTGCCCCTGATCTGGGCCGAGCTGTTCCGGCGCAAGACCCGCACGATCCTGACGCTGCTGTCGATCCTGGCCGCGTTCCTGCTGTTCGGCCTGCTCAACGGCGTGCGCGAGAGCTTCGTGCAGGCCGGCAAGAGCGCGGCCGGCGCCTCGCGCCTGCAGACCGCCTCGCGGCTGTCGTTCATCGACACCCTGCCCTCGGCGCTGACCTCGCGCATCGAGCGCACCGACGGCGTGCAGAAGGTCACCTACGCCAACTGGTTCGGCGGCGCCTACCAGGACCCGCACAACCAGATCTTCAGCTTCGCGGTGGCGCCCAACTACCTCGACCTGTACCCGGAGATCGAGGTCGACCCGAAGCAGCGCGCGGCCTTCGACAATACCCGCACCGGCGTTCTGGTCGGCGAGGGCCTGATGAAGCGCTTCGGCTGGAAGGTCGGGCAGAAGATCCCGCTGATGTCGACGATCTTCCCCAACCGCGACGGCAGCAAGAACTGGTCGTTCGACATCGTCGGCACGATGCGCCCGGCCAAGGACGCGAGCGCGGGCTGGTACGACCAGATGCTGCTGATGCAGTGGAAGTACTTCGACGAGTCCACGCCCTACAACCGCGGCTCGGTGGGCTGGTACGTGGTGCGGGTGGCCGACCCGGCGCAGGCCGATCGCGTGGCCAAGGCGATCGATGCGCTTTCGGCCAACTCCGACCACGAGACCAAGACCCAGACCGAGGCGGCGGCGTTCGCTTCGTGGATGAAGCAGACCGCCAACATCGGCCTGATCGTCGGCTCGATCATGGGCGCGGTGTTCTTCACCCTGCTGCTGCTGACCGGCAACACCATGGCGCAGGCGGTGCGCGAGCGCATCCCGGAGCTGGCGGTGCTCAAGACGATTGGTTTTCGCGACGGCTCGGTGCTCGGCCTGGTGCTGGCCGAGTCGGTGGTGCTGGTGCTGATCGGCGGCGTGCTCGGCCTCGGCCTGGCCGCGTTGCTCGGGCCGGTGCTCGAGGCCGGCAGTGGCGGCAACCTCGACCTGCCGCCGGTGGGCTGGCGCAGCTGGTCGCTCGGCCTGGGCCTGATGGTGGCGATCGGCCTGCTGGTGGGCGCGCTGCCGGCGCTGCGGGCGATGCGGTTGAACATCGTCGATGCGCTGGCGGGGCGGTGACGCCGCGCGCGCCAACGCCAATCCGTTCCGACTCGTCGGACCTGACGCTTCAAGAGAGACGGACATGAAGACACTCAAATCGTTCCTGCGCGGCGCCGGCCTGTTCCTGCTGGTGGTGGGCGGCATCGCCGCCTGGCTGGCGCTGCCGTGGCCGTTCCTGCTCGGCCTGCTGGCGTTGTTCGCGCTGTGGATGCTGCTCACCCGGCGCGGCCGCCAGGCCGGGTCGGTGACCCAGGTCGGCGTGAGCACGCTGCGGCAGCGGCTGGGCGCGTCGTCGGTGGTCGTGGTCGGCATCGCGGGCGTGGTCGCGGTGCTGGTGGCGATGCTGGCGATGGCCGAGGGCTACGCCGAGACCCTGCGCAAGAGCGGCAGCGAGGACACCGCGATCGTGATGCGCGGCGCGTCCGCGGCGGAGGTGATGTCCACGCTCGACCACGACAGCGTGCTCGTGGTCGGGCAGGCGCCCGGCATCGCGCGCGACGCGCAGGGCCGGCCGCTGGTGTCGCCGGAAATGGTGGTCGCGGCCAACCTGCCGATCAAGGGCGGCGCGCCGGACGAGGACGGCAGCGTGCAGCTGCGCGGCGTCGGCCCGATGGCGTGGGCGGTGCGCCCGGACGTGGAAATCGTCGCCGGGCGCAAGTTCGCCACCGGCCGCCGCGAGCTGGTCGCCGGCACCGGCGCGCAGCAGCAGTTCGCGGGCCTGGAGGTCGGCAAGTCGATCCGGCTCGGCAACCAGCTGTGGCAGGTGGTCGGTATCTTCCATGCCGGCGACGCGATGGACTCCGAGTTGTGGGGCGACGCCGACACCGTCGCCACCACCTACCGCCGCGGCAGCTCGCGCACCTCGATCACCGCGAAGCTGGAGAACCCGGGGGCGTTCAAGGCGTTCAAGGCGGCGCTGGCCGGCGACCCGCGGCTGGACGTCGACGCCAGCACCACGCTCGACTATTTCAGCAAGCAGTCCGAGCAGATGACCAAGATCATCCGCATCATCGGCATCGTGGTCGGCGCGATCATGGCGATCGGCGCGATCTTCGGCGCGCTCAACACCATGTTCGCCACCGTGGCGACGCGTGCGCGCGAGATCGCCACGCTGCGCGCGCTGGGCTTCCGCAGCGTGCCGGTGGTGGTGGCGGTGATGCTGGAGACGATGCTGCTGGCGCTGCTCGGCGGCCTGCTCGGCGGCGCGCTGGCGTGGCTGCTGTTCAACGGCTACACCGCATCGACCATCGCCGGCGGCGTCGGCCAGCTCACCTTCGACTTCCGGGTCTCGCCGGCGGTGCTGTGGATCGGGCTGAAGTGGGCGCTGGCGATCGGCTTCGTCGGCGGGCTGTTCCCGGCGCTGCGCGCGGCCACCCTGCCGGTGACCACGGCGCTGCGCGACGCGTGATGGACGGCGCGGCCAAGGACGGCGCGACGCGGAACGGCGCGGCGCGCGACAGCACAGTCCATGACAGCGCGGTCGACGACAGCCTGGCCACGCTCTCGCACGCGCGGCTGGAGGCGCTGCTGCACGAACTGCAGAAGCGCGCCTTCGAGCTCTACGAGGACGCCGCGCTGCGCGCCGAGACCAACCCGGCGCAGGCCGGGCTGGCCTACGAGCGCGCCGAAGCGGAAGCCGCGCCGCTGATCGCCCGCGCCCGCGCCCTCAACGAGGAGCGCGCGCGGCGCCTGCGCCGGCGCGCGCAGGCCTGGCGCAAGGCGGCGCTGGCGGTGGCCATCGCCGGCCTCGCCGCGCTGGCCTGGTGGGCCGGCATGCACGCGTAGGGTGGGCCCCGGCCCATCGGCTTGCGTCACTTCCCGCGGCGAACGCTTCTACCGTCCTTGCGCGATCCCATGCAAACGGCGCGGCGGGACGGGCGTGATGGTGGGGCAGTGGCGCGATCATTCGACAACCGACGCGGCGGAGCGTGCGTGATGGTGGGCCGGGGCCCACCCTACGCGGGCACGGGACGCCGGGCGCGGAGCAGGCCTTCGCCGGCGTAGAGCGCCAGCGCGATCCAGATCAGCACGAAGCCGATCGCGCGCTCGCGGCCGAAGCTTTCGCCCAGCAGCAGCACGCCGCACAGCAGCTGCAGGGTCGGCGCGATGTACTGCAGCAGGCCGATCGTCGAGTACGGGATCCGCCGCACCGCGTCGGCGAAGCCGATCAGCGGCAGCGCGGTCAGCGCCCCGCCCAGCACCAGCAGCGCATCGAGCCGCCAGCCCCAGCCCGGCGCGGCGGCCGAGGGCAGGAAGCCGCCGTCGCCGTGGGTTTCGCCCCACAGCATCAGCGCCAGCGCCGGCAGCACCAGGTACAGACTCTCGATGCCGAGCCCGCGCACCGGCGGCACCGCGGCCAGCTTGCGCACCAGTCCGTACAGCCCGAACGACGCCGCCAGCGACAGCGCGATCCACGGGAAGCTGCCGTAGTGCAGCGCCAGCCACAGCACGCCGGCGCCGGCGATCGCCACCGACGCCCACTGCGCGCGGTTGAGGCGCTCGTTGAGGACCAGCACGCCCAGCACCACGTTGAGCAGCGGGTTGATGAAGTAGCCCAGGCTCGTCTCGACCACGTGCCCGGCGTTGACCGCCCAGATGTACAGGCCCCAGTTGAACGCGATCAGCGAGCCGCTCAGCGCCAGCATCCACGCCGCGCGCGGCTGCGCCAGCGTCTCGCGCAGCCAGCCGCGCCCGTAGCGCAGCAACAGCCAGCCCACCACCAGCAGCGTGCTCCAGACGATGCGGTGGGCGATGATCTGCAGCGACGGCACCGCCTTGAGCAGGTGCCAGTACAGCGGCATCACGCCCCACAGCACGAACGACCCGACCGCGACCCACAGCCCGCGGCGATCCAGCGAGGCGCCGCTCATGCGTCCGCCCCGACGGGCTTCGCCGCGGGTTTCGGCGCACGCGCCTTGGCCAGCGTGATCGCGACCACGCCCAGCAGGATCACGCCCATCGCGCCGATGTCGTGCGCGCTGAACCGCTCGGCGGCCAGCCATGCGCCCAGCAGCACCGCGATCACCGGGTTGACGTAGGCGTAGCTGCCGGCCAGCGTGGCGCGCACGTGGTGCAGCAGCCAGATGTAGGCCGAGAACGCGACGATCGAGCCGAAGCCGGCGAGGTAGGCGACCGCGAACGTGCCCTTGGCCGAGGGCAGCGCGTCGAAGCGCTCGCCCAGCAGCAGCCCGGCCGCGAGCATCATCGCGCCGCCGCACAGCATCTGCGCTGCCGCCCCCATGAACGGCGACGGCAGGTCGCGGCCCTTGCTCCACACCGAGCCGAACGCCCACGCCAGCGGCGCGACCAGCAGCGCCACCAGCCCGGTCGGCGTCGCGGTCAGCGAGCTGCCGGCGTTGAGCCAGAGCACGCCGAGGAAGCCGATGCCCAGGCCGATCCATTCGATCCGGCGCGGATGCTGCCCGCGCATCGCCGAAAACAGGCCGATCCACAGCGGCGCGGACGCCACCGCCACCGCGGCCAGGCCCGAGGACACCGACTGCTCGGCAATGCACACCATGCCGTTGCCCAGCCCCAGCAGCAGCGCGCCCATGAACGCGCTGTTGCGCCACTGCGCGCGCGTAGGCATCGCCACGCCGCGCAGGCGCAGCACCGCGAACAGCAGGCCGCCGGCGACGAGGAAGCGCGCGCCGGCCATCAGCAGCGGCGGCCAGCCGCCCTCGAGCGCGAAGCGGATGCCCAGGTAGGTCGAGCCCCAGACGACATAGAGCACCGACAGCGCGGCGGCGACGGCGAATGCGGAAACGGGGGGCGGCACGAGCTGCGGCGAGGCAGTCATGGGAAAGGTCCAGGTGGGGAGTTCGCGGGGGAGGAACGGCGGCTTGCGTGGACGATTTTACGCCCGTCGCAAGGCGCCGCCGCGCAACTCTGCCTCCCGCCTGCGGGCCAATCGCCGCTTCGGTTTCCCCGTAGGAGCGCACCTGGGCGCGACAGGCCTTTCCCGGGAACGCCGGTTGCACCCTGGTGCCTCCTACAGGACCGCAACGCGGGTTGGCGAAACGACGACGGGCGCCGCAGCGCCCGTCGCATTCATGCCCGGAAGGCGTGCGCCCTCAGTCGGCCCAGTGCCCCTGCACCCGCGCCTCCGGCAGCACCTGCGCCGACAGCACCTGGTCGTTGCCCAGCAGCTGCACCGCGTCGGCGAGGATCGCGGCCGACTCGCGCAGCAGCGGATCGGGCGCGTCCTCGGCCAGCTTCTCGCGCGCCGCGTCCTCGGCGACGTTGCGCTCGTTGGCCTGCAGGCCGTCGTCGGCGGCCTGCGCGGCGAGCGGGTCCAGCGGCAGGCCCAGCGCCTTGCGCTGTTCCTGGCGCGACTTGCGCTTAGCGTCCTCGCGGTCGCGCTCCGCGCGGCGCTCGGCCTCGTTGAGCGAGACGTACTTCTTCGCCTGTTCCTCGCGGAACTGCGCGACGTCCTCCTCGAACCACTGGAACTCCTTGTCCTTGGCCACGCGCGCCTCGTGCCTGGCCTCGAGCCTGGGCAGCAGCGGCGCGAAGTTGCCGTAGCGCGTGTGCGCGACCGCCGAGATCTTCGACCACGGCAGCGCGTTGTCGTAGGTGCTCTCGCCGAACTGCGAGGCGTCGACCATCACCGGGAAGGCGATGTCGGGCACCACGCCCTTGTTCTGCGTGCTGCTGCCGCCGGGCAGGAAGAACTGCGCGATGGTCAGCTTGACCTGGCCTACGCGCTTGCCTTCGTTGCCGGGCCAGCGGTCGAGGTCGACCAGGTTCTGCACCGTGCCCTTGCCGAAAGTGGTCTCGCCGATCACCAGCCCGCGGCCGTAGTCCTGGATCGCGCCGGCGAAGATCTCCGAGGCCGAGGCCGAGCCGCGGTTGGTCAGCACCGCCAGCGGGCCGTCCCAGGCCACGCCGGCATCGCGGTCGCCCTCGACGCTGACGCGGCCGCCGGCCTCGCGCACCTGCACCACCGGGCCCTGGTCGATGAACAGGCCGGTGAGCTCGATCGCCTCGTTGAGCGAGCCGCCGCCGTTGTTGCGCAGGTCCATCACCACGCCGTCCACGCCCTGCGCCTTGAACTGCTTGAGCAGGCGCGCGACGTCGCGCGTGGCCGAGGCGTAGTCGTCGCTGTTCTTCCGGCGGCCCTCGAAGTCCTGGTAGAACGCCGGCAGCTTGACCACGCCGATGCGGCGCTCGGGCGCGCCGTCGGCCGCCGGCAGCTTGAGGATCTCGGCCTTGGCCGCCTGCTCCTCGAGCCGCACGCGCGCACGCGTCAGCACGATGCGGTTGGGCTTGCTGTCCAGGCTCGCCGCGGCCGGGATCACGTCCAGCCGCACCTGGGTGCCCTTGGGCCCCTTGATCTTGTCGACCACGTCGTCGATGCGCCAGCCGATCACGTCCTCCATCGCGCCGCTGGTGCCCTGGCCGACGCCGACGATGCGGTCGCCGGGGGTGAACTTGCCGCTGGTGGCCGCGGGGCCGCCGGCGATCAGCTCGCGGATCACGATCACGTCGTCCTGGGTCTGCAGCTGCGCGCCGATGCCCTCGAGCGAGAGCGACATCGACTGGTTGAAGCGGTCGGCGCTGCGCGGGTCGAAGTAGTCGGTGTGCGGGTCGATGGACGCGGTGTAGGCGTTGAGGAAGCTCTGGAACGCATCGGTGCCGTCGAGCTGGTTGCTGTTGCGCGCGAAGTTGGCGTAGCGCTTGTCCAGCGTCTTGCGGATCTCGTCGGGCTTCTTGCCGGCCAGCTTCAGGCGCAGCCAGTCGTTGCGCACCGACTGCTTCCACAGCTCCTGCACTTCGGTCTCGCCGGCCGCCCACGCGGCGTCCTCGCGGTCGTAGTACCAGCGGTCGTCGCCGCCGAAGTCGAAGATGTCCTGCTTGAGCAGGCCGCGCGCGTAGGCCATGCGCTGGTCCACGCGCTGCTTGTACAGCGCGAAGATCGAGAACGCGGGATCGAGCTGGCCGGCCTTCACCGCCTGCGCCATGCCGGCCTTGTAGGGCGCGAACTTCGCCACGTCCTGCGCGGTGAAGAACATCTTGTTGCTGTCGAGCGCCTCGAGGTAGCGCTTGAAGATGTCCGCCGACAGGCCGGCGTCCATCGGCCGCGGCCGGTAGGCGAAGCGGCTGTCGGACAACAGCCCGTACACGGTCTGCGAGGTGACGGCCTGGTCGACGCTGGCGGTCGACGGGATGGCGTCGCCGTCGGAGCGCGCCATCAGGACCAGCGGCACCGACAGCGCCAGGGCGATCACGGAAACGGACAGGGTGCGGGACAGGTTCATGCGTTCACTCGGGCCGCGCCGCGGCCGCTGTTCGGGATGGCGGGGAGTCTGGGGTCCGTCATGGACTGCGGGACAGTGCTGGAAGTTGCACGAGCCCGCGAATCCACTCTAACCGCGGCCGAAGCGGCGGATGTGAACAGAACGTCAGGCGCGGGCGGCGCCGGACGGCCGCGACCGCGCGTTCAGGCGGCGACGCCGGCCCCGGCGGCCTGGCGGTCGGCGTGGTAGGACGAACGCACCAGCGGGCCGGAGGCGACGTGGCTGAAGCCCAGCGCCATGCCGTACACCTCCAGCGCCTTGAACTCGTCCGGGGTCCAGTAGCGCAGCACCGGGTGGTGGTGGGCGCTGGGCTGCAGGTACTGGCCGATCGTCACCATCTCCACGTCGTGCGCGCGCAGGTCGCGCAGCGTCGCCTGCACCTGCTCCATGGTTTCGCCCAGGCCGAGCATGATCCCGGACTTGGTCGGGATGTGCGGATGTTGGCGCTTGAACTGCTGCAGCAGGGTCAGCGACCACTGGTAGTCGGCGCCGGGCCGGACATTGCGGTACAGGTCCGGCACGGTCTCGATATTGTGGTTGAACACGTCCGGCGGATTGGCCGCCAGGATCTCCAGCGCCCGCTCCATGCGGCCCTTGCCGCGGAAGTCGGGGGTGAGGATCTCGATCTTCGTGCCAGGGCTGAACTCGCGGATCGCGGCGATGCAGTCGACGAAGTGCGCCGCGCCGCCGTCGCGCAGGTCGTCGCGGTCGACGCTGGTGACCACCACGTACTTCAGGCCCATGTCCTTGACCGTCTGCGCCAGGTGCAGCGGCTCGGCCGGGTCCGGCGGCTTCGGCCGCCCGTGGGCGACGTCGCAGAAGCTGCAACGGCGGGTGCAGACCTCGCCCAGGATCATGAAGGTGGCGGTGCCGTGGCCGAAGCACTCGTGGATGTTCGGGCAGCTGGCTTCCTCGCACACCGTGACCAGGCGGTTCTCGCGCAGCTTGGCCTTGAGCGCGGCGACCGCGCCGTTGGACGGGATGCGCACCCGGATCCACGAGGGCTTGCGCAGCACCGGCGCGTCGGCGAACTGCACCGGCGAGCGCGCGATCTTGTCGCCGGCGACCTGCTTCGCCCCGGCTTCCAGCGCCGGCGCCGGGTTGGCGACGACCTGCAGGGGAATCGAACGCGAAGGCGTGTCGGACATCGGCGTGCTCAGGCAGCTTGCGGCGTGGAAGGGAGGGCGACCGGCCGGGGGTCGTCAAGATCGGGCGGCGGGGCCGCCTGCAGCGCGAGGCCGAACTGCGCCGCCATCGCGTCGAGCAGCACCGGCTTGATCGCATCCAGGCTCGACGGGCCGCCCAAGTCTAGCACCGAGGTCACCTGCAGCCCGGCGTAGCCGCAGGGATTGATGCGGCCGAACGGCGCCAGGTCCATCGCCGCATTGAAGGCCAGGCCGTGGAAGGTGCAGCCGCGACGCACGCGGATGCCAAGCGCCGCGACCTTGGCGCCGTTGACGTAGACGCCGGGCGCGCCTTCGCGCCGCTGCGCACCGATGTTCCATTCGGCCAGGGTGTCGATCACCGCCTGCTCGATCCGGCACACGTACTCGCGCACGCCGATCTTCAGGCGCCTGAGGTCGAGCAGCGGGTAGACCACGATCTGGCCGGGGCCGTGGTAGGTCACCTGGCCGCCGCGGTCGACGTGCAGCACCGGGATGTCGCCGGGCATCAGCACGTGCTCGGGCTTGCCGGCCTGGCCGAGGGTGAACACCGGGTCGTGCTCGACCACCCAGACCTCGTCTATGGAAGCCTCGTCGCGCAGGTCGGTGAAGCGCTGCATCGCGCGCCAGACCGGCTCGTAGGGCCGGCGGCCGAGGTCGCGGACGAAGGCCGGGCGACGCGCTACAGCGTCCACTTCACTTCCGGGTGCGCGCGCAGGGCCTCGTGGGCGGCCTCGTACTGGGCGCGGTCGGCGGCGCGGAAGCTCAGCTTCACCGAAACGAACTTGCCGCCGCTGGATTCGCGCCAGGAGATCGTCTCGTGCAGGACGTCGATCCCGGCGGCGGCCAGCAGCCTCGGGATCTCGGCCTCGAGGCCGGCGCTGGCCGGGCCCATCGCGGTGATCTCGAAGGTGCCCGGGAACTGGAAGCCGTGCTCGGGGTTGTCGGACCTGATTTCCATCCGCCGATTATGGGCCTGCCCTCCCGGCAACCCAAGCCGGCGCGCGGAACGCGCCGTCCCGGCCGCGGCCCGGATGCGCGCGCTGGCCTGTCGCGCGGTCCGTTTCGCGTTGTGTAGCGGGACGGCCCTGGGCCGATCCATTCGCGAAGGAGGCACCAAGATGGACATCCGCAACCCGACCCTGGCCCTGGGCATGGCGTGCATCGCCGCGTCGGCCCTCGCCGCCCCGGCCGCGCTGGCGGCGCAGACCGCGCAGCAGGAGCGCGCGCAGAAGAGCGCCGAGATCCCGGTGTGCGGCAAGTCGCTGGGCACGATCGCCGTGCTCGAGCCGGAAGGCACCAACTGGTGGACCGGCCAGCAGCTGGCCTCGCCGGCGGCGCTGATCAAGGTGTTCGTCAGCAAGTCGCACTGCTTCACCCTGGTCGACCGCGGCCGCGGCATGGCGGCGATGCAGGCCGAGCGCGACCTCGCCTCCGGCGGCGACCTGCGCGGCGGCTCCAACCTCGGCAAGGGCCAGATCAAGGCCGCCGACTACGTGCTGGTGCCGGACCTGGTCTCGCAGAACGCCAATTCCGGCGGCAACGCCATCGGCGGCCTGCTCGGCGGGCTGATCGGCAACCGCACCGTCGGCGCGCTGGTGGGCGGGATCAACTTCAAGAAGAAGACCGCCGACGTGGTGCTCACCGTCACCGACGTGCGCTCCTCCGAGCAGGTGGCGATGACCGAGGGCCACGCGACCAAGACCGACCTGGGCTGGGGCGCGGGCGGCGGGGTGTTCTCCGGTGGCTTCGGCGGCGCCGGCGCCAGCGGCTACGCCAACACCGAGATCGGCCAGGTGGTCACCCTGGCCTACCTGCAGGCCTACACCGACCTGGTCGCCCAGCTCGGCGGCCTGCCGGCGAACGCCTCGGCGGCGAACGTGCAGCAGGCGGTGACGATGAACAAGCCCGGTCGCCTGCTCAAGCAGTCCGACGGCAAGGGCGGCGCGGTGCGCGACCTCGACGCCGGGATGATGCTCTACCCCACCGGCAACAAGTCCGGGCTGATGTGGGAGGTCGAGGACGAGCTGGGCAACAGGGGCTGGGTGAACTCGACGCTGTTCGGGCTGTCGCGCTGAGGCGCACGGTCGCATCACATCGCGATGCAACGGGCCGGCGCGAGCCGGCCCGCTGCGTTTGCGGGGATGCTCCGGTCGGCAAGCGCACAATGTCCCCGATGGATCGTGGGAGCGGCTCCAGCCGCGAGCTGCCGGATGACTCTTGTCCGTGGAAAGGCTCGCGGCTGAAGCCGCTCCCACGAGGGACCGCGGGCCGGTACGGGATCGAGTGGCGATGGGCGAAGCGACGCTGTGGTGGGGCATGCTGTTCGGCGCGATCGGGCTGGGCTACCTGGCCTACGCGCGACGCCAGCGCGCGCCGGTGCCGCTCGTTTGCGGGATCGCGCTGCTCGCGTTCCCGTACTTCGTGTCGAACGCCTGGGCGATGGCGCTGGTCGGCGCGGCGCTGGTCGCGCTGCCATGGATCGTGCGGACCTGAGCCCCGAAACGCAGGAACCGGCTCGCGCCGGTTCCCCTTCCATCGTCAGGATGCGATCGCCGGCGCGCTCACGCCGACTCCCACCACATCCAGAACGCATCCCACAGGCGGCCGAAGAAACCCGCCTCCTCGACGCCGTCCAGCGCCACCAGCGGCGCGGTCGCGATCACCTTGCCGCCGAGCGCGACCTTGACCGTGCCGATCTGCTGGCCCTTCCTGATCGGTGCGACCAGGGTCTTGGGCACGTCCATGGTCGGCTTGAGCTGCGAGTACTTGCCGCGCGGCATGCTCACCAGCAGCGGCCTGGCCACGCCCAGCCGCACTTCGTCGGCCTTGCCCTTCCAAACCTTCTGCCTGGCGACCACCTTGCCGGCGTCGTAGAGCTTGTGCGACTCGTAGAAGCGGAAGCCCCAGTTGAGCAGCGCCTGCGCATCCACCGCGCGCTGGTTCTCGCTGGTGTCGCCCATCACCACCGCGACCAGGCGCTGGTCGCCGCGCTTGGCCGAGGCCATCAGGCAGTAGCCGGCGCTCGAGGTGTGGCCGGTCTTGATGCCGTCCACGCTCGAATCGCGCCACAGCAGCAGGTTGCGGTTGCGCTGGGTGATCGGGCCGACGGTGAATTCCTTGATCTTGTTGTAGCCGTAGGCCTCGGGGAAGTCGCGCGCCAGCGCGCGGCCCAGCAGCGCGAGGTCGTGCGCGGTCGAATAGTGGCCCTCGGCGCTCAGGCCGGTGGCGTTGGCGAAGTGCGAGTTCTTCAGGCCCAGGCGCGCGGCGTAGGCATTCATCAGCTGGGCGAAGGCCTGCTCGCTGCCGGCAACGTGTTCGGCCAGGGCGATCGCGGCGTCGTTGCCCGACTGCACCACCATGCCCTTTTCCATGTCCTCCAGGCGCGCGGTCTTGTTGACCTCGAAGCCGCTGTAGCTGCCGTCGGTGCCGGCGCCGCCGGTGCGCCAGGCGTTCTCGCTCATCATCACCTGGTCGTCGCGCTTGATCTTGCCGGCCTTCATCTCGGCGGCGAGCACGTAGGAGGTCATCACCTTGGTGATGCTCGCCGGCTCGACCTGCGTGTCCTCGTTCTCGCCGGCCAGCACCTGGCCGGTGGCGGCGTCGAGCAGCACCCACGACTTGGACTGCTTCGGCGCCGGCGCGGCCGGCACCGGCAGACTGTCGCTGAGCGCGGCCGGGGCCTGCGGCGCGGGCGCCTGCGCGGCCGCCAGGCCGACGGCGGAGGTGAACAGGGCGGCGAGCAGCAGGCAGCGCGCAGGCAGGGAAACATTCATCGACAGCGGAACTCCGGGGAAAAGCGCTCTCGCGAGCAGGTGAAGGAAAAAACCAGGGGCCTAGTCTAGTCGCGCACGACCTGCGGCTGGCCGAACCCCAGACCGGCCACGCGCGCCGACAGTTCCGGCACGCGCGCGCTTTCGACCGGTCCCACGCGCAGGCGCCAGACCTGCCTGCCGGCCGAGAGGCCGTCCTGCAGGCGCGCGCCGGGCACGCCGGCGCCGCGCAGCATCGCCAGCGCGCGCTCGGCGTTGGCACGGGCGCCGAAGGCGGCGACCTGCAGGGTCACGGCGCTGCCGCCGGCGACCGCAGGCGGCGGCGCGCGCACGGCCGGCGCATCGGCTTCGCGCGCCGCGGCGACGGTTTCCGCGGCCGGGACCGGCGGGCGCGCCTTGGCAGCGGCCGTCGCGGTTCGCTGCGCGTCCGGCGCGGCGGCGCCGTAGGGATCGGGCTTGCCGGCCTTGCCGGTAGCCACGCGTGCGCGCCGCGCGCGCATCCAGGCGTCGAATTCGTCGGCGGTCATCGCCTTGCCGTCCTGGCGCATGTCGAAGCGCCAGTCGAGGTCGCTGCCGGCGGCAGGCATCGCCGTGGCGGCGGCGCCCGTCGCGGCCGCCGGCGCCTGCGTGGCGGTCGCGGGCGCCGTCGAGGGCGGGCGCTCGCTGGCGTTGGCGCTGGCGATCGGCAGCACGCCCGCCACCAGCCTGTCCATCGCGCTGGCCGGCTGTGGCGTGCCGGTGGCGATGCGCACGCCGGGCGGCAGCTTCAGCGCGCCGCTGCCATCCGTCGCGGGCGCGGGCGCGGGCGTCGCCGGCCGCGCCCGCGTGGCGACCGCGTCGTAGTCGTGGCGCGCGTTCTCGCCCGGGCTCAGGCCGACCACTTCCACCCGCCCGGTGCCGCGCGCGCGGATGCCCAGCTTCACCGCGGCGGCGTAGCTCAGGTCGATCAGGCGGCCGTCGTGGAAGGGGCCGCGGTCGTTGACGCGCACCACCACCGACTTGCCGTTGTCGAGGTTGGTCACCCGCGCGAAGCTCGGCAACGGCAGCGTCTTGTGCGCGGCGGTGAAGGCGTACATGTCGTACACCTCGAGGTTGGACGTGCGGCGGCCATGGAACTTGTTGCCGTAGAACGAGGCGGTGCCGGTCTCGTCGTAGCCCTTGGCGCTGTCGAGCACCCGGTAGCGCTTGCCCAGCACGGTGTACGGCGAGCGGTTGCCGTAGCGCGAGCGCGGCTCGTCGACGACGTCGGGCTCCGGGATCGCGTCCACGTCCGGCAGGTCGTCGGGCACCGTGTCCTTGATGTGCGGCGCGTACAGGCCGCCGGCGGTGTAGTGGCCGCGCTTGGACGGGTCTTCCTGCGCCGGCGCGTAGGGCGAGCGCTTGCGCGACGAAGGCAGCGCGTCGCGGCCGACCGCGCCGCCGTCGGGCAGCGCCGACGCCTCGGACGCGGACTTCTTCGGCCCGCTCGCGCAGCCGGCGAGCGCGAGCAGCGCGGCCGCCGCCAGCAGCGCGGGCAGGCGCCGGGTCACGGCGCGCCGCCGGCGATGGCCTGCGCCAGCTGGTGCACCGCCAGCGCATACATCGGCGAATGGTTGTAGCGGGTGATCACGTAGAAGTTGCGGTAGCCGAGCCAGTACTCCTTGCCGGCCTCGCCGTCGAGCGAGAGCAGGGTCGCGCCCTCGGCGACCGGCTCGCCCGGCTGCGGGCGGTAGCCGCGCGCGGCGAGCATCGACAGCGGGTAGACCGGATCGAGCTCGTCGGGCACGAAGTCCGCCGCGCCCGGGTCGCGCGTGGCGCGCGCCGCCACCGCGCCTCCGCGCTGCCAGCCGTGGACGACGAAGTAGTTGGCGATCGAGGCGAACACGTCCGGCGTGTGGTCGAGCAGGTCGCGGCGACCGTCGCCGTCGCCGTCCTTCGCCCAGTTGCGGTAGCTCGACGGCATGAACTGGCCCATGCCCATCGCGCCGGCGTAGCTGCCCTGGAGCGCGAGGACGTCCAGCTGCGGCTCGTCCTTGGCCAGCGCGAACAGCTGCGCCAGCTCGCCGGCGAAGAACGGCGCGCGCTTCGGGTGCCAGAACGCCAGGGTGTACAGCGCGTCGAGCACGCGGTACTTGCCGGTGATCCGGCCGTAGTTGGTCTCCACGCCGATGATCGCGACGATGTACGGCGCCGGCACGCCGGTGTCGGCGGCGACGCGGTCGAGCGCCGCGCGGTTGGCGGCGTAGAAGTCGCGGCCGCCCTGGATGCGCGCGTCGTTGAGGAAGATCGGCCGGTAGTCGCGCCACGGCTTCACCTTCTCGGCCGGGCGCGAGATCGCGTCGATGATCGACTGCTGGTACTGCGCCTGCGCCAGCGTGTCGCGGATGCGCCGCGGGTCGACGCCGTACATCTGCGAGGCGTAGTCGACGAAGGCGTCGATGCGCCGCTCCAGCGGGAGCGCCGGATCGGTCACCGACGGCGGCGCGACCGGCCGCTCCGGCGGCTGCGGGACCTTCGGCAGCAGCGCCTCGGCCGGTGCCGCGGGCGCGGCCGGCGGGGCGGCTTCGACGGGGACGGGGGCGGGATTGGAGGGAGGAGTCGCCTGTGTCGCGCAGGCGGCCAGCGCGAGCGGAACCAGGGCGACGGGCAGTCGGAAGGCGCGTCGGGTCATCGGCGCGGAGGGTAGCACGCGACTTCGACCGGGCGGCCGCGATCGCCGCGCATCGAGCGCTCGTGTTCAGCAGTGCAATCGCGGTCCGGAGCGGCGAGTGGCGCGGCGAAAAGCCGGGCCCTCACCCGGCGCTGCGCGCCTCCCTCTCCCGCTGCGCAGGAGAGGGCTGTGTGGCCGGCCCTTCGCGTTGACCAGGAATAAAGAAGAGGCCTTTCGCGATCGAAGCCACGCATGGCCGGCAGGAATCCGGCGGCCGGGGGATCGCGGCAAAGCCGGCCATGGATGGCCGGCGCCGGCATCAGGGCAGGATGCCCTGCTGCCGGAAGAGCGATTCCCCGGCCGCCGGATTCCCTCACGCAACCACCCGAAGCCGCTCTCGGCTTTTTCCGCTCGCCAAGAATCAATCAACCGTGGATCGGCCGGTGCATGCGCACCGACATCACCACGCCCAGCCCGGCCAGCAGCGAGACCGCGGCGGTGCCGCCGTAGGAGAGCAGCGGCATCGGCACGCCCACCACCGGCAGCAGGCCGGAGATCATGCCGCCGTTGACGATCACGTAGACGAAGAACGCCAGCCCCAGGCTGCCGGCCAGCAGGCGCGCGTAGCCATCGCGCGCCTGCGCGGCGATCCACAGGCAGCGCCCGACCACGAACAGGTACAGCGCCAGCACCGTGGCCACGCCGATCCAGCCGAATTCCTCGCTGAGCACCGCGAAGATGAAGTCGGTGGTGTGCTCGGGCAGGTAGTTCAGGTGCGACTGCGAGCCCTGCATCCAGCCCTGCCCCGTCATCCCGCCGGAGCCGATCGCGATCTTGGACTGGATGATGTTCCAGCCGGTGCCGAGCGGATCCGACTCCGGATCCAGGAAGGTCAGGATGCGGTCCTTCTGGTAGGGCTTGAGCAGCCAGAACCACGCCACCGGCGCCGCGCCGGCGACGCCGCCGAAGGCGATCGCGAACCACCACCACGGCAATCCGGCCAGGAACAGCACGAACGCACCACTGATCGCCACCAGCATCGCGGTGCCGAAATCCGGCTGCAGCAGCACCAGCGCGGTGGGCACCGCGATCAACACGCACGCGGCCAGCACCGCGCCGATCCGCGGCGGCAGCAACTGCCGGTCCAGGTACCAGGCCACCATCATCGGCAGGCTCAGCTTGAGCAGCTCGGAGGGCTGGAAATAGAACAGCTTCAGGTCGATCCAGTGCCGCCCGTGCTTGCCGGTGCCGATCGCCAGCACCAGCAGCAGCGGCACCAGCGTCGCGGCGTAGACCAGCGGGGTGGCGTCGCGCAGCCGCAGCGGCGAGATCCGCGACAGCGCCCACATCGCCGCCAGCCCGACCGCGTAGCGCGCGCCCTGCGCCACCACCAGGTGCATCCCGTCCGGCCCGCCGGCGCTGTAGAGCACCGCCAGCGCGATCGCCATCAGCGCCAGCAGCGCCGCGCACAGCGACGCGTCGAGGGTGCGGGTGAAGCGCTGCAGCAGCTCGAGCAGGAAGCGCAGGATGTCGCTCAACGCCCTGCCCCCGTGCCCGCCGGGGCCGCGATCGCGGCGGCGTCCACGCTCGCGTGCGCCGCACGGGCGGCGCCCTGCGGCGCCGGCGCGGCCTGCGCCGCCACCGCCTGGGCGCCGATCGCGGTGACCGGGATCGCGTCGGGATCGGGCTCCGGGTACTTGCCCAGCAGCCAGGCGTCGAACAGCTTGCGCGCGATCGGCGCCGCGGTGGAGCCGCCGTAGCCGCCGTGCTCGACCATCACCGCCACCGCGATCCGCGGATCCTCCACCGGTGCGTAGCCGATGAACCAGGCCTGGTGGCGCAGGTGCAGCGGCAACGAGTGCGGGTTGGTGCTGACGTTGCCCTTGCGGCTGACCTTCTGCGCGGTGCCGGTCTTGCCGGCCATCCGGTACGGCGCGCCGATCGCAGTCGCGCGGCCGGTGCCGCCGGGGTCGTACATCGTCCCGACCATGCCGCCCTGCACCGCGCGGATGTGGTCGAGGTTGTCGGTCAGCCGGCGGCCCGGCGGCTGCGACATCGGCGTCCACGCGCCACGGAAGCCGTCGCGGCGGTCGCGCGCCAGGTGCGGGCGATGGCGCACGCCGTCGGCGGCCAGCGCGGCCACGCCCTGCGCCAGCTGCAGCGTGGTCGCCACCCAGTAGCCCTGGCCGATGCCGGCGATCACCGTCTCGCCCGGATACCAGGGCTCCTTGCGGTTCTTCGCCTTCCATTCCGGCGACGGCACCACGCCGGCGTTCTCGCCCAGCAGGTCGATGCCGGTGGGCTCGCCGAAGCCGTAGCGGCGCATGTACTCGTCCAGCCGGGCGATGCCCATGTCGTAGGCGAGCTTGTAGTAGTAATAGTTCACCGAGGCGGCGATCGACTTGTGCAGGTCGACCCAGCCGCTGCCGCCGTGGGCGTCGCGGTAGCCGCGCCGCTGCCCCGGGATGTGGAACTCGCCGGTGCTGAACACCTTGTCCTCGGGCCGGCGCAGCCCGCTCTCCAGCCCCGCCAGCGCCATGAACGGCTTGACCGTCGAGCCCGGCGGCCCGCCACCCAGCACGTTGCGGTTGAACAGCGGGCGCGAGGGATTGTCCATCAGCGCGCGGTAGTCGGCGTTGGAGATGCCGTTGACGAACAGGTTGGGGTCGTAGCTGGGCAGGCTGACCATGGCGAGGATCTCGCCGGTCTTCGGGTCGATCGCCACCGCCGAGCCGTCGTTGTCGCCGAACGCCTCGACCATCGTGCGCTGCAGGTCCAGGTCCACGCCCAGTCGCAGGTCGGCGCCGGCGGTGGCCGGGATCCGGCCCACGCGCCCCAGCGCGCGGCCCTCGACGTTGGTCTTGACCTCCTCGTAGCCGACCTTGCCGCGCAGCGCCTCGTCGTAGTAGCGCTCGATGCCGGCGCGCCCGGTGTGGGTGAACACCGCGTGGCCCTCGCCGTACTCCTTGATGTCCTTCTCGTCGGTGCGGCCGACGTAGCCGACGATGTGCGCGAACAGCGCCCCGTAGGGATAGCGCCGGGTCAGGTAGGGCTCGACGCTCACGCCGGGGAAGCGCCACTGGTCGACCGCGAAGCGGGCGACCTCGTCGTCGGTCAGGCGCAGCTTCAGCGTGATCGCGCGGAAGCCGCGGCTGGACTTGCGCTCGCGCTCGAAGCGCTCGATGTCCTCGGGCGCGAGCGCGACGATCCGCGACAGCGCGGCGACCAGCGCCTTCAGGTCGCCGGCGTCCTCGGGCACCACGTCGAGGCGGAACGCCGGCACGTTGTCGGCCAGGATCCGGCCCTTGCGGTCGTAGATGATCCCGCGCGCCGGCACCACCGGGCGCGGCTTGATGCGGTTGGCCTCCGAGCGCCTGGCGTAGTCGGCGTGGTCGAGCACCTGCAGCTTGAAGTACCAGCCGCCCAGCCCGGCCAGCGCCAGCACCACGATCGCGAAGCCCAGCAGCGCGCGCATGCGGAACTGCGCAGTTTCCGCGGCCTGGTTCTTCAGTCGGCGTCGCATCTGGCGCATGCCCGCACCCCGTCCCCGCTCAGGACCTGCGCCGGCCGAAGCGCAGCGCGTCGATCAGCGCGAACAGCGGCGCCCACAACAGCATGCCCAGCAGCGGCGCCCACCAGTATGACCACGGCAGCTGCGGCTCGCCCAGCATCAGGTGAACCGCGGCGCTGACCACGCGGTCGTTGAGCAGCAGCCCGCCGATCACCAGCGCCTGCTGCGAGAGCGGGAAGAACCGCACCTGGGCGCGGAAGCGCTGCAGGATGAAGGCCATCACCACCAGCCGCAGCGCCTGCTCGCCGAGCAGGCCGCCGAAGGCCAGGTCGGCGAGCACGCCCATGCAGAAGGCGAAGCCCAGCCCCGCGCGGTCCGGATCCTCGATCACCCAGAACGCGACCACCAGCGCCAGCCAGTACGGCCGCAGCGGCTGCAGCAGCGGCGGCAGCGGCAGCAGGCCCAGCACCAGCGCCAGCACGATGGTGACCGGCAGCAGCCAGCGGCGGCGGGGCCGGCTCACCGGCCTGGCTCCTGCGGCGCCGGCGGCGGCTGGCGCTCGGCGGCAGGCGGCACGGAGGGGCCGGTCGCGGTTTTCTTCGCGTCGCCGGCGGCGGCGGATCCGGGCGTGCCTTGCGCGGAAGGGACCGCCGGCTTCGCCGGCGTCCGCGCCGGATCCGCCTCGCCCGCGTTCGATACGGGGGCCGGATTCTCCGCCACCTGCCGCAGCAGCAGCACGTCGCGCCCGCGGTCGAGCTGCGCCGCGGGCTTGAGCGTCGCGACCAGGAAGGCGCGGCTGTCGTCGGGATGCAGCGAGACCACTGTGCCGACCGGGAAGCCCGGCGGAAAGCGGCCGCCCAGCCCCGAGGTGATGATCGCGTCGCCCACCTTCACGTCGGCCGAGAGCGGGATGTTGGACAGCTCGAGCTGGTCGCTGCGGCCGCGGCCGTAGGCGACCAGGCGCACGCCGTTGCGGCCGACCAGCACCGGCACCGCGTGGTCGGGGTCGGTGAGCAGCAGCACGGTCGCGGTGGTGGGCGTGACCTCGATGATCTGCCCGACCAGGCCGCCGGCGTCGATCACGCTTTGGCCCTGGCGCACGCCGCTGCTGCTGCCGGCGTCCAGTACCAGGCGCTGGCGGGTCGGGTCGAGGTCGATGTCCAGGATCGCCGCCAGTTGCACGTCCAGGCCGCCGCGCTCGGCGGCGCCGAGCAGGCCGCGCAGGCGCGCGTTCTCGGCCGCGGCCACCTGCAGCCGCGCCTGCCGTGCGCCGCTGACCAGCAGCGCGTTGCGCAGCCTGCGGTTGTCCTCGGCCAGGGTCGCGCGCGTCACCGCGTCGTCGCGCACGCTGTCGCCCAGCCGCGCCGGCAGCCCGGCCAGCCACCACAGCGGCTGCACCGCCACGTTGGCCTGCGCGCGCAGCCGTGACAGCACGCCGCCGCGGTGGTCGAGCACCAGCAGCGCCACCGACAGCGCCAGGTAGGTCAGCAGGCGCAGCGTGCCCGCGACGTCGCCGCTGCGGGGAGGCGTGGGACTGGCGTAGGCGGGCACTTGAGAGGGGCCGTGGTTGGTGACCGGTCGTTCGTGATTCGAAAGCGCCGAGGCGCTCCACCCGCGCTTCGACGCGCAAAGCGCACCTTCAGGGCCAGCCATCCCCTTTGGCCGGCCCACGTACTGCGATCGGGTGCGTAGCTGCGCTTGGCAGGATAAATCAAAGCGGACGCGCTTTTCCGCGGATCATCCGGCACCAGGCACGAATCACTGCTTCACTCGTAGGCGAAGAACTCGTTGCCGTGCGTGTCCAGCAGTTCCAGCGCGCGGCCGCCGCCGCGGGCCACGCAGGTGAGCGGGTCCTCGGCGACCTGCACGTGCAGGCCGGTTTCCTCGCTCAGCAGGCGATCCATGTCACGCAGCAGCGCGCCGCCGCCGGTGAGCACGATGCCCAGTTCCGCCACGTCCGCGCACAGCTCCGGCGGGGTCTGCTCCAGCGCCTGCTTGACCGCGCTGACGATGCCGGCCAGCGGTTCGCGCAGGGCCTCGAGCACCTCGCGGGAGGTGATGGTGATCATCTTCGGCACGCCCTCGGCGAGGTGGCGGCCGGAGACCTCCATCTCGATCACGCGGTCCTGCGGGTAGGCGTTGCCGATCTCGAGCTTGATCTTCTCGG
>Ga0268289_100110_pt1 | contig 33230 bp, 22 predicted proteins | sample MetspNORM_FD_191340 | JGI IMG/M metagenome (GOLD analysis project Ga0268289, IMG submission 191340) | Soil microbial communities from San-Diego area, Southern California, United States - Methylocaldum sp. NOR-M | ecosystem: Environmental > Terrestrial > Soil > Desert | place: USA: California... | reverse complement strand
TCGACCAGGGCGGTGGCGATGATCGTCAGCGAGCCGCCTTCCTCGACGTTGCGCGCGGCGCCGAAGAAGCGCTTCGGGCGGTGCATGGCGTTGGCGTCGACGCCGCCGGTGAGCACCTTGCCCGAGCTCGGCACCACGTTGTTGTAGGCGCGCGCCAGGCGGGTGATGGAGTCGAGCAGGATCACGACGTCGCGCTTGTGCTCGACCAGGCGCTTGGCGCGCTCGATCACCATCTCGGCGACCTGCACGTGGCGCGCGGCCGGCTCGTCGAAGGTCGAGCTGATCACCTCGCCGCGCACGGTGCGCTGCATCTCGGTCACTTCCTCGGGCCGCTCGTCGATCAGCAGCACGATCAGGTGCACGTCCGGGTGGTTGGTGGTGATGGCGGTGGCGACCTGCTGCATCATGATCGTCTTGCCCGCCTTGGGCGGCGAGACGATCAGCGCGCGCTGGCCCTTGCCCTGCGGCGCCATCAGGTCGAGGATGCGGCCGGCGATGTCCTCCGACGAGCCGTCGCCGCGCTCGAGCTTGAACTTGCGGCGCGGGAACAGCGGCGTGAGGTTCTCGAACAGCACCTTGTTCTTCGACGCTTCCAGCGGCTCGCCGTTGATGGTGTCGACCACGTTCAGCGCGAAGTAGCGCTCGCCGTCCTTCGGCCAGCGGATGCGACCTGACAGGTGGTCGCCGGTACGCAGGTTGAAGCGCCGGATCTGGCTGGGCGAGATGTAGGTGTCGTCGGGGCCGGCGAGGTAGCTGGCCTCGGCCGCGCGCAGGAAGCCGAAGCCGTCGGGGAGGATCTCGAGCACGCCGTCGGCGGCCACGCCCTCGGGCGTACGGGTCAGCACCTTGAGCAGGGCGAAGATCACGTCCTGCTTGCGCGCGCGCGCCACGCCCTCGGAGATGCCGAGCTGGTCGGCGATGTCGAGCAGCTTCTGCGCCGGCATCCGCTTGAGGTCGCCCAGCGAGTACTGCGGGAAGCCTTCGGGGACGTTGGGCGGCGGCAGGCGCTGGCCCTGGTCGTTGCCGTTGTCGTCGCGCGGCAGGCCGTCCTCGCGGTAACGGTCGCCACCGCCGCCGCCGCCGCGGTTGCGGTCGCGGCGGTTGCGGAAGCGGTCGCGGCGGTTCTGGCGGTTGCTGTTGCCGCCGCCGTCGTTGCCGCCCTGCGGCTGGCGCGGTTCGCCGGCGTCGGCGGAAGCCTGCGGCTGGGCGGATTCGGAAGGCGGCGGCGCGGCGGCGGCGGGCGGCGGGGCCGGCGCGGGAGGCGGCGGCGGTGCCGGGGTCGGCGCGGCGGGCGCGGCCGGGGAGTCGGTGGCCGTGTCGGCCTTGGCGACGCGCGCCTTGCGCACGCGCTTGCCGGCGGTATCGCCGGAATCGGAAGTTGGGTCGGACAAGTGCGAATTCCTCGCTAGCTGCGAGCGCCCACGGGGCCGCGGGCGGGATGGGAGAAGTGGAGTCTTCAGAAGGGTGCGGCGGGCCTGGAGCAGGCAGCAAACACGCCGGGTCGTGCAGAAGCTAGCACCACAGGGGAGGCGGCGGCAAGCGAGGGCGCCGATGGCCGGTGGGCCGATGGCGGCGGCGGAGCGGGTCGTCGCGATCGCGGACCGGCGCCGCGGGACGGCTGGCGCGCCTCCCGCCGGGTACCGCCACCGCCGCGGCGGCCGCTCGCCCGTGGTACCGAAGGCGGCGCCGGGCCGGTCGTGCCCGGGTCCCGGCCACCGCGCGGGCGATCGCCCGCGCAACGCGCTCAGATCGCCTTGTCGATCATCTGCGCCAGCTGCGCCTTGCCGACCGCGCCGATCTGGGTCGCCTGCACCTGGCCGTCCTTGAACAGCAGCAGCATCGGGATCGAGCGCACGTGGTACTTCATCGCCGTGCCGCGGTTCTGGTCGACGTTCACCTTGGCGATCTTGACCTTGCCGTCGTAGGCCTCGGCCAGCTCGTCCAGCGCCGGCGCGATCATCTTGCAGGGGCCGCACCATTCGGCCCAGAAATCGACCAGCACGGGTTCGGACGACTGCAGGACGGCGCTGTCGAAGTCGGCGTCGGTGGCGTGGATGACCTTTTCGCTCACGGAGTTCTCCTGGGGACCAAAGCGTCCGGCGCCGCCATGGGGCGCCGGTTGACTGTTAAACTGGGGCGATTCGCGGCCGATTCAAGGACCTGCCCAGGGGCGGGTCGTGGCCCGCCAGGGCCCCGTTCCGGGTCGCGACCGCAGTTCCCTTCCGGTGCCGGCAGTCTGCTGCGCCACCGCACTCCACGCAAGCGCGCGCCGCCGCGCGGCCTCCTTTCGAGCACGTTCCACGCATGAGCGACAAGCCACTCACCGACATCACCTTCTCCTCGTTCGAGCTGCATCCGGCGCTGCTGGCCGGGCTCGACGCCGCCGGCTTCACCCGCTGCACGCCGATCCAGGCGCTGACCCTGCCGGTCGCGCTGCCGGGCGGCGACGCCGCCGGCCAGGCCCAGACCGGCACCGGCAAGACCCTGGCGTTCCTGGTCGCGGTGGTGAACCGCCTGCTGACCCGGCCGGCGCTGGCCGAGCGCAAGCCCGAGGACCCGCGCGCGCTGATCCTGGCGCCGACCCGGGAACTGGCGATCCAGATCCACAAGGACGCGATGAAGTTCGCCTCCGACCTGGGCCTGAAGTTCGCCCTGGTCTACGGCGGCGTCGACTACGACAAGCAGCGCCAGCAGCTGCAGGACGGCGCCGACGTGATCATCGCCACCCCCGGCCGGCTGATCGACTACGTCAAGCAGCACAAGGTCGTCTCGCTGCACGCCTGCGAGGTGTGCGTGCTGGACGAGGCCGACCGCATGTTCGACCTGGGCTTCATCAAGGACATCCGCTTCCTGCTGCGCCGCATGCCGGTGCGCACCGAGCGCCAGACCCTGCTGTTCTCGGCCACGCTCAGCCACCGCGTGCTCGAGCTCGCCTACGAGCACATGAACGAGCCGGAGAAGATCGTCGTCGAGACCGAGACCATCACCGCCGCGCGCGTGCGCCAGCGGCTGTACTACCCGGCCGACGAGGAGAAGCTGCCGCTGCTGCTGGGCCTGCTCTCGCGCAGCGAGGGCGCGCGCACGATGGTGTTCGTCAACACCAAGGCGTTCGTGGAGCGCGTGGCGCGGTCGCTGGAGCGCGCCGGCTACCGCGTCGGCGTGCTGTCGGGCGACGTGCCGCAGAAGAAGCGCGAGTCGCTGCTGAAGAAGTTCCAGGCCGGCCAGCTCGAGATCCTGGTCGCCACCGACGTCGCCGCGCGCGGCCTGCACATCGACGGCGTGTCGCACGTCTACAACTACGACCTGCCGTTCGACGCCGAGGACTACGTGCACCGCATCGGCCGCACCGCGCGGCTGGGCGCCGAGGGCGACGCGATCAGCTTCGCCTGCGAGCGCTACGCGATGGGGCTGCCGGACATCGAGGCCTACATCGAGCAGAAGATCCCGTCCGAGCCGGTCACCGCCGAGCTGCTGACCGCGCTGCCGCGCAAGCCGCGCGAGGGCGTGGAGCTGGTCGCCGAGGAAGGCGAGAGCATCGGCGAGATCTTCCGCGAGGCGCGCGAGCAGCGCGCCGCCGACGACGCGCGCCGCGGCGTCAAGCCGGGCGGCCGCGGCCGTGGCGGCGCCCCGCGCGCCGCTGGCGCGGGCGCCGGCGAGGGTCGCCGCGAGCGCGGCCCGAGGCCGCCGCGCCCGCCGCGCGCGGAAGCCGCGTCCGAGGCATCCGCGCCGGCGGCGACGACGTCCGCGCCGGACACGTCGACCGCGACCGCCAGCGGGCCGGCAACGCCGCGCCCGATCGATCCGGCCACCGGCGAGCCGGCGCGCGCGCCGCGCAAGCGCCGCCGCCGCCGCGGCGGCCGTCGCATCGAGGGCGGCGAGGCCGCGCCCGCGCAGGCCGCCGCATCCGCGAACGCGCCCGCACCTGCGGCGCGCGGCCCGCGCCACGTCGTCGCCGTCCCCGCCGCGGCGCGCAGCAAGCCCGTGCAGCCCGACGCCGTGAAGCAGGACGCGCCCTCGCTGATCTCGCGCATCGGCCACGGCCTGCGCAAGCTGGTGACGCGGGGGCCGCGGACGCAGCACTGAGGAACGGAGCGGGAGGAGCGCGCCGTGTCCGCCCGCCGCTGTTCCGCCCGCTGCTGTCATCCCGAGCATGGCGAGGGATCTTGCTTGATCGCTGCCGGGGAAGATCCCTCGCCATGCTCGGGATGACAGGCGGTGTCGCAGTCGCGCGACGGCGGGTCGCGATGGCGGATCGCGTGGAGAAGCATTAGCCTTCCGGCTTCCCTTCCCGATTCCCCTGCCCGGCTTCGATGAGCGTCCTGCGCTTCGACAACGTCAGCAAGCAGTACCCGGGCGGCCATGCCGCGCTGGCGGAGGTGAGTTTCGAGGTCGCGCAGGGCGAGATGCTGTTCGTCACCGGTCATTCGGGCGCGGGCAAGAGCACGCTGCTCAAGCTGATCCACCTGTCCGAGCGGCCCAGCCGCGGCGCTGTGCTGTTCGGCGAGCGCAACCTGGCCAAGGTGCGCGGCCGCCGCGTCGCGCTGCACCGGCGCGACGTCGGCGTGGTGTTCCAGGACCACCGCCTGCTCACCGACCGCAGCGTGTTCGACAACATCGCGCTGCCGCTGATCCTGCGCGGCATGAAGCGCGGCGAGATCGGCCGCCGCGTGCGCGGCGTGCTGGACAAGCTCGGCCTGGGCGCGCGCGAGCGCGCGCTGCCCACCCAGCTCTCGGCCGGCGAGCAGCAGCGCGTGGGCATCGCGCGCGCGGTGGTGTCCGAGCCGCGGTTGCTGGTCGCCGACGAGCCCACCGGCAACCTCGACCCGACCCTGTCGGCCGAGATCATGGCGCTGTTCGCCTCCTTGCCCGAGCGCGGCACCAGCGTGCTGGTCGCCAGCCACGACCTGGGCCTGGTCAAGCGCATGAAGAAGCGCGTGCTGGTGCTCGACCACGGCGTGCTCGCCGACGACATCGCGCCGGAGGACCTGGCCGATGAATGAGCCCGTGGACGCCAACGCCGGCGGCGCCGGCGAGATCCGGCCCGCACGCGCGGCGCGCCGCGCGCAGCATTCGGGCATGCATCGTTCCAGTGTGGGCACCTGGTTCGACCACCACGTCTACAGCTTCGTCGCCAGCCTCGGCCGCGTGCTGCGCAAGCCGTGGGCGACCGCGCTCACCGTCGGCGTGATGGCGGTGGCGCTGGCGCTGCCGCTGGGGCTGTGGCTGGTGCTGGGCAACGTCGAGCGCTTCTCCGGCAGCGTGCAGCAGTCGCGCCAGATCAGCGTGTTCCTCAAGCAGGGCGTCGGGCAGGCGCGCGCGAAGGCGCTGGCGGACGAGCTGCGCGCTCGCCGCAGCGTCGGCGCGGTCGAGCTGCGCACGCCCGAGCAGGGCCTGCAGTCGCTGCGCGAGAAGGGCATCCCGGCCGAGGCGATCGACGCCGCGGGCGAGAACCCGCTGCCGTGGGTCATCGTGCTCACGCCGAGCGGCGACGAGGCGATGCTGGCCGCGGGCCTGGCGCAACTGCCGGAAGCCGAACTGGTGCAGCACGACACCCAGTGGCGCGAGCGCCTGGACGGCTGGCTGCGCTTCGGCAACCGCGTGGCCTGGGTGCTGGCCGCGCTGCTGGGCCTGGGCGCGCTGCTGGTGGTCGGCAACACCGTGCGCCTGGACATCCAGTCGCGGCGCGAGGAGATCGGCGTGCTGCAGCTGCTCGGCGCCAGCGACGGATTCATCCGCCGCCCGTTCCTGTACCTGGGCGCGTGGTACGGCATCGGCGCCGGCGCGATCGCGCTGGCGCTGCTGGCGCTGGCCGGCAACGCGCTGCGCGAGCCGCTGGCGCAGCTGGCGGCCAGCTACGGCAGCCGCTTCGAGCTCACCGGCTTCGCGCCGCAGGTCGCGCTTGCGGTGCTGGCCGGCGCCACCGTGCTCGGCTGGCTCGGCGCGGGGCTGGTCACCGGCCACTACCTGCGGCAGACGCGGCCCACCGACACATGACCCAGGGCAACGGCAAGCCGGGCCACGACCTGCGGCACGTCGCCAGCGACGCGCCGCGGATCATGGTGGTCGACGGCTCGAAGCTGGTGCGCAAGCTGATCGGCGACGTGCTGCGCAAGGTGCTGCCGGACGTCGACGTGGTCGGCTGCAGCAGCCTCGAGGAAGCGCGCGCCGCGCTCGAGGCCGCGCCCGTCGACCTGGTCACCACCGCGCTGGCGCTGCCCGACGGCGACGGCCTGCAGCTCGCGCGCGCGGTGCGCGAGGCCGCGGGCCAGCGCTACGTGCCGGTGATCGTGGTCTCGGGCGACGCGCAGTCGCACCTGGAGGCGCGCCGCTTCACCGAGGACGTCACCGACTACTTCGACAAGGCGCACGGCCACCAGGCGCTGGCGGCGTTCATCCGCGGCTACGTGCAGCCGGCACCGATCCCGGACGCGCACGTGCTCTACGTCGAGGACAGCCGCACCGTCGCCATCGCCACCACGCGCATGCTGCAGGCCCAGCAGATGCGGGTGACCCACGTGCCCAGCGTCGAGGAGGCGCTGGCGTGGCTGCAGGAGCGCGCCGACGGCGGCGACGCGCCGGGCGTCGACCTGGTGCTCACCGACGTCTACCTCAAGGGCGAGCTCAGCGGCCACGACCTGCTGGACGCGATCCGCAACCGCTTCGGCTACGGCAAGCGCCGGCTGCCGGTGCTGGTGATGACCGGCGACTTCAACCGCGTCAACCAGTCCACGCTGCTGCGCGAGGGCGCCAACGACCTGGTGCTCAAGCCGATCGAGGAGCGCCTGCTGGTGACCAAGGCGCTGTTCCAGCTGCGGCTGGCGCACCTGCCGGGGCACGAGGACGCGTCGTGATGGATCCGGCATCCAGGCCGCCCGTGGGCGCGGCTTCAGCCGCGAGCTTTTCCTGCTCCGGCGCCAGCCAGAAGAAAGAGCTCGCGGCTGAAGCCGCTCCCACGGGCGTCGCGCCCTGATGCCGGACGACGACCGCATCAAGCTGGAGTCGTCCTGGAAGCAGCGCGTCGGCGACTACCTGCAGCGCGACGACATGCAGGCGCTGTCGCGCTTCCTGCGCGAGCGCAAGGCGGCGGGCGCGCGGATCTTCCCGCCGGGGCCGGACATCTTCGCCGCGTTCGCCGCGACGCCGTTCGACAAGGTCAAGGTGGTGATCCTCGGCCAGGATCCCTACCACGGCGCCGGCCAGGCGCAGGGGCTGTGCTTCTCGGTGCGGCCGGGCGTGCCGGTGCCGCCGTCGCTGGACAACATGTTCAAGGAGATCCAGCGCGACCTGGGCATCGCGCGCCCCGACCACGGCTGCCTGCTGCCGTGGGCGGAGCAGGGCGTGCTGCTGCTCAACGCCGTGCTCACCGTCGAGGAAGGTCGCGCCGGCGCGCACCAGGGCAAGGGCTGGGAAGGCTTCACCGACCACGTCGTCGACGTGCTCAACCGCGAGCGCGAGGGCCTGGTGTTCCTGCTCTGGGGCAGCTACGCGCAGGCCAAGGGCCGCGTCATCGACCCGCGCCGGCACCGCGTGCTGCGCACCACCCACCCCTCGCCGCTGTCGGCGCACCGCGGCTTCCTCGGCTGCGGGCACTTCTCCGCGGCCAACGACTACCTCGCGCGCCACGGCCAGGCGCCGATCGACTGGTCGCTGCCGCCGCGCGCGCAGCTGGAAGCGGCGTGAGGACCGTCGCGGCCACGCGCTACGTCACCCCGCTGCGCGAGGGCGGCTCGCTGCCCGCGGTGATCGAGGCCGACGACGACGGCATGTACGTGCTCAAGTTCCGCGGCGCCGGCCAGGGCGCCAAGGCGCTGGTCGCCGAGCTGGTCGCCGGCGAGCTCGCGCGCCTGCTCGGCTTGCCGGTCCCCGAGATCGTGCTGGTCGAACTCGACCCGGACATGGCGCGCACCGAGCCCGACCCGGAGATCCAGCACCTGATCCGCGCCAGCGACGGCCTCAACCTCGCGCTGGACTACCTGCCGGGCGCGGTGAACTTCGACCCGCTGGTGGACCGGCCCGACCCGCTGCTGGCATCAATGATCGTCTGGTTCGACGCCTTCGCCAGCAACGTCGACCGCACCGCGCGCAACACCAACCTGCTGACCTGGCACAGGCGGCTGCACCTGATCGATCACGGCGCGGCGCTGTACTTCCACCACGACTGGGCCAGCGCGGCGCAGGCCGCCGCCTCGCCGTTCGCGCGCGTCAGGGACCACGTGCTGCTGCCGCTGGCGAGCCGCCTGCGCGAAGCCGACGCGGCGCTGTCGGCGCGCATCGGCGACGACGACATCGCGCGCATCGTCGCGCTGGTGCCCGACGCGTGGCTGGCCGGCGAGCCGGCGTTCGCCGACGTGGAAACCCACCGGCGCGCCTATGTCGACCACCTGCGCCAGCGGCTGCAGCAGCGCGAGGCATTCCTCGGGGAGGCGATCCGTGCCCACGGCGATCTATGACTATGCGGTGATCCGCGTGGTGCCGCGGGTCGAGCGCGAGGAGTTCATCAACGCCGGCGTGATCGTCTCGTGCCAGGCATCCGGGCTGCTCGAGGCCGGGATCGAGCTCGACGAGGCGCGCGCGCTGGCGCTCGACCCCACGCTCGACCTCGAGACCGTCCGCGCGCACCTGGCCGCGATCGCGCTGGTCTGCCGCGGCGGCCCGGGCAGCGGCCCGATCGGCGCGCTGCCGCCGCGCGCGCGCTTCCACTGGCTGACCGCGCGGCGCAGTTCGATCATCCAGGTCTCGCCCGTGCACACCGGGCGCAGCGCGGATCCGGCGTCGGTGCTGGAGCGGCTGCTGGACCGGATGGTGCGGGTGGGGAGTGAAAAGCGGGAATAGGGAATAGGGAACGGGCGTGTCGCGTGGGCTGCGGCGTGCGCCGCCTGCGGAGAGACTTGCTTCGCGCAAGCGTGCCTGAACGGGCGCCGCGATCTTGCGTTCCCCATTCCCCATTCCCGCCTTTCGCCCCCATGATGTCCGGCTCATGCAAGCACCTGCCCGGCCCTGCATCCTGACCCCATGACGAACGTGCGTTACCGCTTCGGCCGCCACGTGCTGGACCTGGCCAAGCGCGAGCTGCTGCACGACGGCGCGCCGGTGGCGCTGCCGGCGCGGGTGTTCGAGTGCCTGGCGCACCTGATCGCGCACCGCGAGCGCGCGGTCGACCGCGACGAGCTGGCGCGCGCGGTGTTCTCGCGCAGCGATGTGTCCGACGCGCAACTGGCGCAGATCATCCTGCGCAGCCGGCGCGCGATCGGCGACGACGGCCACGAGCAGCGCGCGATCCGCACGGTGCCGCGGTTCGGGTTCCGCTGGATCGCCGGCACCACGGTGGAGCGCGACGAAGCCGGCGCGCCGCGCGCCGTGGCGCCTGCGGCCGCCGTGGCCGGCCCGGGCACCGCAGGGGCCGCGGACACCGCGCCGGTGGCCGAAACAGCAGGCATCGCGGCGCCCGCGCCGGCGCGGGCGCCAGCCGCGCGCCCCGACGCTGCAGCCGTCGCCGGCGCCGCGCAGCTGGCGCCCGCGTCTTCGATGTCCACCTCCGTCGCCCTGCCGCGCACGCGACGCCTTGGCGGCGCGCTCGCAGCGGTCGCGGCGCTCACGCTGGCCGCGCTGGTCGCCGCGGTGGCCTGGCAGCGACGCGGCGCCGACGCGCCTGCGCCCGCCGCGGCGATCGCCGCCGCCGCCCAGCGCGCGATCATGGTGCTGCCCACCCAGGTCGAAGGCCCCGGCGACGTGGCCTGGGCGCGGCTCGGGCTGATGGACTACCTCGCCGACCGCATCCGCCGCGGCGGCCTGCCGGCGCTGCCCAGCGACACCACGCTCAGCCTGCTGCGCGACGGCGGCGCGCATCCCGACCTGCGCCGGCTGCGCAAGGCCGCGCGGGTGGACTGGATCGTCGAGGGCCGCGTGCGCGGCGACGGCGCGCGCTGGACCGTGGACCTGCGCGCCAGCGACCGCAACGGCCTGGTGCAGCGCGGCCAGGCGCAGGGCGCCGACCTGCTCGAGGCCACGCGCGTCGCCGGCGATCGCCTGCTCGCCGCGCTCGGCGGCGAGGCGGTGGCCAGCGGCGAGCCCGACCCGGGCCTGGACGAGCGCCTGCAGCGCGCGCAGTCGGCGATGCTCGCCAACGAGCTCGACACCGCGCGCCGCATCCTCAACGACGCGCCCGAGCTGCAGCGCGCGCGCCCGCAGCTGCGCTACCGGCTGGCGCAGGTCGACTTCCGCGCCGGCCAGTACCAGCGCGGCCTGGCCACGCTCGACGAGCTGCTGGCGGGCGAGGCTGCGCGCGCGCAGCCGCAGTTCCGCGCGCGCCTGCTCAACTCGCGCGGCGCGATGCTGATCCGGCTCGACCGCTACGCCGAGGCCGAGCGCAGCTACGACGAGGCGATCGCGCTGTTCGCGCGCGGCGGCACCCCGGCCGAGCTCGGCGCGGCGCTCAACGGGCGCGGGGTGACGCGCTCCTCGCAGGGACGCTTCGCGCAGGCGCTCGACGACCTCGGCCGCGCGCGCACCCAGCTGCTGCGCAGCGGCGACGCGCTGGCGGTGGCGCGGGTGGACGCCAACCTGGGCAACGTCGAGATGGACCGCGAGCGACCGGTGCAGGCGGTCGGCTACTTCCGCAAGGCCGCGCGCGACTTCGAGTCGATGGGCGCGGTCAACGAGCTGGCCGGCATCGGCGGCATGCTCGGCACCGCGCGGCTGCAGTTGTTGCAACCGCAGGCCGCGCTGGCCGAGAGCGATCGCGCCTGGGCGCTGCTGCCGCGCATCCGCGATCCGGCGCAGCGCGCCAACGTCATCCTCGGCCGCGCCGAGGCGCTGCTCGCGGTGGGCCGCCTGGCCGAGGCCGGCCGGCTGCTGGCGATGCCCGAGGCCGGCCACGTCGTGCCCGGCGACTACAAGCGCCTGGACTACCTGCGCATGGAGCTGGCGCGCCAGGCCGGCGACCCGCGCGCGGTGGTGCGGCTGGCCGACGCCGCGCTCGCCGATTGGCCGCCCGAGCGCCGCCCGCGCCTGCGCGGCTGGCTGCGGCTGCGGCGCGAGCAGGCGGCGCAGGGGCTCGACCTCCCGTTCGCCGCCGGCCAGGACGAGCTGCCCGGCGACGACGTGCCGCAGCTGCTGCTGCGCGCGCTGCGCGCCGGCGCCGACGGCGAGCCCGGCTACCGCGCCGCGCTCGCGCTGGCCGAGCAGCGCGCGATCCCGGCGGAGATCGCCGAGGCGGTCGGCGCCTACGCGCGCTGGCTGCTCGCGCGCGGGCAGGCGGCGGAAGCCGGCGGCCTGGCCGGCCGCGTCGCGCCCTGGGCCGAGCAGGATTTCGCGCTCGCGCTGCTGCAGGTCGCGCTGTACGCGCGGCTGGGCCAGCACGCGCAGTGGGAGGAAGCGCTGGCGCGCGCACGCGCGCTGGCCGGCGAGCGCTCGATCCCGTCGCGGCTGCTGTCGCCGCCCGCGCCGTCCGCCGGGGCCTCCCGGTAACTCCCTGATCCGCGTCGGGAAATCTCCCGGAAACGTGATCGTCAAGCAACTGGAATGACAAGCCGCCGCGGCGCCGTGCAGCGTCCGGCGGCTGTCGTTCGTTCCCGTTCCCGCCTGCCCCCGCAGGCCCCTGACGTCCATTCCGAGGGAAGCATGATGATCCGTACGCCGCTGTACGTCGCACTCCTGTTCGCCTTGTCGCAGCCCGCGCTGGCCGACTCCCGCGCCTCCACGAAGCCCGCGCCCGCCGCCGCATCGGAACCGGCGCTCGCCGTGCCCGAAGACTGCCGCGTCGTGCGCAGCGGCCAGCCCGACGCCCGCGGCGTCCAGCAGGCGACGATCGAATGCGAGGCCGCGCCGGGGCAGGAGGCCGCGACGACGGCCATCATCGGAGGCAAGGGCAAGCCGGCGCCGCGCGCGCAGGGCGACGCCGACCACTTCTTCGCCGCCACCGTCGACGAGGTCCTCGGCGAGGACGCGCAGGCCACCGCCTTCGGCGCGGTGGCGATGGGCTCGGACAGCACCGCCGGCGGCGTGCGCGCGATCGCGGCCGGGGTGTCGTCGCAGGCGATGGGCGAGTGGTCGATCGCGATCGGCCAGCAGAGCGTGGCCTCCGAGTTCGCCGGCGTGGCGATCGGCGGCAAGGCCGAGGCCACCGGCACCAACAGCGTCGCGCTGGGTGGCGCGTACAACGGCTTCGTGCGCTTCGAGAAGACGATCGCCTCCGGCGCGCAGGCGACCGCGCTGGGCACCGGCGCCAAGGCCACCGAATCCAACGCCACCGCGGTCGGCTCGACCGCGCGCGCCACCGCGATGAACGCCACCGCGATGGGCAACTTCGCGCTGGCCGACGGCATGGACAGCACCGCGCTGGGCACCTCGTCCTGGGCGTCGGGCGTGCGCTCGTTCGCCGGTGGCATCGGCGCGACCTCCGAAGGCGACTACGCGGTCGCCCTGGGCTACAACAGCCTGTCGGCGGGCGTGGAGAGCGTCGCGCTCGGCGACCAGTCGGCCGCATTGGCCGACTTCGCCACCGCGGTCGGCACCAACACCACGACCAGCGCGCGCGCGGCCACCGCGCTCGGGGCGGGCGCGCGCGCGACCAGCGCCAACGCCACCGCGCTCGGCGGCGCCTACTTCCCGGATCCGGACAGCAACGCGCTGGTCGCCACCAGCGCCGAAGGCGAGGGCGCGACCGCGGTCGGCGCCGGCGCGCGCGCCGACGGCGAGCACGCCACCGCCACCGGCGCGCTCAGCGTCGCCAGCGGCGCCGGCGGCACCGCCAACGGCTTCCAGGCCGCGGCGCTGGGCGAGGACGGCACCGCGCTCGGGCGCGACGCGCTCGCCGAGGGCGACTACGCCACCTCGATCGGCGCCACCAGCAGCGCGCTCGGCATGGGCGCCTCGGCGCTGGGCAGCGGCGCGGTCGCGGTCGCCGACAACGCCACCGCGTTCGGCTTCAACGCGCTGGCGGCGTCGGATTCCAGCACCGCCGCCGGCGGCGAGTTGCACTACACCTACTATGACGCCGAGCTCAAGCGCGACGTCACCGTCGAGGGCACCACCGCCGCGACCGGCATCGGCGCCAGTGCCTACGGCGCCGGCGCGCAGGCCGGCGGCGACCTCGCCACCGCGGTCGGCGCGAACGCCAGCGCCGCGGGCCTGTGGGCGACCGGGCTGGGCTCGCGCGCCAACGCCGCGGGCGAGAGCAGCGTCGCGGTCGGCGACGGCGCGCAGGCGACCGCCACCGAGTCCACCGCGGTCGGCGGCAGCCGCCCGGCCGGCCCCTACTTCGGCCACATCCCGACCCGCGCCAGCGCCGAGCGTGCCTCCGCGTTCGGCTCGTCCGCGCAGGCGACCGGCATCCAGTCCACCGCGATCGGCTGGAACGCGTTCGCCACCGACATCAGCGCCACCTCGCTCGGCGAATCCGCGTTCGCCAACGCGCGCTGGTCGACCGCGCTGGGCGGCTCGGCCTTCGCCGGCAACTACGGCTCCACGGCATTGGGTTTCTACGCCAATGCGCTGGCCGACCACAGCGTCGCGCTCGGCGACGGCTCGGTGGCCGACCGCGCCAACTCGGTCTCGGTCGGCGCCGGCGAGAACATCGATGGCTTCCCCGAAACCCGCCAGGTCACCCACGTCGCCGCCGGCACCGAGGACACCGATGCGGTCAACCTTGCGCAGCTCAAGGAAGTGGAGAAGACCGCCGGCAACACCGACTACTTCTTCAAGGCCAGCGACGGCGCGGACAGCAGCGCGGGCGCGTTCGTGGACGGCGAGTTCGCGACCGCCGCCGGCGATGGCGCCAGCGCGATCGGGCTGGGCGCGAGCGCCTTCGGCAGCGGCGCGAACGCGATCGGCGAGCTCGCCACCGCCGGCGGCTACGGCAGCGTCGCCAGCGAGAAGTGGGCAACGTCCTACGGCGTCGGCAGCCAGGCCACCGGGCAGAGTGCGACCGCGATCGGCGGGCAGATGACGGTGATCAACGGCGATACCTGGGAAGAGGAAACCTGGTCCACCGAGGCCTCCGGGCAGGAGTCGACCGCGATCGGCGTCGCCGCGCACGCCACCAACTATGGTTCGGTCGCGATCGGTGCCGTGTCGGAGGCCAGCGGCGAAAGCTCCACTGCGATCGGCCCCGCCAGCACGGCGCGCGGCGACTGGAGCGTGGCGATCGGCGAGCAGACCCGCAGCTACGGCGCCTTCAGCACCGCGGTCGGCAACTGGTCCGAAGCGCATGGCGACCGCAGCGTCGCGATCGGCGGCATCGCCTACGGCGAGGAGAACACCGCGGTCGGGCAGATGTCCGGCACCGACGGCGTCGGCGCCAGCGCGTTCGGCCGCCAGGCGCGCGCGCGCGTCGACTACAGCACGGGCTTGGGCTACGAGAGCGATGCCTATGGCGAGAACAGCGTCGCGCTCGGCGCGTACTCGGTCGCAGACCGCGCCAACAGCGTGTCGGTCGGCAGCTCGGTAGTCGACCCGGCCAGCGGCGTGGCGCCGTTCGACCGCCAGATCACCAACGTCGCCGCCGGCACCGAGGCGACCGACGCGGTGAACCTCAGCCAGCTCGAGGACATGGCCGGCAGCGCGAAGTACCTCGCCGCCAGCGGCGACGTCGACAACGACCAGGGCGCGTACGTGGAAGGCGACTTCGCCACCGCCGTGGGCTCGGCCGCCAACGCGGTCGGCTTCGGCGCCTCGGCCTTCGGCAGCGGCGCGACGACCAGTGGCGACTACACCACCGCGAGCGGCTTCAACAGCGTCGCGGCCGCCGACGATGCCACCGCCTACGGCGCCGGCAGCGAGGCCAGCGGCGCGGGCGCGACCGCGATCGGCGGCTACGCCTACGTCTACAACGGCAACACCGGCGAGCTCGAACGCTTCGCCACCATCGCCTCGGGCCAGGAGAGCACCGCGATCGGCAACGGTGCCAACGCGCTGGAATACGCCTCGGTCGCGGTCGGCAGCAGCGCCTACGCCGGCGGCGAGATGGCGGTGTCGGTGGGCGGCAACGCGCTCGGCGAAAGCAGCACCGCGGTCGGCCGCAACAGCTTCGCCGGTTCCTACGGCACCGCGATCGGCAAGGGCGCCGAGGCCTCCGGGCAGACCGGCACCGCGCTCGGCGCCGGCGCGCAGGCGCAGGGCGCGTACTCGATCGCGCTCGGCGGCGGCTTCGCCACCGGCGACCATGCGATCGCGCTGGGCACGCTGAGCTTCGCCACCGGCGCGTCGAGCATGGCGCTCGGGCCGGAGGCGTTCGCCGGGGCCGACAACTCGGTGGCGCTGGGCGCGCTGTCCGACACCGACCGCGCCAACACGGTCTCGGTCGGATCGGTCGATCGCGGCCTCACCCGCCAGGTCACCAACGTCGCCGCCGGCACCGAGGCCACCGACGCGGTGAACAAGGCGCAGCTGGACGAGGTCGCGGCCGGCGCCGGCGAGGCCAGCCACTACTTCGCCGCCAGCGGCGCGCAGGACGGCAGCGACGACGCCGTGGCCAACGGCCAGGGCACGGTGGCCGCGGGCAGCAAGGCGCTGGCCAACGCCGCCGGCACCACCGCGGTCGGCGCCAACGCCAGCGCGGCGAAGGTCAGCGGCTCGGCCTTCGGCAGCAACGCCAGCGCGGCCGGCACCAACGCCACCGCGCTGGGCGCCAATGCCCGGGCGGTGGCGGCGACGGCTTCGGCGGTGGGCTCCAACGCGCAGGCGCGCGCCTCGGGCTCCACCGCGACCGGCTACGACGCCCGCGTCACCGACGCGGCGACCAACGGCACCGCGCTGGGCGCGCGCGCGCAGGCGACGGCCGCCGGCAGCGTCGCGCTCGGCGCCGGCTCGATCGCCGACCGCGCCGACAGCGTGTCGATCGGCAGCGCCGGCCACGAGCGCCAGCTGGCCAACGTCGCCGCCGGCACCGCCGACACAGACGCGGTCAACGTCGCGCAGTTCAACTCGGCGCTCGACGACGTCGACGCGGGGCTGGCCGGCGCGGTGAAGTACGACGACGACAGCAAGTCGGCGCTGACGCTGGAAGGCGCAGGCGGCACCACGATCGGCAACGTCGCCGCCGGCGCGCTGTCGGCCACCAGCACCGAAGCAGTGAACGGCGCGCAGCTGTTCGGCTTCGGCGACTCGATGGCGCAGTTCCTCGGCGGCGGCGCGGCGATGGGCGCGAACGGCTTCACCGGCCCGACGTACCTCATCCAGGGCGGCAGCTACTACAACGTCGGTGATGCGCTGGGCGCGCTGGACGGCGCGATCAGCGGCATCGACAGCCGCCTGAGCGAGCTCGAGACCAGCGGCGTGGCCGCCGCCGGCGATGGGGCCTCGTCGTCGCCGGCGACCGCTTCGAGCGGCTCGCAAGCGGCCGATGACCGTGTCGCCGACGGCGATGCCGCGGCCGCACCGGCGCGTGGCGCCGGCAGCGCGGCAACGCGGCCGTCCATCGCGGGCCCGGCCACCGGCGGGGCGTCGAGCCCGGTCGCGCAGGCGCCGGTGCCGGCGGCGATCGACCAAGAGACGCTGGATTCGGCCAACGCCTACACCGACACCACCGCAACCAAAACGCTCGCCTCGGCCAACGCCTACACCGACAGCAAGATCACCGCGCTCGACGACCAGTTCCAGGCGCTCAGCGACGACGTCGGCTACCGCCTGAGCCAGCAGGACGAGCGGATCGACCGGATGGGCGCGATGAACTCGGCGATGATGAACATGGCGATCAACGCCGGCGGCTCGCGCAGCCCGCGCGGCCGCGTGGCGGTGGGCGCCGGCTGGCAGAACGGCGAGAGCGCGCTCTCGGTGGGCTATGCCAAGCAGATCGGCGATCGCGCCTCGTTCAGCATCGGCGGCGCCTTCAGCAACGACGAGAGTTCGGCGGGCATCGGCTTCGGCCTGGACCTGTAGCGGCATGCGTGGCCCGCGTCGCCGGTCCCCGGCGGCGCGACGCACGCAACCGGCCCGGCCGAGCCTTCTCCCGGCGAGGCCGCCGTCGACGCGGGCCACGTTCTTGTTCCGGATCCCGGGCCTGGCCCGGGATTTTTTGCGTCAGGCCGCCCGGGATCGCCGTAAAACGGCGGTCGAGGCCGGATCCGCGGCCCCGGGGAACCTTCCGGACGCCCGCGGGTCGGACTGCCCTCACGCCTCCGGCCGGACCCGCGTGGCAGGCTGGCGTCCCGTGCCTGCCGGATCCGGCGTTGAAGCGTTCCGAACCCGCCGATTGCCCGCTTGCCGTTCCATGAATGGAACACCGGGAACTTCCCATGCCTTTAGCAGTCGGATATGGACACTGCTAACATGACGCCCATGACCACGACCACCTATCCCCTCGTCGCCAACAACCTGCCGGTCCCCAGCGCGCTCGGCTCGCTGGACGCCTACATCGGCGCGGTGCACCAGATCCCGGTGCTCTCCGTCGAGGACGAGCAGGCGCTGGCGCATCGCTTCCGCGAACAGGAAGACCTCGACGCCGCCCGCGAACTGGTGCATTCGCACCTGCGCTTCGTCGTGCACGTCGCGCGCGGCTACAACGGCTACGGCCTGCCGCTGGGCGACCTGATCCAGGAAGGCAACATCGGCCTGATGAAGGCGGTCAAGCGCTTCGACCCGTCGGTGGGCGTGCGCCTGGTGAGCTTCGCGGTGCACTGGATTCGCGCCGAGATGCACGAGTACATCCTCAAGAACTGGCGCATCGTCAAGGTCGCCACGACCAAGGCGCAGCGCAAGCTGTTCTTCAACCTGCGCAAGAGCAAGACCCGCCTGGGCTGGCTCAACGCCGAGGAAGTGCGCGCCGTCGCACAGGACCTCAACGTCTCCGAGCGCGAGGTGCTGGAGATGGAGTCGCGCCTGTCCGGCCGCGACATCGGCTTCGACGCGCCCGCCGGCGAGGACGACGACCACGCGCCGCCGTTCCCGGCCGCCTACCTGATGACCAACGAGGAGGATCCCTCGCAGGCCTACGAGCGCATGGACAGCGAGGACCACCAGCTGCAGCTGCTGCGCGAGGGCCTGTCGCGCCTGGACGAGCGCTCGCGCGACATCATCCGCCGCCGCTGGCTCGACGACGGCAGCAAGGTCACGCTGCAGGAACTGGCCGACGAGTACGGCGTGTCCGCCGAGCGCATCCGCCAGGTCGAGGCGAACGCGCTGAAGAAGATGAAGGCGCTGTTCGTGGCCTGATCCGCGGCATCGGCATCAACGCACGACGAAACGGCCCGGGAAACCGGGCCGTTTTCATTTGCCTTGTCACCGCTGTCATCCCGAGCGCAGCGAGGGATCTGCTTCTCCCACCACCAGATCCCTCGCTGCGCTCGGGATGACAGCGAGTGCGTCAGGAATCCCGCCCCAGGATGATCCGCGCCGCGCGCTGGTAGCTCCAGTACGCCCAGGTCCAGTCCAGCATCACCGCGATGCGGTTGCGGAAGCCGATCAGGAAGAAGATGTGCGCGGTGAGCCAGAACCACCACGCCAGCGCGCCCGAGAGCTCGAGCCTGCCCAGGTGCACCACCGCCGCCATGCGGCCGATGGTGGCGAGGTTGCCGTAGTCGCGATAGCGGAACGGCGCGAGCGCCCGGCCGTCGAGGCGCGCGCGGATCGCCGCGGCCACGTGGTTGCCCATCTGCTTGGCCGCCGGCGCGACGCCGGGCACCGACCTGCCGTCCTGCTGCACCGAGGCCAGGTCGCCGGCGACGAACACGTCCGCCAGGCCCGGCGCCGACAGGTCGGGCTGCACCGGCACGCGCCCGGCCCGGTCGAGCGGCACGCCGAGCGATCGCGCCAGCGGTGACGCCGCCACGCCCGCCGCCCACAGCACCGTGCGCGCGGCGATGCGCTCGCCGCCCAGCAGCACGCCGTCGCCGTCGATCGCCTCCACCGGCGTGCCGGTGCGCACCTCGACGCCGAGCCGCTCCAGCTGGCGCCGCGCCTTGTCCGACAGCGATTCGGGGAACGTCGACAGCACCCGCGGCCCGGCCTCGAGCAGCAGCACGCGCGCTTCGCGCGGATCGATGCGGCGGAACTCGCGCTTCAACGTATGCCGCGCGATCTCGGCGAGCGTGCCCGCCAGCTCCACGCCGGTCGGCCCGCCGCCGACGATGGCGAAGGTGAGGAGCGCGCGCCGCGCGCCGGGATCGTCTTCCGCCTCGGCGCGCTCGAACGCCGACAGGATGCGGCGGCGGATGTGCAGCGCGTCGTCGAGCGTCTTGAGCCCCGGCGCGTGGCGCGCCCATTCGTCGCGGCCGAAATAGGCGTGGGTGGCGCCGCTGGCGAGCAGCAGGAAGTCGTAGCGCAGCGGCGGCCCGCGCTCGAGGCGCACCTCGCGCTCCGTGGCGTCGACCGCTTCCACCGCGTCCATCAGCACGGTGACGTTGCGCTGCCGGCGCAGGATGTGGCGCAGCGGCGCGGCGATGTCGGGCGCCGACAGGCCGGCGGTCGCGACCTGGTAGAGCAGCGGCTGGAACAGGTGGTGGTTGCCGCGGTCGACCAGGGTGATGCGCACCGGCGCGGACGCCAGCGCGCGCGTCGCCCAGAGCCCGCCGAAGCCGCCGCCGACGATCACGACATGGGGAATGGATGCTTCCATGCCGGCAGCATGCCGCAAGCGCGCGCGGCATGCATCGTGGGGGCGACGGAAGTCGCGACAGGCGCACAGGAAACGCGGCAGGCGCACGGGGAAAGCGTCGCGGCTTCCGCCGCTCCTACAGGAACAACATGGGCCGGCAACCGGACTTACGCCAACTCCGCGTCGCGGTCGATGCGCGAATGCTTCCGCGTGTCGCGCATCGTCGCGTACACCAGCAGCGACACGGCCACGCAGCCGCACACGTAGGCGTAGAACCACGACTCGTGCCCGATCTGCTTGAACCACAGCGCCAGGAACTCGGTGCTGCCGCCGAACACCGCCAGCGCCACCGCGTACGGCAGGCCGACGCCCAGCGCGCGCACGTGCGCGGGAAACAGCTCGGCCTTCACCACCGCGTTGACCGCGGTGTAGCCGCTGGTGATGACCAGGCCCGCCATCACCCAGGCGAAGGCCTGCGCGACCGTGGCGGCGCCAGCGATGCCCTGCAAGATCGGATGGAAGCACAGCGTGCCCAGCACGCCGAAGCCCAGCAGCACCGCGCGCCGGCCGACCCTGTCCGACAGCGCGCCCACCAGCGGCTGCAGCAGCATGTACAGCAGCAGCGAGGCCGCGGACACCAGCGTCGCCTCGGCCTTGCCGAAGCCGCCGGTGTTGACGAGGAACTTCTGCGTGTAGGTGGTGAAGGTGTAGAACGCGATCGTGCCGCCCATGGTCAGCCCGACCACGGTCAGCACCTCGCGCGGGTAGCGCATCAGCTCGCGCAGGCTGCCCAGCCGCGCGTCGTCGCGGTGGCGCGCCTCGGCGGTCGCGAACGACTCGGTCTCCTGCATCCCGCGCCGCAGGTACAGCGCGGTGGCCGCCAGCAGCGCGCCGACCGCGAACGGGATCCGCCAGCCCCAGGCCTCCAGCTGCGCCTCGCTGAGCACCGCCTGCTGCAGCAGCACCAGCAGGGCCAGCGCGATCAGCTGGCCCATGATCAGGGTGACGTACTGGAAGCTCGACCAGAAGCCGCGGTGCGCGCGGTCGGCCATCTCGCTCAGGTAGGTGGCCGAGGTGCCGTACTCGCCGCCCAGGCTCAGCCCCTGCAGCAGCCGCGCGAACAGCAGCAGCGCGGTCGCGCCCAGGCCGATGCGCTCGTACCCCGGCGCCACCGCGATCAGCAGCGAGCCCGCGCACATCAGCAGCACCGACGCCACCAGCGCGCGCTTGCGGCCGCGGCGGTCGGCGTAGATGCCCATCAGCCAGCCGCCCAGCGGGCGCATCAGGAAGCCGATCCCGAACACCGCCGCCGCGTCCAGCAGCTGCGCGGTGTCGTCGCCCTCGGGGAAGAAGTGCGGCGCGAAGTAGATCGCGAAGGCCGAGTACGCGTACCAGTCGTACCATTCGACCAGGTTGCCGACCGAGCCGCTGACGATGCTGCGCAGGCGGCGGGCGGGCGTCATCGTGGGATTGCCGGGCTGTGCTGCGGGCATCTGCGGATCCGGAAGCAAGGCTTCCATTGTGCGCGAAGCCCGCGCCGGCGTCGCCGCCCTTCACTTGTGGGGGCGACGCAAGTCGCGACAATGGGGCGTTCGCGCCGCGACCCACGACACCGGGAAACCAGATGGACGCCACCGAGAAACGCATCGCCCTGCTGATCGACGCCGACAACGCGCCGGCCTCGAAGATCGACGTCATCCTCGCCGAGGTCGCGCGCCACGGCGCGGCCAACGTGCGCCGCGCCTACGGCAACTGGAAGAGCCAGCACCTGGCCGGTTGGGAAAAGGTGCTGCACGCCTACGCGATCCGGCCGATCCAGCAGTTCGCGTACTCCACCGGCAAGAACGCCTCGGACATGGCGATGGTGATCGACGCGATGGACCTGCTGTACGCGCGCAATCTCGACGGTTTCGCGATCGTGTCCAGCGACGCCGACTTCACCCCGCTGGTGATGCGGTTGCGCAACGATGGCGTGAGCGTCTACGGCTTCGGCGAGGAGAAGACGCCCGAGCCCTTCGTCAAGGCCTGCTCGGTGTTCCTGTACCTGGAAAAGCTCGGCGCGCCGGAAGAGGCGCGCGACGCCGTCGCCAGCCCGAAGGCGCGCGGCACGCAGCAGTTGCAGGCCGACGCGGCGCTGGTGCGGCTGCTGCGCAGCGCCGTCGACGCCGCGCTCGGCGACGACGGCTGGGCGCACCTGGGCGCGGTGGGCAGCCACATCAGCAACCAGGGCTCGTTCGACTCGCGCAACTACGGCTACCGCAAGCTCAGCGACCTGATCGAGGCGAGCGGCCTGTTCGAGGTGCGCAAGCAGGGCGTGTCGATCGCGGTGCGGCCGAAGGCGGCAAGCACCGCGCGCAAGAGGACGAGGAAGAAGGCCGCAGGTTGACCGGGACGCAACCCTCTCCTGCGAAGCGGGAGAGGGAGGCGCGAAGCGCCGGGTGCGGGTTCCGCTCTGGATTCTTCCTAGAGCAGGGCTTCGGATACTTTCGCGAGGGAATCCGCCGGCCGGGGAATCGCTCTTCCCCCGGCAGGTACGCCGCTTCGCGGCTCCCCCGGCCCGGCGCAGCGCGCCGGGCATTCGCACGGGCGCGCGGCAGTGCCGCGCAAGCGGCCCGTGCTCATCCTGTCCTGACCGGGGCGCCAGCCATCCATGGCCGGCTTCGCCGCGATCGCCCGGCCGCCGGCTTCCTGCCGGAATAGCGTGGCTTCGTGAGAAGTCCTTGAAGCAGCGGTTTGAAGCAGCGGCTTGAAGCAGCGGCTAAACCTCACCCGTAGGCGAAAGCTAGTACAGATCCACCGGATCCACGTCCAGCGACCAGCGCACCTTGCGCGCCTCCGGCAGCGCGTGCAGCGCCGGCACCACGGCGTCGAGCGCGGCGTGCAGCGTGCGGCGGTCCGACGCAGACAACAGCAGCTGCGCGCGGTGCATGCCGGCGCGGCGCGGCATCGGCGCCGGCAGCGGGCCATGTCGTTCGAGCGTCGGCCCCGCGCGGTCCGCGGGCGCGATGTCGTCGAACACCTGCCGCGCCGCGCGCAGGAACTGCATCGGCGCATCCGCATGCTTGGCCTCCGCGCGCAGCAGCGCCAGGTGCGCGAACGGCGGGAAGCCCGCGGCCTCGCGCTGCGCGAGTTCTTCTTCCGCGAAGGCATGGTAGCCGCCGCTCACCAGCGTCTGCAGCAGCGGATGCTCCGGGTGGTGCGTCTGCAGCAGAACCTCGCCGGGCCGGTCGGCGCGCCCGGCGCGGCCGGCGACCTGGATCAGCAGCTGCGCGAGCTTCTCGCCGGCGCGGAAGTCGGCGCTGAACAATCCTTCGTCGATGCCCACCACGCACACCAGCACCAGGTTGGGCAGGTCGTGGCCCTTGGCCAGCATCTGGGTGCCGACCAGCAGGCCCGCGCTTTCGCCCAGCGCGTCGAGGTGGCGCTCGAGCGCGTCCTTGCCGCGCGTGCTGCCGCGATCCACGCGCAGCACCGGCGCGTCGCCGAAACGCTCCGCGAGCAGCGACTCGATGCGCTCGGTGCCCACGCCCTGCGGCTGCAGCGCCAGGCTCGCGCAGTCCGGGCAGGCCAGCGGCACCGGGCGGCGCGCGCCGCAGTGGTGGCACTGCAGGCGGCGGCCGCCGGCGTGCACGGTCATCGGTGCGTCGCAGCGCCTGCACTGCGCGCTCCAGCCGCAGTCGTGGCACAGCAGCACCGGCGCGTAGCCGCGGCGGTTCTTAAACACCAGCACCTGGCCATCGGCCTGCAGCGCCTTGCCGACCGCGTCGAGCAGCTCGTTCGACAGCCCCGCCTCGAGCGGGCGCTTGCGCACGTCCAGCACGCGCACGCGCGGTGGCCTGGCCTCGCCCGCGCGCCGCGACAGCCGCAGGTGTGCGTGGCGGCCGGCATGCGCGTTGTGCAGCGATTCGAGCGAGGGCGTCGCGCTGCCCAGCAGCACCGGCACGTTCAGCGCCTTGCCGCGCACCAGCGCGAAGTCGCGCGCGTGGTAGCGAATGCCGTCCTGCTGCTTGTAGCTGGCGTCGTGCTCCTCGTCGACCACGATCAGCCCGGCCTGCGGCAGCGGCGCGAACACCGCCGAGCGCGTGCCCACCACCACCCGAGCCTCGCCGCGCAGCGCCGCCGCCCAGGTGCGCGCGCGCTCGCCGTCGTTCAATCCGGAATGGCTGGCGTGCACCGGCACGCCCAGGCGCGCGCGGAAGCGCGCCAGCAGCTGCGGGGTCAGCCCGATCTCCGGCACCAGCACCAGCGCCTGTCTGCCGCGCGCCAGGCAGTCGGCGATCGCGTGCAGGTAGACCTCGGTCTTGCCGCTGCCGGTGACGCCATCGAGCAGCAGCGAGGCGAAGCCGTCGGCGGCGCGCACAGCTTCGATCGCCGCGGCCTGCTCGGCGTTGGGCGCAGGCCCCGGCCGCGGCGCCGGCGCCAGCCGCGAGGCGGGGATCGCGATGCGCTCGACCAGTTCGCGCCTGCCCAGCGAGCGTGCCGCCGCGCGCCAGTCTTCCATCGCCGCGTCCAGCGCGTCCTCGTCGCGGGCGCCGTCGCGCAGCAGCTCGGCCAGCTGCCGCGGCCGGCTGCCCGCGCGCAGGCCGGGCAGGGCGGTGGCGCCGGCCTCGGTGAGCCGCCAGGCCCAGGCATGGGTGTCGGGCAGCGGCTCGCCGCGGCGCAGCGCGGCGGGCAGGGCGGTGGCCAGCACCTCGCCGAGCGGGGCGTGGACGTAGCGCGCCAGCCAGCGCAGCGAGTCGAGCAGCTCGCCGCGCAGCAGCGGCGCCTCGTCGAGCAGCGCCAGCGCCTCGCGCAGCTCGGGAGCGTCGCCGGCCGCGGGCCCGATGCCGGCGACCACGCCGACCAACTCGCGCGGGCCGAACGGCACCCGCACCCGGCAGCCGACCAGCGCCGCGGACGGCGCCACGCCCGCCGGCGCGCGATAGTCGAACAGCCGCGGCAAGGGCAGCGGCAGTGCGACCTGGAGCACGGGCGGGGCGTCTGGCATCGGCGCAGTCTAGCCGCGCGCGGTGCGCCGCCATCCCGACTTGCGTTTGCGCGCGATAGCTCGCGCGTTTCCGATCAATGCCGCGCAAGTTGCCGTGCCACCTGGGGTTTTCCCCTTATCCACATCGGATGTGGATAACTCTGTGCATCGCGGCCGCCTTCACGCAAAAGCGTGCGGTAAAACAGCCTGCATCGGCGACTTGGTCAAAAAAGTGCCAAACCTCACTCTGCCATTGAAATCAACGGCTTGCCCGTGAAACCAGCGATCCACGACGGCCGCCCGGCAACGATGTCCAGCTTTGTGACGACGCGGTGACCGCTGTGCACAACCGATTTCGCCGCATGCCCGCGCGCTGCCGATTTTCCGTGGAACGTCAAGGGGGTGGCCTGCCCGCGGCGCGGCTATCATGCGGGGCGACCACCCCGGGCTGATGATGTCTCGCACCCTCGACGCCGCCGCTTCGGCACCGGCCGCCCTGACCGCTTTCCTGCGTGGCGTGGAACGCCGCGGCGCCGTGTTCGCGCAGCTCCAGGTCGGCGAGGCCGACGCCGGCGACCGCGCCCTGGTCGCGGCGATGCGGGCGTTCCGGCTGCCGGCGGCGAAGATCCCGATCTCCGACTGGCCGCGCCAGTTCTGGACCCTGCTGCTGGCCACCCCCGAACTGCGCGAACTCCCGGCCGCGCCGGCCTGGGGCAGCGGCTTCGGCTTCCTGGCCGGGATCGGCCGCGGCCCGCGCGCCGCGCTGCTGCTGCGGCTGGTCGCCGGCCTGGCCGAGGCCGACGCCGCGGCCGTGCTCGGCGTGGCGCGCCCGACCTACCGGCTGGCGCTGCAGCGCGCGCTGCCGCACCGCGACGACGGCCTGCCCGACGCGCAGGGCTGGCGGATGCTGGGCGAAGCCGCGCGCCATGCCGTGCGCGACCTGCCGGCCGAACGCCTGGCGCAGCTGGCGCGCATGCGCGAGGCGGCGGTGTCCGGGCGCCGGCTCGAGTCGCCGGCCGCGCCGGCGGCGCCCAAGTCCGGGCGCGGCGACCCGGCGCCGCGCTGGCGCTGGCCGGCGATCGTGGCGGTGGCGATCGCGACCGCGCTGGCCTTCGGCGCCACCTTCCTGCCGCGCTTCCGCAGCCTCGGCCCGCCTGCGCCGGCGCGCATCCAGGTCGAGCCGCTGCCGCCGGCGCAGGCGCCGTCGGCGACCTTCGACGCGCAGACCGCGTTGCTCACCCACCCGGACTTCGACTTGCTGGCCGCGGGCGTCGACGATGCGGCCGCGCGCGATCCGGGCTTCTATGCCTGGCTCGCGGCCGGCGCGAAGGTGCCGGTGCCCGAGCGCGAGCCGGAGGCCATCGCGTCCGTGCCCACCGGCGCGCCGCTGCCCGACGACGGCGCGCCGACGGAGACCGAAGATGCGCCGTGACCGCCTCGCCGCCGTGGTGCTCGCGTCGTGCGCAGGCGTCGCCGCGGCGCAGTCGCTGCCGCCCGGCCTGCTGGAGAAGGCGCGCGCGCTGCCCGCGCCCACCCAGGCCGAGCTGCAGCGCCACGCCGGCATGCTGGCGGCGATGACGCCGGCGCAGCGCGCCGCGTTCGAGCGCCGTGTCGCCGAATGGGACGCGCTGGTGCCGGCCGCGCAGCGCGAGCGCCGCGAGGCCTGGCAGGCCTGGAGCGCGCTGCCGCCGGACGAGCGCCATCGGCTGGAGGAGGCCGCGGCCGCCTACGCCGCATTGCCGCCCGAGCGGCAGGCGGAACTGCGCGCGCAGTACGACGCGCTCGACGGCAGCGAGCGCCGCGGCTGGCTGCTGGGCCCGGTGCTCGGCGCCGATTACCCGAAGCTGCACGCGGTGGTCGCGCAGGTGCCGCCGCACCAGCGCGACGACCTGCTCGCCGCGCTGCGCGCGCTCACCGCGCAGGGCCGCGCCGACCTCGCGGTGCTGGCCCAGCGCATCCCGCCGCAGCAGCGCGACCGGCTGCGGCGCGAACTGCTCGCGCAGCCGCGGCAATCGCGCGACGCATGGCTGCGGGGGCAGGTCCTGGAGTGAGCGGTCAGGCGTAGACGAGCGCGAACATCACCGTGAACACCGCGCCGAACGACAGCAGGAAGATGTAGCAGAACCCCAGGATCGAGTACTTGAGCAGCGTCATCAGCCAGCCCTGGCCGTAGACGCGCTTCTGCATCAGCAGCAGGTACAGCGGCATCCACACCCACAGCGCGACCTCGATCCAGGTGAAGAACCCGTGCAGCGCGCCGCCATCGGGCGCCAGCCAGCCCTGCAGCGCCATCGTCAGGAACATCAGCAGCAGCGCCAGGCACAGGAAGGCGTGGCTGTGCAGCGCCACCAGCAGGTGCTCCATGTAGAGCCGGCGCTTGAACACGTACAGCACCAGCAGCATCAGCGCGAACACCGGCATCATGACGAAAAGCGTCGACGGCACCGCGCTCAGGATCGCGTTCTTCAGCAGGTCCGGGTCGTCCTGCATGCGCTTGATGTTGGCCTGCGCGCGCCCGACCTGCGAGTTGAGCCAGCGATTGGCGAAATCGGGCCACCACGACACCGTCAGCGGATTGCTCTTGGCGTCCCAGGCCTTGCCGTTGAACACCAACTGCCCGTCGTAGTCCTCGTCGTGCGCCGGCTTCGCGCCCTTGGCCGGCTTCTTCTTCAGCTCGGCGATGCGCGCATCGGCGCTGTCGCGGATCGCCTTCTCGGCGATGCCCAGGCCGCCGGCCAGGCCCGGCACGTCTTCGGCGTCCTGCTTGCGCGCCTTCGCCAGGCCGTCCAGCGCTTCGTCGCGCTGCTGGATGACTTCCTCGACCGTGTCCGCGCCGGAGAAGTTGGCCTTGTCGGGTCCGGTGCCGATGTGGAAGTTGTCGCCGAAGCTCAGCATCAGCTGGGCGACGAAGAAGGTGACGATCGCCAGGGTCACGAACAGCCGCACCGGGCTGACGTAGCGCACGCGGCGGCCGGCGAAGTACTCGCGGGTGAGGAAGGCCGGGCGCACCAGCAGCGGCCACAGCGTGCGCGGCAGGCGCGAGTCCCAGTTGAGCACGGTGTCGGCGAAATCGCCCAGGATGCTGCCGAAGTGGCGCACCAGCCCCTTCACCGGCTGGCCGCAGGCGTAGCAGTACTCGCCCAGCAGCGGCGCGCCGCAGTTGCCGCAGCTGCCGCGCGCGGACGTGGATGCCGGCGGCATCGGCGGCGGGACTTGCGGCGTGGCCGCGGTGTCGGTGTCGTCTTGCGCAGGCATTGCGATTCCCCGGTGCCGGGCCCGCGGTCGGGCGTGCATGGGGCGCGGCGCGGCGCTCCCGTCCGCTAACATAGCCGCCAGCCGCGACCCGGCGCCAGCGCCCGACACCGGTTCGGCGCGCGGCCGCAGCCGCGACGGCGCTCGCCGTTTCCCCCGAATGCCTTCGACGTCCCCACATCCCGCGCGCTTCCGCGACGAGGTGCGCGCCTCCGCCGTGCTCGCCGCGCCGCTGGTCGTCGGCCACGTGTCGACCGGCCTGATCGGCTTCGTCGACGCCGTGCTCGCCGGCCACCACGGCACCACCACGCTGGCCGCGGTGTCGGTGGGCACGGCGCTGTTCTGGCTGCCGATGATGATCCCGATGGGCACGCTGATGGCGCTGCCGCCGTCGGTGTCGCAGCTCGACGGCAGGGGCCGGCACGCGGAGATCGGGCCGCTGTTCCGGCAGGCGCTGTGGCTGGCGGCGGGACTGGGGCTGGTGCTGTTCGCGTTCCTGACCCTGGCGGTGTTGGCGCTCGAGCCGATGGGCATCGCGCCGGAGATCCGCCCGGGCGCGGTCGCGTTCCTGCACGGCATCCGCTGGGGCGTGCCGGCGCTGACGCTGTACTACTGCATGCGCTACCTCAGCGACGGCATGCACTGGACGCTGCCGACGATGGTGCTCGGCTTCGGCGGGCTGCTGGTGCTGCTGCCGCTGGGCTACGTGCTGACGTTCGGCCTGTTCGGGCTGCCGGAACTGGGCGCGGGCGGCCTGGGCATCGCCTCGTCGATCATGATGTGGGCGCAGGTACTGGCGTTCGCCGCCTACCTCGCGCGCTCGCGGCGGTTCGCGTCGCTGGGCCTGTTCAAGTGCGTGGACGCGCCGCGCTGGGCCGCGATCCGCGGCCTGCTCGCGACCGGGCTGCCGATCGGGGTGACGGTGCTGATGGAAGGCGGTCTGTTCATCGTCACCGCGCTGCTGATCGGGCGCCTGGGCGACGTGCCGTCGGCCGCGCACCAGATCGCGATCAACGTCGCCAGCCTGTGCTTCATGATCCCGTTCGGCCTGGCCGAGGCGACCACGGTGAGGGTCGGCCACGCGGTCGGCAGCGGGCGCGGCGCGCACGGCGTGCGGCGGGCGGCGTTCGCCGGCGGCGTGCTGGTGCTGGCCACCCAGCTCACCGGCGGCACGGTCCTGTTGCTCGGCCACGACCAGATCGTCGCGCTGTACACGCGCGACGCGGTGGTGGCGGCGCTGGCGTCCTCGCTGCTGCTGTACGCGGCGGCGTTCCAGTTCCCCGACGGCATCCAGGTGCTCTCGGCCGGCGCGCTGCGCGGGCTCAAGGACACTCGCGTGCCAATGCTGCTGGCGGCCTGCGCCTACTGGGGCGTGGGCATGCCGCTCGGCGCCGGGCTCGGCCTCGGGCTGGGGTGGGGCCCGCGCGGGATGTGGACCGGGCTGATCGCCGGCCTGGCGGTCGCCGCGCTGCTGCTCGGCGCGCGTTTCCTGCGCTCCTCGCGCGATGGGCGCGTGGTCACGGTGACCGATGGCGGATGAAACCGCCGGCGGCGGCGGGCTATCCTGCCGCATCGGCCGCCAGTCCCCGCCTGTTCGTGGGAGCGGCTTCAGCCGCGAGCTTTCCTGACAGGCACTGCAAAAGCTCGCGGCTGAAGCCGCTCCCGCAAGGACGCCGGCCTTCAGGATTTCCTTGGAGCTCCACCCATGAACCAGCCCAGCCAGGGCAACCGCCACGGCCCCGTCGCCAGCTTCTTCATCTTCGTCTGGGACGCGATGAACTTCGTCCGCCGGCTGGCGTTCAACCTGCTGTTCTTCGGCCTGCTGCTGGTGCTGCTGATCGCGATGGCCGCAGCCGGGCGGATCAAGCCGCTGCAGGACCGCAGCACCCTGGTGGTCGCGCCCGAGGGCGCGCTGGTGGAGCAGTACAGCATCGACCCGGGCATGCGCGCGCTCAACGCGCTCGGCGGCAACAGCGTGCACGAAGTGCAGCTGCGCGACCTGCTGCGCGCGCTGGACGCCGCGCGCACCGACAAGCGCATCGAGCGCGTGCTGCTGCGCACCGACCGCATGACCTTCTCCGGCTACGCGTCGATCCGCGAGGTCGCCGCGGCGCTGGCCAGGCTGCGCGCCGCCGGCAAGCAGGTGGTCGCCTTCGGCGAGAACCTCGACCAGATGCAGTACCTGCTCGCGGCGCAGGCCGACGAGGTCTACCTCGACCCGATGGGCGGGCTGCTGCTCGAGGGCCTGGGCCGCTACCACCAGTTCTTCCGCGAGGGCCTGCAGGACAAGCTCGGCGTCGACGTGCACGTGTTCAAGGTCGGCGAGTACAAGTCGGCGGTGGAGCCCTACGTGCTCGACGCCGCGTCGCCCGAGGCCAAGGAAGCCGACCTGTACTGGATGAATGACGTCTGGCGGCGCTACCTGGGCGACGTGGCCAAGGCGCGCAGCCTCACGCCGGCGGGGCTGGCGCAGAACATCGATGCGCTGCCCGAAGGCATCGAGGCCGCCGGCGGCGACCTGGCCAGGTACGCGCTGCAGCACCGCCTGGTCGACGGGCTGAAGACCGAGGAGCAGGTCGACGACCTGCTCGCCAGGCGCGGCGTCGCCGACGCCGACGCCGAGGGCGGCTTCCGCCAGGTCTCGCTGGGCGCCTACCTGCAGCACCTGGACCGCACGCTGTCGCCGGTGGACGAGCGCCCGCAGGTGGCGGTGGTGGTGGCCGAGGGCGAGATCGCCGGCGGCGAGCGCCCGGCCGGCAGCATCGGCGGCGAGTCCACCGCCGCGCTGCTGCGCGACGCGCGCGACGACGACGACGTCAAGGCGGTGGTGCTGCGCGTCGACTCGCCCGGCGGCGAGGTCTACGCCTCCGAGCAGATCCGCCGCGAGGTGGTCGCGTTGCAGAAGGCCGGCAAGCCGGTGGTGGTGTCGATGGGCGACCTCGCCGCGTCGGGCGGCTACTGGATCAGCATGAACGCCGACCGCATCTACGCCGACCCGTCGACGATCACCGGCTCGATCGGCATCTTCGGCATGATCCCGACCATCCCGCGCACGCTGGAGAAGATCGGCGTGCACACCGACGGCGTCGGCACCACGCGCTTCGCCGGTGCGTTCGACATCACCCGCCCGCTGTCGCCGGAAGTGGGGCAGGTGGTGCAGGCGGTGATCGACAAGGGCTACCGCGACTTCACCGGCCGCGTGGCGGCGGCGCGCAAACGCAGCGTCGAGCAGATCGACGCGGTCGCGCGTGGCCGCGTGTGGAGCGGCGCGCAGGCGAAGGATCGCGGGCTGGTCGACGCCTTCGGCGGCCTGCAGGACGCGATCGCCGATGCGGCCAAGCGCGCCAGGCTCGGCAAGGAAGATTCGTATCGCGTGCGCTACATCGAGAAGATGGCGACGCCGTTCGAGCGCTTCTTCGCCGGCTTCGCCGGCAGCCGCATCGGCCAGGCCTGGCTGCGCCACTCGGAGACGAGCCGCGACCTCGCCGCCGCGGCGCTGGTCATGCACGCCGCGCCGCAGGCGACGCGGCAGCTGCAGTTCCTCGACGCCGCGATCGCGCGCCCGGGGCAACCGGTCAAGGCGCTGGCGTACTGCTTCTGCGGGTTCTGACGCACCCGACTTCGACACGCATCCGCGCACCCGATCCGGCGTAGGAGCGGCCCTTGGCCGCGATTGCTCCCGATCGGGGATCGCGCCAAGGACAATCGCGGCCAAGGGCCGCTCCTACGGGCAGCGCGCTCCTCAGCCGCCGGCGGCCTCGATCGCCGCCTTCTGTTTGTCCGCCGCGTCCTGCACCGCGCCCTCGACCGCCTTCGCCTTGTCGATCGGCGCCTGGATCGCATCGCGCAGCTGCGCGTCGGCCTGCGGCTCGGGCTTGTTCTCCGGCGGCGGCGGTGGCGGCCGCGTGCAGGCGGCGCACGCCAGCGCGAGCAGCAGCGCGCACGTCGCGATCGTCCCCGGTCCGGCTTCCCGCATGGCGGCTTCCTCCGATGGCCCGGCGCTATGCTACGCCCAACCCACGACGGAAGACCCCGCATGGACCCGCACCGCTGGCGACTGGACGGACAACTGGCGCTGGTCACCGGCGGCAGCGCCGGCATCGGCCGCGCGATCGCGCGCGAGCTGCTCGGTTTCGGCGCCAGCGTGCTGCTCGCCGCGCGCAACGGCGACCTGCTCGAGGCCGCGCGCGACGAGCTGGCCGACGAATTCCCCGAGGGCCACGTGCGCGCGCTGGTGGCCGACGTCGCCGACGACGAGCAGCGCCGCGAGCTGCTCGACTGGGTCGAGGACCAGGGCGAAGGGCTCAACATCCTGGTCAACAACGCCGGCGGCAACCTCAGCAAGGCCGCCGCCGACTACACCGAGGACGAGTGGCGCGAGATCTTCGAGGTCAACCTGTTCAGCGCCTTCGAGCTGTCGCGCTACGCGTATCCGCTGCTGACGAAGCATGCGTCCTCGAGCGTGGTCAACGTCGGCAGCGTGTCCGGCATCACCCACGTGCGCAGCGGCGCGCCCTACGGCATGAGCAAGGCGGCGATGCACCAGATGACTCGCAACCTCGCCGTCGAATGGGCCGAGGACGGCGTGCGCGTCAACGCCGTGGCGCCGTGGTACATCCGCACCCGCCGCACCTCCGACAAGCTGTCCGACCCCGACTACCTGGACGAGGTGCTGCTGCGCACGCCGATGGGCCGCGTCGGCGAGCCGGAGGAGGTCGCCGCCGCCGTCGCCTTCCTGTGCCTGCCCGCGGCCGCGTACATCACCGGCGAATGCATCGCGGTGGACGGGGGGTTCCTGCGCTACGGGTTCTGAGCTTCGCGCGCCGCCCAGCCTTTGTAGGAGCGGCCCTTGGCCGCGATTGCCCTCGGTTCCCGCCAAGCATTCGCGGCCAAGGTCTGCGCCTACCCGCCGCGGTCGAGCGGGCTGAGCACGCCGTGGCCGCCGCGGTTGAGCACGTGGGTGTAGATCTGCGTGGTCGACACGTCCTTGTGCCCCAGCAGCTCCTGCACGGTGCGGATGTCGTGGCCCATCTCCAGCAGGTGGGTGGCGAAGGAATGCCGCAGCGTGTGCGCCGACACCGGCTTGGCGATGCCCGCGCGCCGGCACGCCGACTTCAGCGCGCGGCTGAGAACGCCGTCGTCGACGTGGTGCCGCCGCTGCGCGCCGCCGCGCGGGTCGGTCGCGCGATGCAGCGCGGGAAACACGTACTGCCAGCCGAACTCGCGCCCCGCGTTCGGATACTTGCGCGAGAGCGCGTGCGGCAACCACGCCTCGCCGAAGCCCTCGCGCAGGTCGGCCTCGTGCAGCACGCGCGCGTGCTCGACCTGCGCGCGCAGCGGCGCCGACAGCGTGGCCGGCAGCACCGTGCGCCTGTCCTTGCCGCCCTTGCCGTCGCGCACGACGATCTCGTTGCGCTCGAAGTCCACGTCCTTGACCCGAAGCCGCAGCGCTTCCATCAGCCGCATGCCACTGCCGTACAGCAG